>Ga0070727_10002990_pt1 | contig 15732 bp, 11 predicted proteins | sample tdAd472_FD_66722 | JGI IMG/M metagenome (GOLD analysis project Ga0070727, IMG submission 66722) | Marine sediment microbial communities from the Atlantic coast under amendment with organic carbon and nitrate - tdAd47.2 | ecosystem: Environmental > Aquatic > Marine > Coastal > Sediment | place...
GTTACCAGACGGGAGTTTGGCAAGATATCCGCTGCCGTGGGGCTGGCAGCCATGCTACCCCCGGTCGCCAACGCCCAGGCTGTGACTGAAACAGATGTTAATGTAACCACGCCCGACGGCGTGGCAGATTGCTATTTTGTTCATCCATCAAGTGGCCGACACCCGGGTATCATTGTCTGGCCTGATATCCTCGGGCTGAGACCGGGATTTCGCGCCATGGGCAGGCGCCTGGCCCAGTCTGGATATTCCGTGCTGGTGGTTAACCCTTTCTATCGTAACGCCAGGTCACCGGTGGTAAATGAAGGCGATACCTTCAGTCAGCCTGAGGTACGCAGCGTAGTAATGCCCATGTATCAGGCACTGAACGCCGAAACCCATTTTACCGATGCCCGGGCCATGATTGAGTTCATTGACCAGCAGGCGGCAGTGGATACCAGCAAGGGCCTGGGCACAACCGGATACTGTATGGGAGGTCCCATGGTGATGCGTACGGTTGCTACTGTACCTGAACGCATGGGGGCGGGAGCTACCTTTCATGGCGGCGGAATGGCAACTGACGCCGACAACAGCCCACATTTGCTGATCCCGCAAACCCAGGCACAGATGCTGCATTGCGTGGCTGCAAACGATGATGAAAGCGACCCTGATGCGAAAAACACCCTGCGAGATACTTATTCGCAGGCTGGAATTGCTGCTGAAATCGAAGTCTACGAGGGCACATTACACGGTTGGTGCCCTATTGATTCTGATGTCTACCATCAAGCTCAGGCCGAGCGCGCGTGGAGCAGAATGCTGGCATTGTTTGAGCGAGCATTGGCCTGAAGCTCTAACCAAAGGTCGCCTTTTCAACGCATTAAATGAGCCCTACGCGGACGATAGCAGACAACATAGAGGGAGAAGCCGTCCGGACTCTCCCTCTATGTTGGTCTAATCCTTGAATCAAGCAATCTAATCGCCCCTGCTCCCATGGAAGAATTATTGGGGGCTACTTTACTATCCTGATTTAGCAAAATTTAGGTAGTCAGCTCATTCATTAACTATAGTTACATCAATGATGCAGGAACTGGTGGCCCGTAGGGTTACCAACCGTTCCTCGCCCAGTGCTTATCCTCGTGTTACAGGAGTGAACTTTTATGGGTGATAACCGAGCACAACAGACTTGCGTGTTAGTTGCTGTGTTCTTTGTATTTTGCTTGTTTGTTGTCAGTATTTGGGTACTGGACGTAGATCACCCTGTGCAAACTGGCATGCAAACGTCGTCGTTAACCGTCGGGAAACCAGTCGACCACAGTCTACCAACTACAAATCCCGAGACAGAATTGGAGCAAATTCTGGGTGAACATTTCAGCACAAATATCGAGGATGCAATTGCACACCTGGCGTTTCTTCTCGACCCGGAAAATTACGACCGCATTATCCGCATAAATTTCCTGCTCAGCCGGGCCGTTGACCAGGGTGACGACTTGAGCCATTTGGGCCGTTATGGAGTGCGAAAACATTCCGATGGCAATTACACCATCGACCTGACAAATCACCGGGGCTGGCAAACCCTGGATTTTATCCTTGCCAGCCTGCTTGACGAGGAATCACTGCGAGACTCGATTGTTCCTGCTTTGCGACTCAGTGGTTTTGAAACTGCAGATATAAACCGGTTATCAGAATATCTCTCCGTCAATAACCCTGCAATGGAAAACCAGGAACGCTACCTGACGATACTGAGAGAAGAAATTGAGCGACTCGGCCCCAATCCCGATGAGGTAACCGATAGAGCACTATTTCTACAGGTTATGCTGGCAATCCAGGAGCGTACCGATATTGCTACCGGTCAACTCATGAAAACCTGGGCACTTGATTTAATGAGTCTATTTGACACCAGAAAACAGCAGGTTTTATTCAACCTGTTTGCTGCAAACCCGCAGCTTATGAACATTATTCCAGTGCCCACGGAAGAAGCCGTAGACATATTTATACAGCAATTGCACGCCGGTACTTATCAGGCGTTAATAGATACTCTGTGAGTTTCCAAGCCATACTATTCTAGCAATTCAATAACTCCCCGAGCATGAACATGGAGGTTCATCAATGCAAAAGAACACATTGCTTTCTATTACCTTGCTTTTAAGCATTTTGACATCTCATCTTGCAGCCGCTTCAATCGTCTGGACTAAAAACACCGGTAAAGGGTTCCAATACAAAGCCACTGAAAACTACCGCTCTCAGACTGCCACTGGTGCCTACCCTCGCTTTCCGACTCTTGGACTGGTTCTGGCTGCGGGCATGGACACGACTTGTGAGCTCAGCCTGACAGTTAAAGTGTCTACACAGCGGCAAACCATACTCAATCTTCCGTTGGCCTTCAGTTTCAGCGACTCCCATGTGCCTACCGGTTGGGATAACTGGCTTCCCGGCACAACGCACCAATGTGTGCTGAATTGGAAACACGTTGCCAAGGGTTATTTTGGTGCCAGCCTGAGCGGTAACGGAGCCGGAATCAGCCTAGGACCAGGCACAAATTCTATTGCTGGTCATCACACAGGATCTATGCATAAGCCGGAAGATGAATCCTGTGGAGTAATAGGTGATGAGGTTGAGGGCGACTGTGCAACACCACTGATATTTGACATGGCAGGGGATGGTTTGAGTTTTACCGGGGTGGATATCGACCCGGTTGTCTTCGATATCGACGGTGACGGCGAAAAGGAATTTACCGCCTGGACCGAGGCAGACAGCGATGACGCTTTTCTGGTACTGGACAGAAATGAAAATGACTTTGTTGATAGTGCGAATGAATTGTTCGGCAGTGGTACTCGTCTCTTCAGTGGTGAATTTGCAGCCAATGGCTATGAGGCCCTGGCAGAACTGGATATGAAGGCATGGGGCGGTAATGAGGACGGCCTGATTGACAAGCGTGATGCCCACTACCGCAAACTATTATTATGGATCGATCAAAATCACAATGGTCTTTCGGAGGAAGAAGAAATCTGGCGTCTAGCCCATGCCGGCAACACCCTGATCAATCTTGACTATGCCATGGAAGTAGTGAAGGACGATTATGGAAATCTGCTGGTTTATTTCAGTAATGCCATACGCAAAGAACGGGGTAAGTCTGTCGATATCCAGACAACGGATGTATTTTTCAGAACCTTGGAAATAGAGTAGTCTGCTGGCCTGACTGGTACCACATAGAGCGCGGCAATTGTTTCCTTCTCTATAATCCTGGAAACACTTGCCGGTCTCTATTTGGTCAAGCCCTGCTCACTTAATGTACATTGGTGGAGCAGCGCTATTACTCTGTTATGACATTGACTTTGCTGGTCCAGAAAATATCAATATTACCCAGGCTGTTGTCACTGCGGTTCGAGAACCAGCTGAAAGATTCCGCACCGGGGGGTAATGCCGGACACATGTCATTGGCCGCTGTATTTACCCGTGGGCCAAGGTTAACCGCCTGCCCCCAGGCATTGGTTCCCTGTTGCATGGCACCCCACAGATCCATACCACCAAGGCCACCCGGGCGATTGGACGTGAAGTACACCATACCACTGGTATCCTGGGTGAAATGAAATTCTTCGGCTGCCGTGTTGATATTAGGCCCCTGGTTGACGGGTTCCTGCCAGTTGCCGTTGGCATCAGGCCGGGAACACCAGATATCGGAGCCACCGTAACCACCCTCGCGCATGGACGCAAAGCAAAGCGTCTCACCATCCTGCAAAATTGCCGGGCAATGTTCATTCCCTGCATCTGTGCTAATAGGGAAACCCAACATTTCAGGTTCTGACCACGAACCGTTTACCTTGTGCGTAACAAACAAATCAGTGGCATTTTGCCGTGAACTGTCTGCTGTACGATCTGATTTGAAATAAATCGTATTACCATCTGCCGTTATCCAGGGCTCGCGATCATCGCCTCGACGCAGCGGGTCGACATCAGTGGCCGGAGCCGCATTTATCGGGATGCCCATGTTAACAGGTTCATTCCAGGTCCCTGTTTCCGAATCAAAGGTCGCAATATACAGATCCTTTGGATCACCGGGGGCTACCGCCATGTCTTCTCTGGCGCTACAGAAAACCATGGTGCCGTCATCGGCAAAAGACAGCTCGCCTTCCGCCCACATGGTGTTAATAGGCGCACCAAAATTATGCACTGCCAGCTCAACCCATGACTCATCAGCAGCCTGCACCAGACTGGGAATGCAGAATGCAAGAGCTATCAGGCTTATGGTGCCTTGTCTGCCAATCCGAAAAAGAATTGCCTTCACTTCGTCGTCCTCCACTATGAATAATTTATGTTTCAGCTCGCCGATTCGACCCGAAAAGTCCACCATCGTTCACCTCTGATTGCATCCAAGGGTGGCGGTGGACTGCCCGGACTTTCCAAAGTATTGAGCTTCATTTTACGTGCTTCCCAGGCCTGATCCATTTCCATCGGGTTCTGTACCCGATTGAGAACAATAGGGTAAACAATCCCGTTCAACCGCAGGCGGGCTGGTTCATTGCTTTCCACTTGTGCTGCCCAATACTTGGTGTCGCACACCGAGCAACTCAAATAAAGCTGCCCCTCAGGAGTCGCCATGCAGTTCAAGTTGATGGAATGGGGTCGAATACCCGCCCACAGCTGAATCTGGCAAAGCTGAATTTCGTTGGCAAATGACCAGTCAGAGACTGGCTCCGCGGCCCGTTCACCGAATAATAACCCACCAGGGGTTCTTTCACAGGGACATACTGAGGAAAACACTACGAATCCGCCAATAAATACCAGGACGAGCACTCCAAGACTGGATGCAATCAGTACCTTAAGATTGGATTTTTTTGATTCACCAGGTTGGTCAACCATATCATTAACTCCCATTATTCTTGTTTCAGAGCTGATATTCAGATAACAGTCTAAAGGATGGCCTGTCCGCAGGTCTACCGGAATTCGCAACTTTACTCCAGCATCGGTGACCCCGCTTTGGAGGTCTTACCTTTACCATTTCCCTCCAAAACAATTGAAGACGGCGGAAACTAAGCCCACTACCCCTGTATCGCCCTGGATGGCAATCAGTAGCCTTCATCCCAGATACCACCTACAGTATAAGGACTGTTTTTCCCCGCCAGGAAAGTCCCGGATAGGAACCGGTAATGCTGATCCAGTGCATTTATCCTAGCTGTGTCGTCATCCGTCAATTTCAATTCTGTTGCTTGCAGATTTACCATCTGGTGCGCCGGCTGCACGGCTTTCGGAATTACCGCTACACCCCGATTCAACGCCCAGGCCAATAAGACCTGTGCAGCACTGGCCGGGTGTTCCCTGGCAATGTCCACGATTGTTTCCTGCACCAGTAAATCCGGTTCTGAAGCACCTCGATATGCAGGTGCGCGATCACCGGAGCCAAGGGGTGAATAGGCCGTCACCAGCATGCCAAGCTGCTGGCAATAATCCAACAATTTTTTCTGACTCAAAAGTGGATGCATTTCCACTTGATTGACCTCGGGAGCTGGACTGCCAGCGCTTACGAGTTCTTCCAACTTTCGCTGGCTGAAGTTGGACACCCCAACGTGCCGAACCAGTCCTGTGGACAGGCATGCATGCAGTGCTTCCCACGTCTGCTGCAGTGGAATTTGTTCCAGAGTCAGATAATCCTCTCGTCTTCGGGGGAAAGTCACGCCCGGAGCAAAGGCAACCGGCCAGTGGATCAGAAATAAATCCAGATAGTCCAGGCCCAGATCGGTGAGGGACCTTCGCAATGCCGGAGACACAGTCTCTGGGAGATGGCAATCATTCCATAACTTGGATGTGATCCACAGTTCAGCACGGCTGACGTCCCCGGCGGCAATGGCATCGCGCAAGGCTTTGCCAACATCAGCCTCATTGCCGTAAATGGAGGCGCAATCAATATGGCGATAGCCTATTTTTATAGCGTTTCTGACTGCTTCATAGACTACACCAGGCGCGGCTTTCCAGGTGCCCAGGCCCAGCAGAGGAATGCTGTCACCGTTAGGAAAGTGGAAATATTCCATGAAATTGCCATTTTCACCATGAATGCAGAGGCTGCTCGGGGATCGCAAATCCGTAATGCGACCTCGCCCTGAACAACATGGTCATAATGCTAGTGGGGATGCGTTTCCAGGTGCTGGCGCAACAGATCCTTGCCGTAGTCATTTCCATTCGGGGTGCGCACCGCAATGTGGATGTGATCTCGGGTAGGTATTCCCCGGGGATTGATTTGCAAGGTACCTACAGGACCCTGGTGGTCAAATTCAATCAGGATCACCGGGCTGTGAATTCGGTAGTAAAATACCGCGTCATCCTCAACGCCACCTACCCAGGCAAAATATGTCCTGTCCAGATGCTCTGCGACCTCATCCATCTTAACTTGTGCGTGCCCGTCAGTCATATTTGCAACATAGACTCGAATCAATTCCAACAGTTGTTGCTTCTGTGCCCCGCTCAGTTCTGCACCGGGAATCCCTTCATAATCGAGCACCAGATTATCCTGATTGGCCGCAGCAATGCCATTGTTGCGGGTTTTATCCGGGTTCAGCGTCGCGGATGCCCTTTGACTGTTGTCCAGTGCCTGCATGAACTCCAGACCACGATCCTGCTCCGCCTGCAAAATGATGTTACCGGCATATTTTCCTGACGTTGCATTAACCGGCTCACCACCGAAAAAGGCCGGTGTCATCACCACCTGGTCCTGCAATACAAAGTAGTTGATAACCAGGTGATGGCCATCAAGTTGCCAACCCCAGGGCTCGTCGGCGGAGGGAATCCCCATTACAGTGAAATAATACTTTTCCTCGCCGTAACGGATCATGTCATCGTTCAATTCCAACAAGGTCTGCTCGGTTTTCATGATGTCCCGGGTCTGCTGCAGTCCTTTGGCACTTAAAGATGCGCGTAATAAATTCCAGGCTGCCGCTTTCTGGCTTGCATTCATTTCCTCCAGACTGACACCGTGACGGGCAAAAATACCAACATCCACATTGGACCAGTTGCGCCACTCAGGATCATTGAAGGAAAAATGCGTGCGACTTAATTCAGCCGGAGACAAAGTACCAAGAAATTCACTCGCAGCGTCAATAACCCCTGTTGTTGACACGCCAGTTGTGCGCAGCGGGAACAAGCCCTGTTCCTTGCCAGCTGAAGTTGTAACACCGACAAAAGCCTGCCCCATGGCTTCAGCACCCTGGGCAGAAAAAGTACGTTTCTGATTCAGCAACGCCTCAGGATACTGCGCCTGGGCCAACAGGCTCCCTGGCAAAAACATTAGCAGTAGTGCTGCACAGCACGGCAGCTGTATGAATATCCGCATTTTTATCACCCCGGCCTGCTAAGCAGGCTGAATTGTTATTACTGTGGCCAGCTATTCTAACGGGTATCCCCAATAACTGAAATATTAGCTCTACTGAACCAGCTGATAACACAGCGAATCATCGCCTCTATGCCTCGCTTGTCCACTAGTCTCCACACACTTGCAATTTACAGTTTCCCAGTCCCTCAAGACTCATTACTTATTCCTAAATGCCTGGCTTTGACGTCCTTACGAACTACCGCCGAAATTTACAACACCTGTTTAGTATCACCGAGATCACGATTGTCAATATGCCAACGAATAGGCCTCACGCCTGGGATCTGCCGCCGCCGTAAGAACGCCGGTCAGCGGATCGTAAAAAATCATCTGTGCACCGCCAAAGGTAGCTGTCCAGCCAGGAATAACCCGCAGGTCATGCCCCAAGGCATCCAGTTCGGCCATTACTCCAGGCCTGATGCGATCTTCAATGGCGACTGACAGTCCAGACGACGAACGAAAACGTGGTGCTTCTATAGCTTGTTGTGGCGTCATACCAAACACCAACAGGTTATGGACAATCTGTAACAGCGATTGCGTCTGACTGTCTCCACCGGGGGTGCCCATGGCAAAGGCAAAACCACCGTCGGGGTAAAGTGCCATCAACGGCGAAAGCGTATGGTAGGGTCGCTTACCCGGTGCCACCTGGTTTGGGTGCCCGGACTGAAGCGTAAACAATGCACCGCGGTTATGAAGCAGAATGCCCGTCTCAGAATCAAGCAGGCCCGAGCCGAAGCCGGCAAAATTACTTTGAATCCAACTAACCGCGTTCCCCCATTGATCTACTGCGGTCAAATAGACAGTATCTCCCGCATCATTACCTTCTGCGCCATAATTGGAGAACCCGTCATTGCCGAATCCTGGCGCCACTGATTCTGCCGCCCGTGCCGGATCAACCAGGTTAGCACGTTGCCGCAAATACTCGGCATCAAGCAATTGTGTCACAGGAACATCGGCCAACTGAGGGTCGGCTATCCATCGATCACGATCAGCAAACGCCAGTTTCTTGAGTTCAATCAGCAGATGCAGATACGCAGCGCTGTTGTGCTGCAGAGGCGCGATGGAATATTGCTTGGACATTTCGAATAACGCCAGTTGTGTCGGCCCCTGGGTGTTAGGTGGCATGACCGTAAACGTATAGCCTAGATATTCACTCTGCAGTGGCTCCACCCAGGTGGAAGTGTGGCTGGCGAAGTCATCAGCCCGCAAATGCCCTCCCTGGGCGGTAAGAAAATCAGCAAGGCGTCGGGCTATCGGGCCACTGTAAAATCCTTCTTTGCCTTTCTGCGCAACGGTTTCCAGTGAGTCTGCCAGCGCCTGATTGATCAGCAAGGATCCAACCTGGGGTGGTGCACCATTGGGAAGATAAAGATTTCTGCCAGCTGCGTTAAGTGGTCGTCCCTGCTCTTCAAAATCCATTGCCAGGCGGGTCGAAACAGCAAAACCGTTTCGCGCATATTCTATTGCCGGCTCAAGTAAAGACTGGAAATCAACCGTACCGTACCGCGCATGGGCATCCACCCAACCAGCAACTGCGCCAGGCACTGTTACGGAGAGCGCCCCCGAACCCGGAATGCGATCTACATCCGCAGCTTGAAAAAACTCAGGTGTCGCAACCTGCCCTGCTCTGCCGCTGGCATTCAGCGCGGTAATAGCTCCAGTCTCACCATCATAGAACAGGCCAAACGCATCTCCTCCGATACCATTCATATGGGGCCGCACCACTGCCAGCACCCCTGCCATGGCGATGATGGCATCGGTTGCGTTGCCCCCTTCCTGCAGGACCCGCAGACCCACCTGGGTAGCCAGGGGATGATCGGAAGACACCGCCCCCACCATGCCTCTGACATCGGGCCGATTTTGTGGGGCATAGTTCGTAGTGACAAATTGTGGCGTTGGTTCGACGGTTTGTTGGTCGACAGTGCATGCCACAACCAATGCCATGACTGCCACTGCTGCAAGGAACCTTGGATCTGATTGAATCCAGGAACGTAGCGTAGAAATCCGATTGATTAGGTTGATCGAAACTGAATTGCCCATTTACCCACCTTTATTTTTAAATTTTCACTGAGTATACGACTAATTCTTTGGAGCGTCTGCCGTGTTTCAGTAGTTAATTCAACAGCAAATGCAGTGATGGAATTGTCATCAACTGCTGTCCCCAGATCGAAAAAACAGGCGCCAGTATCCTGCCCCGGGGTTTTTTAAGGGTTGTTTAAATCAACAACATCGGTCGTCAATTTAGAGGAGCCAGGCGCATGTATAGTTTTGGTGCCATGACGCTGCGACTCTTTGAAACGCAACTTTTCTTCCTTACGGGTACTGATCAGTTCCTGCATAGGATGACCTATGTGCTTCTCACCCCGCTGTCTGGCCAGGGCCATCTGTTTTTCTCGTTCAGCGTAACGTTGCTTTTGCATAGGGGTGTGTTTTTCGTAACAATGGGGACAACTGACCCCTTTTTGGTAAAATTCGCTACGCTTATCAGCGTCGCTTATTGGCATCCGACAGGCATGACATTGATCGTACTTACCTTTATTGAGGCTGTGATCCACAGTGACGCGATTGTCAAAAACGAAACATTCACCCTGCCACAGCGATTCCTCTTCTGGCACCTGCTCCAGGTAATTCAATATGCCACCCTGCAAATGATAAACTTCAGTAAAACCCTGCTGCTTTAAGTATGCTGTGGATTTTTCGCAACGAATACCGCCGGTACAGAACATCGCTACTTTTTTCTGCTTTTTCGGATCCAGATTTGCTTTGACGTAGGCAGGAAACTCTCTGAACGACTCGGTATCGGGATTTGCCGCATTCTGGAAGGTACCAATCTTGACCTCATAGCGATTTCGAGTATCCACTAATAACACCTCTGGGTCAGTGATAAGCGCGTTCCAGTCTTCGGGCTTAACATAAGTACCTACAATGTGCCTGGGGTCAATATCCTCTACCCCCATGGTGACAATTTCCTGTTTCAGTTTTACCTTAGTGCGATAGAATGGATTCTCATCAGCAAAGGATTCTTTGGCAGCAATGCCCGCGAACCGGTGGTCGGCAGCTAAAAAGTCGATTACTGCATCGATTCCCTGCCTTGAGCCAGCGATGGTGCCATTGATTCCTTCCCTGGCGAGTAAGAGGGTGCCGCGGACTTCATGCTTGAGCATCAGATCTTTAAGCGGTTCGCGAAAAGTAGCGAAGTCTTCAAAACTAGCGAATTGGTACAGCGCAGCAACCACTACGTTGTTCATGGATATGTCCTCTCTGCACTGCGAAGCGTAAATCCGCGGCAAAAAAATTTATCTGTCGCACCTGCTGCTACCAGCCTGCATTCAACCAGCTTGCCCCAGGGAACGGGCGGCTATTTTAGGTAAGCCGATTACAATTGTCTAATAATTGACTAGGCGCCTGTTACCACCGGAAGCTTCGACGGCAAGCCCCACTCGCACCAGGAAGCGTCATATACAGTAAGATTTTCATATCCCGCCACATTGGCTGCCAGGGTAAGAATGCAGGCAGAGAGCCCCGAGCCGCAGGTGAAGGCGAGCTTAGTCTCGGTATCGGCAAATCCTGAAAACAGCTCAACCAGCTGATCTACCGGCCGCAGATAGATGTCATCCAGCACTTCCTGGAAGGGCAGGTTCCTGGCGTTGGGCATGTGGCCCCCACGCAGGTTTTCGCGGGGCTCAGGGTCGCGACCGGCGAACCTGCCTGGCGATCTGGCATCAAGCACCATGCAAGACCGATCGTTCAATATTTGAAAAAGTGTCATGGCATTACAAAAACGTTCCGGGTCTTCAGACGCAGTGAAATTGCCTTCACTACCCGATTCTTCGTAGCTGCCTTGTAACGGCAGACCAGCCAGGTGCCAGGCAGGCAAACCACCATTGAGCACAGCGACATTTTTGTGCCCCATAGCCCGGAACATCCACCAGGCTCTGGGACTTGCATACACACCAGTTACATCGTAGATCACAATGACGCTGTCGTTATTTATACCTAGCGACCTCGTCTGCCGGGCGAACTCTTCTGGCCCCGGCATCATATGAGGATAGCTGGATTGCCTGTCACACACTTGGGTATCGTAGTCAAATCGCAGGGCACCCGGAATTGCCTGAGTCGCAACCTCCAGGGGTAAGCGGGTGGCGGTGAACTCCACAATTGGTGGCACTGACGCATCCAGAATCACCAGATTTTCGGCATCATGATTGTTCTGCAACCACTCTATGGTGACCACTGGATCAGGGCATTCAAGAATATGCATAGCCGTGTTATTTATACCAGAGCTGCAAAAACCAATAGACTACAACAATTGCAAGTATTGTCGTAATCGGGTTTTAAGCTTTTCGGTGTTCTCGGGGCCAATTCGAAGCAACTGTTTCTGCACATCAGACAGGGCTTCAAGTCGGCTGTCGGCAAACAAGTACATCACCGAAGGTTTGATCAGCTGCAGCGAACCATCGAACTCTTCCGTTTCCAACACTGTGCGGATTGCCCGCCGTAGTGTGTCGTCAAAATTTACGTCGCGGAATCCGATCTCTGCATAAGCCTGCTGGAACAACGGAGAGATGACACGATAGAGCGCCATGGCCTGCTCAGGGTCAATGCCAATCAGGGTATCAATTAACGATGCGAAGCGTTGGTATCCGGCTACATCCAGTTCGAAAAGATTCTCGTCAATGGTGGTTACCGGAAATTCTGCTGCCAATTCTCGATAAGGGAGATTGCTCTGGGGCAACGTACCTCTAGCTACATTGTCCACCAGCACCACAAATCGCCGCACTAATTGTTCATCGGCCAGGAGCGTCATTAGAGACGCGCCAGATTGCAATTGCTGCAAGCGTTCTGCCACAAAGCTGTCACTGTTATTTAAGCGTGGTAATTCGACAAGTGCTGGTTCCGGTTCGCTGGTAACAGCAACAGCAGGTTCTGGCTCGATAGCCGGCGCTTCTACCACTGAAGTTGGAGCCGGATCCGAAGTTACCGCTACTGCTGGCGGGCTGATGGAAGTCTGTCGATCTGTATTTTCTGTCACCACAGGCTGCAAAGCCGGCGGCGGGATTACCACCGTGGTCGTACCTTCCGGGGCTTCAAAGGTCGCGGCAAGGTAAACCAGGTACAACAAGGTTGCAGTGGCAATACCTCCTATCAGCAACAAACTTTTTGCACCCATTGAAAATTCTCCACGGATCAAGATAAATGAAGTCGATATTTTTGCACAGTGCTGAGTTGCCCAGCAAGGACGCTCATCACTTTACCGACAAAGGTCAGACTTTCATCATTGATTAGACCGATTTATGCCACAATTGGTCAAAAACTGCGGTTGCAATAATGATTTAGCAACACCATCGGGGTTGCAGAGCCTTATTAACAATTTCTCAAAGCAATCTGATACTAATGTGCGAATTGGGAATAAATTCAGCTAAAACGCTGATGCTTAGAAATAACCCTGGGAGCGGGCCGAGCGAGCGATGCGATCAAACTCAACCTGCATTTCTCGCAATTGCATGTCAATCTCGGCTCGCTCCTGCGGTGACATATCCTCATTCTCCAGCAGAATGTCGTTGAGACTGCTCACTGATGCCTGGACTTCCCGAATTTTGCGATTCACCTGAAAGCGCTTACTGTCACGCTGGGATTCTCGATAGCGAGGATTTTCGCGTCGTACACTCTGACAGCTTCGCACTAAACCACCTGCACCGTCAGGAACGCTTCTACAGACATTCTGGTACACATAACGACTCACCGTGCCTTCAAAATATTGATACGGTGTCATTGCCAGGGACCGAGCCAGTTCCAGGTCAGCCTGAGACTTGCCCCGATAAAGCGGTATTAAGGCGGTAGCTTCATAATCCTGTTGCGCCTGAACACGATAGATTCCATCCCGGTACATGTCGCTGATCTCATCACCTATGTCCGTCAGGTTACGTGAAGACATGGCCAGCAGATTTTCCCGCAGCACCCGCAACTTCCAGCGCCCCATTTCATCTATGGCAGCGACATATTCCGGCGCCTCGGCTTCATATAGCAGGTTTTTCAAATAAAACCGTAAGTGGTGCATGTCGTCTGCGGTTGACCATTCCTCCATGGCGATGCTGCTATCAATGATCTTATCAATCACCGGCAGCTGCCGCGGACTGTTCAGACCGGTGTTGATTCTTTCAGCCTGCAAGGCCTGCTGGTAGTAATCAATGGCACTCTCGAAATCACCCAGCTCCTGGTAGAAAGCTGCCAGATCTGCGAAAACTTCCACCAGGGCCGGGTCATAAACGCCGAGTTCACTTTGAATGGATTGGATGCGAGCCAGACGATTTTCCAATTCCAGGCTAAGCTGTAACGCACCTTGTTCAGGCTCCGGCGCCAGTTCAGGCAGGTCCTGCTGAGCTTGAATCTGTGGCGCCAGAAGCAGACATACCCATAGCAACAGCCTCGTGCTAAGGCTGGGCCTGAAATCTGCTGGACTGGTAAACCTGGTCTGTAACAAATTCGGTCCTCTCATCTGCTTGCCTGCCGGGTATTCGTTGCCCTGCTTGAAGCCGCGCATGATGCTTCGCACAATCATCTCTTTTTAGCACAACGAGCCTGAATAGTTAATTAATACACCGGCCAAGATAATAGCCACAGCGGCCTTGATTATAGACCCTGAAGTACTTGTAATTCTTGTAATTTACTGGAATACGAGGGTTCTACGAAAGCGGATTAATGCTGCCAGTGAATCCAATAGTTGAACAAAGTAGCAGAACTCCATGCAACAAGCGGGATTCCAGCTTTATTTTACTTTTCCATCCAGACCACAGCAGCTTTCTACCTGGACCTGGGCAGGGCTTTGCGAGGTGGTGGTCAGATATACCGCAACAACGGCGTCACAGCCCCAAAAACCTGGCATCGGGGTGATTAAATATGCGTTACAGGCATGACAATTCTCCGAGTGTGGGTTACTCTGCAAAGGTTGAATCAGCTGAATTGATAGTACCCCTACCTATCAGTAAATGCCTGATCCTCGTCAACCCAACAAGAGGTACCGAGAATGATAAAAATCAGATCAACGAAATCTACCCGATCAGCTTCCAGACCGACCCTGTTTGCCGGCCTGGTTGGGATCCTGCTCTGTATTTCGTTTCCGACTTTAGCCCAGGACACTATCGAGTGGACTACGCTGGGCAGTGACTGGGGTCATACCCGCTATACCCCTGCAGATCAAATTACGGCAGAAAATTTTTCTGACCTGGAAGTGGCGTGGGAATGGGACGGTGCCAGCTTTGAAGCTCAAAGCGGTCGTTCAACTCCGAGCTATATAAACGGCCGTCTCTACACAGTGGCAGGCGCGCGACGCCATGTTATTGCCATAGATCCGAAAACAGGGGCCACTTTATGGTCCTACCGCGAGCCGGATACCGGACGCTGGGAATACTCCATGCGAGCGGACTACGGTAAAGGTGTCGGCTATGCCAATATTAATGGCCGCGATGTCATCTATATTATTTCTCCAGGTTTTTTCCTCACCGCCCTGGATGCTGAAACCGGTGCACCGTTGGAAGGATTTGGCCGACCGGTTCCCATTGAAGGCTTCCCGGATACTGGCGTTGTCGACTTGCTGGCAGACCTGGGACATCCCTATGACCCTTATGAAGGGATTCCATTGGAACGTGGCTATATCACCTCGTCCTCTCCACCAATCGTGGTGAATGGGGTGGTCATTGTCGGAAACTCGGCTGAGCAGGGTTATCACCAGTCACGTATCGAAAACGTTCCCGGCGATATTCTCGGTTACGACGCAGAAACTGGTGAATTCCTTTGGAAATTCAACATCTTGCCTCGTCCTGGCGAATACGGCCATGAAACCTGGGAGAACGATTCCTGGCAATACACCGGTGACATCTCATCCTGGGCACCGATTTCCGCTGATCCTGAACTGGGCATAGTTTACATTCCTACCAACGGTGTCACCATTGATTACTACGGTGGCCATCACCCTGGTGACAATCTCTACGGTACCAGCTTAATCGCTTTAGATGTTCGTACCGGAGAACGAAAATGGCATTTCCAGATGGTCCATCATGATATCTGGAATTTCGATACACCTACCGCACCAATCCTGATGGATACCGTGGTAGACGGCCAGCAAACGCCTATCGTAGCCCAGGCCACCAAGCAGGGCTTCGTCTATGTATTCAATCGAGAAACAGGTGAGCCTATCTGGCCGATTGAGGAACAGGAGTTCCCGCAATCAACAGTACCGGGTGAAAAACTGGCAGCTACGCAGCCGATGCCAACCAAACCACCAGCATTTGAGTATCAAGGTTCAAGTGTGGATTTGCTGGCCGACTTCACCCCGGAAATTCGCGAACAGGCCATTAATGCCGTGGCTGACTTCCAGATGGGACCGTTGTTCAATCCACCACTTC
>Ga0070727_10002991_pt1 | contig 15731 bp, 13 predicted proteins | sample tdAd472_FD_66722 | JGI IMG/M metagenome (GOLD analysis project Ga0070727, IMG submission 66722) | Marine sediment microbial communities from the Atlantic coast under amendment with organic carbon and nitrate - tdAd47.2 | ecosystem: Environmental > Aquatic > Marine > Coastal > Sediment | place...
CACATCAAATCCCGACTACTTTCACAAAGTGGTCGATTGCCAGTGGGCCTGCCCCGCCCATACGGACGTTCCCCTATATATAAGACTGATCGCCCAGGGCCGTTTCAGCGATGCGTACATCGAAAATCGCAAATCGAACGTATTTCCGGGGATTCTCGGGCGTGTCTGCGATCGGCCCTGTGAGCCGGCATGCCGCCGCGGGCGGATTGACGAGAAACCGGTTGCCATCTGCAGATTGAAGCGCGTTGCTTCCGATCATCGCGACGATGTGGCGGAAAGGCTTCCGCAGGCGCCGAATTCCAGCAACGGCAAGAAGGTCGCGCTGATCGGCTGCGGTTGTGCGTCACTGACGGTTGCCAACGACCTCCGCCCGATGGGCTACGAGGTGACGATCTTCGAGTCGCTGGACACGACCGGCGGGCTGATGCGTACCAATATTCCGCGCTTCCGGCTGCCGCCCAAGGTGCTGGATGAAGAGATCAAAGACATCATCGACATGGGCGTCGACCTGAAGCTGAATCACCCGATCGAGAGCATGCAGGACCTGCTCGAGAGCAAGGGGTTCGACGCCATTTTCGTCGGCACTGGCGCGCCACGCGGCAAGAACCTGGAGATTCCCGGGCGCTATGACAGCGACCGCATTTATATTGGTATCGACTGGCTCGAGTCCGTCGCTTTCGAGCACATCAAGGAAATCGGCAAGCGCGTGCTGATCATCGGCGTTGGCAACACGGCGATGGACTGCTGTCGTACGTCATTGCGACTGGGCGCAAGCGACGTCAAGGTAATGGCGCGTAAGCCGCGTGGCTTCTTCAAGGCGTCGGAGTGGGAACTCGAGGATGCCGAAGAAGAAAACGTAGAGATCCTCGTCAATCACTCGCCGAAAGAGTTCGTGTTCGATGACGGCAATCTCGTCGGTATGACGTTCGAACTGATGGAATACAAAGTCGACAAGGAGGGTCGTATCGATCGAGGCACGGTCGTCGGCGAGGCGACGATCCCCTGTGACGACGTTATTCTTGCGATTGGCCAAGACAATGCATTCCCGTGGATAGAGCGGGACATCGGTATCGAGTTCAACGAGTGGGACTGTCCGGTCGTCGACGAAACGACGATGATGTGCTCGCGGGAGGGCGTGTTTTTCGGCGGCGACGCGGCGTTTGGGCCGAAAAACATCATCTGGGCTGTCGCGCACGGCCACGAGGCTGCCATTTCCATTCACAAATACTGCCAGGGCGAGAACCCTGGCGATCGCATGCCGACGGGCGTGAACCTGATCTCGCAGAAAATGGGCATGCACGAGTGGAGTTACTCGAACGATTACGACCCGGCCGGGCGTCGATTGATGCCGCATGTCGAATTGAAAGAACGCTTCAAGAATATCGACGTCGAGGTCGAACTCGGCTTTACGGTTGAGCAGACAATCCAGGAAGTCGAACGCTGCCTCAATTGTGACATTCAGACGGTATTCGCGGCCGACCTCTGCATCGAATGTGACGCCTGTATTGATATCTGTCCGGTCAATTGCCTGACTATTTCGGTTAACGGCGACGAGGCAGAGTTACGCGCGCGGCTGTCCGCTCCGGCGATCAATCCGGACCAGGCACTCTATGTGTCCGCGGAGTTGCCGCAAACCTCGCGGGTCATGGTGAAAGACGAGGACATCTGCGTGCACTGTGGTTTGTGTGCGGAACGCTGCCCGACCGGGGCCTGGGACATGCAAAAATCGCAGGTTCTGATTCCATACGCAACGGACGAGGCGTCTGACGCGCCGCTGGGCGAGGCGAGCAGCAGCGCCGCCTGACGAGGAACAATACGTGGCAGGAATCAACGACGTCGTAATCAAAATCGCTACGGTCAATGGCACCGGATCGGCCAGCGCCAACGGCCTGTTGCGTAAAGCCATCTTTCGCATGGGCATTCCGGTAGTGGGCAAGAATTACTTCCCGTCCAATATCCAGGGACTGCCAACGTGGTACGAGATTCGCGTGACCAAAGACGGATATCAATGCCGGTCCGATCGTGTGGATCTCATGGTCGCGATGAATGCGCAGACCTACGCCAAGGATATGGGCGACGTGATTTCCGGAGGGTGGCTGGTTTACGACTCGACATGGCCGCGCAGCAGTTTGCTGAACCGCGCCGACATCAACGTAGTCGGCATTCCGCTGTCAAGAATGTGCAATGAGCATTTCGATGGCGTCCGTACTCGCATACTCATGAAGAATATCGCCTACGTCGGCGCTATCGCGGCATTGTTGGACATTGACCTCGAAGTCATCAAGGGCCTGCTGGAAGAAACGTTTGCGGAGAAAGGGCACCTGATCGCCTCGAACATGGAGGCCATTCATCTCGGTTACGATTATGCGGTTGAGAAATACTCCTGTCCCTTGCCGCCGAAGGTCGAGAAGATGGATGCGACCGGCAAGCACGTCGTCATTGACGGCAACACGGCGTCTGCACTGGGCTGCGTCTATGCCGGGGCTACTGTCGGTGCGTGGTACCCGATCACTCCGTCGACGTCCCTCATGGACGGTTTTCGCGCTTTCTGCGCCCAGTACCGCATCGATCCTGAGAGTGGCAAGCGCACCTATGCAATTATCCAGGCAGAGGACGAACTCGCTGCGATAGGCATGGTGCTCGGCGCAAGCTGGATGGGCGCGCGGGCGTTCACACCGACCAGTGGGCCCGGTATTTCCTTGATGAGCGAGTTCATTGGTTTCGGCTACTATGCCGAGATTCCGGCCGTGATTTTTAACGTGCAGCGGACCGGGCCCTCGACAGGCATGCCGACGCGGACGCAACAATCCGATATTCTGAGCTGCGCTTACGCATCGCATGGCGACACGAAGCACGTGCTGTTGTTCCCGGCCGATCCGTACGAGTGCTTCACGATGACGCCGCTGGCCTTTGACCTGGCCGACCGCCTACAGACTCCGGTCATGGTGCTGTCTGATCTCGATATCGGGATGAACGACTGGATGGTTCCGGAGTTCGAGTGGGATGATGACTACGTTCATGATCGAGGCAAGATCTTGTCGGCCGAGGAACTGGAAGAGATGGAGGCGTTCTATCGGTACCTCGACGTCGACGGTGACGCCATACCGTACAGAACTCTGCCCGGTACGCATCCCAAGGGCTCTTATTTCACGCGCGGTTCCGGGCACACCAAGCTGGGCGCGTACACTGAAAATTCCAGGGATTACCAGGAAGTCGTCGACCGGTTGACGGAGAAGTGGGAGACGGCACGCACGCTCATGCCCGCACCCGAGATCGTGTATTCGAAATTCAACAAGGCGGCGATCCTCACGTTCGGGAGCGGAAACGGGGCCTGCAAGGAGGCGCTGGACCGGCTCGACAAACGCAACATCGGCCTGAACTACTGCCGGGTGAAGGCGTTTCCGTTCAGCGATTCGGTTCGGGACTTCATTGACAAGCACGAAGTCGTTTATGTCGTCGAACAGAATCGAGATGCGCAACTGCGCGCATTGTTGATTCTCGACTCGGAAGCGCCGCCCAATAAACTGGTAGCGCTCCTGCATTACAACGGAATGCCGATCACCGCCGGTTTCGTCGTAAACCGGATCCTCGAGGAAATGTCGAAGGGGCAGGCCGCATGAGTTATATCGCTAAACCCGGAGTTACGCATCCCAGCCTGCACAAAAACAAGCTCGGGCTGACGTCACGAGACTACGAAGGCACTGTGTCGACTTTGTGCGCGGGCTGTGGGCATGATTCCGTGACGGCGGCGATTATTCAGGCCGTTTTCGAACTCGATATTGAACCACACATGCTCGCGAAGATGAGCGGCATCGGCTGTTCATCCAAGACTCCCGCCTATTTCGTGCAGCAGTCGCACGGGTTCAACTCCGTGCACGGACGCATGCCATCAGTAACCACGGGCGCGTACGTCGCGAATCGTCACCTGACATACATCGGCGTGTCCGGCGACGGAGACTCACTATCCATCGGCGTGGGACAGTTCGTGCACGCGATTCGCCGCAACGTGAACATGTGTTACGTCATTGAGAACAATGGCGTCTACGGCCTGACCAAGGGGCAGTTCTCGGCGTCCGCGGACATCGGCAGCAAGCCCAAGAAAGGCCTGCCCAATCAGCAGGAGCCCATCGATCCGGTCAGTACCGCGCTGAGCCTGGGCGCCACGTACATCGCGCGGGGCTTTTCGGGTGACAAGGTGCAGCTCGTGCCACTGTTGAAGGGCGCGCTGCTGCACGATGGCTTTTCGCTCGTGGATATCATCAGCCCGTGCGTGACCTTCAACGATCACGATGGCTCGACGAAAAGCTATGCGCACACGAGACGGCGTGACCATCATGTCGTCGACCTGGATTACATTGCGCCGATGCAAGAGATCACGACCGAGTATGCGGAAGGCTCGGCAACGCCCGTCGAGTTGCACGATGGCAGCAAGATCATGTTGCGCAAGATCGACAGCAAATACGACCCGACGAGCCGCGCCAAGGCTTTCAAGTATTTGCGCGATCACTTCAATGCAGGAGAAATCATCACTGGCCTTTTGTACATGGATGATGCTCGCAAGGAAATGCACGACCTGATGGGTAACGTCGACACGCCGCTCGCGAGTCTGCCGATAGAGTCGCTGATGCCCGCCAAAGGCGAACTCGGAAATATACTGAAACGGTTCCGGTGACCCCGACTTGCCCCGATCAGTGATCGGGGCGGGTAGCAGAATTCAGTCCCACAGCCTCATCCACCAGGGTCTTGGCCCGGCCTTGCACCGACATCTCGTCCGACAATAGTTAACTGATTGATATTAACGGTAAAATATTTATCAGATCGGTGCATCCAAACGCTTGTCCGGAACCATCTAAGCGGTGAAGAAGGCAATTTTCATTTACAGTAAGTTAGGAGGTCAAAAATGAGCCCAAATGAAGTCTGGATACCCCTGTCGATGTTTATTGGATTGACATTGGTGTTGTCGCTGATCGTCTGGTTTGGTTACAGGATGAAGCACGATGTGCAGAATACGATTCGGACGGCCATCGAGAAAGGCGAGAGTCTGTCACCGGAGTTGATCCAGAATCTGGTCAATCCACCCATATCACCGAAACGCGATTTGCGACGCGGCGTTATTTGGAGTGTGGTTGCTATCGGAATCGCCCTGTTCGGTGTGATTCTGGGCGAAGATGACGCAGTCCGGCCAATGCTCGGTATTGCAATGTTTCCACTGTCTATCGGTGTAGCGTTCTTGTTGATGCATCGCTACGGTCGTTCGGACTGAGGACCAGCGGCTCGTTCGGGGAGCAACGATTAACGATCAGCAACTTGTCGCGCGCGTGGTGGGCAACCAGGACTCGGAGGCCTTTGGCGAACTGATTCGGCGCCACCAGTCGCAAGTGCGAAATTTCCTGCGCAAGCTTGCACGCGACGAAACACTTGCTGACGATCTCGCACAGGACTGTTTCCTGCATGCATGGGACAAGATTCATACATACTCGGGCAGCGGCACGTTTATCGGCTGGTTACTGAAAATTGCCTACACTACGTTTTTGCAATCCAAACGGAAATCGAAACGTTATGCGGAGATCCTCGAACAGGCCGGCTACGAGAAAAGTCAGGAGCCGGCGAGCCAGACCGGCGCTCGGGAGGACGTTCTGGATCTCGACAAGTTGTTGGGTGCGTTGAATGAGCAGGAACGCGTGATTATGATCTTCTCGTATGCGTGTGGTCTTTCGCATCGCGAAATATCGGATGCGACGCAACTGCCCGCGGGCACGGTGAAATCGCTTATTTACCGCGCCAAGGAAAAACTCAGGACACAGTTTGAAATCGAAAGTTATCAACATGGCTGACAAGACAACAAACGCTGAAGATCGATACCTGGAGTCGGTATTCCGATCCGCGGAGATTCCGGACGACGGATTCAGCAAAAGGATCCTGTTCAGGATTCGCCGACGGATCTGGATCAACCGGCTGGCACTGCCGGTCGCTGCAGTCATCGGTGCGGTATTTGCCGTTAAGCCGGCAACACAACTGGTGACCGCGCTAATGCCGCTGTTCAACATCGCTACGGTTGAAGTGATCGAGGTGCCGATGCAATTATTGCCACAACTGCAGACGATCGTGCTTGGCGGCATGGTATTTGCGGCAGGCATTGTGCTGTTCAAAGTATTCGAGGAGATCTGATCTTTATCGAATCCTGAATGTCGGACGGCGATTATTGTCAGCTGACGTGCCCTCGGCTACAGTCAGACCATGACTCTTCGCGATCAGGTCGAAAAACTGCTGCCGGATTGGGAACGCTGGTATCCCAGCCTGTTTGATGCGGCCAGCGACCTCGGGCTGATCAAGGCACAGGTTTGTGATCCCGGCTCATTGCTCCTGACACGACGCCATCAGAAGGTTCGCCAACGGGCGGAAGATGCACATCGCGAGAAGTGGGGCGGCAAAGCCGAAGAATAAAATGCCGTCTTTGCAATGACTTTTGACCTCGAGGCGATTCGCTCGCAATTTCCGGCGCTCTCCGAAACGGATGACGGCGTCGCACGTATTTATTTCGACAATCCCGCGGGTACCCAGGTGCCACGAAGTGTCGTGGAACGGATGTCGGCATGCATGCTGAGTGCCAGTGCTAACCTCGGCGGCTATTTCCGGACGTCGGACCTGGCGGGCGAGGTAGTGGCCGACGCGCAGTCCGCCATGGCGGATTTCCTCAATGCGCCGTCGCCCGACGAAATCGTTTTCGGACAAAATATGACGTCGCTGACATTTCATGTATCACGCTCGATCGGCAAGCATTTTTCGGCGGGCGACGAGATTGTTCTGTCGCGTATGGACCACGACGCAAACGTCGAGCCGTGGGTATTGATGGCCCGCGATCACGACCTGCTTGTTCGATGGTTGCCGTTCGATACGGAGACGTTTGAAATAGACCTGTCCAGTCTCGACGAAATTCTTACCGACAGAACCCGGCTGGTCTGCGTCGGTGGCGCGAGCAACCTGACGGGAACCATAAACGACATTGACAGTATTTGTCGCAAGGCTCGTGACGCCGGGGCATGGACGTTTGTCGATGCGGTGCAAAGCGCACCGCATGTCGTAACGGACGTGCAGGCGATCGGTTGCGATTTTCTCGTCTGCTCGGCGTACAAGCTCTTCGGGCCACACCAGGGCATCCTTTGGGGGAGACGAGACGTTCTCGAATGCCTCGAACCGTACAAGGTACGACCGGCCCCCGGCACGATCCCATGGTGTTTTGCCCCGGGCACCGCATCGCATGAGGGGCTCGCTGGCACGGCGGCAGCGGTCGACTACCTGGCCCGGATCGGCGCGTCGATGAGCGACACTCCAGCTAGTCGCAAAGGGGGATTGGCCAGGGGTATGCAGGCGATGTTGGACTACGAACAGAAGCTGTCCAGCCACCTGGTCAACGGCTTGCGGTCTTTGCCGGGCGTTACGGTCCAGGGAATCACCGCGGCCGACCGGATGAGCTGGCGCGTGCCCACCGTGTCGTTCACGCATGCGTCGGTACCGCCGGACGCTGTCGCCAAAGCGCTCGCCGAGCGTAATATCTTCGTGTGGAGCGGCCACAACTATGCCGTCGAAGCGGCGCAGGCCCTGGGCATCCTCGATTCGGGCGGGGCCGTGCGCGTTGGTCCGGTGCATTACAACAGCATCGCGGAAATCGACACACTAATTGCGGAGCTGGAACCAATCCTGGCCTGAATCCTCGTCTATAATCTGGGTATTCGCCCGCGCAATGCGGTGTGCAAAATAATAATTTAGGGGAACAAAAATGAAGAAAATTCTCGTCGCGGCAGCGACGTTCATAGCCGTTCTGGGATCAGGGGCTACGTTTGGTGACAGCCATGAGGCGGAAAACAGGCGCTTCGTCCCCGTCGAGACATTTACCTGCAACTACCTCGACGGCAAGGGGCCCGCGGACCTTGATGCGATCATCGGCCGCTGGAACGCGTGGATGGACGAGCACGACCAGTACGACTACTTTGCCGTAACACTCACGCCGTTTTATTTCGGATCCGACACCTTTGACGTTGCATGGCTGGGTTCCTGGCCCGGCGGCGAGGCAATGGGGCGCGGCCAGGATTTGTGGGTCGATGAGGGAAGCGAGATCAATGCAGGATTTTTTGAAGTGCTGTCCTGTGACACGCACAGCAATTTCGCGGCAACAGAGCTGAAGACACCAGGTGGCCCCCCACCGGAAAGTTTCCTCCTGACGTTTTCGGACTGCAAGGGTCCGGATAGTAGCGAGGCCTGGGACCAGTTAATGAGCGGAGTCGACGCATGGTCTGCATACCAAACCGAAAACGGTTATCACCAGGGCAGCTGGATGATGTTTCCGGTCTATGGCGGTGGCGGTGCCGAGTTCGACTTCAAGTGGCTGCAGGGTTTCGACAATCACACGCAACTCGGTCAGGACTATCAGCGCTTCAGCGATAACGCGGACTGGAAGAAGAAGGGAGAGTTGCTGGGGGCATACATGGATTGCGACGAGGCACGCGTCTACCAGGGCACGGTGCGACGGCAACCAGCCAGCGAGGAATAGTCGCCGCAAGCTCGCGCGACTGCCGCGCTGTTGGCTTTCATGACAAGAAAGGCCGCCCATTGGGCGGCCTTCCGTGAGTGCAGTATCGAAAAAAACAGGGTCAGAGGATTGCGGAAGGTTGCTCCATAATCCGCATAAGACTCAATGGTTTTCCCGACAACCTTGCAATCTCACTAGACATGGATCACCTCCTTTAATGTTGTTTGCCCGCTGCGAGTATGTCGCGAATCCGCGGGAAATCCAAGAAGAAATTGCGTATAAAAACAACGGTATACATGTAACACGTGATGAGTTATTCTGATGAGCCCACGTCGGCCCAAGCCGGCCCTGTAAGCGCCGGCGAACGACTGGCCAGCCTCGATGCCCTGCGTGGCGTTGCCGTTCTCGGCATCCTCGTCATGAATATCTACGCGTTCGCGATGCCGTTTCCGGCGTATAGCAATCCGTTGCTCATGGGTGGCACCGGGGCTCTCAACATCGGTACCTGGTTTGTTACGCACATCGTATTTGACCAGAAGTTCATGAGTATCTTCTCGATGCTGTTCGGCGCCGGAATGATACTGATGATGAATCGAGCCGAGTCACGCGGGGCAGACATCGGACCGATCTATTACCGACGTACATTCTGGTTGCTTCTTCTCGGCATGTTGCACGGCTACCTGGTCTGGTTCGGCGACATCCTGTTTCACTACGCATTGATGGGGATGATCGTCTACCCGTTTCGGAAAGCGCGTCCGAGGATACTTATTGCAGTCGCTTGTGCGATTCTGCCGATGACGTTGCTGATCAACTTCGCCAGCTCCTTTTATGTTGAGGACCTGCAGAGCGAGGTAGTCGAGATTCAAGGAGTAGAAAGTGCCGGCGCTGAACTCGACGAGGCGCAGCGGGAGAAACTGCAAGAGTGGAACGAGATCCGGCCGTTCTTTGCACCGAGCGACGCCGAGATCCAGGAAGACGTTCAGGCACACAAGGGTAGTTATGCGGAAGTGCTGGCGCACCGCGTGCCCTTCGTGGCCTTCATGCAGGTGAACCTGACACTGGTCATGATCATATGGCGTGTCGGCGGATTGATGCTCGTCGGAATGGCCCTGATGAAACTCGGTGTGCTGTCGGGCGAGCGCAGTACGCGCTTCTACGGCAAGATGGCGCTCTGGTCCTACGGGCTCGGGTTGCCGTTGACCATTTTTAGCGCGGCAATTCTCAACGCGCACGATTTCGATCCGCTCTACGTCGCCCGAGTCGGCGGGATTCCGAATTACATCGGCAGCATTCTTGTTGCTTTAGGGCACATCGCGGCAGTGATTCTCTTTGTTCGCCATGGAGCGCTCCGTGGAATCGTCGCACGCTTCGCAGCCGTCGGTCGAATGGCGCTGAGCAACTACCTGATGCACTCGGTCGTCATGACGACGATCTTCTACGGCTACGGATTCTCTTTGTATGCCGAGGTGCCCAGATTCTGGCAGCAGGGTTTCGTGGTCGGCCTGATCGCCCTGCAACTAATCGTAAGTCCTTGGTGGCTAAATCGATTCAACTTCGGTCCCGTGGAGTGGCTGTGGCGCTCCCTGACCTACAGGCAAAGGCAGCCCATGCGCCGCTAGACGTGTATACTTTGCCCCTTGCCTGCCTTGCGGCAACCCTGTTCAAATAATCAAGTCGAAAAATCAAGAAACCCGGAGAGAGGACGTAATGGCACTCGCAGATCTCAAGAATGTATTGAATATCTTCGGCGGCTCGGACATTGGCGAAGACCAGCAAAACGAGCTGTTCAAGGAAGTTCTCCTGATGACCCTGGCCAGGGCAGCCGACGCGGATATCAATATCCAGTCCATCGAGGTGGAGAGTATCCAGGCGATCATCGAGAAACATACCGGGGAGAGCGTCAGCGCCGCGGACATCAGGGTTGCAGCAAGGGCGGAACTCTATGCCGAAGCCGGTTTGCGCAAGTACCTTGGCCAGGTTCAGGGCAAGATGAAGCCCGAGCATCGTGCCGAGACGATCCAGGCACTCGCCGATGTGTTTCGCAGCGACCACGTTGTCAGCGTGCTCGAGATCGATTTCTTCGATCGCGTTGCGGAATCACTCGGGGTGACGCCGTCGCAGATCGCAGGGCTCGTTGCCGGGGACGTATAGTCCGACGACGGCGATTAGCCGTTACCCGTCCCGCCTACTTCCTGGTCCGCCGAATCGCCCTGCGAGCAAGGCGCTGCCACTGGCTGTGATCGCCCGCAAGTAGCGAATCGAAGTGGTCGTGCCGACTTCCCGGTACACGACGAACAGTCCCGATCCGATGATCACGAAGGCGCCGGCGACAACCCAGCGGTCAGGCACCTCGTCCCAGATCAGGTAGCCCGCAATCGCTCCGCCGATCAGCGCCGTGTACTCGAACGGTGCCAGTATCGACGGGGCCGCTTGCCTGTATGCGCCAACGAGACCGATCCAGGCAATCACCGAACAGGCACCGGCGAGCAGAAACAGGATCCAGCCGATCGCGTCCGGCGCTTGCCAGGGGACGCCAATTGACAGCAATCCCGAAAACGCCATCGGTCCGGCGATCACATAGATCGACAAACAAAACGTCGATTCTGTGGCTGCCAGCTTGCGAGCCGTTATTGCCAGGCACGCATAACAGAAAGCGGCGAATAAAACGGCCGCCGCCGCGAACGTGAGTGCGCCGCTACCCGGCCGCAGAATCATGAGGACGCCGCCGAACCCGGCGATGACCGCCAGCCAACGGCGCCAGCCGACGTGTTCGCCGAGCATTGGCACGGACAATGCTGTCATCATCAGCGGCGCCGTGAAGCCGAGCGTCAGCGCATCGATCAGGGGCATTCTCGCGAGGCCATAAAAGAATCCGAACATCGCGCCAGCCGCAAGCATCGTTCGCAGCAGATGCCAGCCCCACTTGCGGGTCTGCAACGATGCAAGCCCCCCGAATTGCCGCGCCAGCGACAGGAACATCGACAGGCCAATCAGGCTGCGCAAGAACACGAATTGCTCGAGCGGATAGGTCTCGAGAATTGCTTTCGCGCACAGATCGAGGCCGAGCCCGGCCATCACGCCGATCAGTAACAGGCCGATCGCTTTGCCGATCGGAGCGTCGTGAGTTTCCTGAACCATGAATGAACGAAACGCCACATGAAATAGAGACGGCTGAACATATTCTCATGTGCGATTGTTGATGCATACCGGTTCAGCTTCGATTCATCGCTACCCCCGTTTAATGGCAGCGTGAGACACAGAAACCGAGGGCTGAACAATGAAAACTGCAAAGCTGGATAACAGGCCGATCATCGCGTTACTCGCAGGCGCGACGTTGCTGATTGTGATCTCCGCAACGTCTTCGGCTGCCCCCGTGATCGAGGACGATACCGGGCGCGTTACCTTGTCGAAACACTACCAGGGCGATGGGCGTGATAACGCCGTTGCGATCAAGGAATCCCGTGATGAGTATAGCGAACTGTCAGTAACCGGAGCCAGGAATGAAAAAACGCGTTCCACAACGAACACGAAGACTGTGTCGGGAGAGTCCATGTCGCCGAATACAGATTTCTGGTTTTACCTCGCCGACGTGGAACTGTATGGCGACGATGACCGGGACGGCTTCTACTCTGGCGTCGATCTGCTTTTCGACATCGACACGTATTACTCCGTCGCCGACATCTACGCCGTCGCCTACCTGAGTTTTGAAGGCGGGCCTTGGGAAGAGTATGCGGTCACTGAAGACTTCACGATCTTCGAGTCGTCGGGAACCGATGACTACGTCGTCGTGACGGACCTGGTGTCGGGTTACCCGACAGGTGAGTACGACATCCTGATTGAGGTATTTGACGCCGATACCAACGACTTCCTGGCCTCGACGGGACCTGAGGACACATCCGAGCTCGCGTTCCTGCCACTCGAGGACATGGACCGGGACCAGCCGTTCGGTGGCGAAACGCGCATTACCGTGAACCACGGTGGCGGAGGATCGTTCGGCGGGCAGGTCTTGCTGCTGCTGGCATTGGCCGCGGCAATCGCCAGGCGCCGCCAGGCTATGCGTCTGCCGGCGCCCTGGTAGGCGCGGGCGGGTTCTGGCGGGCCGTGCGCATGACCTTCCTGCCCCAGGCTGCGAGCTTGTCGAAGTAGATGTACAGGGCAGGAACCACGAGCAGGGATACGAGCGTCGAGAATGCGAGCCCGCCGATGATGGCTCGCGCCATCGGGTAGTACGGTGGGCCATCGCCGCCGATCTGCGTCGTACCGACCGCCAGGGGCGCGAGTCCGACGATCGTCGTGGCCACGGTCATCAGGATGGGGCGCAGGCGGTCACGTCCAGCCTCGATGATTGCATCGCTGCGCGACATGCCCTCGTGACGTAGATTGTTGACGTGATCGACCAACACGATACCGTTATTAACGACGACGCCGATCAGGATCATGATGCCGATCATCGCCATGAACGAAAATGTCGTTCCCGTCGCCGCGAAGAACAGAAAAACGCCGAAAATCGAGAACACGATCGAACCAAGAATAATCGAGAACGGCAATAATAGGGACTCGAACAACGCCGCCATGACCAGGAAGATACATGCGACGCCGAGCAGGAGGTTAGTTACCATCAACTCCTGGGTCTCGTCGGTGCGCTCGAATCCGCGGCCTTCCTTCCAGCTGTAACCTGGCGGCAATTCGATCTGCTCCATCAGGCTCTTGACCTTCGGCCTTATGTCGTCGGCAGTCATGCCATCTTCAATATTGCCCGAGAGAATCACAGCGGTTTGTCGATCTGTACGCCGAATCGTCGCCGGCGAGCTGCCTACGTGTAACGATGCAACGCTGCCGAGATTGATGCGGCGTCCATCTGGCGTAAAGAGCGGCAAATTCGCCAGCTGCTCGATGCTTTGCTTGTCGTTCTCGCGAAATGCAAGTCGCACTTCGATCTCGCCGGTCTCGCCACGGAATTCACGCAGGTTTTCCCCGCGCATGGCGATGCTGATGTTCTGTGCAATATCCGCCGCCGTGAGCCCGACGCTCGCCGCGCGATCCCGATTTATCGTTACGCGCACCTCGCTGTCACCGGACTCGGCGTCCGAACGCACGTCCTTGAGTCCGTCGATCGACGACAGAGCTCTCGCGACGTCGATTCCGATTTCGTTCAGCAACTCCGTCGAGTCACCTGAGATTTGCACTGTGAAGCCGTCGCCGCCGCCTTGCTGATCGAATTGAAAACTCGGCTTGCCAATCGCAATGGTCGGCATATCCGCTTCGATGCGCGCGATAACTTCTTTTGTCGACAGCGTCGCGTCGTCCTCGTCGGTCAGCAGCAATGTCGACATGGCGCGGCCCTGCTCGTAATAGCTGTAAATCGACCGTATATTGAATTCTTCCTGCCGCGAGAACAGGTAGTCCTCGATCTGGTCAACCGTGTCTTCGACACGTTCGAGCGAATGCTGGCCCTCGATGTGATACGGAATGTGCAGGCGCCGCCCTGAGTCTTGCGGAAACATGTCAAATTTCACGAGACCGAGGATCAGCGGCAGAACGCCGATGGCACAGGTGAGGACGATGCCAAGCGCTGTCCACCAGGGATGGACTATGATCCAGCGCAGACTCGCCGTGTAACGTCGTGTCAACCGCGGCAGCAGTGCGCCATCTTTCGGTTTGGACGGCAGCCGGATGCGGGCGGCGAGCATCGGCACCAGGGTTTGTGCGATGAGTAGCGACGCCAGCAGCGCGACGATGATGGTCACGGCCACATGCGTCAGAAATACCATGATGTCGTTCTTGGTGCCGACGATCATCGGTGCGAAGACGATGATGGTCGTTGCCGTGCCGGCGATTACAGCGAGACCGACCTCGTGTACACCTTTGAGTGTTGCTTGAAGGGGGTTTTCCTTGTCTATCGCCCGATGGCGAAAGATACTTTCGGTGACGACGACGGCGTTGTCTACAAGCATGCCGATTGCCAGCATAAGGCCCATCATCGACAGGATATTGAGTGACAAGCCGGCGAAGTACAGCGCGCCCAAAGTAATGAGCAACGAGAATGGCACTGACGAAATCACGATCAGTGTTGTCGAAATCTGTCGCAGAAACAGGTACAGCACAATGATCGCTAGCAGGCCACCAAGCAGGCCGGCATTCAGCAGATCGTTCAGGGACTTGCGTACGCTGTCGCCGGCATTGTCGAGCGGAAATATGTTGATGCCGCTCATCTGCGGCAATTTGCCGACTTCCTCGACTTCGGCAATCACTCTGTCCGTTACGTCGACGAGGTTCGACCCTGTCGTCTTGTTGACGCCCAGGCCGATCGCGTAGTCACGATCGAGGTGGCGGCCGTAATTGCGGTCGGGCGTGCGCAGTTCGATCTCGGCAATGTCTCCGAGCCGCAGGCCATTAGTATTGATGACGAGGTCCCTAATCTCGTCAACCGAGCCGTATTCACCGCGCGGCCGTACGCTGAGACGCTGGTCGCCCGCCGTGAGGCGCCCTGCATTGACCGCAAAATTACTGCGCGTCAGCAGGTTCTGGAGTTCGGTAACGTCGATGCCGTACGCCGCAATCATGTCTGCGCTGAGAAGGATGCGAATCTCGCGCGGATCGACGCCCTGCAGGTCGACGCGGGACACGCCATCGATGCGTTCGACGCGCCGCTTCAGCAGGCGATCGAGCAGATCGTAACTGTTTGACAGATCGCGATCACTCGAGATTCGCAGCTGTAGCACGGGTTCGTCGCCGAGCGAGCCCGTGAATACGAGAACGCGGCGCACGTCTGCGGGTAACTGGTGTCTGATGCCGTCGACTTTTGAGCGTGCCTCGATGCCCTTGGTGCCCATGTTCTGGTCCCAGTCGAACTGCAGGAAGACCTGCGCCTGGCTTTCGCTCGAACTCGAGAACATGGCTTCGACGCCAGACAGCGTGGCGAGCGCTTCCTCGACCGGGCGCGTGATGAGGCGCTCGACTTCTTCGGGTGTCGAACCTTCGTAGGGAATCTGGATGAAGATGCCGGGGAACTCGATATCGGGGAATTTCTCGAGCGGCAGCAGCCGGGACGCGATCAATCCGACCAGCGCGAGGGCGACGAAGACGACCACGGTCGTCACGGGTCTGCGCAGCGCAATTTCCGTGTGCTTCATTCGGGCCCCTGGAAAGCCGGCGACGCGACCGTCGCAGGCCAGCGCTTGCGATCGAGCAACGAGTAGACAAC
>Ga0070727_10002993_pt1 | contig 15728 bp, 14 predicted proteins | sample tdAd472_FD_66722 | JGI IMG/M metagenome (GOLD analysis project Ga0070727, IMG submission 66722) | Marine sediment microbial communities from the Atlantic coast under amendment with organic carbon and nitrate - tdAd47.2 | ecosystem: Environmental > Aquatic > Marine > Coastal > Sediment | place...
GGCGCAGCTCGGCCCATCACTTTGATGGGATAATCGCAAGGGAATTCTATTTTAGGAGCGGTCGGTTGCATGTCTTCCTACACAATATATTTGATTAGCGGGTAACGAGTTCGGCTTTATAGGCCTGATAACGTTTCGCCACATTGTACCACAACGGCCCAATTTTTCCGTTGCCCACTGCTTTGCCATTCAATTCGGTCACGGGAATAATTTCTCGCGTTGAACTGGTGACCCATACCTCATCAGCCTGCAACAACTCTTGCTCTGAGATTTCCTGCTCACGACAATCGAAAGCGCCTTGTTCACCCAGCTCAACGATTAAATCCCGGGTAATACCACCTAGAATGTAATCCGTTTTAGGTGGTGTATAAACAACGCCGTTTTTAACGACAAAAACATTTGCAGAAGAGGATTCCGTTAGGTAGCCCTCCCGGATCAGAATCGCGTCTTCCACACCCTGCTGCGAGGCGGCTTGTTTTAATAGCACATTAGGCAATAGGCAAATGCTCTTGATATAGCATCGAGTCCAGCGATTATCCGGCAGAGTGATCGCACGAATACTTTTTACCGAACCGAGATCAGCGCCATAAACTACCGGAGTAGCCATCATGAACAGCGTCGGTTTCACCTCCGCCGGGAAAGCATGGTCGCGTTTTGCCGAAACACCCCGCGTTACCTGGATATAGAGCGAAAGATCTTGCGTTTTCTGACTGTTACGCGCAATCACTTCTTCAAATAATACAACCCAATCCTGTTCCTTTTGGACTAGTGATATTTCTGTTGCCGCCAGACTGCGTTCAAGACGTTGAATGTGTTCTCTTACCCTAAATGCTTTGCCCTGGTAAACCGGAATCACCTCATAAACCCCGTCACCAAATAAAAACCCACGATCTAGCACAGAAACCTTAGCTTCTGCCAAGGGCAGGAATTCACCATTGAGATAAACAATGGATACCATCAATTATTCCCCGGGTTAATCAATCAACTGTACAAAAAAGAGAACGATCTGATCCCATACGCGCTTAAAAAAGCCTCCGGCCTCGACAGACTCCAAGGCCAGCAGCGGCGTCTCGACAATTGTTTGTTCGCCCAGTTTGACCTTGACCTTACCATACTGATCCGCCAAAACAATCGGCGCTTCAATCACTGCATCCACATCCAGGCTCGCCGCCAAGGCACTTTTTTGACCACGAGGAATAGTCACATACACATCCTTCGTAATACCCAGTTTTACCGAGTCCATGGCACCGCCCCACACCCGAGACTGATTGAGTATTTCGTTTGCGCTATAGAGTTTGTGGGTTTCATAATAGCGAAAGCCGTAGGTCAGTAATTTCTGACTTTCTACGGCGCGAGACTCTTCGCTCGCCGCTCCCATCACTACCGAAATCAGACGCATCCCATTACGTTCAGCGGACGCCACTAGGCAATATCCCGCTTCTTCCGTATGCCCCGTCTTCAGGCCGTCAACGCTACGGTCGCGCCACAACAGCTTATTACGGTTCGGTTGGCGAATCTGATTGTAGGTAAAATACTTCTCCGCATACATCGCATAGTGATCCGGGTGATCGACAATGATAGAGCGCGCCAGCTTTGCCAAATCCAAAGCGGTCGTGTAATGCTCGGCCTCTGGCAGTCCAGTGGCATTGAGAAAATGAGAGTTGTTCATTCCCAACCTAACTGCATGCTTGTTCATCAAGTCGGCGAAAGCTTCTTCGCTACCAGCAATATGCTCAGCAACAGCAATGCTGGCGTCATTACCCGATTGAATAATGATGCCTCGCAGCAAATCCTCTAAGGAGACGAAGGTGCCCTCTTTGATAAACATACGAGAGCCTGGCGCCTGCCACGCTTTGATGCTGATACGCACCTGATCCGTCAATTTAATATTGCCCTTATCCAGTTCAACAGCGGCAATGTAGCTGGTCATCAGCTTGGTCAGGCTAGCAGGTGGCAAGGGCTGGTCGGCGTTATTTTGAATTAACACTTCGCCACTTTGGGCGTCAATCAACAAATAGCCCGTCGCCGCCAATTGTGGTGGCGCAGGAATAAGCGGATTTGCCGCAATCGCGACTTGCGTCAGCATGAATAAAAATAGGGTTACAACCAGTGTACTTAGTTTTGTCATAGCAATTTTTCTTAGCGAAATGAGTGTTAACATAGCAGCTATTTCAGCCCGCTATTCAATAAATTAGGAATTGGGCAAAGCCACAATCAGAGGCTTTCCCAAACCTAAGGCGGAGAGTTTCTCTTTTATTTGCTGCACCAACGCCATGTCTTTTAGCGGTCCAATTTGGACTTTATGCAGGTTAGGTTGGCGCGCTTTATCGAGGTTAATCACCACTAGCTCGTTCGTCACAGCCTGTACGCGCTTTTTCAGTTGGTTGGCGCTTTCGTATTTAGAAAAAGCGCCCACCTGAAGATAAACTTCGTTGCCCAAACCTGCGGGCTTCATCCTTGCCCATTGCCAGGCAATCGGATCGATGGCCTCTACTTTAATTGGCGCGGTACCTTTATTCGCAAAACCTAACTTAATTGCAGCGGCATAGGATAAATCAATAATACGCTCAGAGTGAAATGGGCCTCGGTCATTCACCCGCACGACCACTTTGCGGCCATTATCAAGATTGGTAACCTGCAAATAGGTAGGCAAGGGTAGCGTTTTATGCGCAGCCGACATACCAAACATATTATAAGTTTCGCCATTCGACGTCAGGTAACCATGGAATTTTTTACCGTACCAGGAGGCAGTGCCGGTTTCCTCATAGCCAGCGCTAGTCGGCATGATCTGATAACTCTTCCCCGCTACCTCATAGGGGCTTTTATTACCTTGACGGCTCAATGGTTCAATAATAGGTGTCGCATCCGGCACCCTCTCTAAATCATTGTAGCTAAAGGGCGCCGAGTCCTGCTGCTGCTGATACCTTGACGGCGGCTCCGTCGATGCCGAACTCCGCGGCGGACTGGTATTACAACTAGCTAACAAGAGACCTATCAATATTCCGAATAAGGCTATCGGTGTCGTTCGTATGATCATCATTACTTAAATACGCTCAGCTATTTCTTGACTGAGCTGGTACACCGCCATGGCGTACAGCGCACTGTGATTGTAGCGGGTAATAACATAAAAATTATTCAAACCAACCCAATGTTCATCACCTGCGGCGCCTGCGAAGCGCATTGCCGTCGCTGGCTGTTCTGGCGCCAACGCCTGCTGCGGCTTAAACCCGGCGGCTATCAGATCAGCCAGGCTTCGCGTCGGCGTTAAATCAGAACGCTTTTTGACCAAAAATGGTTCGTATTCTTGACCGTCAACTAGCGCTCGCTCTGTCACCGGCTCATTCTTTTGCCACCCATGCTCATGAAAATAATTCGCCACGCTGCCAATCGCATCAACGGGATTATTCCAGATATCCTTATGCCCATCCCCGTCAAAGTCAACCGCATAGGCTCTAAAACTACTCGGCATAAACTGGCCATAACCCATTGCTCCAGCATAGGAGCCTTTCAGTGATAGCGGGTCTACTTTTTCATCACGCGCTAACATTAAAAACTCCTTTAACTCCTTACGGAAATATTCCGCTCGGCGGGGGTAATCAAATGCCAAAGTTGTCAATGCGTCAATCACGCGATTGGATCCAGTCACTCTGCCATAGCGCGTTTCTACCCCAATAATAGCAACAATGATTTCTGCAGGAACCCCGTAAATTGATTCAGCACGATTTAATGCCACGGAGTGTTCCTGAATAAACTCAATACCCTGTTTGGCACGCTGCTCCGTCACCAGGATGGGTCGATAATCCTTCCAGGGTTTAGCTTCAGCGGGAGCCTCCATCAACTTAATAATTTTCTCTTTAAAAACGGCCTCGTTAAAAATCGCCTGCAACGACTTCCTATCAAAGTCGTGCTGCTTAACCATTTCATCAATGAATTCGCTGACCTCTGGATGGGCGGCATACGTCACAGGCTCAGCACAGCTCACAGGAACCACTGTAATAATGAGCAGGGTAATACACATATCCGCCACTTGGCGCATTGTTCGCTTGATCATATTTATCCTAAAAACCGCATGGCTAAAGGGAATTCCATTCAAATTTTTGCTCATCTGGGCAATAGTTTCTTGTGTGTTTTGATAGACATTAACAACCCAAAACCTAAAAACAGAGTAACAATCGACGTCCCGCCATAGCTTATCAAAGGCAGTGGCAGTCCGACTATGGGTAAAATACCAGAAACCATGCCGATATTAACAAAAAAATAAAAGAAAAAGGTGAGTGACAGGCTGCCTGCCAACAATCTGCCGTAAGTATCGTCTGCGGTAGTGGCAATATGAAGACAGCGCGTCACAATCAGCAGGTATAAAGACAACAACATGAGTAAGCCAACAAAACCAAATTCTTCGGCAAACACAGCAATGATAAAATCCGTATGGCTTTCCGGTAAGAAGTCTAGATGTGATTGCGTACCCAATAACCAGCCCTTTCCGTACAGCCCTCCTGACCCGATTGCTGTTTGCGACTGGATAATGTTCCAACCCGAACCTAAGGGATCACGACCAGGATCAATCAGAGTCAGCACGCGTTGTTTTTGGTAGTCCTTCATAACCGACCAAAGTATCGGCACAGAAGCTGCCAGCAAAGCGCCAAAACCAAACACCAGGCGCCATCGAATACCGGCGAACAAAAGTACGAAAATCCCGGAGGCAGCAATTAATAATGAAGTGCCTAAATCCGGTTGCTTGGCGATTAAGAGCGTTGGCACGAAAATCATAACCAACCCCCAGAATATATGTTTCAGCCGTGGCGGTAGTCGTTGGTGTGCGTAGTACCAGGCTAACGCCATCGGAACCGCGATTTTTATAATTTCTGAGGGCTGAAATTTTGGCAAGCCGGGTATCGCCAACCAGCGCTGTGCACCTTTCGCGCCAACGCCAACAACCAAAACCGCGATTAATAACAAAACCCCAAAACCCATTAACCAAGGTGACCAGATACGATAATGATGTGGGCTGATTTGGGCAAAAATCATCATGAGCAACAAGCCTATCCCCATCCGCATGACCTGCCGATAGACCATATCCACGTCCTGGCCACTGGCACTGTACAACACTAAGAGCCCGACACCGCATAAGATAAAGAGTAGGAATAATAATACCGGGTCGATATGCATACGAGAAAAGAAGCTAGGCTTGCTCTGAAAACTATGTGCCGCATAGGGTAATTTTCTAATGAAATCGCGCTGAGACATCTTTAACTAGAACCTTCAACTAAATAGGCGTCTAATATTTTACGCGCCACCGGAGCTGCTGCGGTGCTACCGCCACCACCATTTTCGACAATGATAGCGATTGCAATTTTGGGTGCTTTGACGGGTGCAAATGCGATAAATAGACCGTGATCCTTATTGCGTTCGGCAATATTTTTTTCATCATATTCTTCGTCCTGCTTGATGCCGATCACTTGTGCTGTTCCGGTTTTTCCCGCCATTTTGTATTGGGCTCCTTGACCCGTTTTCCGAGCTGTACCGTGCTCGCCATGCACAACCAGTTCCATAGCATGAATAATTTTTTCCCAATCTTCGCCGTTCTTTAATTGCATGTCTCCCAGCGACGTCAAGTCCCGCTCCGTTGAGCCTTTTTGTACCGTCTTATCAACAGACTTGTCTTCTCCATCCTTGTACTTGATCTGCTTCACCAAATGCGGCTGCAACCATCGCCCTCGATTGGCAAGAACGGCGGTGGCTGTTGCTAATTGCAGTGGTGTCGCCAGCATGTAGCCCTGACCAATACTCAGGTTAAGCGAATCACCTCGGTACCAGGATTGGCCCAGACTATTTTTTTTCCAATCGGATGAAGGCAACACTCCCTTCAATGCTTCACCGATGTCTCTGCCGGTTTGCTGGCCAAAACCAAACTGCCAAATAAAATCATGCATTGCATCCACGTTCATACGCTGCGCCATTTCATAAAAGTAGGTATCGCAGGATTGTACGATAGCAGTCTCTAAATTTACTCGACCATGACCCCACTTCTTCCAATCACGATAGTAGCGCCCCCCCTTAGTGAGTTGAAGCCAACCCGGATCGTAAATAGTATGCTCCCAGTTGATGTAACCCAGCTCCAACCCGGCAAGGGCGACAAAAGGCTTTAGGGTTGATCCGGGAGGATACTGACCGCGTATTGCCCGATTAAATAGCGGTAAATCCGGTGAATCACGTAGCTCCGCATAGCTATCAAAATCAATGCCGGTAACGAAGAGGTTCGGATTAAACGATGGGTTACTCACCATGACTAAAATACCGCCAGTTTCCGTATCAATGGCGACCACTGCACCGCGTTTATCCCCCAATGCCTGCTCTGCGACCTGCTGTAGGCGCGCATCCAAATACAGTTGTAAATCCATCCCCGGCGCTGGCGCTGACCGTTCTAATACTCTTAATACACGGCCTCTGGCATTGATCTCAACTTTTTGGAACCCTACCTGCCCCAACAACTCTGCCTCGTAAAATTTCTCTACACCCAGTTTACCGATACTGTCAGTACCGGCATAACGCGCCACATCAATATTTTTTAACTCCTGCTCATTGATGCGCCCGACATAACCCAACACATGCGCGGTTGAGTCCTTCAACGGATAGTGTCGCACTAACTGTGCTTCAACAGATACACCGGGCAAACGATGGGCATTGACTGCGAGCTTTGCAATTTCCTCCTCAGTCAACCGGTAGCGTAGCGGTACAGACTGATAGGGCCGTCGACGCTGCTTCAGATCTGTCATAAATTTCTTACGATCGCGCTCTGATACCGAGATGATTTCGCTAATCGTAGCAATTGTTTGCTCAATATCTGGCGTATGCTCTTTGGTAATAGTCACGCTGTGACTAGCGGTATTCTCCGCTAATAGACGGGCATTGCGATCATAGATAAGCCCACGGTTTGGCGCGATGGGCTGCAACAAGACCCTGTTCTTGTTGGATAGCGTGGTATAACGATCATACTGCACCACCTGTAAATAAAACATTCTGGCGACAAGTAGCAACGTGAGAAATATCAGCACAAACCAAAACACCAGCGCCCGTCCCGAGAAGGTTCGTGTTTCGCCGTACAGGTCTTTTAGGTCAAAATTATTCATTCCGGATTATGCTAGCCTCTTGACCTATGAGAAACCTGCTTAGCGCACTGGTTCATTATTTTAACGGCCCAGAGGACTCTCATAGCAAGTATGCGCCAGTCATGAGCGATGATAGGGATGGTTATTCAACAGTGTCCATGCACGATACAGCTGCTCAGCAACAACAACTCGCACTAACGGATGAGGGAAAGTTAATTTTGACAGCGACCAGGATTGTCCTGCGCGTTGCAAGCAATCAGGCGATAATCCATCCGGCCCACCAACTAACAACGCAACATTAGTGCCAGACATTTGCCACTCACTGAGTTTCTGTGCCAACTGTTCGGTACTCCAGGCGTTACCTTTCACATCTAGGGCGACCACCTGATCCTTTTCTTCTATTGCCGCTAAAAGCTGTTTTGACTCTTTCGCAATCGCCCGCTGAATATCAGCGCCTTTTCCCCGCTGCCCAAGAGGAACCTCGATAACCTCCAGCTTTAGTTCATGCGGTAATCGTTTTGCGTATTCAGTAAATCCTGAATTGACCCAATCAGGCATTTTACCGCCAACGGCAATTAATTTAATCCGCATAAACCAGTCTTATGGAGCCTCTTCTTGGCCATTCTCGACCGACATTTGCTCAGGAAGCGACCACAGCCTTTCCAAGTCGTAGAATAATCGTGTTTCCGGCATCATCACATGCACCACCACATCGCCTAAATCCACCAACACCCACTCCGATACGTCCTGGCCCTCCTTCCCTAACGGCAAGACTCCTTTTTCTTTCACCTTAACGACCACATTTTCGGCAACCGAGCTGACATGTCGCCTTGAGGTACCGGAGGCTACTATCATATAGTCCGTCACATTGGATCGATCTCTGACATCAAGGCATTGAATATTAAGTGCTTTAGCATCCTCTAAAGCATCCATCACTAAATCTTTCAACTGGTTTACCTGCATATTACCTCTTGGTTTTACTGAAAAGCCGGGTTCTAGCTTGAACGGGCGACGCTGCTAAATACGCTGGCTAAGCTGACAAGGCATCCGATTTATCGAATCGCTGACACTGTGCCTGGATCTTAATGAAGATTGCGCTCCATATAATCCCATACTGACTCGGGAAGTAAATACCTAGGGGATAGCTTTTGCTGAATTAGTGCTCGAATATGGGTTGAGGAAATGGCGAGAGGCGTCATCCGTTGTACTAGCACGCGTCCAAACCCGCTTGCCTTCAATTCGGCAATATCAGTTGCTTCGCGAGCATGCAGAAAACGCTCCATAATACCCTGGGTAGGTCCAGATGCTCCAGGCCTGGCGGCAACAATGATATGCGCCAATTGCGGAATTTCTTCCCATTCATGCCAGCTCGGTAAGGACAAAAACGAGTCCATACCCACCACCAGTATCAGGGACACCTGATCGCCTAACTCATCACGTAGCGTTGCTAAAGTATCCGCCATATAGGATACGCCTTCGCGTTGGATTTCACGCGGATCACAGCTCAACTCAGGCTCCGGCGCCACTGCCAGTTCAACCATGCGAAGCCGATCTATTGCACTGTAGTGTGGCTTAGCTCGATGCGCTGGCACATGGCAAGGGACTAGCCGCATCTCATCCAGTTCTAAATTTTGCTTGAGTTCCAACGCAGTGCGCAAATGGCCGAAGTGAATAGGGTCAAAAGTACCGCCGAAAATCGCCACGGTTTTCATTGCCGACTCGCCGCCACTGTAAAACCCCTGTTACCGACAAGCGTGCTAGCTGCGAATATGTCCATCGCCCAGCACAACGTATTTCTGCGAGGTAAGCCCCTCAAGTCCGACCGGCCCCCGTGCGTGAATCTTATCGGTAGAAATACCAATTTCCGCGCCCAAACCATACTCGAAACCATCGGCAAAGCGCGTCGATGCGTTCACCATCACTGAACTGGAGTCCACTTCGGTTAAAAAGCGTCGGGCACGGCTATAGTTTTCCGTAATAATAGAATCGGTATGATGCGACCCGTAGCAATTAATATGCGATATTGCTGCATCCATATCATCAACTAATTTAATCGACAGAACTGGCGCGAGATATTCAGTTGACCAATCCTCTTCCGAAGCAACATGAATATCGGGAAGCAGTATCCGCGTTTTTTCACAACCACGCAGCTCAACGCCTTCTGAGAGATATTTTTCCACCAGCTCAGGTAGAATATCCGCCGCAACTGCCTGATGAACTAACAAGGTTTCCATAGTATTGCAGGTGCCGTAACGCTGGGTCTTCGCATTAAAAGCTACCGATATCGCCTTTTCCCGATCCGCCTGATCGTCAATATAGACATGACAAATACCGTCCAGATGCTTGATCACCGCCACCTTGGCATCACGACTAATACGTTCAATCAGCCCTTTGCCGCCGCGTGGCACAATTACATCGACATATTCCGGCATCGTAATCAACTCACCTACCGCAGCACGATCCGTAGTCTCAATCACCTGCACGGCTGTTTCCGGCAACCCGGCAGAAAGCAAACCCTGCTTAATACACTTCGCAATCGCCTGATTAGACCGAATCGACTCAGAACCACCCCGTAGAATTGTCGCATTACCAGACTTTAAGCACAGGCTCGCCGCCTCTACTGTCACATTGGGCCGCGACTCATAAATGATACCGACCACGCCTAGCGGTACGCGCATCTTACCCACCTGAATACCGGAAGGCCGGTAATTCAAGTCGGTGATCTCGCCTACGGGATCGGGTAAAGCAGCCACCTGATGCAAGCCTTCAATCATGCCATCGATGGTTTTGTCGGTGAGGGTTAACCGATCTAATAAGGCCGCATCTAAGCCGTTCTGCTTGGCAGTAGCCACATCCTCAGCATTCGCTCGTAAAATATCGCCGCGCGCACTTTCTATCGCGTCAGCCATTGCCTGCAAAGCGCTGTTTTTTTGGCCAGTGTTCGCCGCCACAATTTTACGAGAAGCGTCACGCGCGTTGCGGCCTACTTCGGCCATGTATGATTTAACGTCCATCAGTACCCACTAATTTTGTTTAATCGCATTAGTCAAAAAAGAATTATACAAACTATAGGAAGGGACAGATAGTAGAGGAGGTGGGAAGTTTTAAGGCAACTCTGGATACCTAGTATTGAATGGTAAAACTAATTAAATTAAAGCGTTACCTCCCAGTACAGCTTTTCCCAAGCGCTAGAGGGGCAAACTAAATATTACTTCTAATAAGTTTTAAAACTTTCAATTAACTGCATTTAGTTTTACCTAGTCGTCCCATCCTTACTCTCGCCCGCCCGGTCTGGCTCACAACAATCTCTCTAGCACGATTCCTGATATCTCCCGCACCGGCATCTGGGCTGCATAATTGAAACGTCATCAACGGCAGTCCTCCTGAGCCGCGCCTTACTTGCCCATCTGGCCAAAACTCTAAGGACACAGCTTTCACATTCGGTTTTAAAATATAACCTTCCGCTAAGGCTTGAAATGATCGAATTAGCTCACCAGCACTTGGTTTAGTATCGCCATTCTCATCGACAAAAACTGTCCAACCTTCTTCCCATTGCGGCTTGCCAGAGCAAACACCATTTGACCCCGCGCAAACAAACACTTTTACATGCCTTTTGATGGCTTCACTACGTGAAAACTGTAGCGCAGATAAAAACAGGTTAGTCTGAGTGCTAAGATGCGCACTGCGGGTCAAATCGATAAAACTGGGGACAACTAATAACGTCAGAATGGAAATTATCGCCAAGCTAACAACCAACTCAACTAAAGTAATTCCATATAACCTTTTGCAAACCATTGCACTCTCCCTATCAATCCATTGAATAGGTTACGCTGACTCAGTTCTGCCAAGCCGCGCAACAACGAGAGAGCTTATTCTACTTAATGTCTAGCAAACATCCAATTGTCTCACCTTAAGTTTATTACCAACATAAGTCTGTAGTACCAATGGACTGCCCTTTAACCCCGTTGTGTTGGAGAGTTAAGTTACCGCATTTAGAGTCCGCTGTTGTCGCCGTAGCTGTTAATGTAAAAGTTGTAGCCGTAGCGGCTACTCCGACCGAATAATAACCTTCCTGACTAACAATATCTCCAGCTGACCACCCCAAATTGGTTGGGGACTGGCCGCCAGTCAAGGTTGTCGCATAACGACCGAACTGCGTAAAATGGCGTTCTTGGGCCTGGGCAGTTCTGAGCAACAATGACTGGCCATCTGTCCGACGACTTTTAAGCACACTATCTTGGTAACTGGGAAAAGCTATCGCTGCCAAAATCGCCACAATCGCTAAAACAATCATTAGCTCGATCAGAGTGAAGCCATGCGAATAGAATCTAAGTACTTTCATATGAATAGTTTCTCTCTAAATGTCTATTTACGCTTTAAAATCCAAATTTCCGCAATGTTTGTATAACCTGATGCCCGGCTCTCATTATCCAACCGATATTGAATTTTAACCCCTGGCTTTAATGCATAATCTGTTTCTGCGCCACGAACACCATTAATTTTAAGATTTAAAGGTAGTCGGTAAGACATATCTTCGATGACTATTCGCCGTTCTTCAAGGCTAATAAAATTAATCGTGCCTGAGGGTGTGGTTTCAGGTTCCCATTCCTGCTCACCGCGCTCCGCCAAGCAAAAATTTGACATTAAGAGAAGCAGAACCAGCCCAACTACTGATTTGAATTTTTGCATAAATCACCTCTTTTGCTGGATGAAGTTACTTGGAGCATATTTTTTAGTCCTGCAAATGTGTCCAGGAAGTCCTGACATTATAATTAGCCGTCCCATCTCGAACTTTTCCTTTTTCAAGTTCACCATCTGACTTACCAATCACGCGGTATAGATTACCGCCTCCGATATCAATATAACTAGAAGCTGTTGGCACCCCCTTTACTTTTTGACCGCCAATAATTGGGGCATTCAGGAACCCATTATTAAACAGGTCGGTGACAGCAAAACTCGGTAAACCACCATTTTTCAAGTCAAGGTTCATTAGCCATCCTTCGCCACCCGCATCACAGGGAGTAGTATTAGGAATGAGGGTATTAAAGAATATAATATCTCCAATCGCCACCGAATTGACTACCACCCTCTCCTTTGAATCTGTCAGGTCTACCCGCCACCCATATTCTGCTGGAGAGGCTGAAGGGTCGTAATTAACTGTATGATCAGTGACATCTCGAGTTACTTCAGTAATGGTTTTTGATTTATCATTTGGATCTACTATAGAGGCCGAAGTCTCCGTGAGTGTTTGCTCTACCAGATTTGATCTCTTCAATGCACTGGTTCTAGGATGTCCGTCAAAACTACCACCGTCCCACACCCCGTAAAACGTTTGAGTTGCACTGGAGGCATTATCTGAAGCAGTCAAGTACTGCCCTGTTCCAAAAAACACCATAATATTTGGTGCCGTCACCTGCTTATACTTGGTCGGATGTCTGGTAAGGCTTGGTTTAGCTGTTATAGGTTGGCGATTTGCCGCAGGGCAGGGCACAGTTGTTGAGGTACAGGCTTCAAATAAAGGTACTGAGGTGCTACCACTTTTATATGCAGAAACCCAGTTTGAAGGACTTGTGTCGTCAACATCGAATACCCACATATTACCATGGAGGTCGCCTGCGTAAATTCGATCAATTATGCCATCGCCATTAAGGTCTGCCAGTTCAGGAGTAGACAACCCGTTACAATCACTCCCGGCATCCTGGCAATCATTATTAGCCATGCTGCCAACACCTGTATCAATTAATTTCATGCCGCTATTATCCAGATATTTGACAAACAGTTTGGCTCGCCCATCACCATTGGGGTCATTATTATAGCCATTACCAAATATCGCCGCCCATTTACCATTAGCCATCCGACCAATCTGTATATCACTAAAGGTGTAGCCTAAATCGTTGTGAGTAAACTCCCATTTCACCACATTCTCAGCATTGGATTCGGTTAACGCAGAGGGGTCGGTAATATCAAGTGCAAATATGCCCTTTCCTCCAGCTCGCAAACCACCAAGAAGGTAGGTTTTCCAGGCTCCTCCTACAAACACATCCGCTACCGATGGAGACAAGTCGACGTAATACCTATGGATGTAAGATTGCTCAGCCAGCACATGCAACCCTTCTCCAGAGGCTGATGAATAGACCAAACCAGGAATATAGGCGAACGCCTCTTCACCATTAGTGTCAAATGCATGCAACATGCCATCATTAGCGCCAACATAGACTCTGCCCTCTCGACTAGCCTGAGCCGTTTTAAAAGCTGAATACAGATTGGAGTTTCCCTCAATGTCATCTGGATAGCGAGCACTTGGCTTACCTACATAAGCCGGGCTCGAGTGTACGATATCACCTAACCTGTGACCATTACGCGCCCTGAACCCCTGTCCCTTTGGCGTTTCGTTAGAAAAACTCCCACGAAGGTAGCTAACCATCGAACTACCATAATCCGCAACACTCGTAGTAGGAGTTCTGCTCGCTGAATTTGTAATCAAATCGCTCACCTGTGCGACAGACAAAATATCTGCATTCAGATTTGGGTTATAACTTCCCAGATCTACGAAACTGGAGGGCCAGTCAAAACCCACTCCCCTGGCACCGTTATAAGTAATAATTTGCCTTGGGTTAGATAAAATATCTCTACTATCTAACAGGGTAGACGCATTCCAAGCCTCTGTACCAATCCCAGAAGTGCTAACGTTAAAAGCCTTTAACCCTCCAAACCAAGTAGAGGAATTAAACTCCGCCTGGAAGGCACGACTGCCCGCACGTACACTGGTCGAATTAAAAGAAACCGCCGTTGCAGTTCCAGCACTTTCAGCGATACTGGATATCGTGTCATTTAGACTCGTAATAAGTGCTGCGGGATTACCCGCACTTAGAAATTTTCCTCTGCCATTTGTAGCCGCATGCAACATATCATCAATGGTGCTACTGCTATCAGCACTCACGGCTGGCCATTTCTCAGAACAAGAAGTATCTGCAGGATTGCAGGTTAAACTTCCCTGAACACCAAAGGCAACGGTATAAGTTACCATGTGTTGTTCGGGATTGGGATCCGATGTTGAAACCTTAACTTTGGGGTCTAAACTCGTATCCAGATCCTCTTCGTAGTATTTCATCGCCACATCAGCTAAGGTGTTGCTCTGCGTGTCTGCATAAACACCCCCATCGTATGGCCCAGTACCGTCGGCATCCGTATTTCCAACTCCCGGAGAACCACCATTCCAAAAGCCATCAGAAAGTAGCACCGCAAAATTTTGCTGGCACTCCCCTCCGCTGGCTTTTGGCAAGATAGGACTTGACGAGAATAATCCTGAACTACCCGCTTTGTAATATTCACCAACATCCTTTAATGCATTACGCAGGGGCGTACCGGAATTAGCATAAATTTGAAATAATTCGCTTAAAAGCTTGGTTTTTTTAGCTTGGGCAACAGTATCGATTGGTGTCGTAATATCATCGACATCACCAATTGTCTGATTCGAAAAACCAGAACTGTGATTATTGTTAATAGTTCCCAAGCCTACTCTATCCTTAGATTTCGAAATAATTTCCGAAAGCGCTCTTTTAGCGACGTAATCTCTCTTTCGATAATAGGTATACCAATTTGCATAGTTGGCTTGTTCTTCACTACTTAAATCAGCAACAACGACACACCCATTGGTATTTCTGCAAGAAGAGAGGTAATTGCCGTCCCAATTTAAGGTGGGGCATTCACCACTGGCATAAACGCCATGACCGGCAACGCCTACACCTTGATCCGCCCATTCAAAGTAAAAATGGTTGCTTAAATTAGTATTACTAGTACTACTGTAGGGGTTATATAAAGCGGTGGTTAGGGTTCTATCGGTGTAACTCTGCCCCGCATTATTTTTCCCCACCCAAGGCGTATAGTCTTGAGTGGGATCGTATGCCATTACGTTGAAGCCAGAACAAAGTAACAAATCCGCAGTTGAGTTATTTGGAGTAAAATCCACGTTTCCATTGTCTCGATTACTACATTGTGAAGCACTCGTAGTACATCCTCCAGGATCAGATGTACCTGAATTAAGCGTTATTTCAAAATTCATACTCCCGGAGTCATCAACCATGAAGTAAATATTAGGTTGCACCGCAGATTGTAGAAATAATGGGCTGTTTGCCAGGTCGCCAGGTGCCGCATAAACGCTTCCGGAGCCAACGCTAAAACTTAAGAGAAATGTTGCCCAAGCATACTTATTGTATAAATTCGATTTCATTATCTTCTCCTTAACGCACCTATATCTATCAACTGCGTTATTCATGTATTCCAATTCTTAAAGCGTAATCCGGTAGGTGCTTTGCACTAAAAACTTGGCATTCACATCTTCGCCCCAACCAATTGCGGTGACTCGAAATACATAGTCCCGAGTATCAGGTGTAGCAGCAGACGGATTTAAATCTCCATGGAACACCCCGGCGCGGCCAAGGTACTCGATAATATAACGCGGGCTTTGTGTGACTAGTGTTGACTTTGGACCATCTGGATCGACCGAAACATTAACCGGCTGACTGTTTGTTCCTGTAGCCCAGAGCGACTCATCAAACACATCAAAAGGCGCGCGTATAGGCTCACGCTGAGAATAAAGTTCAGCGGAACCTGACGAAA
>Ga0070727_10002994_pt1 | contig 15728 bp, 10 predicted proteins | sample tdAd472_FD_66722 | JGI IMG/M metagenome (GOLD analysis project Ga0070727, IMG submission 66722) | Marine sediment microbial communities from the Atlantic coast under amendment with organic carbon and nitrate - tdAd47.2 | ecosystem: Environmental > Aquatic > Marine > Coastal > Sediment | place...
GTTCACTGGGCGAAGGGTTATCTCAAACAGGCTGGCCTTCTGAAATATACAGCGCGTGGTCGATACATCATTACTGAAGAAGGTAAAGGTGTATTAGCGGACAGCCCGGAACGCATTGACAATAAGTTTCTGGAGCAATTTGACGCCTTCCAGGAATTTCGTAGTCGCAAGGGAACTCAATCCGGGGGGGATGCATCTACGAAAGCCATAGAGCTTTCGAGTGACGGGATTACTCCAGACGAAGCGCTCCGCTCTGCCCATTCGGCGATTAACAATGCTCTAGCTGCCGACTTGCTAGGCCGTGTTAGAGATGCGACGCCAGATTTCTTCGAAGAACTGATAGTAGAGCTCCTCTTGTCCATGGGTTATGGCGGCTCATCCGAAGATGCTGGAAGAGCCATAGGAAAAAGTGGGGATGATGGTGTGGACGGTGTAATTGACCAGGACCCATTGGGTGTTGATCAAATATATGTTCAGGCTAAAAGATACGCCGAGGGAAACAATGTCGGCTCAGCATCCATCCGGGATTTCTTTGGCGCACTTAATTTGAAGAAGGCCCAAAAGGGGATTTTCTTCACCAGTTCAGGGTTTAGTTCCACAGCCATAAAGACGGCCCAAGACTTGGGCATGAGAATCGTGCTAATTGATGGGCCACGACTGGCAAAGCTGATGATCCAGTACAACATCGGCTGCCGGGATGAAGAAGTTCTTCATCTCAAGAAAGTAGATGAAGAATTTTTTGAGTAAGGGATAAGAATACGTGCCGATTCTAAGCTGGCTAACACGGGAAGATGATATACAGGCGGTCAAAGACGTGCCTTATCGCTTGTTAGAAGAGGTTTCTGAGCATTCTTTTGGTGCCGGGGATACTGGCAACATGCTCGTCCAAGGTGACAATCTCGAAGCATTGAAAGCGATGCTCCCATTTTATGCGGGCCAGGTAAAGTGCATTTATATTGATCCGCCTTACAACACCGGATCTGCTTTCGAGCACTATGATGACAATTTGGAGCACAGTAAGTGGCTTTCTATGATGTGGCCTAGATTGGAGTTATTACGAGAGCTGATGTCCGAAGATGGCTCGATATGGGTGAGTGTTGATGACGATGAAGCTCACTATATGAAAGTTATGCTAGATGAGATATTCGGGCGGAAAAAGTTCGTCGTAAACTGTCTATGGCAGAAAAGGACTTCACCCGATGGCCGAATCCACATGGGAGACGCGCATGATCACATACTGGTTTACGCTGATCCAGCAGCGCGGACACAGTTCAATGCTCTGCCATTGAGTGAGGATCAGCGAAAATCCTATAAGAATCCAGACAATGACCCGAAAGGGCCGTGGGTGTCGACAGATTTCACGGCTCAGGGCTTTCGGCCAAACCAAATGTATGAAATCACCACGCCTGGTGGAACCTCTTATCTCCCGCCAGAAGGCAGGTGCTGGGCTAATCTTGAAGAAAATTTCATTCGACTACGCAACAAAGGAAGAATGTGGTTTGGCAAAGATGGCACTTCAAGGCCTCGGATAAAGAACTATTTATCAGAGGCAGCAGGTGTGAACTCTTGGAGTTGGTGGTCTAACAAAGACGCGGGACATAACCAAGAAGCGAAGAAAGAGATCAACGCAATTTTTGGCGCTGCCAATGCCTTTGATACGCCGAAACCCGAGCGATTGATAGAAAGAATTCTCTCCGTAGCGACAGAACCAGGGGACCTAGTACTCGATAGTTTTCTATGTTCTGAAACTACGGCTGCTGTTGCTCACAAAATGGGGCGCAAGTACATCGGAATTGAAATGGGTGATCATGCGATTACTCATTGCTTACCGCGATTGCGAGCTGTAGTTGAAGGTGATGAAGTGGGTATATCCAAAGCTCACGGATGGCAGGGTGGCGGTGGATTTAGATTCTATAAGCTTGGCGCTAACGCTTTCGATGAAAGTGGGCACATTTGTCCAGACATTAGGTTTCCCGTTCTTGCGGCGCATGTCTGGTTTAGTGAAACCAATACGCCTTGGAATGGCAAAGGTAAGAGTCCTGCACTTGGTATTCACGATGGTACAGCTTACGCGCTGCTTTTTAACGGCATCCTCGGTGATAAGAGGCCAGATGGCGGAAATGTGCTCACGAGTAGCACGTTGAAGATCATTCAGGAAAAACTCAAGAAATTTGATAAGAATTTCTCCGGACCTCTTGTGGTTTACGGGGAGAGCAGCCGCATGGGGGAGGCGCGTCTGAAACGAGAAAATGTGACCTTCAAACAAACACCATATGATGTGAAGGTTCGTTAGGGGCAGGAATGATTCTAAAGGAATATCAAAAACAAACTCTTGAGGTTTTGCAGCGTTATCTTGAACTTTGCCGCCTTGCCGGTCCTGCCGGTGCATACAAAGAGATTGTTGAGGCTCCGGAACAGAAGCGTAGGCTTGGTCGCTATGCTCAGAGCTATAAGACACTAGAGGGTTTACCTAATGTGCCTTATGTATGCCTCCGGCTTCCTACCGGGGGCGGGAAGACACTGCTGGCTGCGCGCGCAATAGGCATCGCCAAGGATGCATGGGTAGAGAAGGACTTTCCCACGGTTCTTTGGCTTGTGCCTACGAATACGATTAGAAAACAGACGGTAGAAGCGCTTAAGAATCCCCGCCATCCTTATCGTCAACAAATGGATGAGCTATTTGAGGGTAGGGTGCGTGTCTTTGATATTGCCGACTTTACGCAAGTTAGACCTCAGGATATCCGCGATAATCTGACTGTCATTGTTGGAACCATACAAACACTTAAAGTCTCCAATACCGAAGGCCGTCGGGTCTATGCGCACAATGAGGATATGGAGCCTCATTTCACTGGGGTTAGCAATAAGACGGCGGGGCTTGAGAAGCAAAATGGTAGTGAGCTTGTAAAGTTTTCATTCGCAAACTTGCTTCAGACCGTTCACCCCATCATGATCGTTGATGAGGCCCATAATGCTGTAACTGGTCTATCCCGTGAAATGCAGCAGCGTGTAAGTCCCAGCTGTATTATTGAATTCACTGCAACCCCCCGCCTTAACAGCAATATCCTTCACAGTGTTACGGCTCAGGAGCTAAAAGATGAGCAGATGATTAAGCTGCCCATCGTTCTGGCCGAACATCCAAACTGGCAATCTGCCGTAGATGGAGCTATCCAGAGGCGTCAGGAGCTTGCAAATATTGCAGATAAAGATAGACGCTATATTAGGCCAATCGTTCTATTGCAGGCGCAGAAGAAGAATGAAGAAGTTACTGTTGATGTCTTGAAGAACTATCTCGTTGAGACCAGTGGCATCGACGAGAGCAAAATTGCTATAGCCACGGGCGATCAGCGGGAACTAGACGGAATCGACCTCTTTGATGAAAAATGTGCTATTGAATACGTCATTACGATTGAGGCTCTCAAAGAAGGTTGGGACTGTTCCTTCGCCTATATATTCTGTTCGGTTTCCCGTATCCAAAGTGCAACTGCGGTAGAACAGTTATTGGGCAGGGTGTTGCGAATGCCTTTCGCGGAAACGCGAGAAGAGCCAGAGCTCAATCGCTCCTACGCCCACGTATCAGAGCCCAGCTTTTCACAGGCGGCGACGGCGCTGCGAGATAAACTCGTCTCCATGGGATTTGACGAAGATGAGGCGGCACTTAATATCGAAAACGAGCGGCGTGAGGAAGATGAATTGCCCCTTGAAGGTGGTCTCTTCGGAGATGCTTCCAAAGACTATCCGACAATGACCGAAACTATAGATGACTCCATCGATGTATCTGAGTTTTCAGTTCAAGATAAGAAAAACGTCGAGGTCAACAAGAAGGACGATGGCGGTTACGAAGTTACGATTACCGGTCATGTATCTGATGAGGCACTGGAGCTGATTTCTTCGAAGGTCCCCGTAAAGAAGCGGAGGGCATTCGAGGAGAAGGCGTCAAAGCATAAGGAAAAAGTTGAGATAGAGCTAAGCCCCGCTGCAAGGCATATTCCGTTTGAAATCCCGAAGCTGCTGTTCGAAGTACAGGGGGAATTGGAGCTCGCCGATCATGAAGTATTTGATGAACATCATGATTGGTCACTCATGGACTATCCCGCGAAGCTGGAGGAAGGCGATTTCACTATTCGGGATGAGGCAAACACCTTTGAAATCGATCTCGATGGCCGGAAGCTTGAAATTTCCTATGCGTCACAGGAAGAGCAACTTTCACTCGATATCGACGTAGAGGGCTGGACAGAGAGCAACCTGGCGCTTGCACTCGATAAACTCATATCTGATCCAAGGTTCAGTCAATCCGAACGGTTGAAGTGGACCCTCGCACACGTTAGTCATTTGACGCAGGGGCGAGGCATTTCTCTCAGTGCCTTGTGGCGAGCAAAGTTCGTTCTGGCCAGAAAGCTCACTGAGAAAATTCGGGAGATGAAAACAACAGAAGCAAACAAAGCCTATCAGCAGTATCTGTTCGCTCCGGAAAGCAAGCCGAACATCTCCTTCGATGAGGCTTTTACTTTCACCGACGGTATGTATGACGGTCAGAAACCTTATCGGGGGAAATTCCGTTTCAAGAAGCACTTCCTGGATGTTGTGCCGGAAATAGATGGCGGCGACACTGGGGAGGAGTTTCAGTGCGCCATGGCTATAGAGAGTTTGCCCGAGGTAAAACACTGGCTCAGGAACATCTCCAGACATACTGAATCTTTTAGGCTACCCCTTGCACAGGGCTGGACTTATCCAGACTTTATTGCCGAACTTACCGATGGCAGACTTCTCGTTGTCGAGTATAAAGGTGCTCATCTTTTAAACGATCCAGAAACCAAGGAAAAGAAACTCATTGGAGAGCTTTGGGAGCAGAAGATGGACGGCAAAGGTATCTATCTCATGGCTGTTAAGGACGATCAGGGCAAAGACGTACGTGCCCAGTTAGTAGATAGAATTGAGTAGAAATTTTAGGGAATTTTAAAACACATGGAATTTGCTTTTTGGCGAAAGTGTGACTTGCAAGTGCATACGCCGCGCGATCCTAACTGGCAGGGTCAGCGCCCGCCAGGCCTTGGAGATATTCTGGAGGACACCGGGAGCCCAGCGAGTGCTGAAGATGTCGAAATTGCTCGCGACAATTGGGCTAGCGAGTTTGTCAATAAATGTGCCGACAAAGGATTGGAGGTTATTGGCGTCACGGACCATCACGAAATGGTCATGGTCCCCTATATCGAAAAGGCTATCGCTGCTCGTAAAGAATCCGGTCCTGATTTTGATCTGTGGTTGTTTCCAGGCATGGAGCTTACGGCAGCGGGAGGGGTTCAGTGCCTGATACTCTTTGATGGCGATTTGTCAGAGGATTGGCGACGGCAGGCCCAGGGAAAGCTCGGTATTGTGTATGCCGACCTTGATGAAAAAGCCAGACAGGCTCCGGCAGTAACGCAGCTCACCGCAAACTATGCGGATATTGGCTCTTTGCTTGATGAATTGGAGGGAATACGGGGTAAATATATCGTCCTGCCCAATGTTTCACAGGGCGGCGGTCATACAGTCATGAGGGCGGGAGCCCATGCCGATTTCCTCAGAATGCCCTATGTAGGGGCCTATCTCGACCGAGGCCAGACCATCGATACGTTGGCAAACAACCGGCAGCGTTTATCGGGGACGGATAAAAATTGGTCAACGCGCTGTATCTATCCCATTCCGACGTCGGACAGTCGATCAGCGGATTACGCCCATTTGGGGACCAATAATGCCTGGATAAAATTGTCTGCGCCGACGTGTGAGTCGGTTCGTCAAGCATTTCTGGGGCATCCTTCGCGTATAGCCATTGATACGCCCGCTATACCGTCCCTAAGTGTTTCCGGGATAAAAGTAGAAGGTTCGGACATTCTCGAGCCTTTTGATATGCGGCTGAGCCCGGAGCTGAACGCCATTATCGGCGGCAGGGGGAGTGGCAAAAGCTCTTTTCTCGAATATCTGTCCTTTGGCCTTGGCAGGAGCTGCCATGATTTCTCACGGGAGGACTTTTCTGGATCGGACCGTCTCAGTGAGCTTGTGAAGGACACGCTTATTGCGAATGGTGGCACGGTTGAGATGATTGTTCGCCAAGACGGTGCACCCTTCAAAATCGTACGTGGCCCCGCCAGCACACATCAGCCTGAGATCACCTATCCCAACGGTTCGAGTCAGTCCGTATCACTAAAGGAATTGCGCTCCCTTTTTCCTGCTGTAGTTTACAGTCAAGGTGAGCTTGCCGAGATTGGTAAACAGACAGGGGCTCGCGCCCAGCTTTCAGATCTTCTTCAGTTCGTGAACACCGACTACAAAAAGGAAGATGACCGGCTGTTACAAGAGATAAAAATAGCGCGAACTTCCGTGATGGCCAGTATTCAGGCCCTCGTTGAACACTGGGGGCTCCAATCGAAAAAGCACAAGCTGGAAGCCACACGTGATGCTTTGCTTCAAAGAGTGCAAGCACTTGAAAAGTCTTTACCAGAACAATCGGCGGAAGATCAGGCTGCTATCGAAGCTTTCGAGAAAGCAAGTGAATTTGAAGCCAAACGCATTCAAGCCTCTAAGCATGCCGTCCATACATTGGGCGACCTCAAGGCGCTCAATGCAGAGCATGGCCCCGTCCGTGATGTTGGCAGTGACCTTCCGGGAGCCGTCGTTAACTTCCGGGAAGCTTACTCCGGTTTTCACGAGGGTTTTACGGACGGTATAAGTCAGCTTATTGGCGAAATGGAGGCCAGGCACAGCACACTAGTTGGTGCCGAAACCGCCTGGGCAGCCGAATTTGCGCAAAAGAGAGGCGGCAGAGACGCCGCTCTGGAGAAGTTGGGTGAACACAAGACGGTAACGGCACAAATTATCAAACTGCGTGAAGAAGTGGGCGCCATAGTCAATCAGATTGGTGACCTTGATTCAGCATTGAACGGAGCCGGTGACGCTGCCGGTTCGTATACCCAGTCTCTTGATGAGCTCAAGCAAGCGACCGGAAACCGGGCCCAAAGGGCCAATGAATGGGCGCAGGAGATTGGTACACTATCCAGTGGGAAGATCAAGGCGGTTGTTCACGATTACGGTGATATATCCGAGATCATGGAAGCCATTGACCTTGTCGCTGCAAAAACTGGATCTCAGGAAGCGACAAGAATAAGGGAGATTAACAAGGCCCTTGAAGACGAGGATGTTTGGAGTCTGGTGAGCCGTGTGCGCAGCGACTGCCTTGCTATACTTTACTGGGCTGCTCTCGGTTCCGCCATCGGTGAGGAGTTCCCCGCCAGCACAAATCTCCTTGGTATCCTTGGGGACACAGACAGGATCAGGAAGGCTCTTACGGAGCTGTTGGATTTACAACGAGTTCAGGCAATCTCTACCGCTATCCCTAAACCGCATGTATCGCTCTTTTACTGTGATGGGGCTAAAGAGATAGCTTTTGAAAAAGCGTCAGAAGGGCAGAGAGCAGCAGCACTTCTCTTTATGTTGCTTGAGCAGCAAGGAGGCCCTCTAATTGTCGATCAACCAGAAGGTGATCTCGATAATCGCATAATTTCTGATCTTACCGAAAAGCTGCATAACGCCAAAAGTAAACGGCAGATTATTTTTGCCAGCCACAACGCCAATATCGTCGTTAATGGGTCATCCGAACTGGTTGCGCATCTTGATGTCGATGCAGACGGTAAACGGCAGTTTGAATGCTCGGGAGCCATTGATAACGCAAAGGTTAGAGAGCTCATTACATCAACAATGGAAGGGGGAGAAAAAGCCTTTAAGGACAGACAGGACAAGTATGGCTATTAGGCTAATCTATATTGATAAGACGTGTTGAAATGCACCAAAACTAAAGCTATGAGGTCAACTTGAAAGAATTTGGCGACATTTTATTTGAAATTCAAAAGAAAGGTACTTGTGATTCCCAGGAGTTTCATGACGAAATTACTAAGTTGCTTTGCGATGGGCTTAACATTAAAGCATGTAGCGTGTACACGAAAAGCGCAGATGAAGACAAGTTAATACTTAGAGGACAAGACGGCTTTGATTACAGAGACTACATTTCATTTGAACTGCCTTTAGAAACGATTGCTGGCCGTGCTTACCTGAATGCCAAGCCGGAACGCCTGACTGGATTAATGGATTCCGAGGAATATCGGGATAAGAAATTGGTGGAAAAATATGGGCTCGAAGAGGTTATTGCCATTCCAATATGGAGAATTGGTGCTGCTCAGGATGCTTCCAGTGATACATGCACTGGATCAATTTGCTTGTACCCCAACAAAAAAAGCGTCTCCCTCCAAGATAGCCAGCTTAATATGCTGGCGAAATCGGTAAGTTTATCCTATTCCGTTGCCGTTGATCGTACAAAAGCCAGGGTGCGAGAAAATATTATTGCAGCATTAGCTATATCGGATGATTTGAATTCAGCATTGCATCGAATTCTGCATCGATCTCTCAAAGACCAGTTTGGAGTAGAGGCTCTATCGATCTATTTATTTGACGATAAACAGAAATTATTGCGACTACACGCCACGACGGGTATCGACGTAGATAAGAGTGTTCATAAATCGGATATGTTTTTTAGTGCGTTAGATGACGAATATTGTACTTGGAGGTCGTTTAAGAAGGCGGAGATGTTGGCCTTTGATGACTATTCAAAGGTTGAAGGCCGTGATCGCTACCGCGAGCTATGTGCTTCTGGCGTCAGTTCACTCATCGTACTACCGATAATGCGTTCCAGCCGTGACCGAGAAAAGCAGAGAGCGAGAGGTGCAATCCGAGCCATGAACAAGAGACTTCTTCATGGGGATACCTATGAGTTGATATCTTTTACTGAAGAAGATGTTGATATCCTGAATTATGTCGGAGAGATAATCGCCGTTTCCGCCCATATGTTCCGAGCTCGAAAAGATAGAGTCCTGTACTTCGAGAAAATAATGCACGGCACAAGCACCAACATTCAAACAAGCATTCAGAACCTTGATGCGCTCGAACGGCATGGAAATATCGAAAGACTACTGCCGAAAAATTTACTTTATACGGTCCATGACACAAGGGAATGGCTTGAGGATATCAAGAATCAAATGGACCGTTTACAGACTCTCGAGCACGCAAACCTGAAGATCAGAGATGCATATCTTACGAGTGACATTTTGATTTCTACGGTTCGACTATTCGAGAAATCAGCGCAAACAAGGGAAATTAGGAACGCCTCGATTACGAACCTAAAAGACAATGGCTTTTATGACCTCCCAATGATAGTTGCCGATCCACGCGCGCTTATGACCGTTTTCAGGAATTTAGTCGAAAATTCTCTAAAGTACCGAAAACATTCATCTAGCTCGTGCAGCGTTCGTATGGAACATCAGTTTGACGACGATTATGTGTATATTTTATTTTCTGATGATGGCATCGGCATACCAGAAGAGTATGCACAGGAAATATTCGATGAGGGTATAAGAGCACCTAACGCTGTGGCTCAGGACCCAGCTGGCACTGGTTTGGGGCTAACGCAATCTCGTGAGATTATGCGCGAGATGGGTGGCAATCTTGAGCTGGTTTCATTCAAGCCCGTCACAATTAAGGTAACTATAAGGCGTTCACAATGATCTATTTTGTTGATGAGGACTACCGAAAACTCCGATCGCTTAGTTCAGAACTTACATTCAACGGTTACCAGACTGAAATTATCCGGGACGCGGATACAGCGTATAGCCAGCTCTGCAATGTTGCCGATAATGAAGTAGATCTAGTTATAATTGACGTTATGCTGGCCGTAAAATCAAATGGCAGTAGTCGATATTCCCGTGAGCAAACTGAGGAATACCACAAGACAGGCATCTGCTTGCTTGAAGATCTAGTCTTAACTAATCCATCTGTATTTCCTAGAAAAGCCATTTTTTTGAGTCATGCATCCAGCGCTGAACTGGTGGCCGAAATAAAGGCTGCCGAAAGCAAATATGGGGTAAAGTACTTACGAAAAGCCGATTACGATACCGCGTACCATTTTGGGCTCGAGGTTGTGGAAATCATAGGGGAAATCCGGAGGAATTTATAATGTCCGCCTCAGAAGTCATTGGGCTTATCGGATTGCTAGTGGCAATTCAGGCGCTATTAATGGTTTTCTATTTGAAGGCGATTGAAAAAATACAGCAGCGTCAAAGAGAAAGTGTAGAGCAGATAATTCGCAATAAATCTAATATCGATAATATTCATGGGGCCGTGATCGGCGCACTGTCCGAGTTGTCGGCCGGGCAGAGAATCCATAGCTCGCTATTGGTAAGAATGGGCTATCACTGCAAATTGACTTCGATTGAGGCGATTTCAACAGAATTAGGAGATTATGATCATTCGCTCGAAAAAAATATGCAAGAAGTTAATCTTTTCAGCAATGATCATGCCAAACAGCAAGCGGCTCTTCAGAGCCTCGCCCAGGACTATGGAGACTTAAAGTCGCTAAATCTAATGGAGAGTGCACTGAAAACGGCCCCAGAGGATGTGGCTGCCGACATTGCTATTGATATCAGCGATTTAAGAAGAAGACTAGAGACCAAACTTCGGAGTAGATGAGATGATGATGCGTTAAACTATTTTCTACCTGTCATAGTCGCGCAGTTGGAAACGTGCCTTATATTTACGTTTCTATGGGTTGGAGTAGAATAAGTGAAGGCTATCAGTGCCTGGTTCAGTACTTGAGTCTCTGCCACTCATCATGCCACCGGTGATCCTCGGCATGCTGATAGATCGCTGTAGTCTCCAGCTTTTCATGCCGCGCAGAGGCCTGAATATATTTGATGCCAATGCCGGAATCATCACTCCGAGTGACGGCGGTATGCCTGAGCCAATGGCAAGATGCTCTCCGGAGTTTTCGAGCATCGTTCGGTGAATCAGCTTCCAGGGTATCAGCAGCCCCTTTGACGATTTCTTTTACTAACCGGTGAATCATGTTGCCGGATACGCCGCTTGTACCCTTGATACTCCGGAAAATAGGAGATCTGTCTTCTTCCTTGGGCAGGTCATCTAAGTCCAGGAAACGGCGATAGCGCATCAATGCATCGAGCATTTCGTCATTGACCGGCACCTTGGCGCGTTTGCCGCCCTTACCTTCGACGAACCACCACCATTTGCCCCGGAACTCCCGGAAGCTATTCATAGAGTGGCTGGCCACCTCTGAAACCCGGGGCGCCAATAGGAATAGAAAGTGAAATAGAAAGCGTACTCGCTCAAACTGCTCGATCTCTCGGCGAGTATCCTGCGGGAGGGACACGATGTAATTTTTCAGGTGCTCCCAGGTCTTCTGATCGAGGAAACGTTCCTGTGCGATCATGTCATGCGTTGATGGCGTTAACTTCTTATTTCTCCGGCGGATCAAGGAGAGGGGGTTCCCTCGGATATAGCCGGCGTCCACCCAGTAGGAGAGCAGGGCATTGACCACGATGAGGGATTGCCGCTGACTGCTTTCACGTAGGGGTCCTTGGAACGGCTTCCAGGTTGTGGAATGCCGCGGGGATCGAGGGCCACACCAGTAGGCCTCAGGCTGCGGGTTGGCCAGAAACGCCTGGTAGGTCTGAAAGTCCTCGCGCAACAACGAAGAGATCGGTCTGCGTCGCTCCTTGATGGACCAGAGGAGCAGCCGCTCGGCCTCCTTGCGGTAATTTCGGTGGGTCTGAGGGGAGTCCTCGAACTCGGCCAGCCAGCATTGGATCGCTTGCCAGTCATTGTCCGCCTGGATCTGGCAATGGTCCTGCGACAGCCGGTTTTCACCCTGGCTGCCGTCCAGTTCCTGCGGCAGGGCAGCCAGGCCATCCAATGGCACCGGATGCGCCCTGTAAACGACCAATTCCACCCTCGGCGGTCTCCTACTGCTAAATCGTTGATTTCGCAATTGTACCGGCTAAAAATTCAAGAATATAGGGTTAATCATGAAAATATGAAAAAAACCGAACAAAAAGTACTAATATCTATACACCTTACATCATACATTTTGTATTATCCGAGGCATCTAGAGTGTTTATGTTAAATACGGCGGGTCAAATCCCCCGCTGAGGGGAAGTGATCATGCCCAGGACTATTGCCACCGCCAGTAACGTCTTTGCCGCCTGCGATAGGCTCGATGCGGCCAATGATCGATGGAATCGAGAGGATGTTCGAAGTGAAGTCGGGGGAGGGGGCTGGGTTGTTATCGATCCACTGATTAAGGCCTGGCGTGCATTGCGGCCATTGAGGGAGGTGGCACCCAGCACACCGACAGAGTTACTCCAGCAGGTGGCTGCCTCATTGGAGGCACATATTGCAGGATTTACCCAGGAAGCAGAGGGCCGACTCACTAAGAGCCAGGATATCTTCGATACAACCATTTCAGAGTTATCAGAAAAGTTGGCGAGCCTGGAAGCAGAGCTGGAAGAGAAAGTCGAAGCCGTAGAAGCGAGCGAGACTGCGAACTCGACACTTATCGAACAGCTCGAACAGGCGCAATTGGAACTTGCGGAATCAAGGACGGAAAATGCCAGGCTTGTGACGGAAAATGATGGCCTTACCGGCCAGGTCTCTCGAATGGAAAAAGAGCACAAGACCGCGACGCAAACGATGCAAGCCGAGCAACGCGACCTGCTCAAGCAGCATGCGGCGGAGCGATCGAGGGCGGCAGAGGAGCACGCATCAGCGATTGCTACACAGCGAAAGGAACTTGCGGCTGAAGCTGAGCAGGCTGAAAATCGGCTAATGGTCCTCCTCGACCAGGAGCGACTCGAGGCGAAGACTAACGCAAAGAAGCTTACTGCTAATCTGGAGCAAATTTCCCAGAAATCCCAGGCTGCACGGGAGGCTATAGTGGGTCTCGAAACGAGGGTCAATGAACTAACGCGGCAGAACGGCCAACTCGAATCGGACATTGCAGTGCAGCTTGAGACTAATGCTGAGCTCCAGGAAAGTCTGGAAAGCCAAAAACTCCTGACACAATCTGTGGAGCGAGAATTCAGTGTCTATAAAGAAGAACATAAGTTGGGTGGCGAGCTTGTAGCGCTACAAGAGGCGGTAGCAGTCCTCCAACAGCAGCTGCGAGATAAGGGCGATAGGAAAAAGAAGTGACCCCAACACTCCTCATGTTGTGCTCATCACTTGCAGTGATGTGGCCACCAAAAAGACAAGACCCGCCGAGGAGTTGCTTAGAGTAAGATCGAATTGATGGCAGAAATGGCAGAAATGGCAGAAATGGCAGAAATGGCAGAAATGGCAGAAATGGCAGAAATGGCAGAAAATGGTAAGACCTGTATTGAGGCCCGATATATGCCAGCAACTTACCTTTATGCCCATGATACCTGGCTCTTGCAAATTGGGGCGGACCACATATGCAAATCAACAGGAGAAGTTCATTCCGTTGATCTGAGCCAGAACATACATACTCGTTTGACTGACTGTAGCCTCAAACCCCGAGCTTGCCGACAGAACTTTGGCTTGCAGAAATTTGATCTATAAACCAGAGGTGGAATGGATCTTTTGATCGGCTATTATGCCAGTAGAGTCGAAATTCAAATTCACGATTTTTGAAAGGAGGTTCAATGCACTGCAGCTCACCAGACTGGACGAGGGGTAATACCAATCTAGTTGAAATTGTAGCGATATAATCTGTTGCCGCGACAATCTTAGGTATCACAAGCGAGCTAGATACTCTCAGTTCCACATTCCTTTCCGGAAATTCAGCTCCCACTATGTGTTCGACCGGTGTGGATTCGCCCGTGATTTGCCCGGTCGAGAAGCTAGGGCGAGGCACTAACGAAACATGGGGCAAAGAGGAGTACTGCTCAAGAGAAATGCTTCCCTTAACTAAAGGATGATTGGACGCACATATAACAGAGAGTGTTTCATTAGCAAAATGAGTAGAGTCAAATTCGTCTGCCTGGATCGGGCCATACTCTAGTGCATAGTTGAGACGACCATCTTTCAGTCTCCCTGATATGTCAGGACTGTGATCTGGGTGAAATCTGATTCTGAGCTTTGGTGCCAAGGGCAATAACATATTTAGGATGACTGGAGCGAAGACGTACTCTGAAGAAATATCTAATGATATATCCAAGGTCCTATCAGAGTGACAGGGGGTAAATGTCTGCTCGTCAAAAGTGTGAATAAGAGATTCAAGGGCCGGCACTATTGCCTCATGTAGCTCTTGTGCGCGCTGTGTTGGCTTGAGGCCTCGACCTGTTCGTACGAACAGGTCGTCCTTAAAGCTTAGTCGGAGGCGCTTTAAAGCATTGCTCACGGCTGGCTGACTCATAGAGAGCCTCTCGGCGGCTCTTGAGAGCTGTTGTTCTTGCATCAGAGCGTCGAAAATCGGTAATAGATTCAGATCTTGGTTGCGAAGCATAGCGCCTCCGTTATCAGGATACCTGATAACACTCTTATATATTATCAATTTGTATTTAAATCAAGCGAGAGTAGTATTTGGCTATCTGATACGTCATGTGGGAAGCAGAATCTCAAGGCAAAGCGCGAATTGGATTGTCAAACTTACTACACAAATAATCGAGGTGATGTATGAATGCGATTACAAAGGGCATTGCGCCAAACCAAGAATGCAGCGAGAGAGTTATGCGGCTCAAAGAAGCGGTGGACTCTGCTCAGTATGGAGGATGCATAGAGCGAGCCGTGCTTTGGTCTGACTACTATATGGATGAGGCTAATGACGGTAAATCCAATCCCGTCCAGGTCGCCGAGGCAACTGCTTACGTCCTGGCCAATAAAACCGTCAAGATTTATCCCGAGGAACTGATCGTAGGTAACTTTACCTCCAAGCGAGTCGCGGGCATCTGTTACCCAGATCTGGGCGGACTTGGAATAATGATGAGCGCACATAAGTTGCCTACTCGAAAAGTGAACCCTTTGGAGATCAGTGAAGAGGACCAGGCGACACTCAAGTCCTACGCTCCCTTTTGGTTGGACAAGTGTCTGCCTGCCTTGGCTTTTGATGGCAAAGAGGAGCAAATGCGATTTGTCAAAGAGCAAGGTGAGGCGCTTCAGTACCAGCTGTATGAGGCAGGCGGTATTGCGCATTTGGCTCCTGGGTATGAGAAATTGATCAAGCTTGGTGCGGAGGGAATTATAGCGGAGGTAGAAGCGTTCGAGAGAAACACGACCGATCCGGAAAAGCTGGAATTCTACCGCGGTGTGAAGATTTCGATGGAAGCACTGGCGCAATTTGGCGAGCGCTATGCTGACGAAGCCGCAAAAATGGCAGTTGACGAGGTTGATCCAGAGCGTAAGCGTGAGTTGGAGCGTATCGCTGAAGTATGTACCCGTGTGCCCCGGCGCGGTGCCACGAACCTGTATGAGGCGGTCCAGTCGTTGATGCTGGCGCACATCGCCATTTTTCAGGAGACTACGGGTGAAACCACTTGTCCTGGTCGCATAGACCAATTTCTGAACCCTTACTACGAGCAGGACCTGGCAAATGGAGTCATTTCCAGGGAAGAAGCCAAGGATCTTCTTGGTGCTTTCTGTATCAAGGTGTGCGAGACCATTCCCATGTACTCTGACAATCTCACCAGCATGCTGGGTGGTTTGACCAGTTGGGAGGTAGTAACGATCGGTGGACAGGACGCGGAGGGGAATGATGCGACCAATGAATTGAGTTTCATTCTTCTGGAGCTTGCTGACGAATTGCGCATGCGCCAGCCCAACTTTCACGTCCGTCTCCACGAGAACACACCCAAGGAATTCTACGATGAAGTCATCCGGGTGAACTTCGGCCCGGGTTCGGC
>Ga0070727_10002996_pt1 | contig 15716 bp, 11 predicted proteins | sample tdAd472_FD_66722 | JGI IMG/M metagenome (GOLD analysis project Ga0070727, IMG submission 66722) | Marine sediment microbial communities from the Atlantic coast under amendment with organic carbon and nitrate - tdAd47.2 | ecosystem: Environmental > Aquatic > Marine > Coastal > Sediment | place...
TCGAGCATGCCGAGCGCGTCGAGCGATGCCATCTCAATCATTTCCTGGGTCGTCATGACGAAAACTCCTCCCCCACACTATTTTCTCGGAGCCGAACCAGCGCCCTGCTGAGTGCTGACTTGATCGTGCCGAGTGGCACGCCGAGCTCCATCCCGATCTGTTTAAGGGTCTGGCCGCCGAGATACGCTCTCTTCACGACCGTGGCCTGCAGTTCGGGCAACATTTCTACTCTTCGCAAAACGGCGGCGTAGCGTTCGTCTTGCTCCATGCCCACTATTGGGGCTTCTTCATCGGATTGTGACGTCCAGCCCTCTTCGAGGCGGGACGGGCTCAGTCGTGAACGGAACCGGCGAAGCCGGTCCACCATGTGACGACGCGCGATCAGCATGACCCATGTCACGAGGGCCGCCCTTTTCGGGTCGAAACGGTCCGCCGTGCGCCACAGACGCAGGAAAACTTCCTGCACGACGTCCTCGGCATCCGTCCGCGAAGGCATGGTTTGGTAGGCCATGCGATACACGAGCGGAGCGAACCGGTCGTACAGATCCCCGATGGCCTGCTCATCATCCGCAGCAACCCGCTGCATCAGGATCAGGTCCTGCTCCGGTGAGGGATCCGGCGAGCCGGAATCGGCGGAACCGGATTGTGCGGGAGCGGTGACCATGGGGGTTTCGATTCCGAATTCGGGGGCGTTCCGTACACATACCGTATACGGAAGCCGCGATCGTCGATTTCTTATACGAGGCGAATCACAAAGCGGATGCCAGAAACCGGGATCTACCCGTTGGAATCAGGTACTTGGACCAGAAACCCCGTGCCGACCGGGGGTTTCTGGATTTGATTCTCTGGTTCTGGACCGAGAATTACGACTTCGAGTGTGAAGAAATGTATGGCATTGCTCGTTGAACCGACTATATTAAGGTCAGGTATACGCCTGCCAGATCGTGGGAACTCACCATGGCATCACGCGACAGACTGATTCGAGCGACGCCTCGCTCCCCCGGCCAGCGGCCGGTCCGGCGATCGGTTCGCGGTTTTTCGCTGATCGATCTTCTGGTTTCGCTCGCCGTGATCACGACCCTGACGGCGATCATGCTTCCGGCGCTGTCGCAGGCGCAGGAAGCGGCCCGTCGCGTGGGCTGCGCGTCGAACATGCGTCAGATCGGCATGGCGCTGCAGATGTACGCGTACGACTACGGCGACCGCCTGCCGCAGAGTCAGTTCCTTGATGTGGACGATCGGACATACAGCCCGCAGGACACGATCTTCATCTACCTGTCCGAGGAAACCACGGGTAACCGGGTTGTGTTCGACTACGAGGACCGCTGGGACGGTCTCGGGTTCCTGTTCGACCGTGAGTACCTCGATGCGTCGCAGGCCTTCTACTGCCCGAGCCACGCCGGCGACCACGCGTTCGAGCATTACCGCGAGTTGTACGACGAGCGCGACGGTGATATCGCGACGAACTATCAGTACCGCCTGCCGCAGAATGTTCGGTACTTCAGCGACTACCGCAGCTCGACGACGCTGCTCGCCGACGCCATGCGGACCCGGCTCGACTACAACCATCTCGTCGGCAACTACATGTTCAAGGCCGACCTGAGCGTGACGTGGTACGCCGACACGGACGGGCGGCTGTTCGCGAGTCTCCCGAGCGATCTGACGAACGCCGGCGACGCCGTCCAGGCGCTCGAGATGGCGTGGGAGGTGCTCGACACCAAGGGTGACAGCGAGCCCGCAGCACCCGGTGGCGGCAACGGCGGCGGCGGCGTCCCCGGCGGACCGATCGCCGGCGGCGGCAACTGAACCCGATCCCGGCCGGATCTCCAACACCCAACTTGGCCTTCGTGTGGCGGCTCGTCTGCGCGCCGATCGTGTTAAAGTGATCGGCCCGGAACCGCGATGGTTGGCGCGCGTCTGATTCCGAGCGGGCCGGGAAAAATATGATCCGATCTGTCACCCCATTCATCGCGATTGTCGCTGCGCTGTGCTTTGTGCAGGCTGTCTCGGCGCAGCTCACGCCTGATCGGCTGTACTCGGGGGTGAACCTCGAGATCCCGATGCGGGTCGAGTTGCCGCGCGAGGCGCTCCGCGCGGAGATTCACCTGCTCGCGCCGGACACCGGACGCATCCTGACGCGTTCGGCCGTCGACGGTGGCTCGATCGACCTGAGCGAACTGTTCCCGCTCATCTGGACGGAGCGTCGACCAACGGTCCGGCTCGCCCAACTGGTGGTGGACGAGCGCCCTATCGGTGCGCCGGTGGTCATCGAACCGATGGTGTCACCGACCCGAGCGGAGGACCGACTCACCTCGATCCTCAGGGCGGCGGCCCTGCTCGAGAACGCGATCGAGAACGTGCGATCGATCCTGTCGCTTCCGATCCCTGCGCGCGAGCGTCTTCGCGGTGAGGTCGTCGTGCGCGAGCCCGCGGAGGTCGTGCTCTCTGGTGTTCGGACCTGGGTGCTGGAACGGATCACTTTCGAGACGACCGCCGGCGATCTGGAAATCTCCTTGCGTCCGGACGCTGCGCCGCGGACGGCGTTTCACTTCCTGTCGCTGAGCAAGGGTGGTTTCTACGTCGGGACCACATTTCATCGCGTGATCGCCGAGGATGCGCAGGGCAACCCGTTCCTGATCCAGGGCGGCGACCCGACGGGGACGGGCGTGGGCGGACCGGGTTTCTCGATCGACTTCGAGCCGTCATCGCTGCAGCACGATTTCGGCATCGTGTCGCTCGCGCGGCTGCCGGACGACCCGAACTCGGGTGGTTCGCAGTTCTTCATCTGCCTGAGCCGCGCGGGGTGTGCGAACCTCGACGGGCGGTACACGGCGTTCGCCGAGGTGGTGCGTGGGGCGTCGACGATTCAGACGATCGCAGCGCTCCCGGTCGGGCCGATCGACCCGGACGACGAGGATTCGGCACGCGAGCGTCCGCTGGAGCCGCCGGTGATCACTGCGGTTCGCGTTCGGCCCGCGACCCCGACGCTACCGGAGCGTTTGGAACCCGGCGATGTTCCACCGGTCGAGCGCTGATGCAGCCTATCGATCGATCAACCGCCGTGCAGTTCGCGCCACTTGGTGACCGCTTCCGGCTCGCGCGGGTAGAGCGGGCCGAACTCGACCGGGGGAGTGGAATGGATGGTGGCGGACGCTTCGAGGACCGCGACGGCGTCGAAGAGCGGCGGGTGGACCCGGACCTGTTCCGGGAGCAAACGCGCTGATCTGAGCGTCGCGACGAAGCGGTCGTCGGCGATGAGCAGGGAGCAAGTCGAGAGGTCGAGGGTGTCCAGTTGTTGCACCTTGGCGGAGAGACGGCGGCCTGCGGGATCGAACCGCTCGATCCAGACGGAGTCTCGCTTCCAGCCGAGGGCGACAGCGATCGCCGAATCGTGGTTCAGTGTCTCCGCTCGTCGGACAAGCGCCTGCGCTGTCGGCACACCGACGCATTCGGTGCTGTGGGCGAGCGCGAGCATCTTGGCGACGGTGGCCGCGATGCGCAGGGCGGTGAAGCCGCCGGGGCCGATGGAGACGGCGACCTGTGACAGGTCCGCCGGAGCAATGCCGGCAGCGCGACAGGCGCGGTCGATCGCGGGCAGCAGGGCGTCGTCGTGGCGGGAGACCGGTTCGAGGTATGCCCGGGCGAGAACCTCCGCGGAACCGTCGCCCTCCTGACGAGCGCGACCGACAGCGACGGCCGTCCAGCGCTCGGCGGCGGAGGATGGGTTCGAGGTTTCGATCGCGAGGGTGAGCGGGGCATCGGGCATGGGCGACGAAAGTGTACCCCGATGAATTCCCAATCAGTTCTGGGCCGGTTCCGCTGGGTCGGCTACTCTGAATGCCCTACTGCTCGGATGATGGAGGCGCTCGGCATGGCTCAGGATGAACTGGGAGACAACATCGACGACGGGTACGAAGAACCGGTGCGCATCGAGGACGAGCCGGACGCGGAAGCCGCGCCGTATCCGAACGATGAGCGGCTGAAGAACGATCGGCCTTCGAAACACGGCCTGCCCCCGGATTTCGGCGCGGAGCAGTCGGTGCTGACGATCCGTCCCGCGTTCTATCGGGCCAAGCCGGTGCGTTCGATCCTCCTGGTCTTGCTTCCGGTCGTCGCGACCGCGGCGGCGATGTACTTCCCCGAGACCGGGAAGGTGCGCTACGGCGCGTGGACGCTCTTGATCAGCGCGGTGGTGTGTTGGGTGCCGCTGACGGTGTGGTGGTTCGTCGCGACGCGCGGGCGCGGGCTGGAAATCACCAACAAGCGGACGATCGAGCGGCGCGGGCTGCTGAGCAAGTCGACGGACGAAGTGCTGCACGATCACGTGCGCAATGTGAAGGTCGATCAGACCTTCTATCACCGCGTGGTGCGGATCGGCCAGATCGGTATCGCCAGTTCCGGCTCTGACCAGACGGAGATCGTCATGGAGGACCTCCCAAACCCCAATCGGGTTCGGGAGATCATCGACCTGTACCGCCCTCTGGACTGATTCGCGGCGACCGGGCGAAGGGTTCGATACGCCAGTAGGTCAGCGAGCGCCACAGCCATTCCATCGGGCCGAAGCGGAACCGCTTCAGCCAGATCAGGCTGAAGGCGATCTGGAAGGCCCAGACGGCGACGACGACCAAGAGCAGTTCGGAGCGGGAGAGTTGGCCGAAGAGGCCGAAGCCCCAGCCGTAGAACAGGGTGGCGCCGATCAGCGACTGCATGAGGTAGTTGGTGAAGGCCATGCGCCCGACGGCGGCGAGGCCGTTGCGGACCTGCGGCGCGATGGCGGCTTTGCAGACGATCATGATGAGCCCGACCCACGCGAGGGCGATGCCCACGGAGCCGAAGGCGTTGAACGCGCCGTTGACGCCGAAGTACCTGAGCGGGTCGAAATCGCTGGCGTGCATGCCGGAGACTCCGAGCAGGATCAGCGGCATGCCGACGAGCAGGCCGGCGCCCGTGAGGATGCTGTAGAAACGGAAGGAGCGCTGGGCGCTGAAGACCCCCCACTTGAACAGCGCCATGCCGAGGAGCATCATCGCGCTGACACGCCACATGGCCCAGGTCAGCAAGACGTACGTCTGCATGAAGAATACGTTCTCGGCCGACCCCGCGGCGCGCCCGAAGAAGCCGCTCATCACGGTTTGTCGCTCGGCCTCGAGTTCGGTCTCGGTCGGGTAGAAGCTGACCTGCATCTCCGACCACATGTCCGCGAAACCAGCGTCACCGGATTCGGCTGCGTTGCGCACGTACTCGAAGCCGAGCTGCTGGGCGACCGCGAGGATCGGGGCGATCGGCAGCAGGATCGCGGCGAGGACCACGAGCATGACCGGCGGCAAGCGCCGGAAGAGGAACACGACCATGCCGACGAGCGCGTACGAGACGAGAATGTCGCCGAACCAGATCAGATAGGCGTGGAGCATGCCGATGACCAGCAGCCAGCCCATGCGCCGGTAGTGCACACCGGCGGATCGCCCGCGCTTCTGCTCGATGCGACTGGAGAAGAGCACGATGCCCGCACCGAAGAGCATCGAGAAGATCGACATCATCTTCTGATCAAAGAAGAGGTGGCCGAGCAACCAGGACCAGTAGTCCGCGCCGTCGAAGCCGCCCTGGAGCGGCGGTTTGAAGAACGCGTAGCTGGACAGGGCGAACGATGGGATGTTCATCACGAAGATGCCCAAGAGCGCTAGGCCCCGGAGGACATCGAGCGAGTCGATTCGCTCGCTCTCGCCGACGGGGGTCAGCGGAGTGGCTGGGCCAGTGTGGTTCGGATCCAATCGAGCACCTCCTCCGTGCGTGACAGATCGTCAAAGAAGCCGTCGGCGTCGGGCATGTGCTCGGTGCCGAACGAGCCGGTCCCGACCGCCAGCACGCGGCAGCCGTGGGCCCGGGCGCAGGATACATCGTGGGGCGTGTCACCGACGATGAGCACCTGTTCGGGCGAGACCTCGCGCCCGAACCGCTCGCGGAAGCGGGTGAACCCGACGGCCGGGAGGTGCTCGCGCGCGGGAGGGTCGTGCGGGGAGTCGCACCCCCAGACGGTGATTGGGAAGCGGTCCGGATCGATTCCGGCGGCGCGGAGTTTGATCGCCCCGGTATCGGGATAGTTGCCGGTCAGGAGGCCGAGCGTAAACCCGCCGTCGGTCTCGATCGCGTCGAGCAGTTCGACGATGCCCGGGCAGGGGCGGGCCATGCCCGGCTCGACGACGAGCCGGGAGAGGTGGTCCCGGTAGCCGGCCCGGAACGCTTCGACGGTCTCGGGAGAGACCGGCTGGGCGTGGGCGCTGAGCAGGTCCGCGATGATGAGCGGGTCGAGGCGACCGGCGTACTCCACGCGATGCTCGTCGAAGGTGTCGCCGAAGGCGGCGCGACCGGCGAGGCCCATGGCCTGAATGCCTGTGCGGCTGGTGGTGATGAGGGTGGCGTCGACGTCGAAGAGAATCAGCATGGGTATGCCCTTTTTGCAGCGAGTCGCGATGGTAGCGGGTTACGCACCGTGTATCCCGAAACCGCAAAAAGCTGTCGGAAACGCAACAGAAATCGAACATTTTCGGGCCTGGTGCATTGACCGGGCCTCTCGCGCTGCCACCATTGCATGAAGATCGCCTCATGCGGGAACCCCGGGCCGCACGCTGGGACCGACCTCCCACCGGCCAACCTCTCCGACCCGCGTGAGCAAGACCCCACAACCCATCACCGAACGACTCGCCGCGGGCGGCGGGACGGTTGGTTTGCAGGACTCTCCTTTCGGACGACCGGACCTCGGGTTCGGTCCGGTTGGTCTGACGACCGCTTCACGGAGCACGGACGCTTGGCTGCGACTGGTATCAACAACGACCGCGATCGGGTGCTGGACGCGACGAACATCGTCGACCTGGTCGGCGAGCAGCTGCGCCTTGTGCCGAAGGGGCGCGAGTTCGTGTGCCTGTGCCCGTTCCACGACGACTCGAAGCCGTCGATGTATGTGGTGCCGCACAAGCAGATTTACCACTGCTTCGCGTGCGGTGCGGGCGGGAACGCGCTCGACTTCGTGATGAACTACCACGCGATGGGCTTCGTCGAGGCGCTCAAGCACCTGGCCGAGAGGGCGGGGGTGGAACTGACGCCGTGGAAGGGCGGCGGTCAACAACCCAGCGAGGAGAATCGGTCGGGCATCACAAAGGAAGAACTGCTGAAGGCCAACGCGTTTGCGCTGTCGTTTTTCCGGACGATCTTCCGTCACCAGCAGCACGGCACGGTGGCCCGGGAAATCGCGGAGAAACGCGGGCTTGATGCCGACACGCTCGATCGGTTCCAGATCGGCGCGTCGCCGGACCGCTTCGACGGTCTGCTGTCGGCAATCCAGGCGAAATCACTCAAGCCCCAGCCGTTTGTTGAGCTCGGCCTGCTCAAGGAGAAGGAGTCCGGCGGCTACTACGACGCGCTGCGCAACCGGCTGATCTTCCCGATCCTCGACCAGATGAACCGCCCCATCGCGTTCGGCGGGCGGATCATCAACCCCGACGACACCCCCAAGTACCTCAACAGCCCTGAGACCCGGCTGTTTCACAAGTCCTCGACGCTGTACGGCATGCACGCGGCGTTTCAGGCCATCAAGAACAGCCGCACCGCCATCATCACCGAGGGCTACACCGACGTCATCGCCTGCCACAAAGCCGGCTTCGAGAACGTGGTGGCGACGCTCGGCACCGCGCTGACGCCGAAGCACGCCTCGCTGCTGCGACGCATCGCCGACACGGTGGTGCTGCTGTTCGACGGCGACGAAGCCGGGCAGCGGGCCGCGGACCGGGCGATCGAAGTGTTCTTCAGGGAACCCGTGGATGTGAAGATCGCGGTGCTCCCCGGCGGCAAGGATCCCGATGACCTGCTGAAGGACCAGGGCGGCGCAGAGTTGTTCGCCGAGACCATCGCTGACGCGGAAGACGCCATGGCCTTCCGGTTCGAGCGATTGGAAGGCAAACTCGTCAAGTCCGGCGCACAGCCGGGGAGCGAGGCCCGATCGCGGGTTGTCGAAGAGGAGCTGGCGCGCATCGTGGACCTCGGGCTCAACGACCTGACCCCTGTTCGTCGCCAGACGATCCTGCGGAAACTGGCGCGGATCGCGAAAGTGGACGAGCGGGCGATGCTCGAGCAAGCGGATCGGCTGTCAAGAAGGCGTCGTCCGGGAGCGGCTCGGGCGATTGCGTCCGAGAACGCGCGGCCCGGCGATTCATCCGAGGCGGATGCGAAAACTCCGACCATCCCCAGGACGCAGGCGGACTACGCGCTGGCGTGTTTGCTGCTGGAGCCGAAGCTCGGATCGCTGCTGAAGGTCCGCGCATTATCCGCGCCGGGATCTAGCAATTCCCAGGATCCAATACAAGGATTTTTTTCCAATTTTGCCAATGATTTGCTGCTTCTGGCGGAATCAGAGGCATACTGTTCAGATCGAGTCAAGCGGATCGCACGCCGCCTGCTCGCAGACATCATTCCGGACGCTCACACCACCGGGTCCGCCGTACCCCCAGATCAGGTACCGGACCAACTCTCGCTCTCCTGTGACGACCCGGATGATCGACGGATTGTCAGTGCACTGACTGCGGCACTGAGTCGTGAACTAGGCGGCGATCCCGACCGTCTTATCGCTCAGTGGTGTCGTTGTGTGGAGGCTCTTCGTCGGAACCGTGTCATCTCGAACTCGTCGGCTACGGATCCCGGATCCGCGGGCCGGTCGGATTCTGGCGTGTCTTCGGGACGCGCGGGTGACGACAACTCGAATTCGTCGCGCGATGCGCTCGAGGCGTATCGCAAGCTTCATCGCGAGTTCGGCGGCAACCCGCTGGCCGTGCCTCGCCCCCCCGCCTGAGCATCCTCTGCTCGGGCTCATCGGTACCAATTGACCGGGCAAGACCCCGGAACATCCTGACCCTGCTGCCCTCCCCGCCCACCGGCGCGTACCCCTCTCCTCCTCCCCTGCGGACGCCCGGCGAAACTCGGAGAACTTTGGAATGGCTTTCGAACTCCACCCCGCTCTCGAAGAACTGATCGAACTCGGCAAGAAGCGCAAGTGGCTCGCGTACGACGAGCTGAACAACACGCTGCCGGACGAGATCATCGATCCCGATCGCATCGATGATGTCCTGATCGTTCTGGACGACCACGCCGTCGAACTCGTTGACGAGCGCGAGTTTCGCGCGCGTCGTTGGCGCGAAAGCCGCAAGCGCGGCAAGTCCAAGAGCGACATCATGCCCGAGGCCAAGGCCGACAAGCTGCCGGCGGTCCGCAAGCAGATCCAGGCGATCGAGCTCCTGATCGACCCGGCCAAGCTCGAAGAAGCCGCGATTACCGGCGAAGAGATCGATACCTCGGCGGCCCAGACCGACCCGAGCATCAAAAAGATCGACGACCCGGTCCGCATGTACCTCACGCAGATGGGCACCATTCCCCTGCTCACCCGCGACGAGGAGATCCGGCTGGCCAAAAAGATCGAGACGACCAGGATGATCTTCCGTCGCCGGTGCCTGGAGTCCGACTGCGCCGTCGCCGAGGCGGTGAAGATCCTCGAACAGGTGCACGCCGGCGACCTGCCGTTCGATCGCACGATGAAGGTGTCGACGGCCGAAGAGAACGCCAAGGAGAAGATCGCGGCCCGGATCCCCTACAACGTCGAGACGGTCAAGAAGCTCCTCGAGCTCAACCGCGACGACTGGGACACCCGCGATGCCCTGCTCGACGAACTCGAAACCGATGGCTGCGATACGGAGAAGCTCGAGTCCAAACTCGACGAGGTCGAGATCCGCATGGCCGAGCGCCGCCGGAAGCTCGCCACGCTTATCGAGGAGTGCTCGCTGCGGACCAGCCGCATCGCGCCGCTGCACAAGAAACTCCGGTCGATCAACGCGAAGATGATCGAGATCGAGAAGGAACTCAAGAAGGCCGATCGCTACCCCAATCGGTACGACCCGGAAGACGTGATCGTCATGGAAGAGGAGCTCGCGGGTCTTCGCAGCCTCGTGCTCGAGGAGCCTACGGATCTCAAGGCCCGCGTCGAGACGCTCGACACGGTGTTCTGGGAGTACGAACAGGCCAAGCGCGACCTGTCGGCCGGCAACCTCCGTCTGGTCGTCTCGATCGCCAAGAAGTACCGCAACCGCGGGCTTTCGTTCCTGGACATCATCCAGGAGGGCAACACCGGCCTGATGCGCGCTGTGGACAAGTACGAGTACAAGCGCGGCTACAAGTTCTCGACCTACGCCACCTGGTGGATCCGTCAGGCCATCACCCGCGCCATCGCGGACCACGCCCGGACGATCCGCATCCCGGTGCACATGATCGAGACCATGAGCAAGCTGCGGAACATTCAGAAGCAGCTCCTCCAGAAACTCGGCCACGAGCCGACCATCGAGGAACTCGCTGAATCGGCGGGCATGAGCGTGACCGAGGTGCGTCGGGTGATGAAGATCAGCCGCCACCCGATCTCACTGGACCGCCCGGTGGGCGAGAGCGAGGACTCGTTCTTCGGCGACTTCATCGAGGACGAGCGTCAGGAGGCTCCGTCGAGCCAGGCCGCGAGCGATCTGCTCAAGACCGACATCGAGAAGGCGCTGCTCACGCTCACCTACCGCGAGCGGGAGATCATCAAACTGCGTTACGGCATCGGCGACGGCTACACCTACACACTCGAGGAGGTCGGCCGGATCTTCAAGGTGACGCGTGAGCGCGTCCGCCAGGTCGAGGCCAAGGCCATCCGCAAGCTGCAGCACCCGGTGCGCTCGCGCAAGCTCTCGGGGCATCTCGAGATGCTGACCACCGAGGCCGAGTGATCGACAAGCGATCCCGAAACGACACCGCCGCCCCGGTCTCCCGGGGCGGCTTTTCGTTGCCCGGGTGCCGGCCCGATCTGAATCCCTGTTCATGAAGGTGCCATACACTGTCATGGGCAAACCCGGACGACCCTCGGACGGGCCGCCTTCTTCTCCACCTCCGACTCTCTTCATGCTCGCCACAGCGAAAGCCACGAAATGCCCAGCAGATACCGCGACCGGCTGATCAAGCACCTCCAGCACGACCGCTACGAACCGTCCACGACCGAGCAACTCGCCGACGACCTCGGCATCGACCCCGAGGAGCGCGCGGCGTTTATCGAGGCCGTGCACACGCTCAAGGACAACGGCGAACTGGTGTTCGTGGGACGCGAGAACGCGGTGACGCTTCCGCCGGTGGCATCGGAGATCGTCGGCTCGTTCCGTTCGCACCCCAAGGGCTTCGGGTTCATCCTGCCCGACGATGTGTCACGCGAGGGCGATCTGTTCGTGCCACCGGGGCAGACGATGGAGGCGCTCAGCGGCGACCGGGTACGGGCCGAGGTGTACAAGAGCGGACGCCGGCCCGAACCGGGCAAGTCGGCGTACGTCGCGCGGGTCACCGAGATTCTGGAGCGCAAGCAGTCAAACTTCACCGGCAACGTCTACAAGGACAAGGGCCTGTGGTGGGCCAACACCGACGGCAAGGTCCTGCCCGAGCCGGTCGTGCTGCGTGACGCCGAGAGCAAGAACGTGAAGGAAGGCGACAAGGTCGTCTTCGAGATCCTGCATTACCCCGAAGGCGACATGTTCGGAGAGGGCGTGGTCACCAAGGTGCTCGGCGAGGCGGGCAAGCCCAACGTGGAGACCGAGGCGGTCATCGCGGCTCACAACCTGCCCGGCGATTTCACAGACGAGGTCATGGCGGAGGCTCGCGAGATCACCCGTGCCTTCGATCGCGAACTGGAGCCCTACCTCGACGGCGAGAAGACCTTCGACCGCACCGAACGCTATGACCTGCGCGACGCGTTCATCTGCACGATCGACCCGCCCGACGCCAAGGACTACGACGACGCGATCAGCATCGAGCGGATGGACAAGATCACCGGCGGTGGCCCGGGCTGGCGATTGGGCGTGCACATCGCCGATGTGGCGAACTTTGTGACGCAGGGCAGCGCGATCGACGAAGAAGCCGCCGAACGCGGCAACAGTTGTTACCTGCCCCGGCTGGTCATCCCGATGCTCCCGGAGATCCTGTCCAACGGCATCTGCTCGCTGAGCGAGGGCGTGCCCCGGTACTGCAAGAGCGTGTTCATCGACTACGACGACGAGGGGCGGGTGCGCGGGCAGTCGTTCGCGGCGACGGTGATCGACTCGGCAAAGCGCATGACCTACCTCGAGGCGCAGGCACTCATCGACGGCAATCCGGAAGAGGCCCGCAAGCACGCCAAAACCGACACCGAGTACAGCGACAAACTCGTCCGCACGGTCAAGGAGATGAACACGCTGGCCCGTCGGATCTGGCGCCGTCGTCACGAGGCGGGCATGATCCACCTCGATCTGCCCGAAGTCGAACTGCTCTACGACGACGAAGGGCACATGATCGACGCGGAGCCCGAGGACGACGCCTACACGCACACGATCATCGAAATGTTCATGGTCGAAGCGAACGAGGCGCTGGCGCGGCTGTTCGAGGACCTGAACATCCCGATCCTCCGCCGCGTGCACCCCGAGCCGGTGCCGGGCCAGCAGGAGAACCTGCGCGAATTCGTAAAGGTCGCCGGCTACCGGATCCCCAAGACGCCGACGCGCGAGGACCTGCAGTCGCTGCTCGACGCGACCAAGGGCAGCCCGGCGGCGCCGGCGGTGCACATGGCGGTGCTGCGCACGCTGACGCGCGCGGAGTACTCGCCCGCGCTCATCGGTCACTTCGCGCTGGCCTCCGGCGGCTACGCGCACTTCACGAGCCCCATCCGTCGCTACCCGGACCTGACCGTTCACCGCTCGCTGACGAAATATCTCGAGCTGACCGCCAACGGCACGAAGACGCCGAAAGGCGACAAGGAACGCGATGCGCTGGCGAAGAAGCTGCGCGAATCCGAGGCCTGCCCGGACGAAGCCACGCTCAAGCAGATCGCGGCGGTGTGCAACCGCACCGAAGAACGAGCGACCGGGGCCGAACGCGAGTTGCGTCAGTTCCTGGTGCTGCAGTTCCTCGAGCGCGAGCACCTGGGCGACTCGATGCCGGGCGTGGTCACGGGTGTGTCGCCAGCCGGTGTGTTCGTGCGACTCGACAAGTACCTCGCCGAGGGCATGTGCAAGACGGTCGACCTGCCGGTCGGCTCCGACGACACGAAGAAGGGCGGGAAGAACCCGTACAAGAAGGCGCTCTGGCGGATCGACCAGAAGAGCGGCGCGCTGGTGGAGATCAACTCCGGTCGCTCGTTCGCGATGGGCGACCGCGTCGAAGTGACGATCGCCGAGGTGAACCTCGCGACGCGCCAACTCGATCTGCTTATCACCGACGGCTCGAAGCGCGATGTCGGCAAGATCAAGAAGATCAGCGCGAACAAGCGCGACTACGCCGGTCTGCACGGCGACGCGTCGTCACCCGAAGGACTCGCGGCGGGTCTGAAGCTCGGCGAGGTCGAGCCGATGAAGCCCAGGAAGACCGGTGCGGAGAAGCGGGCTCAGCGCAGCAAGTCTCGCGACAAGCGCAAAAGCGACTTCCGCGACAAGAAGAAGGATAAGGGCAAGCGCCAGTAAGGCCGCCGGTCAGTCGGCATCGGTCTGTACGCGGAACGCGTAGACCCGTTGGGCCTTCCCGTCGGACGCGAAGCCGTCGTTGACCGTTACGAGGACCAAGCGTCCGCCGCGAAGGTCTGCGATCTCGGGGCCGATCGCGAGTCCGGAGGCGCGGCCGAACGGCCCATCGACCAGATCGGACAGCGTGCCGATCGCTCGCTTCGTGAGCAGCGGGTACTGCAGTTCCGAGCGACGCTCTTCGCCGTCGACCAGAAACAGGCGGGCGACCTCGCTGTTGCCGGTGGATCGCTCAAGAACGAATACCGGCAGGTCGTCGCGCCAGCCGGCGCCGGGGACGGTGCTGAGACCGACAACCGCGCCGAAGTCCTCGCCGTCCACGCCGTAGCGGTCGGGCACGTAGAAGCGCGTCCGGACGGGCTCCTCGTACTCGACGCGCCAGACGAGCACGCGCGTGAGACCGGGCGCGCCCAGTTCATCGACGCTCAGCGGACTGCTCATGGCACCCCAGAGCTCGTCGCCCGCGCGGGCGGGAACGATGGCGAGCGCCTTGATCGCGTCGTCAAACCGATAGTGGGCGCGGACATCCGCCGGCAGAGCGAGGTCGCGAGCGGTGTCGCTGCGGAGGTTCTCGAGCAGGACGGTCGGCTCGCGCTCGAGCGCCCAGACCCGCTGGTGGCTCGCGGCAGCGCTCCGTCGAATCGTCACCGCCTCGGCGTCTTCGGCGTCCCCGGGAACGGGCCATTCCCGTCCCAGCCACGCGTCAAAGCTCCCCGCCACCCATGCGTCGGACCCGCTTTCCGGCCTCGGGTCGAAACTGGTGCGCAGGGTGTAGGCGACCGGATCGGGCTGGCGATTGCTCACCACAAGCCAAGCCCGGGCGACCGGGTCATAGGCGATGTCGCTGAACCCGCCAACGGGGTTGCCGGTCATCGGGTGGGTCCTACTGACCTTGGCGACGCCGAGCAGTTCGATCGCCACAGGGCCGTCGAACGGGTTCGCGCCAGGACTTGAGCAAGCGCCGTTCACCAGCCCGATAACCACAGCACTGAGAACGCCTATACATTTATAGATTATTTGGCTCACGGTCCGCCCCCGAAACTCACTCGCTACTCGCGGCTCGCAGGCCGCACTGCCACGGAAAACCGGCCGGGATCGACTCCGGACGATCGTTCAGCCACCCGACGAGCCACTCGAACGCGTCGACGAGGCGAGGACCAGGGCGGTTGAACATCTGGTTGCCGTCCACGATAGCAACATTGTCGCGCTGCACTGCCTGAAGTGCGCTAAACCATGGCTGAGAAAGGAGTTTGTGGGCTTCGGCCCGGGCCTGCTCAAGGGTCAGACCGCACGGACAAATGATGACCCGCTCCCACCCGCCCGCACCTGATTCGGTCGCTCGCTCGACGGCTTCGATCGCTTCGATCGGAACCTGCACGCTCTTGCCGGCTTTGCGATACGCCTGCTGCGGGCCGATTCCCTGCCCTGAACCCGGGACCGGCTCGGTGGGGTTGAGCGGGTGGCTGCCCCCGGCTCGCTCGATGAGTTGCGGGGTCCAGTGCCCGGCGCAGAAGACCGGGTCGGTCCATTCGAGAAACAGAACGGTCTGGATCGGGCCGAAGGTCGTGACGAAGTCACAGGCCCGGTAGTAGCGCTCGCGGAGCTCGACGAGGACCCGTTCGGCGCCATCGGTCAGTCCCAGCGCCGCGCCGACGGTCAGGATGTCGTCGAAAACAGCCTCGAACGTGTCGGGGTTCAGTGAGACGACCTCGGGCTCGCTGCCGGTCTTTTCGGCGATCTGGCGTGCAGCGCCGCGGACGGTGTTCAGGTCGATCGAGCAGACTTCGCAAAGATCCTGTGTGAGGATCAGGTCGGGGCGGAGTTCACGCAGCCGCTCGGTGTCGAGGTGGTACAAACTCGCGGCATCGTCGCCGGCGACGGCCTCGCGGACCTGACGGTCCACTTCGCGAGACGCGTTCGGCGAAGAGGGCTCGTAATTGGTTTTCTGACCGGTGAGCACGGGGAGGTGCTCCAGTCCGGCCGGCCAGTCGCACTCGTGTGATCGGCCGACCAGGCGGTCTTGTGCGCCGAGCAGGCCCACAATCTCCGTCGCGGAGGGGAGCAGACTGACCACGCGCCGCGGTGCCGCAGGGCTCTTTGGGAGGGGAGAATTCGATGGTT
>Ga0070727_10002997_pt1 | contig 15707 bp, 6 predicted proteins | sample tdAd472_FD_66722 | JGI IMG/M metagenome (GOLD analysis project Ga0070727, IMG submission 66722) | Marine sediment microbial communities from the Atlantic coast under amendment with organic carbon and nitrate - tdAd47.2 | ecosystem: Environmental > Aquatic > Marine > Coastal > Sediment | place...
CTCCAGCATGGGAGGGCCGCTTTCCATTCCCAGAATCTCAGACACTCGGAACCAGCATTCGGTTTTCGGCGCTGCTTCTACCTGCTCCTCTGTCAAAAACTCAAACCGGAATCTCTCACCGCTTTCGTCGGCATCGCCGCTGTCGGCAAGGAGGTCGAGGTAGAGGAATCTCTCGGGATAGGCATCAGGATTGTTGCGGCGTCCATACTTTGTACGCCAAGCCATCGATCCACAGAGTCCGATATTCAAGGCCGTTAGTCGCTGTTGTCCATCGAGGACGGCAGTGAGTTCCGAGTCGTGAAATATCGGAAGCTGTGGACAGTGCGGGGCATCCCTTTCGTGGTAGTTGCAGACAAAGCTATAGAACTTGTACTTGCTGCTGTTGTCCTTTTCGACCTTCCAATACAGGAATGTGCCGAATGGGTATCCCTGCATCAAACTGTCGAACAGGCGGGCAATCTGTTCGGGTTTCCAGACAAATTCCCGCTGGATCGCTGGTAGTACGAAGTTCGTCTTCTGAATCTGATCGAGCGTCTCTTTGATCGTTCCACCGGTCTGGTACATCTATACGTCTTCCAAGAAGCTAATTTGAATCTGTGTGAGCCCGCTTGTTTACAGCGGACTTCTCCGTTGCCAGTATCACCAACAGGTGCTTGGCTCGTGAGCAGCCGACGTAAAAATCTGCGGTTGTAAAGAATGGGTCGGTGTCGGGGTTGGGCACGTCGGTTACGACAATGGCATCTGCTTCGAGTCCCTTAAAGCTGCGAATCGTCGAGAACAGAACGGCATCGTTTGCACGCCAATGTTCGAGGCTTGTTGTCAGGTTGACTTTGCCGATCTTGTCGGCGTTGGCCAGACAGGATTTGCTCTGATCGTATGGCGAAAGAATGGCGATTTGGGACAGTTTCAGCTTCCCATGTCCAAACCATTCATCAACGTACTGACGGACTTTGTGCATCCGCTGAGTTGCATCAGGGACGACTTCAATCTTGGTTTCGATGCCATCGGGAGCGTCGTCACGAACGGGAATATCTACTCCACGAATACCGCTGCATGTAGACGCAATCTGTTTTGTGTTACGGCAGTTGATTGGCAATTCGAACGGTGTTCCAAGGTCAGGTATCGCCAAGTCACCGTCCATGTACAGGTTTTGGGCTGGGTCATAGAAGACGTAGAATGGCCCTTTGTCGCCATCATGATTGATGATCTCCAATGGAATCCACCAGTCAGAATGGAAATCCTGTCCTTCATCTACGACAACCGCATCGAAGCGATCATCGCCGAGTCGGTCGAGAGCCTGCATGAAAAGATCGGGGGCCGTTTCCCTCCAAAACGTGCTGTCCTTGGTTGGTGAAAAGGCGATGTGCGCTTTTCGACAGTAATCACTACAGAGCCCGTGGAAATGGCGAACTGTGACAAGATCATCAAGTTCATGGGGCAGACTTGTGCGTAGCCACTCGGCCAATGGTTTGTTGAAACAGACAAGAAGTGTCTTCTTTCCCTGTCGAGCAAACTTCTGTGCTTGGACGCCAGCCAGAAGCGTCTTTCCTGAACCGGCCACACCTTGTATCGCTGCTCGGTGATGAGCATTCAAGAAATCCAGCAGCCGTGCTTGTTCCTGCGTTAAGCGAAAGAGCCGTTCTTCCTGCTCTTCAACCTGTCGAAACAGGACCGGAAGAAGCTGGAATGCCGGAGACAAACCAAGCTGTATCCCTCGCATCTGTTCGGCTGTCAAATCGACGGAGTAGCTGGCCGGTTTCCATTTGCTCAGGAGATCGGTCACACGCTTTCCCAGATGCGTCATGTCGTTTGCTGAGGAAATCATGCTTGTGTCTGAGCCGGGTGGGACTCGGCCACGGTAAACACAGTCTGGAAACACGACGGCGTAACCATAGGGACAGGGGATGTGCTTCTCGCCTCGAAACGACTCTTTGCGAATCATCTGCTCCAACTGATGCGTGCCTTTTCTGGCTTGTTCGAACGGGTCTTTGATCTCAACGACTCGACTTCGTTCTCGACGAAACCACGCTCGACTTGTTTCGTCGTACTCGATAGTTCCCCCTTTTACTTCGAGCACCAACATCCCGAATTTCGGATGGACAATCACAAAGTCCGTTTCACCTTCTCGAAGCGTGACCTTCTTGTGATCCCTGTCTGATCGCAACCACGGGTAGCTGTGGTAGATGACGCACTCATCAGGCAGTTGCTCGACAAGAACTGTCGCAACATCACGCTCGCCTTTGTTGGATATTTCCTCGGGGAGTATTTTGGGAATGAGTCGTGCCATCGTTGTCCGCTCACTGTTTAAGAATCGCCACAGGTCGAAATTTCTCCCATTCACTGTCCTTCAACGTGAATCGCACTGGTGTGCCGCCCGACCGAATCATCACGGCGATGGTGGCGTCTCCACTCTCCACTTGTGTCTGTTTTTGCCACCAGAGCTTGCCGCAAGCGATGCGGACTTTCTCATCTCCACGCCGCATCTGATCTCGGATGACGATCACGATGTCGTTCTTGTTCGGGCTTGAAGAGCCTTCGCCCAGCAGTTCGAAAGTCGCCCCATTCGCTGAAAGGCCAAGCTCCTTCGCCATGTCATTCGGCAGGCGAATTGACACTTCGTGCGCATCTGGAACTCCATGATCGACGAGATCATACAAGTTGATCTGCTCGTTCCTTCCATCACTCGCATCTGCATCGGTTTCATCATCGTCAACCGATTCTGTTGACTGTTCGCTCGTCACGCCCGGCACGTTGAAAAAGGCAAACCTGTCTTGATCGACTGTTGGAACCAACACGGTTCGATCCAGATACTTATTACCCCGCTCACAGGACGTTTCCGGTGCGAAGAGGCAGGCATGGCACGAGGCACCGTGCAACGTCGTGCCGTCTCGATACGGATGGTGCTCGGCACACAGTGGATCGCTCGCACAGAGTCGCATGGCATCAAGTGCCTGATCGAGATGTCTCTCCAAGGTTTGCGGCTCCCCGAGTGAAACCAGTCCGCCGAGCGTACCTTCACTGTCTGGGGCTGCTGTGTAGATGAGAACACCAGCCATCGTTGGACCGTCCTCTCCGGGCGATCTTGAGTAAATTCGCTCACGAAGAGAGGCTGCTGTGTAACCGCACTCAACAGCGAGTTGTCGAATCAGGGCGTGAGCAAACGAGTGCAGCAGGACGAAGCGGATTCCCGGATCATGTTCTTGAACAGGTTCCAATCCACGGGCCATTCGCCAACGCCGATGGGCTTCTGAGAAAATACCCTCATGACCTTTGACGGCGTTTCGTGCAATCCACGATTGAATCTTCTCCTCGGAGAAGTGAAAGAAGATTCCTTCGCCACGAATCTCTGACGCAGGAACCCACTTTGGCGACTTGCGAGACAACGGAACACGCTGACTTGCCGGAAAGGCCGAGGGGTCGTCGTAGTCGCCCGGTGACTCAATGCGAGTGAAACCAACGAGCCCACGTACTTCACGCAATCGCTCTGCCAGCACGATTTTCTCGAAGAATTCTGAGTAACGAGCCGGTGGATTCGTAACTCGCAGTCGAAAGTCTCTGGTCCTCTCCACGGAATGCGGATTCGAAAAGACGAGCCACTCTGGCGTCTTCAAGTCTGACTCGATGTCATCATCATCATCATCATCATCGTCACCCTCCGTTTTCTTGGACTGCACGGCTTCCCAAATCTGGTCATCCGTAAAAGCGGCGAGGTCACGAAGTGGTGACTGAGGCAACGAACGAAGCAGTTGAATGTTCTGTTGGCTCTCGACCTGTTGCAGCGTCGTCCATTGATCTTCGATTAACTGAGTCAACTCATCGACAGCTTGAGGAATGGCAAGCGCTGACAGCATGACGGCGAACCACGAATTCGATGCTCCCTGAAGCATGGCCACCTGCCGCATGTCCGATCCATCAATGTCCTTGCATCCTCCCTCGGCAAAATCCACCAGATGCGGCAGACGACCTCGGCATGGCCCGAGGCCGTTGTCATCTCGTTTGAACGCATCCGACATTCGCCTGAATGCGCCACACGTGTCACAGCGTACTTCGATGCTGGATGCCTCACCCGAAGCACCGAACTCTCTCAGCCGCAGGCTCCATGCGCAGTCTGGATTGTCAGTCCCGTGAACGAACTTGACCCACGGAAACTCGTCCAGATGTCCGTTTCGACAAGCCACGATAAATCGGGCGGGCAACGCAGTCGGCGGTTTACCCGGCTTGTTGCAGTTTGCATGGCAGTAGCGAACAAGATCGGGGCGATAGAGATGTGGTTCCAGCTTGAACAAGCCAGAACTCAACGGAGCCAAACGTCGGCAATACGGACAGACCATCCATCGTGGAAATGGGGCAACGGGAATACCAACCCGTGACGCAGGGTCGAATGGGCTGGGCGAGAAACTGTCGGTCTCAGGAACAATTGGAGCGTTTCTGAGCGTCTGGACCTGTTGTCCCAGCAACTCACGAACAGAGACTAACAACCGCTCTTCTTTAATCTCGGACGAGTCCTGAAGGAATGGCTGCCAGTCTTCGAGTCCCATCACCATGACGGAGATGTTTGGCAAATCGATAATGGCCCCAATGCCGAAGGTCGTCAGCACTTGGCTCGGGCGGATTTCACCGACTTTGACATTCTTATTCTCCTGATTCATGCGTCGGTCTCCTGCGTCTGCTCGGAGACAGGTTGGCCACCGTAGTCATCGTCGAGACCATGATCGTTCAGTATTAGGTTAGCGGTCGGTTCGACTTCTCGAAGTGAGTTCAGGCAAGTGAACTCAGTCCAAGGTTCGGTGCTAGGTTGTCGCAGCAACCCAATGGTCTGACCATCTTTCTTCGTCTGGTATCCCAACCGACTTCCGCCAGTCATTCGCTGAGCCAAGTTCTGCCAATGGTCCAATTTCCTTTCAAGTTGATCTCGAACGTCATCGCCCACTTCTGGACCAGCAATGGCGGCTGCCCGATTCGTGATCGCATCGATGATTTCCCGGACGCCGGGTTCGTCAGATTTCGTCGCCATCAACATTGCCCGTTCGTTGCCATTGAATTCAGTGCCTTGCAACCGAACGAGTGAAACCAAGAGTGCCGACAGTCCACGGTACGTCGCACCAGATGAGAACGGTGTTACCGACAATGCTTCGACGTGCCGATAAAACGTGGCGTGGTAATTCTCGAAGGTTTCATAGTGGCTGAGGTCTCTCGGTCTGGCCCAGTTGAACACCGTGCAGACAAGACCCGGATATTTACGACCAACACGGCTGGTGGCTTGGATGTACTCGGCAGTCGTTTTCGGTTGACCTGCTGTCACCATCAATCCAAGCCGTGGAACATCGACACCGACAGAAATCATGTTCGTGGCCAGCAGAACGTCGAGCGGACGGTGCTTGTATTCATCACCGGGTTTGCGTTTCTTCATTGCTTCGAAAACTGCCGGATCGAAAACGCCTTCGAGTAGATCGAGCGTTTCTGGAATGGCGGTCGAGCCGAGCCGTGAGGTCAGTTCTTTCACGGTGTCCGGTGAATAGAGCCGTCGCTGTGCCAGACCTCGTTCATCCATGCGTCCCAATCGATTCCGAATGTCGTCATCGACCAGACGCTTCATGCCACCGAGTTCTCTCAGACTGTTGAAGTAACCCACCAGAGTCATCCACGGATCAGCGTGTCTGCCGTACTGTTCGAAGAGAACCTGCCCTGCCGACAGAAACGCAACATAAACACGAATCAGTGCCGCCTTCAGCCGTCGTCCGGGAGCGCATATTCCGATGTATCGGCGTCCCGGATACTTCTCTGAGCACGGACGCTGTAAGGAGAAAAAATTGTCACGAACATCGAGACCCGGTGGCGGGAAAACGTTGAGCTTTCGCATGAACAGCGAGTGCATCTGCTGTTCGGCTCGACGAATCGTCGCCGTAGATGCGATCACTTTTGGACGGACTTGATGGCCGTTGACCTGCCAAGTGCAGAGCTTGTCGATGGCTGTTTCGTAGAGTCCAACAAGAGTTCCCAGTGGGCCACTGATGAGATGCAACTCGTCCTGAATGATAAGGTCGGGTGGCCTCAGCGGATTTGTCGGAACTGTTTTCGCCGCAGGCAGACCCGATTTGCTTTTTGTATGCGAGTCCTTGTCTTCGATTTCGGGCGAACGAAAACCGTGTCGCTCGCAGATTCCATCTACTTGACCAAACAACATTTCAGTCGCACCGTTCCACGGCATCTGAGCGAACTTATCCACGGTCGTAATGAGGAGCGAAGGCAGATTGCGATAAATCTCTTCGTCAACAACCAGAACAGGCAGTCCTTCCTTCGGGGCTTCACGCTTGCTGAATTTGCATTGGCCATATTTATTGCCGCAAAAGACCAGCGTGCGGCCACGCCCTTGGTTGTACTTTTCGACCGTTATGTTCTTGCCGGGATCGATCTTGCTTCCACACCAAGGACAGTTCGTAAGCTGATGGGGCGAACCGCCGCCGCCGAATGAACCGCTCTTTGGCTTGCCGCCGTGAGCGCTCTTGACCGACTCATCACTCTGACTGGTCTTATTGGGAGTCGCACGATTTCCAACCCAGAGGCCGATGCGGAATGGAGTGAGTCCCCAACGCCTGTCGCCTTGCGTGAGAGCATCACGGCGAATGTCTTCACACGCACAAATCAACGCCGTAGCACGTTGAAACTGCTGAAGCGTCAATAGTCGAAGCGTGTATCGCATCAAGACCGTCACGCCGTTTTCGCCGTCACGCCCTTCGACAACCCCTTGAAGCCGTCGCAGCCCAAGCGTGTAGGCAGTCAGTCCAAGGTATGCTTCCGTCTTTCCACCACCGGTCGGAAACCACAGGAGGTCAGCGATAGCGTTGGAATTTGTGCCACGCTCTGGATGATCGAATCGTGTGATGCCGGGCAGGTTCAGAAGCACAAATGCCAACTGGAATGGACGCCATGACCGATTCTGAGGAACATCGATCTGCCCCTCGAAGTCTGGCTCCTCTTCCCCACGCCGCACGGCCTCGGAAAAAATCGAATGAGTACGCTGAAGCCACATCGCTCGATTCATGAACAGAAAGGCTTCGACGGCAAGTGGATCATGCTCATCTGACGACGGGTCGAGCAATGAGATACCTTGGCGAATGCGTTCCAGCGTTCGCCGACAATGATCGATGGCCGTGCCTGCCACTTGCCGGTAGTCGTCGAGTCCTTCATCCGGGTTGTCGATCTTACCTGCTTCCAGATCGATCCATTCCTCATAAGCCGTCACCAGTGGTTCGAGCTTCGACCGCAACTGATCCGGTGGCGTCTCAGCCAGTTCGTACATGTCACGGCAAACGCCATTCAAGTGGCGGAATGCCGGATTCAGTTCCGCATCGCTGGCCTCTGGGAAATCAGTCTTTGGGACTTCGTAGTCCGGAACGACCCGAGTAGAGATTCTCACTGCACGAGTGGGATCGTCGGGTGATTCATCCACGTGAACTCCGACGCCGTGGCCAACAGCGAACTCAACATTGCGGCGATACAACATGTTGAGCATGTCGTTCTCCGCCTTCACTGACTCGTCGGTGCCCGCAAGGTCAACTCGGCTTGGCTTCTTGTCGAAGATCGCAGAACCGTCCGTGGCTTCAACAATGAGTTCCGGCTGAAAGACCCACATCTGATCTCGCAGCTTGTCTGGTTCCTGTTGCTGATTGACCAGAAACAGCGTGATGCTCCAGTGGTCGTCTCGTTGCCGCATGACTCCTTCGATGCGAACTTCGGGGCAGGCATGGTCAGCGTCGAAGGAAATGATCGACCCTTGTTGCACTTTTACTCTGTGTGGGATTCCGCCACGTTGATAGCGTTTCCAGACTCGTTTCGGATTGCCTTTCTGAGTGGTGATGTGCTCGCTGGGCTCTCGAAGGTACTGTCCCCACTTCGCCGACACTTGTATCTCTGTGATTTCCAATGCAACGGAAAACGTCACGCCGAATGAGGACGGAAAGATTGCCTTCGGTTGAGGAGGCGTAAGTTCGGTTGCTCCCTCATCAATGGAATCTACACATCCAATTGCGATGGGATCATCGGGTGGGAAGTCACCGCCCGTGTCATCTACGTCGTCGTCATCTTCGACGGAACCAGATGCGAAAGGGTCGCCTGCTTCCTGACGGCGTGGAGCCAGCATTCCCACGAGATACCGATCACGCACAGACGGTTCGTCGATTTCTTCATCCGGTGTCGTCGGCCCTCTTAGGTCTTTAACAACCATTTCCTCAAGGAGTGAACGCAGCTTGAGCGGTGAAGGCTGCTCAAGCGACGAAGGCTGTAATGGCAGTACCGAACTTCTAAGGTGGAGCAGATTGTCGTCGTCAGTCATTGAGATTACCCCACTCCTCTGAATCGGCTCATCGTGAACGCACGCACTTGCACACTAATAGCGTGCCGGAGTTGACGTGAAAGCTCTTCGATCTCCGGTGTCTGTGTTGGAAAGACAAGCGATTGTGTCTCCAGATCGGCGTACATCCCTTCAACACCAACTTTGCATTCCAAGAACAGATTGGAAAGAAAATCACCGACTCTTGGGAAGCTCCGTTCATCAAGTGCTTTCGAGCGTCCTTCATGGTCGAGAACATCACAAGCCTTCGCCGCCCTATAACCGTCCGGGCCGTATTCAAAATACGCCCCTGACTGTGGCGTAAGACTCTCGATACGTTTTAGTTCGCTGACGAGCGCTTGCTTGCCCTCTTTGGAATCATGACGCTTGGATTGAAAGAGAATGCCCTTCTTGAACTGGCCTTCGACTTCCACGTTCTCGACTTGTGCAACGTTTCCGACCGGAGTGACTTCGATTCGAGTTCGATCTACTTCGATCTGGAAGATACCATCTGCTCCAGTTGGTCTTTCTTCCGAAGAATGCTGGTTGCCCGAACCGAATGCTCGATAAACAACTCGCCATCGCCAAACGTAACCATGCTCCTCACGTGGTGCCGTCCAATCCGTTCGCATCGAGCCGCACATATCGCCGGTTAGAACATCTTCGGATCGAGGACCACTTTGCCAGCCGCCCTCCGCCCGTACCGAAGCCTGACGAATGTGGGCCTTGATTTGCTCACGCACCGATTCAGGGATCGCCTCTCTGATTGATCCATCCGCCATTTATGATTCCTCCTCGAATAATCTGCCCTGAGTCGCCGCAGAAACTTCAAGCTGCCTGCCGAAGAGCGAACCGTCGCCACCGCTCAGGGTGTGCATCGTGACGGAATCCCTCTTGAGCTTGTCGGAGGGCGGGGTTGTTGTCGTGACGATGTACTGAAATGGGATGTCATCGCCGTCACGAGATTCCTGCATCGATGAGAAAGCGGTCTCCAGCAGTCGTTCGTAAAGCCGGATGTTCAAGTCGGCTTCTCGGGGACTGTCGTGGAGTAGAAAGCCGGGGTGATGCACTGTCGTGGCAGAACTCTCCAGCAGCAGAGTGATGTCAGCCAGTAGGACGGCCAGCGTCTCGTAGGCTTCACCTGCCAATGAATTCTCTCGGCTGATTCGAAACGTCACGCCTTCCTCGTCAACGTCGATCTCGCCTTTGAAATCCTTGTTGATTGTCTTGCGAACGAGTTCGTTGAACCCGGACATGAAACTTTTGGCTCGTTCACGCTGCCTGCTGACAACCTTGTCCAGTTCGTCCTTGGTGGACTCAATGTCTTTTTCCGTGTCCGACTCACTCGACCTCAGAGCATTCAGGTCGGTGTTGGGAACCGTCCCTTCGAGTACGCCACTCCATTGCTGCAATTCAGCGATGACTTTGGGGATTGCCTCAATCTGACGGTTCAGGCCGATTCGTCTCTCCAGAAGATCGTTCTTCTGCCTGTTTAGTTCATCGATACGACCACGAAGCCGGTCGATGGGTGTTTGCAATTGTTCCGCCTGATCGGCCAGTGCTGCGGCCTCTTGCTCACGCTCAACGACTTCAGGCATCGTCTCCTTTTGCTGCCGTGAAATTTCGTCATCAAGACCTGCGATTCGTGCCTGCACATGCTCACAGTCGCCAAACAGAATCCGAGCCGGTTGACACATCGCCGAGGATAGATCAGATAACGATTCACGTTGACGGCGAAGGTTCTCTACTTCGCTCAAGAGTACGTCGTTGCCTTCAATCGTGACCTCACTGGCGGCATCGTGTTGGTCGCTCATTTCCGTCAGTTCGAGCAACGAAGCGGAGGCAAGATTGATCTGCCGATCCAGTGGAGCCAATTGCTCGTTGATGTCCGTGACATCTTTCCGCAAATCATTCAGCCTTTGCTCGGCAGCCTGACCGACGCCAAAAAGTTCTCCGTCTTCGGCGGGAGCAATATCAGCATCCTTCACGCCGTACACTTCGACCAACTTCTTCCTCAGCCGATTGACGTTGAATGTCGGTTCCTGTTCTTTGTTCTTGATTTGCTCACGATAGTTGGCCAGTGAGTTCTCAAGCTCTTCCAGTCGTTTCCTCAGTTTGGGTTCTTGGGATTCCAGAAGTCCAAGTACGGCTCTCAGGCACAGACCTGCATCCACCTTGCCTTTGGTGAATCTGGGGCTCAGCGAATCACTGCGTTTGTGACGCCAGTTCCAGTAAAGGTCATAGCGAGCTTCCTGATCCCGGCTGCACATCGCCAGCAGGTGCAGCCATTGCACAGATTCGCCGTTGGACAGAATGTTTCTGTCCGCCATGCCTTCGAATGCTACGGCATCCAAAGCCTCGGTGAACCGTTCAAAGTCCTTCGGGTCATCCGATGTGGCGAGATCGGTCAATGGCACGCCTTCTTTGGCGTAGTGCCTTGCACGCTGGCTTAATCCTCGCATTACAGACCATTCGACACCGGCGACTTCAATCACGGCTCCGACGAAGGACGACGGAAAACAGTGTCGGACTTCAGCGACGACGTGTTGTTGGCCAAAGGTCTTCTCGCCGAGGCAATAGCGGATCAGTCGGCACACTGTTGTCTTGCCGATCCCATGCCCGGTCTCGAACGCATCGGATGAATCGTTCGCTTCTCCCTGAACAATGTTTAAGCCCATATCGAATGACAGTCGGCGTATTTCGACAAGCGGATCGAGCGACTCGAACAGCATAAGTTCCTTGATCCAGACCAAGGGACGCTTGCGTTTCGTGCTTCGCTTTTTTCCGCCTGCCTTGCTCATGCGATCTCCCCACACAAGCTGGCCGAATCCTGCTCGAACGTCGCCAATTCTTCTGCGTCTTCCGATGGCAGAGGCTTCGTAGACGCCTTCAACGCACGAAGCTCGCCAGATGCTTTAACGAGCAAGTCAATGAGATTGGAATCTATGGCTGGGTAGGACTCTCGAACGTTGGTAAACGCATCACCGACCGAGACTGATTTCCCTTTGACGACGATTGCGTTCTGTAGCGTGAGCAGGTCTTTCAGTTCAGACCACGGAATCTGATTGACTTCTTGAACCCAAGCCTTCGGAATCTTCTTGCACAGCTTGGTGAACTTCGTCCGTTCATCACCCACGAGCAGCTTGCTGTGACGTTCGTGTCGAAGCACGATCACAAGGGCATCGAGGTAGGCTGACGATTGCAGTTCTGGCTCAGCCGCCACCACGTCCAGCACCACTCCGCACAGGAGCTTCTCGCTGTCTTTCGTTCCGAAGGCCGTGTCCACAGTTTCCATGTCGAACAACGTCGGGGTCTGCGGCTTCGGAGCTTTCTTGGCTGCCCTTTTTTTCGTAGCACGTTTCTTCTTGGCCTTCTTCTTGTCGTGCAGTCCTTGTTTGACTTCCTCTGCGTATCGCTCGTGGTTGAGTTTCAGAAGTCGCTGTAGAACTTCACGTCGGGCAGCTTCACTGATCGTGTAACGAATGCCCTGTTTCGTCTCGTGAAAGTCGTGGCCGAGATCGAAATTTTCCCAGCCGTATGCAGCAGCGACAACGTGATCCAATTCAACGATGAGGTTCCTCAGTGATTGAATGTCCGAAGATGTGTCCGTGCTGTCACTGAGATGTCCGTAGAGACGAGTCAGTCCTTCGTTTCGACCGATGAGCAATTGCTGTCGAAAGCTGTAGAACTTCTCACCAACTTCGCTAACTGAGCTACTCGGATTGGTTGAAATTGGGTAGGTGTCAAAACACCTTGACTGAACGTAACGCACGTCGGTCCGCATTGTCGAAGCCGTCGCATCGGTCCACGAGTTGTGAAAAGATGATTGCAGATTTGCGAAGTCGCAGAAGGAGTCTGTTACGAACACAATCAGTGCATCGCTATAGACCCAATTAGCAGGAATGAACCCCACCATGTTTCTGCTGCAAACACGAGACCGCACGAGCACTTTCTGCAATGATGTGATTGAATCGTAGAGGGCGTGCCTAGCGTGAACATCCTTCCACCATTCGTTGACCATGCGGGGGTATTTTTCGGCGTCCTTCTCCATGCGTTCTGGATAAACGCAATTGCGGACATGGTTGAACGGTAGAGAATACTCTGCGGCCTCATCGTGTTCCATTTCTCCAAAATTGATAGCCCAGCGTGGCGCATCAAATGTTGGACTGTCGTTGAACTCCCTGCCACCCATGTAAGGAAAAAGGACACTCTCATTTCTTTGGTCTTCCTTAATCCAACGAGCAGCCTCGGCAGGCGTGACGAGAAATCCAGTGCTCATCATGAATGACCCTTGAAAACACTTCCCACTGTTTCCGGCAAGCCGCTTCACGCTTTCCAAAGACACTTCTTGTTCGGTCAGCGATGCAGATATACCGCTTACGGTTGTGTTGTCACTTTTTGATTCACCTTGCCAAACCCCTTTGCTGATATAGAACGTCACAGCTTGGACGCTCGCAGAACCGGGCCATGGAAATGGAGTACGTGTTCTTACAACTGTCCCCCCGAGTTTTACGGCCCGAGCAAGTCCGGCCTTTTTCGTGATTCCCTCTGCAACTGTTTTTGTTCCGAGGAAGCCAAGCAAGCCATCCTCCGCAAGTAGTTCATAGGCTCTTATCACAAAGTGAGCGATAAGGTCAGCTTTCCTCGAAGCATCAGGATTGTGATTGAACAGGAAGGTGTTGTATTCATCGGACAACACCTTGCTCACGCCCGCACCACCCAAAAACGGTGGATTGCAGACGAAGGCGTGCAGGCCACTATCGGCAAACACTTCTGGAAATTCGATTGGCCAGTGAAACGTCTTCGCACAGCCAACCTGCCCCAACTTGAGAGCGGATTCTCTTTCTAGTTCGGTAATTGCAACGTCTTTGAATTTGAATTCCACATCTATGAGCGTGTCTTGGAGTTCTTGCTCTCGTTCGGCATCGTTCATGGACTGCCATTGAACGGCCAGCATCCTATCAGCGGCATAACGAAGCCTTCCCGATTGTTCGTTGGCTCGCTTCAGCATTTCGGTTTTTCGTTCAATATCCTCAACCGAGTTCGTTGGCATTCGCTCCAGTTGGAGACGCAGAGTCTTGGCGGCGTCAATGCGACGTTTGATCTGTTCGTGGGCAAAACTTTTCTGAGGTCCGCCACCGTTGAGTGAGAACCGCTCTAACTGGTCGATACTACTGATGCCAATCAGTGAATCCCCACAACGTATTGAGTGGTCGAGAAACGTGAACGGCTTGTCCTTCGCCAAAGTCAACAGCCACAAACTGAGCTTGGCCATTTCGGTTGCCAGCGGGTTTACATCCACGCCGTACAAGCAACGTTGAGCCACGGTGCGTCGGGCGTAAACGATTCGCTCATCGGGATCGTCGGGGATCAACTGCTCGTCGGGCTCACCTGTCGATGGTTCACCGAAAGGAGTGATCTTCACCTCACCAGTCGCATCCTCTTCGACTGCTTCCCATGCTTCGAGCAGTCGTTCGGCCATGTATCGAGCGGCTTGAACGAGGAAAGCACCCGAGCCGCACGCCATGTCGCATATCTTCAGGTCGAGCAAATCCTTCGGGCTCTTTAGCTTCCACTTGTCCTTCGGCACTCCCGCAGCGGGGCCTTCGTAGACCAGCGGCTCCAACGTGTATTGCACGATGGGTTCGGTCAGGCTCCGTGGTGTGTAGTGCGTGCCACTGGAACGACGATCCATTCCGGCAGTTACATAGACACTACCTGCGGGAATCACGACCGGGTAGCCAAAGGTGTCGATCCTTACCAGACCGGCTAATCGTTCGACTCGACCCCAAAGCTCGTCGTCGCCCTGACATGCCGTGCGAAAATGACTGCGGAATTCGTCGTTGAGATCAGCACCAAGAGCATTCCAGATTGACTTCGGAGTCTTGCCGGTCGCCTTCTTGACGAAATCAATGAACTGCTTTGGTGGAGCGTTTGATTCTTCGATCTCCTTTCGTTTCGTCTTGTCCTTTTCAGCCTTCGCAGCAGCAGCGATCTCGGCGTCGAATCCCCACTCGCCGAGCAAACCTTCCAGTTTGGAAAGCGGTATTTCGGGCTCTTTGTCTCGACCCCCACCGAATCCCAAGACCGGTTCCGTGGCTCGGACGGCTGTATGATCGAGCAGACCTTCGTAGACATGACCGATCTGCTCGATGCCTAAAGCTCGGAAGCTGAGTTTCTGCGTTTCAATCGTGCTCTTGCGACCGGGCATCTTCACTTCGAGCAACTGAAGTGATTTCAGCAGATGCAAGACCGTCTGGTTGTTGACCGGAAGCGGCTGAGCCGGAGTCTCTTTCCACTTCGTATTGCTCTTGCGTCCTTCGAGGAAAGGAAAGCGGTCAGGATCAAACAGGTGTCCGCCGTAGGCTGGCAGTTTGAAGTCCTGATGCTGCACACCACCGTAAACCGCTCGGAAGGTCGTCAGCAGCCGAGACCATGCGTCGTAACGCAGACTGAGGACTTCCTCGCCATGCTGATCGGCGGTTTCCTGAAGCTGTTCCCGTAACGTTGAGACGGCATAGTTGCCGTCGTACAGTTCGTCGCCCAATAGAAGCAGTTCCCGTTCTTCTGCACAGAACAGAAACACCAGCCGCATCATTACGGTGAGGGCCGCTTCATAGAGCAACGCCTCGGGAACGTCTTTGAGCAATTCACCCTTGTAATCCCGGTCGGCCCGATCAAGTGATTGAACGAGCACTTCGACCGCACGTCGGACCTGATAACCAAGCTGGTCAGTAACTTCCTGCTGATCCTCGGCACTTCGCTTCAGCAGTTCTTCAAGCGTCTCTTCATCGGGTACGCCAAAGAACCGATCCAGCGACAACAGAGTGCGGAAAGCTCGTTGTGTCAGAGTCTCTTCAAACCAGAGGTTGGAATACCAAGACGCATACCCGGTCGTTTCTCCCTGCGGAGCATGGACCAGCATCCATTGCTCGCCGTTTGTAACCAGACCCAACCGAGAATCCGCCCCACAGTTGCGAAGCAGTTCCGCCATGCGAGTATCTGGTGACGCCTTCCACCGAGTCCCACTGACAGGCTTCGTCAACGACTGTGACCGTGGGTACATCTTCACCAGCAGTCGAGGCTTCTTGGTTTTCGGCTCGGCCAACATCCAGTCAGGCCGCAATGTCTCGCCATGCTCGGCAACCTCGGCTTTGAGTGCTTGCGGAATCTCCTGACCTTCAACCAGATCGCTTTCTAACTCCAATGTGTGATTTAGAACCCACTTGATCCACTCTCGATGAATGGCTGGATCAGGAGTACTTGTTTACCGGAAAAACAGGGTTGCGCATTTTGTGGAGGTCGTTTAGCTTTCCGGAATCATGGATGGCAACGGCGAATCAGAGTCTGAATGTCCTGGCTGCAAACGACTGAGCGC
>Ga0070727_10003001_pt1 | contig 15704 bp, 13 predicted proteins | sample tdAd472_FD_66722 | JGI IMG/M metagenome (GOLD analysis project Ga0070727, IMG submission 66722) | Marine sediment microbial communities from the Atlantic coast under amendment with organic carbon and nitrate - tdAd47.2 | ecosystem: Environmental > Aquatic > Marine > Coastal > Sediment | place...
CGCGGGTTCTTCGGCGAGGGCACCCACTCCCAGGGCGACTTCTATCAGATCTCCAACCAGATCACCCTCGGGCGCTCGGAAGAGGAGATCCTGACCTCGATCAGCGACTACGTGCCGTCCATCGTCGAGTTCGAGCGCAACATGCGCCGCCGGCTGATGGGCGAGAACAAGCGCGCGGTCGAGGACCGCGTGTGGCGCGCGTTCGGCCTCCTGCAGCAGGCGCGGCTGATCTCCAGCGAAGAGACGATGGAATACCTCTCCGCGGTGCGCATGGGCGTCAACCTCGGGATCATCGAGTCGCTGACGATCCCCGAGATCAACGAGATGTTCCTCCACACCCAGCCCGCGCACCTGCAGAAGCACTGCGGCCGCGAGCTCGACAGCAGCGAACGCGACGCCAGCCGCGCGGAGTTCCTCCGCGACCGCTTCAGCAAGCTCTAGCGAGCCCTCAGCCCGTTGGGGGTGAGCTAGACCGGGAGCTGGGTGATCAAGGCGCGGAACACGCGCCGGATCAAGGCCTCGAAGTCCTCCTCCGAGAGCCGGGCCTCGAGCCGCGCCAGCGGCTCGTAGGGGATCGCGTCGCCGCAGGCGGTTGCCACCGCGCGGCTGACCGCGTTGCGCAGCACCTGGTTCACCCGCTGATCGAGCTGCTGGCCCTTCTCGCGCGAGAGCCGGTTGGCCTCGACGAGCATCAGGCTCAGCTGCTGCCCGGGCGGGATCTGCTGGGTGTCGACCGCGAGCTCTGGCGCGAGGTGCCCGAGCTGCGCGGTGGCGACCCGGTTGCGCAACCCGATCAGCCCCTGCCGGGCGGCAGCCTTGGCCTGGGTCGCGGCCTCCACCGGCAGGTTGTGCAGCTTGCGGAGGAAGGTCAAGAACGGCGTTTGCGCGCCCTGGATCCGCCAGTCGGCGAGGGCGTCGATCAGCAGGTGCAGCGGCACGACCTCCAGGCTCGAGAGCAGCCGGATCACGAACAGCTCTTCCCACGACGGCATGCGCACGCCGAACAGGCGCACCTCGGGGGTCGGCGTGTGCGGCGGACGCTGGGCGGCGAAGGGCGCGAACGCGGCGGCGCAGGCCGCCGCGTCGGGCAAGCGGTCGTCGGGGTCCTTCTCCAGCATCTGCTCGACCAGCTTGGCCATCGCCGGCGGCACGTCCGGCGCGAGCTCGGAGATCCGCGGCGGCGTCTCCTGCACCTGGGCCTGGACGACTTGCATCACGCTCCCCTGGTGGAAGGGGGTCGAACCGGTGAGCAGCTCGAAGGCGGTGATCCCCAGCGCGTAGAGATCGGCGCGCCCGTCGACGTCGCCCTGGGTGATCGACTCCGGGGCCATGTACTGCGGTGTGCCCACGACCTCGTCGTTGCGGGTCAACTGCGGGCTGTCGCTCCCGCGGGCGAGGCCGAAGTCCGCGATCTTGGCCACGCCCGACGTGTCGACCATCACGTTCTCGGGCTTGAGGTCGCGGTGCACGATCCCGCAGCGGTGCACGGCGTCGAGCCCCCTGGCGATCTGGCAGATGTAGTAGGCGGCGGTGGCGGCGTTGAAGCGCTGCCCTTCCTCCTCGTTCTTCAGCTGCTTGAGCGACTTCCCGGCGACGAGCTCCATCACCGCGTAGGCGTAGACCCCGTCTTGCCCGGACTCGACGATCCCGACCACGTTGGGGTCCTGGATCCGCTTGAGCAGCCCGGTCTCGCGCAGGAAGCGCTTGAGCAGCACGGGGTCGCGGCCGTTGAGCTTGGGGTCGAGGACCTTGATCGCGACGTCGCGCTTGAGCACGGTGTGGTGCCCGCGGAACACGGTGCCCATGGTCCCGCTGCCAATCGGGACCAGGTTCTGGCAGTTCCCCAGCTTGTCCGGCACCTCGAGGATCAGGCGCTGGCTGCGGTGGCGTTGCTTCGGGTTGCGCCGCGAGTCGGGGCTCATGGCTCCGGGTTCTAGCATTTGGGTCCCGGGCTCGGGACGTTGAGCGTAAACTGCCTGACTCCACTGTAGAGGCGCCGTACGGCCTGGCCCACCCCGGAGGAAAACATGACGCACCCCGCCCTCGCCGAGCTCGGATTGGCCGCCGTCAACGACGGCGCCGCGACCGGGCCCTTCCTGAGCACCTCGGGACCCCTGCTCGACTCGGTCAACCCCAGCACCGGCGACGTCCTGGCTCAGGTCCGCCAGGCCCAGGCCGCGGACCTCGAGCGCGTGACCCAGGCGGCGGTCGACGCCTTCGCCAGCTGGCGAACCGTGCCCGCGCCCCAGCGCGGCGAGGTCGTGCGCCAGATCGGCGAGGCGCTGCGCGAGCACAAGCAAGCGCTGGGCACGCTGGTCAGCCTCGAGTGCGGCAAGATCCTCCCCGAAGGCCTGGGCGAGGTGCAGGAGATGATCGATATCGCCGACTTCGCCGTCGGCCTCTCGCGCCAGCTCTACGGCAAGTCCATGCACTCCGAGCGCCCCGGGCACCGGATGTATGAGCAGTGGCACCCCCTGGGCCCGGTGGGGATCATCTCCGCCTTCAACTTCCCCGTGGCGGTGTGGGCCTGGAACGCGTTCATCGCCATGGTGTGCGGCGACACCTGCGTGTGGAAGCCGTCGGAGGTGACCCCGCTGACCGCGGTCGCGATCCAGCACCTCGTGCAGAAGGTGCTGGCCGCCAACGGCTACGCGGAGGGGATCCTGGGGCTGGTGATCGGAGAGCTGGACGAGGTCGGTAAGCCGCTGGTCGCCGACCCCCGCTACCCGCTGATCTCGGCCACCGGCTCCTGCGCCATGGGCCGCGCCGTAGGCCCCGTCGTCGCCCAGCGCTTCGGGCGCAGCCTGCTGGAGCTCGGCGGCAACAACGCCATGATCGTGCTCGACGACGCCGACCTGGACCTCGCGGTCCGCGGCGCGCTGTTCGCCGCCGTCGGCACCGCCGGCCAGCGCTGCACGACGCTGCGCCGCGCGATCGTGCAGAAGGGGATCGCCCCCGCCTTCGTCGAGCGCATGGTCAAGGCCTACGGCTCGGTGACGATTGGCGACCCCCTCGCCGAGGGCACGCTGATGGGCCCCCTGATCAACGCCCGCGCGGTCGAGGCATACCAGAACGCGCTGCAGCAAGCTCAGGAGCAAGGCGGCGAGGTCCTCTGCGGCGGCAAGCCCTACACCGAGGGCGCCTGCGCCAAGGGTCACTTCGTCCAGCCCACCATCGTGCGCGCGACCGCCGACATGCCCATCGTGAAGCAGGAGACCTTCGCCCCGATCCTCTACGTGATCGAGGCCGACGACGTCGAGCAGGCGATCGCGATCAACAACAGCGTGCCCCAGGGCCTCTCGAGCGCGGTGTTCACCCTCAACGTGCGCCACGCGGAGCGCTTCCTCTCCGCGGCCGGCAGCGACTGCGGGATCGCGAACGTGAACATCGGCACCAGCGGCGCCGAGATCGGCGGCGCCTTCGGCGGCGAGAAGGAGACCGGCGGCGGCCGCGAGGCCGGCAGCGACTCCTGGAAGGCCTACATGCGCCGCCAGACCTGCACGATCAACTACTCCACCGAGCTCCCCCTCGCCCAGGGGATCGTGTTCGGGTAGGCCTCGAGGCCGCCTCTAGAGCGCCAGACCGCTGCGCTCCAGCGCCGCCTCGAAGTCGCATCCGGCCTCGAGCTCGAGCAGACCGCGGTCAGCGCGGAGGGCCTCCCGGTCGCGCCAGCTGGCGAGGAGCTCGGCCACGAAGCCGCTGGGCTCACCGTCGAACAAGTCGCCCACGTGCAGCCCGTGGGCCGCGGCCAGCAGGCACAAGCCCACATAGTGCTGCTGGGACGTTGCGGCCTGCCCTGGGTAGGCGCGGGCAAAGCTCGCGGGCAACCCGGCCAGGCGCGCAGGGGCGAGGTCGACGGTCTCCAGGGCGGTGGGCAGGTCCGCGCGTCCGCTGCGGCCCGGGGCCGGGGCGACGAACACCACCGCCAGCGGCTCCCCCTCGACCCGCACCGGGTGCGGCAGGTAGTGGGTGCGATCGCCCGCGAAGCCCGAGCGCTCGAGCACCAGGGCCCGGTAGTCGAGCACGTCGTCCCCGGCGGCGGCCGCCAGCTCCGCCAGCACCTCGGCGAGCGGTCCGCGTTCCCGGAGCGCGGCCCAGCATGGCGGCCAGAACCCCTCCCTCCGAGCGACCAGCTCACCTGTCTCGGGTCCGACCTCCACCAGCAGCGCCTCGCAGCCGTCGGGGCTGGGCGCGTCGCGGGTCAGGTCCAGGGGGGTGGCGTGGACCGTCGCCGTCTGCAGCGGCTCGAGGTTCATCGCCAGGCAAGCCCCGCGCTGCACGGGCTTGGCGAAGCGGCGACCGACCTCGAGCCGCAGGGCGCGGGCGCGGGTCACGGCCTTGCGCAGCGAGGCCAGCCCGAGGCCGCTGGCCAACGAGCCGTAACCAACCAAACGCAGAGGGCCGCTCAGCGGTCGCCGTCCTCCGCATAGCGCACCTCGGCGCCGTCGCTGACGAAGCGCAGCAGCCGGCGGCCTTCGGTCACGTAGAGCGCGCGCTCGAGGGTGAAGTCGGTCCACTCCCCGGGGTCGACCGATTGGCTGAAGATCATGGGGCTGGTGGAGAGCGAGCCCGAGGTCGAGAGCGCGTCGATCATCGCCTCCTCCTCCTCGGTGAACTCGGTCGGCACGCTGGCGTCGCACACGGTGATCGTGCGCGGCGGGGCGCCGCGCTCGCGAACCTGGCTGTGGACGGCCGCGACGGTGGCCTTGCGGGGGAACCCCTCGTAGGCGTTCAGCCCCTCGTTGGGACGCCCGCAGGAGATCGCGGCCACCTGGGGCGTCGCCCGGGCGAGGAACTCGCGGGTGGCCCCCCCGCTGCCCCCGTGGGAGCCGACGAGGAGGAAGTCGCAGTCGACCCGCGGCGCCAGACGGGGATCCGCGATCAAGGCCCGCTCCACCGTCCGGGTGCCGTCGCTCATGAACAGCCACACGGTGTCGCCAAAGCGCAGGCGCACGACGGCCACGTCCTCGTCCACCCGCCCGAAGCGCCCGTAGCCGGGAACTCGCAGCACCTCGACCTCGAGGTTAGAGGCGTTGGGGAGGAAGTGCACCGGGAGCACGGCGTCGCTGGCCTCGGCCACGTTGAGCACGCTCTGCGGGGGCCGCTGCGCCGCCGCCTCCAGGATCTTGCCCTGCTCCTTGAGCGACGAGGGCAACCCGTGGAACACCAGCTCCTCGACCCCCACCTCCCGCAGGAGCCAGGGAGCGGAGCCCAGGTGCGCCGGGTCGGGGTGGGTCAAGACCAGCGCCTCGAGGGGCGGCTCGATCAGCCCCAGGAGTTGCTGGCGCAAGCGCTCCGGGTCCCCCGGGGCGCGGACCTCGGTGTCGCCGGCGTCGATCAGCAGCTCCTTGCCCCCAGGCGCCCTCACGAGCACGCAGTCCCCGTTTCCGGCCGGGAGCACGAGCACCTCGATGCTGGCCACCGGCTGCTTGGTCCCAGGCTCCTCCAGCGAGGGGCGGACACTCGCAAATGGGCCCTTCTCGGGGGTTTCTTGGGTGTTTTCCGGGCTATTGCAGCCGGAAACCAAGATCGCCAAAACGGCACAAGCTCTTGTCATGTAGGACATTAATGAGGCTCCCCGAGTGAAAATAGGGGACAGAAGCAAAAAAACCCGCCAAAACGCGCGCGCTCGTCAGTCTTGTGCGGTATTATCCCCGCCCTCTAGGGGAAGAGGGGCTCAGGGATCCTACCGGATCCCGCGATCCAAGAATCACCTAATTATTTTCCGTGGGCGGCGCGCAATCGTCTTGGTGACGTGCTATACGTTCCGTCTCGAAAAGTTTTACCAGGCGGCATACACGTCGTCGAAATGTTGGGGGAAGTTAGTCATGAAGACTATTTCGAAGCTGTTCGCATTCGTCGGCTGTGTGGGTCTGGTTACCCTCGCCGGCTGCACCACGTTCAACCACAGCAAGCCTGGCTTCGCTGTCTCGGTGCCCGTTAGCGCCAAGGCCAAGGCGACCGTCAAGCTTGGTGGTGAGGTTGAGGGCAAGGCTGAGGTCGTTCGTATCCTCGGCTTCCTGGTGATGCCGCAGTACAACAAGTACGCCGACGGCGTGAGCTACGGCGCTGGCGGTGGGGCTCCCACCGGTGGCATTCTGCAGTCGATCCTCGGCGGTGGCCCGAGCGACGCCGATCAAGCCAAGTCCCTGGCCGCCTACCAGGCGCTCAAGGACGAGTACGACGTCATCCTCGGCGCCCGTTACGTGGTGCAGACCGACGACATGTACGTGATCAAGACCACCACTGCGACCGTCAAGGGTTGGGGTGGCAAGGTCGAGAGCGTCGCCATTCAGTAGGCTTCGCTCAGCGACATTCCCCGCGGCTTGCCGTGGGGGGAGCCAGCCGCGTTGTTCTTGGATCGCTTCGGCGTTCAGGAGCAACGCGGTTTGCCTTTTCCGGACAAACGAACTGGCGATGTCCCCTCCACGGGCCTATCCTACCGCCCCTTGGAGTCAGTTAGCCCTTGAGCGACAAGCGATTGCGAGAGTTGGAGCGGCAATGGTCGGAGTCGAACGACCCGATCGATGCCCGCAAGTACTTCACCGAGCTCGGTCGCAGCGGCCTCTCGGAGGAGGAAGTGCTCCGCCAGCGGCTGAAGGCGGGTGACCTGACCCAGACGCGGCTCGAGCTCTGCGCCTACCTCGGCTACGAGCCCGCGCGCACGATCCTCGGCGAGGGCGCCCCCCAGGCACCCGCCGACGTCCTCCCCTGGGTGCGCCAGCTGCAGGACTACCCCGGCGCTCAGGACCGGGCAGCGCTCCTGATCCACGAGTACACCGGTCGCCCCGGGTCCGGGGTCATGCCCACCACCACCACGGCCTACGACTACATTCGCTATGCCCTGCAGCAAGGGCATGAGGGGGCAGCCCTCCGTCGGCGCCTCGAGCGCCACCTGCTTCCCTGGGCCCTAGGCAAGGGCGAGGAGTAGCCCCATGGGTGCCAACGCACACTGCGGCTGGTGCGGCGCCGCCTTCGTGGACGATCCACCCTGGCCCAGGCTCTGTGGAGGGTGCAAGAAGGTCAGCTACAAGAACCCGACCCCCGTCGCCGTGCTGCTCGTCCCCGTGGCGTCGGGAGGCCTGCTGAGCGTGCGCCGGGGGATCGAGCCGGGGCTGGGGAAGCTCGCGCTTCCCGGGGGCTTCGTCAACGCGGGTGAAGACTGGCGGCAGGCCGCCGCCCGTGAGCTCTACGAAGAGACCGGGATCCGGGTGAACCCCGAGGGGATCGAGACCTACGCGGTGGAGAGCTCCACCGAGGCGGACGTGCTGCTCGTGTTTGGCCAGGCCAAGCCCGTGGCCCTCGACGACCTCCCACCATTCCGACCCACCGACGAGACCACCGAGCGCTGCGTGCTCAAGGGCCCTGAGGCCCTCGCGTTTCCGTTGCACACCGAGATCGCGGCGCGGTATTTCTCAGGGGCTGAAGGCTCCCAGGCCAAATGACCGAAGACACGAAACTGCTCGAGCGCGCCCAGGCGTGGCGCGCCGCTGACCCCGACCCCACCACCCAGGACGAGCTCGGCGCCCTGATCGAGGGCGGCGACACCGCGGCCCTGCGGGCGCGCTTCGCCGGGCCGCTGCGCTTCGGCACCGCAGGCTTGCGCGGGGTGATCGGGGCCGGCGAGTCGCGCATGAACCGCGCGGTGGTGATTCGCACCTCCGTCGGCCTGGGCCGCTACCTGCTCGACGCGGTCCCCGAGGCCAAGCAGCGCGGGGTGGTGATCGGCTTCGACGGCCGGCGCGGGAGCACCGAGTTCGCCCACGACGCCGCCGGGGTCTTCGCCGCCCTCGGGTTGAACGTCTACCTCGCGCCGCGCTGCGTGCCCACGCCGCTGACCGCCTTCGCGGTCACCCACCTCAACGCCTGCGCGGGGGTCATGGTCACGGCCAGCCACAACCCGCCGGAATACAACGGCTACAAGGTCTACGCCCCCAACGGGGCCCAGATCATTCCCCCCATGGACGCCGAGATCGCGGCCCAGATCGAGGCCGCGGAGGCGGCGAACGCCGTGCCGCGGCTCTCCCTCGAGGAGGGCTTCGACCAGGACCTGGTGTGCGAGATCGGGCCCGCGGTGTTCGAAGCCTACCTCTCCGGGGTCGCCGACCTGATCCCGCAGGCGGGCCCGGGTCGCGGGCTGACGATCGCCTACACCCCGCTGCACGGGGTCGGCGCCGAGCTCACCGAGCAGGTCTTCTCCCGTTGCGGCTTCAGCGCGTTGCACACGACGCCGCAGCAGCGCGAGCCCGACGGCGGGTTCCCTACCGTCACCTTCCCCAACCCCGAAGAGGACGGGGCCATGGACCTCGTGCTGGCGCTGGCCAAGGAGCAGGACGCGGCGCTGGTGCTGGCTCAGGACCCCGACGCCGACCGCCTGGCCGTGGCCCTGCCCGATCCGGACGCCGGCTGGGTCCAGCTGACCGGCAACGAGGTCGGCGTGCTCCTTGGTCACCACGCGCTGGCGACCTCCAGCGGCGACCGGCTGGTGCTGAACTCGGTGGTCAGCTCGCCCTGGCTGGGCAAGATCGCGGGGGCCCTCGGCGCGCGCTGGGACGAGACCCTCACCGGCTTCAAGTGGATCGCCAACCAGGCGCTCGACGAGGAGCAGAAGACCGGGACGCGCTTCGTGTTCGGCTACGAGGAGGCCCTCGGCTACACCGTGGGGACCCTCGTGCGCGACAAGGACGGCGTCGGCGCGGCGCTGGTCATGGCGGACCTCGTCGCCGGCCTGCGCGAGCGGGGGCAGAGCCTGCTCGACCGGCTGGAGGAGCTGGCGCGCGCCCACGGGCTGTGGGTCAGCGGCCAGCGCTCGCTGCGCTTCGACGCGGTCGAAGGCCAGGCGATCATGACCGGGCTGATGAACCGCCTGCGCAGCGAGGGCCCAACCCAGCTGGGCGAGTTCTCCGTGCTCGAGTCGCGCGACTACCAAACCGGCGCGGTGACCCGGGCCGACGGCACGAGCGAGACCCTCGACCTGCCGCCGACGAACCTCCTCGTCTACGAGCTCGAGGGCGGGCACCGGATCCTCGTCCGCCCCAGCGGCACCGAGCCCAAGCTCAAGATCTACGCCGACGTGTGCGCGACTTTGAACGAGGGCGAGCGCTACCTCGCCGGGCGCGCCCGCGCCCAGGAGCCGCTGCAGGCCTTGCTCTCCGCGGTCTCGGACGTACTCGGCGTCTAGATCCCGGCGCGCTCCACACCACGGTCCAGAGAAATGGGGCGTAGGGCCACACCTGGGGCGCCCAGACCCGCAGCGTGGCCCCGTCGACAGGGGTTGAGCTGGCCCGAGGCTTGCTACCCGTGGGCCCATGAGCTCCCCTACACAGCTGGATCCCGTGGCCAGCATGCTGACCACGCTCCCCCTCGATCCCGGGCTCGGGGCAGCCGAGGCGCGGCAACTCGCCGAAGACCTCGGCGGCCTGCCGGCTGAGCTCATGACCCTCTACCGCTCCGGCGCACCGCGCGGGAGCGGCGGCGCGCTCCGCGACGACGCCTGGTACCTCCTCGAGCCTGGGGAGCTGACCGACGAGCAGCAGCGGCTGAGTGGACACGCCGGCTCGGAGGGGCTGCTGCCCTTCGCGATCAACGGTCGCGGCGACGTGCTCTGCGCTCGCCGCACCGACGACCCGAGCGCGCAGAGCGAGGTGGTCGAGGTGTGCCGTAAGCCGTGGCAGCTCTGCCCGCGCTTCCCCAGCGTCTCCCGCTGGCTCGAGCTGACGGCCCTCGGTCGAGACCGCGGGCTGGTGAAGGTCGACGACATGGGCGGGATCTACCCCGCGCTGCCCTTCGCCTGGCTGCAGTTCCTCGACGAGAACAACCCGGGGTTCGTCAACGACGACCCCGAGCCGGTCTCGCTCGAGCCGCCCGGCCTCGTGGCTGCCCTGCGCAAGGCGGCGCTGGGGATCGGTTCGTTCTCGCTGGTGCTGCTCGTGATCTCGCTCAAGATCAACCGGGGCAAGCTCCCGGGTGGGACCCTGCGCGGTGTGCTGGGTGGGCTGGCCCTGCTGGGGGTCGCGCTGGTCGCCGCCGCCTGGTGGTTCGGGCGCGGCGCCGCGGCCGACGAGCCCTCGAGCTAGCGCAGCTCGACCCGCTTGAACACGATCGTCGTCTCCGGACTGCGCAAGCGCAGGTAGCCCAACGCGGCGTCCACCGGGACCGGACCCTGGCCGTCGTCGAGGTCGATGGCTGCGTCCTGGAAGGCGTAGTGTCCCTCCTCCTCGAGCACGACGAAGCGGGGGCCCTCGGGGGAGACGACCAGGGCCGCACCCGAGTAGTCACCGTCGGCGCCGAAGTAGTAGTAGGCCTTGACCAGCGCGCCGGCGGCCTCGCCTTCGACCGACTCCGAGGCGTAGAACCCGGGGAGGTCCTCAGCCGTGGCCGGGGCCCAGCGGACCTCGACCTTGACCTCCTTCACGTCGCGGTCGGTCTCGGCGACCACGTTCGAGGCGTAGCACCCCGAGCAGGCGAGCACGGCAGCGGAGGCGGCGAGCAAGCGCAGGCGCTTCATTGGGCCTTCGCTCCGGCGTCGCCGAGCAGCCGCAGGCGCAGGCTCAGCCACACCTTGACCTGCTCCTCCACCGAGATCGCGCCCGCGACGGAGGGGACCTCGACCCCGTAGTCGGGGAGCTCGAGGGTTGCCTGCCCGGAGACCTCGAGTCGGCGCGAGGCGTCCACGCTGATCTCGACGGGCACGTCGAGCTCGCGGGTCACCCCCTTGATCGTGAACGTCCCGTGGGCCGTGCCACGGTAGGTCTTGGCCTCCGGGTCGCTGGTGCTGACCGTGAGCCCCGCGAGGTCGAAGCGGATCCAGGGGTGCTCCTCGACGGCGAGGACCTTGCGCATTTCCTCGTCGCGCCCGTCGACGCCCGTCTTCAGCACGGCGGCCGCGGCGCGGATCATAGCGCTGGCCTGGGGGTCGTCGCGGTCGAGGCGGGCGGTCAGCGTGCCCTCGACCTTGGAGGTCACCCCGCTGAAGTCGTGGAGGGTGCTCTTGGCGTCGAAGCCGACCCGAGAGAGCGAGCCGATCACCTGGTAGCGCTGGGAGCGGGTGAAGTCGGGCCCGCCGCCCGCGAGCTTGAAGCTGAACAGGCCACGCTTGCGCTTGGGCGCCGCCGCCGGGAGAGGCTCGGGCGGAGGGGCCTCGGCGACGGGCGTCTCCTCAGGTTGGTCTGGCGCGTCGTCAGGCGCGGGATCGCTGGCCGCTCCGTCGGGGGCGGGCGCGGTCGCGGGTCGCGAGGCGAGCGCCTGACGCAGCTGCGCCAGCTCACGGCGGGTCTCCGCCTCGCGCTGGGCGAGGGCGCTCAGGCGCGCGTCGAGCGCGGCGAGGGCGTCGGTGTGCTCCGCGTGTCGGGCCTCGGCGTTGCCGTCCAACCCCTGGGCGAGGGTCTCCAGGTTCTGCCCGAGGCCAGCGGACAGCCGCTGAATGTCGAGCTGGACCGTGCTCACGTCGTCGCGCAGCAAGTCGAGGGGGTCCGCCTCGTCGCTCGGCGCCTCAGGGGGCCGGACCGAGATCTCGACCTGGCTCAGCCCGACGCCAGCGGCGCCCAGGCCCAGGCCCGCGAACGCCAGGCCCACCAGCGCGGGGGCCCAGCGGCGCAGGCGGCTCGGGGTGGCAGGGGCGGCGTCGCTCACCGGACACCTCGCACGAGCGCGAGCTCGAGGGTGAACCCCGGACCCATGGCGACCACGAGGCCGAAGCGACCGGGCTCGACGTCGCCGCGGCGGAGGATCTCCTTGGCGACGAAGTGCACCGAAGCGGACGAGAGGTTGCCGTATTCGGCGAGGGTCTCCCGCGCCGGCTCGACCCGCTCTTCCTCGAGCTCGAGCACGTCGCGCAGGTTGTCGAGGACCTTGGTGCCTCCGGGGTGGAGCACGAAGAAGTCGATCTCCTTCAGCCCCAGGCCCTGAGCCTCGAGGAAGCTGTCGACCTCGCCGCGCAGCTCGCGCTTGACGAGGAGCGGGATCCGCTTGGAGAGAATGATCTTGAAGCCCTCGGTGCGCAGGTCGAAGCCCATGATCTCCTGGGTGTTGGGGAAGAGCGTGGCTCGGTGCGCGAGGTATTCGAAGGTCGGCGCGCGTGGAGGCGCGTTGGACATGACCACCGCCGCGGCGCCGTCGCCGAAGATCGCGGCCGAGATCACGTTCGCGCGGGTCGCGTCGTCGAGCTGCAGCGTCAAGGACGGGAGCTCCACCGAGAGCAGGAGCACCGTCGCCTCGGGGCGGCTGCGGAGGTATTCGGAGGCGAACGCCATGGAGGTCGCGCCCGCGGCGCAGCCCGCCTCGGTCAGCGGGAGGCGGCGCACGTCGGAGCGGAAGCCGAGCTCGTTGGCGACGTAGACGTCGAGGGCCGGGATCATGACGCCGGTGCAGCTGGTGTCGATGATCAGATCGACCTCGTCGGGGCGGACCCCGGCTTCGTCGAGGGCCTTGCGCGCGGCCTCGGTGCCGATCTTGCCGGCGACCTCGCCGTAGGTCTGGTTGCGGCCCGTGAGCGTGCGCTCGCTGAGGTAGTAGCTCGGGGGTCGCGAGAGGTAGCGGTTGCGGATTCCGCTGTTGGCCACGATCTGAGCGACGAGCTCGGGGGCTTCGCCCTGCTCCGAGAAGATCTGGCGCAGCCGCGCTTCGGACTCCTCCGCGGAGAGGGTGTATTCGGGGAGGGCAACAGCGATCGACTGGACGGTAGGTGCCACGAAGGCCTCCTGGGTTAGGTGCACCAGGAGCACGCGCAAGCCCCGCTCCAGGCCATAAACACTGCCAGTGCGTGGCCGAGAGGGCTCAGGCTTGACGTCCTTTCAGTCGGCTTTGTCACTCTTACACGACCCGCTGGGCCCGATCGCCGTAGCCACTGTGGATCCGTTGGGCAGGGGACTTGCAGGAGGGCGGGTATGTACAGACTGACCCCTCGTCTCGTAGGCCTCGGCGGCGCGCTGGTCGCTGGGTCCCTGCTGGCGCTCCTGGCCTTCGCTCCCCGACCCACCGTCGACAACACCGTGAGCGCCTGGTTCCCCAGCCGCGACCCCCGAATCCAAGACCTGCGCGCCTTCGAGGACCAATTCGGAGCGGACGAGGTCGTCGTCGTCGAGCTGCGCGGCGGCGAGCTGTCGGAGGTCGTGCGCCTCTCGGGCGAGGTCGACGAGGCGCTGGAGCTGTTGCCCGGGGTCGACCGTGTGGTCAGCCCCCAGCGGGTGTTCCCCACCGAGCTGCAGATCCTGGGCGACCCCGAGCTCGCGCAGGACAGCCTCCAGTTCGTCTCCTGGGCGTTCGCCGGCCCGCTGAACCGCTCGCTGGCATTGCTCTCGCCCGAGGCGCCCGCGGCGCGGGTGGTGGCGCTGCTGGGGCCCGCCGGGGCGGAGGCGCGCGCTCAGCTCGAGCGCGAGCTGGCTCGCCTCCGCCGCGAGGCGCACGCCGCGGGGGTCACCCTGCGGGTCGCTGGCCAGCCGCTCGTGAACCTCGAGCTCGACCGGGCCGGCGCCGAGGTCGAGGCTCACAGCATGCCCTGGCTCGTCGGCGCCAGCGTGCTGCTCCTCCTGCTGCTCACCCAGAGCCTGCGACGCACCCTGGCGCTCTTGCTCCCGGTGGGCCTCTGCGTCCTCGCCCTCGACGGGGTCCTCGGCGTCAGCGGCACCTCCACGAACCTGATCGTGGCGATCGTCAAGCCGCTGACCTTCGTGATCCTGCTGGCCACCGGCTACCACCTGCTGGTCGCCTACGAGGACAGGCGCCGCGGGGGAGCCTCGGGGTGGGAGGCGGCGCTGGACGCGGTCCGCGCCAAGACCACCGCCTGCACCCTCGCGCTGAGCACGACCGCGGTGGGGTTCGGCAGCCTCGCCGCCTCCGATATCGTCCCGATTCGCACCTTCGGCTGGGCGAGCGCGCTGGGGTTGCTGGCGCTGGGGCTGCCGGCGCTGCTCTTGCTCCTGCCGCTCCTGCTCGCCTACAGCGGCGGACCGCGCTCTCCACGCCCGAGCCCCGTCGGCGCATGGGTTGCCGCGCTCGCCGAGCGCTCGGCGCGCTCCTGGCCGCTGGTGGTGCCCCTCGGCGTGGCGCTCGTGGCCGCCGGCGGGTTCGCCGCGACCCAGCTGAAGCCGCAGCCGCATGCGATCCGTTATCTGGCCCCTGAGCACCCCCTGCGCCAGGATCACGAGTCGCTGGAGTCGGACGGTGTCCCGCTCGCGCAGCTGGAGGTCACGCTGGAGGGTGCCGCGCCGATCACCAGCGACGCCGCGCTCCTGGAGCGGGTCGACGCCTGGGCCCGCCAGATCGAAGCGCTCCCCCGGGTCCGCGGACACGCCTCGCTGCTGATGATCCTGCGCGAAGCCGGCTACCGCAGCGCGCGCCGCGACAGGCTCCCGGCGCAGTCGATCGTGGAGGACGTGCTGAACAAGCGAGCCGCCGAGGTCGCCCCCTACGTGGCGCGCTCGGGCGCGGTGTTGCGCTTCTCCCTGGGGATCGAGACCCTCCCCCCCGAGGAGCTCAACGCCTTGAAGGACGAGGTCCGTGCGGCCTTCGCCGCCGAGCTTGCCGGGGACGAGCTGAGCCTGAAGCTGACCGGGACCTACGACCTGCTGCTGAGCACCCAGCGCTCGCTGCTCTCGACCCTCCGCAACAGCCTGCTCATGACCGCGGTCCTGATGCAAGTCGTGCTGTTGGTGTTCCTCGGCAGCGTGCGCCTGGTGCTCGCGGCGCTCTTGCCCAACGCGCTGCCCGTGGCCGTGGTGTTCGTGCTCCTGGTCGCGCTGGGGATCCCGGTCGACGTGGGCACGGCCATGACCGCCGCGATCGCGCTCGGGATCGCCGTCGACGACACCCTGCACCTGCTCTACGCCTGGCGGCGCGAGGGCCTCTCGCGGGCCGCCCGCGGGACGGCCCGCGCGATCCTGCTCAGCTCGCTGGTGATCGCGGCCGGGTTCCTCGCGATCGCGCCCAGCCCCTTCCTCCCCACGCGAAGCTTTGGTCTGCTCTGCGCGGCCGCCATGTTCGGGGCGTTGGTGGGGGACCTGATCCTGCTCCCAGCGTGCCTCCGCGCCCTGCGTTGCGCGGAGGTAACTCCGCCTCCCTCGCAAGGTGTCTCGGAGAGCGCGCTAGCGGAGCCGGAGTCGCGGATTCAGGCGACCAGCAAGCGGTAGCCGTCGCGCAGGCGCAGCGACGCCAGCCCTGCGGTTCCGGCCGCGACGCCTAGCAGGCGCTCGAAGGTGTCGGGCTTCTCCGCGAGGGTCCGCACGATCCGCTCGGCCTTCTCGTGGTGCCGCGAGAGGTAGAGCAGCCCAGCGGTGAACCGCTGCAGCCCGCGAACCGCGCGCCGGCGTCGGCGGGTCCAGCAGGCCAGGCTGCGCGCCGAGAAGTCGTTGCGCGCGTAGGCGGTGGCGAGGACCTCGCTGGCGAGCTTGCTCGTCACGAGGGCCAGCGAGACCCCCTCGCCGGTGATCGGATCCAGGCCGCCCGCGGCGTCGCCCACGAGGAGCAGCCCGTCGGCGTGGGCGCGGCTCGCCTGCACCGCCAGGGGTCCGATCCCGCGCACCGGACCGCCCGCCAGCGGGGCGTCGGCGAGGAACTTGCTCCGGCCCTGGCTGTTCGCCAGCAGCTCGCGGAGCCCGCCCTCGAGGTAGCCCTGCAGCTGCTTCAGCCCGTCGCGGTAGGTGAGGAGCGCCACACAAGTCAGCTCCGCCGAGACGGGTGTGGAGTAGATCTCGTAGCCCGAGCCGAGG
>Ga0070727_10003004_pt1 | contig 15698 bp, 16 predicted proteins | sample tdAd472_FD_66722 | JGI IMG/M metagenome (GOLD analysis project Ga0070727, IMG submission 66722) | Marine sediment microbial communities from the Atlantic coast under amendment with organic carbon and nitrate - tdAd47.2 | ecosystem: Environmental > Aquatic > Marine > Coastal > Sediment | place...
TGAAGAGACCTACCTGTTCACGCCCGAGGAGATGGCCCACACAGCCGCGATCCACGAGGCCATCGCCAAATCAGCCGCGAGCGGGCATCCCACCCAGGTTTGAGAGTACACGCACCATGATCACGCTCTACCAGTTTGGCAATTCGGTCTGCGCCCAGAAGGTGCGGATCACCCTTTTCGAGAAAGGCCTCGAATGGGAGCCGCGTGAGGTCAACCTGTTCAAGAGCGAGCAATATTCCCCCGAATATCTGAAGCTGAATCCGAAAGGCGTCGTACCGACCCTGATCCATGAAGGTCGGCCGATCTGCGAATCCACTCTTATCTGCGAATACCTGGATGACGTTTTCCCGGACCCGAAACTCACCCCCGATGACCCCTATGACCGCAGCCAGATGCGCATCTGGAGCAAGATGGTCGATGAAGGCCTGCACGAAGGCACGACGGAGATCAGCTTCTCCGCCATGTTCCGCGAAAAAATGAAGGCTCTGACACCCGAAGAACGCGAAAAGCGGCTGCACAATATCGGCGACCCCCGGCGGCGCATGCGGTTCACATCGACCTATGAAGATGGTGTGGACTCACCCTTCGTCCTGCACGCCATCGCGGCCTACGAGAAGATGTTCAAAACACTCGAGGAAACGTTGAGCGACGGTCGCGACTGGATCTTCGGCGACCGCCATACCCTGGCGGACATCAACATCATGCCCTACGCCGCGCGGATGGTTTACCTCGGCCTGTTCGATGTCTGGAACGAGGACCGGCCCCGCGTACAAGGCTGGTGGCAACGCGCCAGCGCGCTGCCGAGTTTCCAGGACGGAATCAGCAACCGGCTGACGGCGCAGGAAATATCCGACATGGAAACCTACGGGCCGACCATCCGCGATCGCCTGCGCGAACTTCGCGCCGCGCATGTCGCGCAGCTGCTGCACTGACACGCGAAAACGCGGTCTGTGAGCCGCAGACCCGGCGCTAGAAGGTCCCCGCACTAAAATGTAGCTATGGCTAACTTTTTGATCCTTCCTTGAATATTTGACCATTGGGTTATTCTTCTCTAGTTTCGCTCTTGCGGATGCTGGATCGGGTCCGCCCCTGGCTGATTGCTGCAGGAACCAGAAAGATGAGCTTGTGTCGGAGGTTCTGCCTCGCCGCCGTGGTTGCAATCGCGATTGCACTTCCCGCCACCGGGACGGCGGCACTAGAACGGATTCGGGTTGTAGCCACGACCGGCATGATCGCCGACGCCGCCGCGCAGATCGGCGGAGACGGGATCGAGGTGCGGGCACTTATGGGCCCGGGTGTCGATCCACACGCCTACCGACAGACCCGAACCGACATCGTCGCCATGGCAAATGCCGATCTCGTTTTGTGGAACGGTCTCTACCTCGAAGCGCAGCTGGAGGACTTCCTTCTGGACCTGGCCGGCAACAACCGTGTGGTCGCCGTAGCCGACGCGGTGCCGGAGAATCTGCTCATCGGTTCCGACGACTATGAAAACCGCTTCGATCCGCATCTGTGGATGGACCCGAACCTTTGGTCACACGTGGTTATCAACATCCGTGACGCACTCATCGACGCGCACCCGCCAGGCGAGGACGTCTTTCGCGCCAATGCGGATGCCTATCTCGCGCGACTGCGCGAGCTTGCCCGCTACACCGACGCCGCCCTGTCTTCAGTCCCGAGCGAAAGCCGTGTGGTCGTGTCCTCACATGATGCGTTCAACTACTTCGGTCTCGCTTATGGTTTCGATGTCGTCGGCATTCAGGGCATCTCGACCGAGTCCGAGGCGGGTCTTCGGCGCGTCGCGGAGCTCGTCGACATGCTGGTCGAGCGCAACGTTCGCGCCGTCTTCGTCGAAACCTCGGTGTCCGACCGCAATATCCGCGCGTTGATCGAGGGTGCGGCCGCCAGGGGCCACGAGGTCGTCATCGGCGGCGAGTTGTATTCGGACGCAATGGGCTCGCCCGGTACATACGAGGGCACCTACATCGGCATGATCGATCACAACGCAACGACCATCACAAGCGCGCTGGGCGGCAGAGCACCGGACACCGGCATGCAAGGCTTCCTGAACTGAAGGATCGAGTATGTCACGCACGACACAACCCGAAATCGCATCCGAACTGGGCCACGCCGTCGGTCCGGCCCATGCGCCGCGCGACGCAGCCCTCGCCTTGCAGGGACTGACGGTTTCCTACAGCGAGAAACCGGCGGTCTTCTCGGTCGATGCAACCTTCAACGCAGGCGGCATGTCGGCAATTGTCGGCCCGAACGGAGCTGGAAAATCCACCCTGCTGAAGGCCGCGCTGGGGATTATTCCTCGTTTGTCGGGTGAGGTCCGCGTATTCGGAAAGTTGCTCCGGAATGCCCGCGCGCACATCGCTTATGTCCCGCAGAGCGCGAGCGTCGACTGGGACTTCCCGACCACGGTGCTGGATGTCGTCCAGATGGGGCTCTATCGAAAAGTCGGACTTCTCGGGCGGCTCTCGGGCCAAGCACAGAGCCAGGCTAATGAATGCCTCGACCGCGTCGGTATGGCCGATTTCGCGCATCGCCAGATTGGCCAACTCTCGGGGGGACAGCAGCAACGCGTGTTTCTCGCGCGCGCGCTGGCGCAGGACGCCGACCTCTTTCTCCTTGATGAACCGTTCGCAGGTGTGGACGCCGCGACCGAGCGGGCGATCATCGGCGTACTGAAACTGCTCAAAAACGAAGGCAAAACGGTCATCGCCGTACACCATGACCTCGCCACGGTGCGTGACTACTTCGATCACGTGCTCCTGCTCAACGTGAGGCGCATCGCCGAAGGGCCAGTCGAGACGGCGTTCACCACCGAGAACCTGCAGGCGACCTACGGCGGGCGGCTCGCCGCCACCCATCTCGACGAACTCGCGGTGGCGGACGGCGGGCGATGAATCTGTTTGTCGACGCGTTTTTCCTGCAGGCCGGCTACAACGCCGCGCTGGTCGCGATCGGCGCCGGACTCCTCGGCTTCGCGGCGGGGGCTTCCGGCACTTTTCCCTTCCTGCGCAAACGCGCGCTGATCTCGGATGCCATCGCCCATGCAACACTTCCCGGCGTGGGCCTCGCATTTGTCGTAATGGTCGGTTTCGGTGGCGACGGGCGCAGCCTTCTCGGCCTCATCGCAGGATCTGCCGTTACCGCCTGGATCGGGCTGTTGGTGATCGAATGGATCAGCCGTCGCACCCGGCTCGCCGAGGATGCGGCCATCGGCGCGGTTCTGGGCGTCTTTTTCGGTATAGGCATCGTGCTGCTGACCGTCATCCAGGCCATGAGCGCGGGCCGCCAGGCGGGGCTCGAAAGCTTCCTGCTGGGCTCGACCGCCGGCATGCTCTTTCAGGATGCCATCGTGATTGCCGTCGGCGGCTCGCTGGCGGTTATCACGACATGGCTCATGCGCCGGCCCATGACACTCGTGGCTTTCGACAGCGACTACGCAGCGTCGATGGGCTACGACGTCCGCCGGATCGATCTGTTGATGATGGGCCTCGTCCTGTCCGTCACCGTGATCGGACTCAAGCTTGTGGGTCTTATCCTGATTGTTGCGATGCTTATCATCCCCGCCGTCGCCGCGCGGTTCTGGACAGATCGTTCAACCAGCATGATCTGGATCGCCGGCGGCATCGGCGGCGCGTCGGGGTATCTCGGCGCCGTCCTCTCGGCATCAGCCCCCGCCATGCCGACCGGCCCGATCATCGTTCTCGTCGCGGCGACCATTTTCATCTTCTCGCTGCTGTTCGCCCCGGATCGCGGCGTTCTCGCCGCTCTTTTCCGACACCGAGGCTTTCAGGCCCGGGTGCACAGGCGCCAGGGGTTGCTCTCGCTCGCCGCCCAGCACCCCATTCGGGAGACATACACACTCCGCCTTCTCGCTCGCGAGGGCCTCGTCCGCCCGGACGGCGTCCCGACCGATGCCGGTCGCGCACAAGCCGCCAAGATCGCCCGCGACGAACGTCGCTGGGACGTGGCACGGGAGTTCTATCAGGATGCGGGTCTGACGGGCCGGTATGACGGGCTGACGCCCATCGAAGATGTCTTCACGTCCGACGAGATTGCGGAATTCGATCGTCGGCTCGGCCCACCCGTGACCGTGAGGGGCGATTGATGGGCGCCGAATTCGTTCAACTTTCGCTCACCCCGATCCTGATCGGTATTCTTGCGGCCATCGCCTGTGCACTCCCGGGCAATTTCCTGATCCTGCGCCGGCAGGCGCTCATCGGCGACGCCATCAGCCATGTCGTGCTGCCGGGAATCGTGGTCGCGTTTTTGCTGACGGGCATCATTTCCGCTATCCCCATGTTGCTCGGCGCGGCGGGCGCCGCCCTCGTGGCAGTCGTGCTGATCGAGGTCGTGAAGCGGCTGGGTGGCATAGAACCGGGTGCAGCCATGGGCGCGGTTTTCACATCGATGTTCGCCGCGGGCGTCCTGATTCTCGAACAATCCGACACGAGCAACGTCCACCTCGACGTTGAACATGCGCTCATGGGTAACCTCGAATCGCTGGTCTGGTTGCGCGCCGAAGGCTGGCACTCGCTTCTGGACCCCACAATGCTCGCGACCCTGCCGGACGAGTTGGTCCGCATCGCGACGGTCTGTGCTTTCGTGGTCGTGCTGACCGTGATTTTCTGGCGCTGGCTCAAGATTTCGACCTTCGACGAGGGCTTCGCGCAGGCGCTTGGCATACCGGCCACCGCGCTCGGCCTCGGACTTGTGGTTGTCGCCGCCATTGCCGCCGTCGCCGCCTTCGACGCCGTGGGTTCGATCATCGTCATCGCCATGTTCATCTGTCCGCCCGCGGCCGCCCGATTGATGACAAACCGGCTCGAGCACCAGATCGGATGGTCCGTCGCCTTCGCGACACTCTCGGCGGTGCTGGGATACATCCTCGCAGGCTATGGCCCGCTCTGGTTCGGTGCGCAGGGCGCCGTCAGCGCCGCGGGCATGATTGCCGTCGTTTCCGGCATCATCCTCGGTGTGGCCTGCCTCTGCGGCCCCCATCGCAGTCGCGTCGGCGTTGCGCGGAAAGCGGTGGCGTGATGCGAGTAACCGGCACCGGTTCTCAGCAGCTTGCCATCTTCCCGGGAATCGCGGTGGGTGCGATTGTGTGGGTCATGTTTGAGATGAACCGATACATCACAATGCGCGGCTACGACCGGGCCAAGCACCCGCCCAGCGGCGCAACCCCGGTGCAGATCTGATGGCCGAGCGCAGCAAGCCCATTGTGGCAGACGTTCCGGACGAACCCGAAGAGCTTATGGATGCGGATCGCCAGGCCGCCCAGTTCGAGCGGGTCCGCAACGCCCAGCAGACCGAGAAGGCCGAGGATTATGTCGAGATGATCGACGATTTGATCAACGCCTATGGCGAGGCGCGGGTCACCGATCTGGCCCAGCGCTTCGGCGTCTCCCACGCCACAGTCAACAAGATCATCAAGCGCCTGCAGCGCGACGGGCTGGTCACGTCACGTCCCTATCGTTCGATCTTCCTGACGGAACAAGGCAGCGCGCTGGCCGATGCGTCACGCAAGCGCCACCAGATCGTTTTGAATTTCCTGCGCGCCATCGGGGTCAGCGCCCGCAACGCCGAACTCGACGCCGAGGGTATCGAGCATTACGTCAGCGCAGAGACGCTCGCCGCCTTCGCGAAGATCACGTCCGAGAGGGACGGCTGAAAAACGAAGATCGCAGACGACACCCTTCGAGACGGCTGCGCAGCAGCCTCCTCAGGGTGAGGCCATTTCAAAAAGCCCTCATGCTGAGGAGCCGTCCAAGACGGCGTCTCGAAGCATGACGAGAGCTTAGAAACTACCCCGCCAGCAAAAACGGCAGCGCCTTGGCCAGCGTATCGGCCGGATTTTCCTCGACATAGAAATGCCCGCCATCGACCAGTTCGACCTGCGCGTCGGGCAGATATTCCTCGAGGCCTTCGTAATTCTCGACCGGCATCGGCGGCTCGTCCGAGCCCTGCAGAATCAGCAACGGCGCCTTCCAGGCCGGGATCAGCCGGGTGCGCCGGTCGATCCAGTCCTTGCGAAAGGTCGAGGACTGGAAATAACGCTCCACCGCGAGCCCGGTGCCGGGCCGCGAGAATTCCTGGATCGCACGCACAACATCCGGCTTCGCGATCGGGTGCTTGCACAGCCGGCCATAGCCCCACTCGAACATCTTGACCGGATCCTGGAGGATCGCGCGGGTCTCCAGATCGGAGAACAGCAATTCCTGGGGCGCCAGGTCGGGATGAAAGTGGATCAGATGCTGGGAGCCGCGCACCCAGCGGATCACCCGTTCGGCATGCGTGGCGGCGATGAAATCCGCCTGCACCGTGCCCCGGTCATGGCTGAACAGGCTGAACCGGTCGACCCCCAGCGCATCCAGCAGCGCGACGACCTGCCCGGCCACGCCTTCATGGCGGTAATCACCCCGTCCCTTGTCCGATTGGCCGTAGCCCTTGAGGTCGATCGCAATGCAGCGGAAATGCTTGGCCAGTTCCGGCAGGATCGGCCGCCACATACACCAGGACTGGGGAATGCCGTGCATCAGCAACAGCACCGGGCCGTCCTTGTTCTCAGTTGGGCCCGCCTCCACGAAATGCCAGCGGATGGTTTCGCTCTCCCCCGGAGCCTCGACGAAGCGATGGATGACTTCAAGCCCGCCGATGTCCTCGATCTCCCCGTCAATGTTCTCGGGCGCAGGCGGGACACCCTCGGTGACGATCTCCGCCAGGGTCGCGACCATGTCCGGGTGGTTGTGCCCCGCGCGCATCAGCGCAAGGGCCGCATCGCTCACCGGGCGGTATTCGAGGTCCATATCTGCCTCCTAGAGCGTGAACACCGTCGAACCGGTGGTGCGCCCTTCGGCGACGTCGGTATGGGCGGTCGCGACATCCGCCAGCTTGTAGCGCTGGCCGATCATGGTCGTCACATCGCCCTTGGCGAGCGCGTCGAACAGCGTCGCGGCGCTGTTCTCGAGCTCCGCACGCGTGAGCTGATAGAAGCGCATCGAGGCCTTGGTGAAGAACAGGGAGCCCTTGACGTTCAGCTCGACGGAATCGATCGGCGGCAGCGGCCCCGAGGCGTTGCCGAAGTTGACCATGTAGCCGCGCGGGCGCAGGGAATCGATCGAGCGTGCGTAATGGTCCTTGCCGACTGAGTCGTAGACCACATCGACCCCCGTCCCACCGGTCACGTCGCGGGCGACCTGCTGGAAATTCTCGGTCTTGTAGTTCACGGCATGCTTGGCGCCGTTCGCCAGGATCGTCTCCTTCTTGGCGTCCGAGCCGACCGTGCCGATGACATTCACGCCCTTGGCCGCCAGCCACTGGCACAGGAACAGCCCGACCCCGCCGGCCGCGGCATGCACCAGCGCGGTCTCGCCCGCCTGCGGGGCATAGGTGCGATGGATCAGATACTCCGCCGTCATGCCCTTGAGCATGCTCGCGGCCGCCACCTCGTCCGACACGGCGTCGGGCAGCTGCACAACTTGAGACGCATCGATCAGACGGGCCTCGGCATAGGCGCCGGGCATCGTGGCCGCGTAGGCCACCCGGTCGCCGACATTGATGCCCGACACCCCGTCGCCGACCGCCTCGACGACCGCCGCGGCCTCCGTGCCCAGCACGGACGGCAGCTCGGGCAGCACGGGATAGATTCCCTTGCGTACCGCGATGTCGAGGAAGTTGAAGCCGATTACCGTGTGGCGCAGGCGCAGCTGGCCCGGGCCCGGATCGCCCACCTCAATGTCTTCCCATTTCAGGACATCGACATCGCCGAACTCGTGAATGCGGACTGCCTTAACCATCTGATTTTCTCTCCCAAAAACATGCCAAGAATAGATTCAAAGACCATTGCGCTTGTTCGCGGCCCGGCGCCTGACTAGGCTTGCCCCTCATAAACCGCGACGCACATCTCATAAACACGAACGTGCCCGCAACAAATAGGATTACCAGGGGGAATTTCCATCATGTCTCGACCCGTGATCATCAGTTGTGCCGTCACCGGCGCCGCCGACTCGAAGGGCGCAAATCCGGCCGTGCCCGTCACACCCGAAGAAATCGCCAGCGAAGCGATCGCCGCCAACAAGGCCGGCGCCGCCATCGCGCATATTCATGTGCGCAATGTCGAGACGGGCAAGGCGAGCATGGACACCAGGCTCTACAAGGAAGTGGTGGACCGCATCCGGGATTCGGGCTCACCGGTGATCATCAACCTGACGACGGGGCCCGGCGGCCGCTTCTCGCCGGACCGTGACGACCCGATGCAGGCCGCCCCGGGCTCAGTCATGAAGACCGCCGTCGAGCGCGTCGCCCATGTGGTCGAGAACAAGCCCGACATCTGCTCGCTGGACATCGCGACGATGAACTTCGGCGACCGTCCCATGATCAACACGCCGGAGATGCTCAACGAGATGGCGGCGCTGATCCAGGAGGCGGGCGTGAAGCCGGAGCTCGAGGTCTTCGACACCGGCCATGTGCGGCTGGCCAACCACATGCTCGAGACGGGCGCGATCAAGGACGACAAGCCGCTGTATCAGCTGTGCCTGGGCATCCCCTGGGGCGCGCCGGCCAACGCCGAGACGATGATGCTGATGCGCGACATGCTGCCCGCGGGCGCCAACTGGGCCTCCTTCGGGATTTCACGCTTCGAGTTCCCCATGGTGGCCTCGGCCGTCCTGCTCGGCGGCCATGCCCGCGTGGGCCTGGAGGACAATCTCTACATCGCCCGCGGCGAGCTTGCCTCGGGCAACGCCCAGCTGGTCGAGCGCGCCGTCCAAATCGTCGAAAGCACCGGTGACAGCGCCGCTACCCCGGCCGAGGCGCGGGAGATACTGGGGCTGTAGAGCCTGCATCCGAGCGCAGGCACCGTGACCGGTCTGGGGAACGAAGGAATCGAGATTCGCGAGACTCGCCAGGCCGATATGGCCGCCCTCGAGAGGCTGTATCCGGAAACTTTCCCGGACGAAGATCTGCTGCCGCTCGTGAGAGACCTGCACCGGAAAGGATCGGGTGTGGTCTCTTTCATCGCGCATGCCGACGAGGCCGTGCTCGGGCATGTCGTCTTCACGATATGCGGCATCGCCGGACAAACCGCGAAGGTCGCGCTCCTGGGGCCGCTCGCGGTCGCACCGGCACGGCAAGGGCGGGGAACAGGCAGCGCCATTGTGCGAGCGGGCCTGCACCACCTGGAGATCGCCGGCACGACCCGCGTCTTCGTCCTCGGCGATCCCGCCTATTACGGGCGTTTCGGTTTCAAACCCGACGATCGCGTCTCGCCGCCCTATCCCCTGCCGGCCGAATGGCGCGACGCGTGGCAATCATTGCCGTTGGGACGCGTGCACGACCCGCTTGCGGGCACACTCGATGTCCCGCGGCCCTGGCAACACAGCGCCTTGTGGGCAGCGTGAGTGCCATGACGCGCGGGAGGCGTCGTCGGGCCTACGCCATCCCGCCCATGCAGAGATATTTGATCTCCACATAATCGTCGATGCCGTAATGGCTGCCCTCGCGGCCCACGCCGCTCTCCTTGACCCCGCCGAAGGGCGCGACCTCGGTCGAGATCAGGCCGGTGTTGATACCGACGATGCCGGATTCGAGCCCCTCCGCGACCTTCCACACCCGCCGCAGGTCCCCGGCATAGAAATACGCCGCCAGCCCGAACTCGGTGTCGTTGGCCATGGCGATGCCTTCCTCGTCGGAGCCGAACCGATAAAGGGGCGCGAGTGGTCCAAACGTCTCCTCGTGGCTGACATTCATGCCCGGGGTAACCTCGACCAGGATCGTCGGCTGGAAGAAGGTGCCGCCCAGATCATGGCGCGCGCCGCCGACCGCGATCTTCGCACCCTTGGCGACCGCGTCGGCGATATGCTCCTCGACCTTCTCCACCGCGGCCATGTCGATCAGCGGGCCCTGCTGGACATCGTCGGACATGCCGTCGCCGACCTTGAGTTTCGCCACCGCAGCCGCCAATTTCGCGGCGAAGGCGTCATACACCCCGTCCTGCACCAGGATCCGGTTGGCGCAGACACATGTCTGGCCGGTGTTGCGGTATTTGGAGGCGATGGCGCCCACCACGGCGGCGTCCAGGTCGGCGTCGTCGAACACCATGAACGGCGCGTTGCCGCCCAGCTCCATGGACACCTTCTTGATGTTCTGGGCGCTGGCGGCCATCAGCTCGCGGCCGACCTCGGTCGAGCCGGTGAAGGTCAGCTTGCGCACGATCGGGTTCGAGGTGATCTCCTCGCCGATCTCCCGCGACGAGCCGGTGACGACCGACAGCACACCCGCGGGCACGCCGGCGCGCGCGGCCAGCTCCGCCATGGCGAGCGCCGAATAGGGCGTGGACGTGGCGGGCTTCACCACCATGGAGCAGCCCGCGGCCAGCGCGGGGCCCGCCTTGCGGGTGATCATCGCGGCCGGGAAGTTCCACGGTGTGATCGCGGCGGTCACGCCGATCGGCTCCTTCAGCACCACGATGCGGGTGTCGCGGGTATGGCCGGGAATGGTGTCGCCATAGATGCGCTTGCCCTCCTCGGCGAACCACTCGATGAAGGCGGCCGCATAGGCGATCTCGCCGCGCGATTCGGCGATCGGCTTGCCCTGCTCCGTGGTCATCAGCACCGCCAGGTCCTCCTGATGCTCCATCATCAGCTCGAACCATTTGCGCAGGATCGCGGCGCGCTCCTTGCCGGTCAGCAGCTTCCATTCCTTCTGGGCGGCCTCGGCCGCCGCGATGGCGCGGCGGGTCTCGGCGGCGCCCATCTTGGGGATGGTGCCGATCACCGCGCCGTTGGCCGGGTTGGTGACGTCGATGGTCTCGCCTGAGTCCGCGTCGGCCCACTGGCCGTCGACATAGCATTGCTGGCGGAAGAGCTTGCTGTCTGAGAGTTTCATGGTTCTCGTCCCTGTGGGTATTGGCGTGTTACCCGCGAGTGTAGGCCCCATGGGTTGAGCGGGACAACCGGCGGCTCTTTCACTTCTATGGTGGCGATATCGACACACCACGCCGCCATACGCGGGCGCATCCCGCTGTGTCCTTTGCACCGCGCCAGAGATGCCCGGGTCCGGCGCGGCATGACGACAATACAATAGCGAGCGGGTCGCAGACCCCGCGCCGATGGAGATGAACCTGTAGGGGCGGGTTTCAAACCCGCCCGCGCGCCTAGTCCGGGAAGAACCGGCTCTTCGGGCGATCAAGCCCCAAATTCTCCCGCAGCGTCTTGCCCTCATATTCGGTGCGGAACAGGCCGCGCTTCTGGAGCAGGGGCACCACCTCGTCGATGAAGGGGCTCATCAGTTCGGGGATCACCGGGGGCATGTAGTTGAAGCCGTCGGCGGCAGGCCCGCCCGCGCTGTCCGGGTCGCACCAGTCCTGAATAAGGTCGGCGATCTGCTCGGGCGTGCCGGCCGTCGTGTAATGGCCGCGCCCGCCCGCAAACCGCGCCAGCAGCTCGCGCAGGGTGAGCCCTTCCTTCTCGACGATGCGCACGATCAGCGCCGCGCGGCTCTTCATGGTCTCGAGGCCCTCGGGGTCGGGAAAGTCCGAAACCTTCAGCGGCTGGTCCAGATCGAGATGATCGAAATCATGCCCGGCGAAACGCTGAGAGAGCGTCCGGCGGCCCACCTCCGGGTCCATCCGGGCGTTCAGCGCCATCAGATTCTCTTTCGCCTCGGCCTCGGTGCCGCCGATCACCGGGTTCAGGCCCGGCAGGACCACCAGCTGGTCGGGTGCGCGGCCGAACCCGGCGGCGCGTTTCTTGATGTCCCGGTAGAACTCCTGGGCGGTTTCCTTCTCCAGATGCGCGGTAAAAATCCCCTCGGCATGTTTGGCCGCGAAGTCGCGGCCCCGGTCCGACGCGCCGGCCTGGACCAGCACCGGCCGGCCTTGCGGACTGCGCGGCAGGTTCAGCGGGCCCTTCACCTGGTAATACTCGCCCTTGAAGTCGATCGGTGTGATCCGGTCCAGATTACCCGACACGCCGCCGCCGGAGCGGTCGTCGATATAGGCGTCGTCGGCCCAGCTGTCCCACAGATCCTTCACCGCGGCGACGAACTCCTCGCCCATCTCGTAGCGGTCCCCATGGGCGGTGTGCTCGCGCCCGTAATTGGCCGCGACCGCCTCGACCCAGGTGGTGACGATGTTCCACGCCGCCCGCCCGCCGGAGATATGGTCGATGGAGGCGAACTGGCGGGCCAGATTATAGGGCTCGGAATAGGTGCAAGACCCCGTGGCGACGAGCCCCACCCGCTCGGTCTCCATGGCGATGGCCGCCAGCATGATGACCGGGTCGGGCCAGAAGCGGCCGGACTCCATGGCGTCGTTGGTCATCATCAAAACGTCGGCGAAGAAGATGGAATCGAGCTTCGCCGCCTCGGCCTGCTTGGCCAGGTCGACATAGTAGGAGATGTCCATCAGCGAGCGCGGATCGGCGCCGGGATGGTCCCACGCCGTCTCGTGATGGCCGCGCGACTGGATGAAGAGATTGATGTGGATGGGCTTGGGCATGGGGGTACCGACTGTTAGGGACTTAAGGACCACCCCATTTTGTCACGACTGACGGCGCCCGGGCCATACCCACAGCAATCTATGGCGCGCATAGGTCGCATGCGTCCCCCTACCCCACAATCACCCCCGGGTTGAGCACGCCCTTCGGGTCGAGCCGCTTCTTCGCATCCGCCAGCACATCCCCGAACAGCGCCGGGCGCTGCTGTTCGTACCATTTCTGGTGGTCGCGCCCCACGGCGTGATGGTGGGTGATGGTGCCGCCGTTGGCAATCAGCGCGTCGGAGCAGCGGGTCTTGATCTCCTGCCACTGGGCCAGCATCGCCCGGCCGTCGTCGCCGGGGTCGCCCGGCGCGTGGAAGGCGAAATAGGGTGCGGGGCCGTCCGGGTAGGCGTGGGAGAAGCGGCAGGACACCGCCCCGTCATGGCCCGTCACGTCGCGGATGGCGGCGCGGGTCGCATCCTTGATGGCGTTGTAGAACTCCTCGAACCGGTCCCAGGTGATCGCCGTTTCGAACGTGTCGGAGATGATGCCCCGGGGGGTGAGCTGCTCGCGGTTGTAGGGCATGCGGATGAAGGCCGTGCGCCAGGCGCCGACCGCGCCCTGGAGATGGGCGTCCGGGTTGTCGCGCCATTCCACGTCGACCACCGCGCCGTGATCCAGGCAGCATTCCTCGGCCCGCGCCATCCACGCATCCACCGGGTGGTCGGCGGACTCGAAGGAGACGACCATCAGGGTGAAGGAGCCGTCGCCCGCGCCGTTCACCTTGAGCTCCGTGCCGTCGACGATGCGCACGTTGGCCGGGAACAGCCCGGCCTGGGAGACGGCGCGCACGGCGCGGGCGGCGTCGAAGAAGTCAGCGAAGCGGAACCCCGCCGTGGCCTTGAAGGTCGGCCGGCCCTGCAGGCGCGCCCAGCCCTCGGTGATGATGCCCAGCGCGCCCTCGCTGCCGAGCGCCACGAACCGGTCGGGGCTCGGGCCCGCGCCGGAGCCCGGCAGGCGGCGGCTGACGATGTCACCGGCGGGCGTGACGGTCGTCGTCGCCTCCACCAGGTCGTCGATATGGGTGTAGAGCGTGGCGAAATGGCCGCCCGAGCGGGTGGCGACCCAGCCGCCGAAGGTCGAATGCTCGAAGGATTGGGGGAAATGGCGCAGCGTGAGCCCGTGGGGCTTGAGCTGGGCCTCCAGCTCCGGGCCCCGGGCCCCGCCCTGGATGCGCGCGGCGCGGGAGACCTCGTCCACCTCCAGCACCTTGTTCATGCGGCCCATGTCCACGGAAATGGTGCCGTTGAACTTCGAGCCCACGTCGGACGTGACGCCGCCGACCACCGACGAGCCCGCCCCCCAGGGGATGACCGCGGCGTTGGCCTTTCCGGCCCATTCATAGATCTCGGCGATGTGCCGGTCGGTCTCGGGGAAGGCCACGATGTCGGGCGCGTGGTCGAAATCCCCGTTGTAGGTGCGGATCGAGTCCGGCTGGGACTGGCCGAAGGCGTGGTAGACCCGCTCGAACTTGTCGTCCGTGCACACGTCCGAAAGGCTCGCGGGCGCCTCGAGGCGGCAGGCCGGCAGGTCGATCGCGTCCAGGGTGGGGAACTTGCCGTCTGTCTCGGGGGCGCGGGACGGCTGGATGCCGAACCCGTCGGCGAAGGTCGCCAGCAGGGCCTTCGTCTGGTCGCCGTCGAGGCCTGCGTCTTCATAGCCCCAGCCCCAGTATTTGAGTTTGCGGGCCTTCGTCTTCTGGTTCGCCATCAGTCTCTCCTTAAAATTCGTTCAGCGCCCGGCATCGAGCGCGGCGCGGGTGAACCCCGCGAGATGATTAATCAGGGCGTCGGAGGCCCGCGCCGCCGCCTCCGGGTCCGCGACGCTGATCGCCCGCGCCACCGCGGCATGCAGCGCCGCCATCTGCGGCAGGTCGCCCACATTGCGGTGGTGCTGAAACCAGAAGCGGCGCGCCAGCGGGTTCCATTGCTCCATGGAGGCCCGGGCGAACGGGTTGCGACACGCCGCACCGACCAGGGTATTGAAGGACTGGTCCAACGCCATGAAGCCCGCATCGTCGTCCGCGCCGGCCGCCCGGTACATCTCCTCGGCCAGCGTGCGGAACCGGCCGCGCTCCGCCTCGGACGCGCGCCGGGCCGCGGATGAGACCATCAGCCGTTCGACCTCGCGGCGCAGGTCCAGCAGCTGCAGCTGGCTCTCCACATTGATCTCGGTCACGAACATGCCCCGGCGCGGCAGGATGTTGATCAGGCCCTGGCGGGCGAGCCGCTGCAGGCCCTCGCGCACCGGCGTGCGGCCGAGGCCCGTCCGGGCGCACAACTCCCCCTCGGACACGGCACCGCCGGGCGGCAGCTCGAGGGTCACGATCAACTCCTCTATGCGCGTGTACGCCTGCTCGGTCAGGCTGATGCCCGGGTCTCCACCCATAATTCACACTCCCTGCTCTCTCTGAAATACTACTGATATATCAGATAGAAGGAAACCTTAAAAATCCGGAGAACGCGAATTTTCGTGTCCGGACCTTGGCGGTTTACCCAGGCTGAGCGTCAGCCCGTATGGCGAAACAGATCATAACGGTGGGTCTGGCTCTCGGAGTGGAACGCCCCGGTCACGACACCGACCACGGGGAACGCCGGGTCCGGCAACCCGGCCGTGAACCGGATGCCGGCCGACAGCCGCCAGGTGCGGGTCCCGGGCTCATGCTCGGAGTAACCGAGGATTTCGAAGCCGTGTTCCGTGCTGTCACTGTCGGTGACCGTGCCCACCAGCGTGAAGTCACACACGTCGGGGGCCTCGTTCTCGAACAGGCTCCATTTGACGTCGCCGGACAGCAGGTCGCCGGTCATCGTCCCGTTGCCGCTGCCGATATAGGTGCCGAGCTTGGTCTCGGGCACCCAGATCGTCTCGCCCAGATACTGGAGTTCCAGAACGGCGTATTTTTCGAGCATGGCCTGATCTCCCCGGGCTGATACTATCGCGCGGCGGTGGCGATCGTCACCGGGAGGGAACATACATCATGCCAAAAGCACTGATCGCAGGCGCGCTGGGCGTCGTCGGCCGCGCGCTGGTCGAGCATCTGGAGGACGACCCGGACTGGGAGGTCATCGGCCTGTCGCGGCGCGCGCCGGACTTCGAGACCAATGCCACCTTCCTGTCCCTCGACCTGCTCGACCGGGCGGCGAC
>Ga0070727_10003006_pt1 | contig 15692 bp, 15 predicted proteins | sample tdAd472_FD_66722 | JGI IMG/M metagenome (GOLD analysis project Ga0070727, IMG submission 66722) | Marine sediment microbial communities from the Atlantic coast under amendment with organic carbon and nitrate - tdAd47.2 | ecosystem: Environmental > Aquatic > Marine > Coastal > Sediment | place...
TAGAGTCCTTGGACCCCATCTAAATCTTGACCGGGCCATCCAAATTTATTGGGTTTGGACCCCGTAGCTATAACGAGTTTGTCATAATTAAGGTCTGGTGCTCCATCAATTTGAATAATTTTTTCTTGAGTATTTACATGCGAAACATAGCCCTCTACCAATTCAATTCTGTTTTTCTTCCAAAAGTGGTTTTCGTAGGGTTGAGTATGCTCAAATTTCATGTGCCCCATGTACACGTACATTAAAGCGGTTCTTGAAAAGAAATACTTGCTTTCGACCGAAACAACGGTGATTTTTTTATCGGAAAGTTTCCGGATATGCCTAGCAGCGGTAATTCCGGCTATTCCATTTCCAATGATGACAATATGTTCCATGGGTTGGCTTTGATTGTTTTATATGTCGAGTTTTATGGAAAGAACTTAACAGTGAAATGGAATTTAATAAGAATTTGGCAGCTAAATGATGCTTTAAAATTATTATTTTAGAGGGTTCCACAATTATTATGAAGAAAGTAGTTCTATTATGGGTCTTTATTTTTGCCTCTTGCGGTAGTGGCAAGTTAGCCAAAGTCAATGGTGTCAGTTTTGTCTCGTCCCGGGAAGAAGTGGCTCAACATCATATTACCCCTGTTCTGGATATTCAGGCCAATTATGCGGCCATTATGCCTTTTGGCTTTATCCGCGATTTGGATTCGCCCGAATTGGTTTTTGATTCGGACCACCAATGGTATGGGGAGAGAAGGGAAGGAGCCAGGCAATACATCCAAAAAATGCATCAAAATGGGGTGAGCGTGATGGTAAAGCCCCAAATCTGGATCCATAGAGGTGAGTTTACAGGAAACATGAAGATGCCAACGGAAAAGGATTGGAAGCAACTGGAAGTAGCGTACGAACAATTTATACTACTATATGCAGCACTGGCCGAGGAAACCCAGAGCGATATGTTTTGTATTGGAACGGAGTTGAAAACCTTCGTAAACGAGCGACCTGAGTTTTGGAACAGCCTTATCCAAAAAGTAAAAAAGGTGTACCACGGTGAACTTACCTATGCTGCCAACTGGGACGAATATGCCAAAACACCGTTTTGGTCGCAATTGGATTACATTGGGGTGAACGCCTATTTCCCATTGTGCGAAAAAGAAAATCCAACCATTCAAACACTTACCGAGGGATGGCAACCTTGGAAAACCGAAATGAGGGAACTATCCAAACAAGAAGATAAACCTATTCTTTTTACGGAGTTTGGGTACCGAAGTATGGACTTTACCGGCAAAAAACCTTGGTTGGTCGACCGAAACCAAATGAATGTTAATCTTCAGGCCCAAGCCGACGCCACGCAGGTAATCTTTGATGAATTTTGGAATGAGGATTGGTTTGCGGGCGGCTTTGTTTGGAAGTGGTTTATGCAGCACGATCAGGTAGGGGGGCACGAGGACAACCGCTTTACGCCCCAAAACAAACCTGCCGAATCTGTAATCCGAAGACAGTTTGCAAATGTAAAGCAATCCAGTCTTCAGGATTAATAAATTAATTTGTCCGAAATTTTGGGCTAATTCGTAACCGAGCTACGTGTTTTTTTGCCATATTTGCAACACATCCCACCCAAAGACATACAATAATGAAATCACGATTATCCCTTCTTTTTTGGGTTTGGGCCTGTACGTTCATTTTTGCACAGGAAAGCACTTACTACAAGGTGGTTGCAGAACAAGGAGACGGTATTTTTTCCCTGCTCCGCAAACAAGGATTGGATCCTGCTAAACACTACGGAGAATTTTTGGAACTCAATTCGGACAAGATAAAAAAAGGAAGCGCGCTAAAACTGGGTGAGGCATATAATGTTCCCTATGCTGATGATTCCTTTAAGAAGACCGGAGTGATGGTCGAGGCCAAGAAAGATGCGGAGGAACCCATTTTTGATAAGGAACTTGCCCAAATGTCGCTAAAAAGTAATAAACTCAAGGATGCTGTCTACTACTTGATTACCGAAAACAGTACTGAGGGAGATAAAGACTTTATAAAGGATATCACCCAACGATTGGCAGCGGAGCTAATGGTGAACGGAGCCCAAGTGTATGTGATGGGTGATGAGATTGCCACGGACTTGGGGGGAGATATATTCACAAAAGATGTGTTGGGAGATTACATAAAGGTCGTTAACAAACGTTACTTGCAGAACACCGGTAAATACCAACGGGTATTGTTCATCCGTACTGAAAACATTGTAAACTCAGGCAATTTGAATGTGGCCGTTTATCACTATAACAAAAGCACCCAAGGGCAGCGTTTTGCACAAAACCTTCAAAATGTTTTTAAAGAAAAAAGTATTTCCAGCAAATCTTCCAATGAAGCCAGCTTGATTTTCGAAGATCAGAACAGTCTGTATTTGGCCAGAAACATGCTGCCGGCCATTAGTTTGCTTACTATTGAAAGCGGTTCCAATATATCGGACAGCAAGATTTCCCTCAAACCCAACAAAAAAGAATTTGCCAACTTGATCAGCAATGGCATTATTAATGATTATGTTGATCTGGAATTTGAGAATTAAAATGAAATCTTTTCAGTTTACCGTTTTACTCAGCATTTTACTGCAAGGTGCAATCTGTGCCCAAGAGGAATTTCCAAAAGTTATTGCCCAAGAAGGGGATGGTATCTATTCCTTGCTCAGAAGGCACGGAGTGAGCCCAACAAAACATTACAATAAATTTGTATCGTTGAACGCAGAGGATTTGGGTGAGGATGAATCGTTGTTTATGGGACGTTCCTATGTATTGCCGGATACTTTGGCAACCAAAAAAGTAGAGGAGATTGATCAAGGAATTACCTATCCCATTTTTGGAGAAGATTTTAAAAAGGTGGATGCCGTGAGCAAACGCTTGAACAAAACAGTCTACTATTTAATCTCAGGGCACGGTGGTCCAGACCCGGGCGCTGTGGAAAAGTACCGCGGAAAATTGATTTCTGAAGATGAATATGCTTATGATGTAACCCTTAGGCTGGCCCGTGAGTTGGTATCACATGGTGCGGAGGTACATTTGATTGTTCAGGATGAAAATGATGGAATCCGAGACAGTAGGTTGCTGGAATTGGACACGGATGAGACCGTGCAGTCCAATACTATTCCGTTGAGTCAGTTGGAGCGATTGAAGCAGCGCTCCAAAGCTGTAAATGATTTGTATCTGAAGAATTCTGGGAAATATCAACGTTTATTGGTCACTCACGTGGATAGCCGTAGCGAGGGAACCAATATCGATGTGTTTTTCTACCATCACGAAAAGAGCAAAAACGGCAAAAAACTGGCAGAGAGCATTCACCGGACATTTTTTAGGAAATACAAAAAGTTTCAGCCCAACCGATTGTACAATGGTACTTTTATGGAGCGAAGCAGTTTGTACATGGTTAAAAATACGCTTCCTGCCATGGCCTATATCGAAATTGGCAATATCAGAAACAAAAAGGACCAGCGCAGAATTTTAGATCCGGATAACCGACAGGCTTTGGCCAAGTGGATCTCCGAAGGAATTCTGTTGGACTACGAATCTTCCGAGACTACAATTTCTAAATAAATCACCTAACAACATCCGCCACCATTATAGTGGTAGGTGCTTTCGCTAATGTAAATTTCATTCGAGGCATTTGCCAAGGCTGCTGCTGTTTTATCACAAACTGCTAGGGGTTGGTTTTGTTGTAGCACGTGTCCTTTTTTGTCATCAAAATAGTCTTCGTTGCCAAAATAGATGGCGGTTTTACCTGTAAAAACACAAGGTCCATCCTCTAGCATTGGGTCTTTGATAGCTGCAATTTCAATGGATTCGATATGGATGAGTTCATTGGTAGGGTAGTGGTTGGGAGATAACACCCTGTACGATCGTTTCCCGCGAATTTCGATGGTGCCAAAGCCAGCATCCGTCAACACTTTTACATAATCGTTCAATGGAATACTGCCGCTCAGGCATTGCGCTCTCAGTCTATCATCATTACGGAGTTCATCACTCATAGGCTGCTCGCAAATAGGGTCGCTCATCACCAATCTGCCGTGCGGCTTCAAAACACGGTACATTTCGGAAACCGCTTTTTTCAAGTCCTCTATTTTAAAAATATTGAAGAGGCAATTTTGGGCGGCCACGTCAATACTTTCATCTTCTACTGGTAGATGTAATGCATCACCTTTGACCAAGTTCACATACTCACTTTTGAACCAATCGTTTTCTTGTTCGGCAATTTTGAAGTTTTTTCTGGAAGCCTCCAACATTTCATCTACGGAATCCACTCCTGTTACACCTCCTTGTTGTCTGGAAAAATAGGAGAATTGAAGCAGTTCCATTCCACCACCTACACCTACATAAAGTACTTTGGGATTGTTCACTAAATCCTGTGCGGAAACGGTGCTGCCACAGCCATAGTTCATTTCTTGCATAATCTTGGGAATGGAAAGCCCGGGAAATTGCCAAATGGGGTTGGTGGTACAGCAAAGGCCAACATCTGGGGTTAGGGCTGCCTCTTTATAGAGGTCTTGGGTGGCATCTAAATAGCTCATAGTTCTTTGATTAATTCTTGAAACAACTTGATCATTTTTGGCTCCGTTTGCTTTGCTATTTTTATAATCTCCTGAACATCAACGGGTTCTAGATTATCTGGGTCACATTCATCGGTCAACACGGATACCGCTACAATGGGTAGTCGTAAATGATTTGCAACAATTACTTCGGGAACCGTACTCATTCCCACAGCATCGGCGCCCATAATTTTGAGCATTCTATATTCGGCCTTGGTTTCGAGTTGGGGGCCAACTACCGAAACATAGACTCCTTTTTTAAGTGATATATTCTCTCTTAACGCAATGGCTTCCAATTTTTTGCGCATGTCCAGGTCGTAGGGTTCGCTCATATCAACAAATCGGTCGCCAAACTCTCCTACATTTTTAAAAGCTAAGGGAGAACCTCCTTGAAGGTTGATGTGATCTTCTATCAACATAATATCCCCTTTTTTAAAGTTGAGGTTGATGGCACCTGCCGCATTGGAAACAAACAATTTCTTGATGCCCAATTGATGCATAACCCGAATGGGATAGGTGATGTCCAGAAAATCATAGCCTTCGTACAAATGAAAACGCCCTTGCATTACCACGGCTTTTTTGCCTTCGATTGTCCCATAAATCAATTTGCCGGTATGGAATTCCACAGTAGCCAAAGGAAAATAGGGGATGTGGTTGTAATGGGCTTCAATGGAATTTTCTATTTTGTCCACAAGTTGCCCCAGGCCCGTGCCGAGCACAATGCCGATTTCTGGGGTTTCAAAACCTCGCTTTTTTAAATATTCAACGGATTCGCCAATCTGTTTTTGTGTCATTCTTGTATATGTTTTAAAAATGGTGCAAAGGCCTTTACATCTTTTATGTCTTTGTAGTAATCCACATCATTTTTCTCATCCATTAGTGCCACTTTTTCGTTTTTGATATCGGAAAGTGTATCCTGTAGAACGGTATCTGTGCCCCAGTTTTTATTTTGGAACAGTTCAGTTTTTATGGATTTCATCCCCAAAAGATAGTAGCCACCATCTTCAGCGGGACCCACAACATAGTTGTGGTCTTTAAATTTTGAGAAAGCCTCTTCCAAATCGGATTGGTTTAGGTGGAACATATCGCTACCAATAACGATGATATTTTCAAAACCGGCTTGGAATCCTTCCCTAAAGGCGTTCATCATACGTTCACCCAAATCTTTTCCTTTCTGAAGCTTTTTTTGATAGACCTTGTTATCCCAAATGTCATTTTCCCAAATGCTTTCGGAATAATACACCCATTTTTCAACCTTAAGATCTTTGGTAAAGGATACGGTGTGGTCCAGCAAAAACTTATAGATGTCCAAAGCGGATTTGTCGCCTACTTTGGCGGCCAATCGGGTCTTGCATTTACCGAGTTCGGGGTTTCGGGTAAGGATTAAAAGTAGGTTTTTGCTCAACTTATTTAGATTTAGTTGGGGTTTGCAAAACGTTGTTTAAAGATAGGTAGATTTTTGGTTTCATTCCTTTCAAGCATGTGGGAATTAATTTTTTGAATGTAGCATTGGTTGCCATTCAAAGTGATTATTTCTTGGTTTTCAGAAGCATGTAAGGTGGGAGATAAAATTTCTTTATCTTGAAAAAGATTATTTTAACATAAGGTAATGTTTAGACTAATTATCAGTTGCATAGTGATGGCTGCACTTGTTTCTTGTAAGGAAAAAAGGGAAGAAGTGCCGAATCAACCGAAAGAGGAATCATGGTACAAGGAGGAGTATCGTCCGCAATTCCACTTTTCACCAAAGGAAAAATGGATGAACGACCCTAATGGGTTGGTCTTTAACCAAGGGGTTTACCATCTTTTTTACCAATATTACCCGGAGGATATTGTATGGGGCCCCATGCATTGGGGACACGCTGTAAGTGAGGACTTGGTGCATTGGAAGCACAGGCCCATTGCACTTTACCCTGATGAGCACGGCTATATTTTTTCCGGGAGTGCAGTAGTGGATAAGAAAAACACCTCGGGTTTTGGTGCAAATGGGAAAACACCTTTGGTGGCCATTTTCACATACCATTCCATGGAAGGGGAGAAGGCTGGAAGGAAGGATTTTCAAACTCAGGGTATAGCCTATAGTTTGGACAATGGCGACACTTGGAAAAAGTATAAGAACAACCCTGTGATTCTTAACGATGGCATCAAGGATTTTAGGGATCCCAAAGTATTTTGGCATGAGCCGTCTGACAGTTGGATTTTGATCTTGGTAGCTGGGGACCACGCCAAATTTTATAGTTCCAAAAACTTAAAGGATTGGTCATACTTGAGCGATTTTGGTAAATCGCAAGGCGCACATGGGGGAGTGTGGGAATGTCCGGATCTTTTTCCCTTGAAAGTAGAGGGTTCCAATGAGGAAAAATGGGTCTTGATCATTAGTATTAACCCCGGAGCCCCAAATGGTGGCAGTGGGACTCAATATTTCGTGGGAGATTTTGATGGTACAACTTTTACTTCCGATCAAAAGAATCCTAAATGGTTTGATTACGGAACAGATAATTACGCAGGAGTAACCTATAACAATGTTCCGGAAGAGGAGCGTATTTTTATAGGATGGATGAGCAACTGGGACTACGCCCGAGATACGCCTACAAAGAAATGGCGAAGTGCTATGACGGTGCCCCGAAAATTATCCTTGCACAAAGTTGCGGATGATTACTTTTTGGCAAATTACCCAATTGACAAAATAAGTGGTTTGACCAATTCAACACTGGTCAATGAGGTTGAGGTGGCGGCCAATACATCGGATACCTTACAGGTAGAAGGGCTCAATCAATCAGAGATTCGGCTTAGAACGGCCGCTAAAAATTTTAAATTACTGTTTAAAAATGAACTGGATGAGGCGTTTGTAATGACTATGGATTCCGACAATCAGATTTTTTCTGTAGATAGAACTTTGTCCGGAAAAGTTGATTTTCAAGAAGATTTTGGAGCCAAAAAGCATGTCGCACCTTTAAACGGTATAGGGGGAGATGTAAAAGAGTTCAAAATATTAATGGATTGGTCGTCCATGGAATTGTTTGTGGACCAAGGAATGCTTTGCATGACAGAACAGATATTCCCAACAAGCCCTTACCATACCTTAATTATTGTAAATGAGGATAAGCAGGCTCCCATTACAATTGAATCCATCAAGAAGATGCAATCTGTCTGGTAATGTTACATTACGCTGACCAATGTCAGTTTTTTTGAACGATTTACTTATGATCTTTGTCATAAATAGTGGGTATGGGTATTACACGGCAACAGTTGCAAAAAATGGCTTTGCAGATTGACGAAGTCATAAATTTGATTCAACGGCAACAGGCTATTGATGGTATTTTGCCTGCTGAGGTGTGTCCGGTTTATAGGGAAAGTGCAAAAAATTTATTGCACTATGCTACCTTCCGAAGTTTTGATGCCCGAAACATGCAAAAAGGTCTAAAGCAATTGGGCTTAACGCGTCTTGCCAATTCGGAAGGGAATATTTTGGGGAGTATCATCAATCTCAAAATTATCGTTAACAGCTTATTGGGATCTGCTCCAGACCTTTCCAAGAAAGAGTTTTTAAGCATTGGTGATGGTGCGAAATTACTTGTAAAGCATACTGATGAACTTTTTGGGACCAATACCAAATCGCGAAGGGTCAGGATTATGGTCACGCAGCCCACCGAGGCAGCCACCAATTACGATATGGTGTTGCATATGGTAAAAAACGGGATGGACTGTGCTCGAATAAATTGCGCGCATGATGGTCCCGATGTTTGGAAAGCCATAATTGACAATGTGCGCAAAGCAGCTAAAGAATGTTCCACCACTGTCAAAGTTGCCATGGATTTAACAGGGTCCAAGGTTAGAACAGGTAGCATTGATTTCACTGTGCAAGGAAAACGATCCAAAGCTTCAAAAAAGAAAGAAAAACAATTTATTCCACTTAATAAAGGGGACCACCTTATTGTTACCGACAGAGAAAATGGAGCAACCCTTCCAGAGTATGATAAAAACGGAATCGTTGTGAAACCTGCGACAATTGGTTGTGTACCTTCTCAAATTATTCAACGTGTAAAAAAAGGAGAGCCCATTTTATTTGATGATGGCAAAATCGAGGGCGAGGTTGTGGAAACGGCTTCGGAATCGTTTCGGGTAAAAATAACACGGGCCAAAGTTGGCGGTGCAAAACTAAAAGGAGAAAAGGGAATCAACCTGCCCACCTTGGATTTGGGCATTTCTGGGCTTACGGACAAAGATCGGGAAGACTTGAAGTTTGTGGTTGCTCATGCGGACATCGTAAATTACTCTTATGTAAACGATGAAAATGATGTTGACGACCTCTTGTATGAATTGAAAAGATTGGGGGCAGATGAAGAATTGGGCATTATTCTGAAAATTGAGACCAATTTGGCGTACAGGAATTTAATAAGCATTCTAATATCTGCGATGCAGCGCAAGCATTTGGGCATTATGATTGCCCGCGGCGATCTGGCATTGGAAGTGGGTTGGAAAAATATGGGAATGGTGCAGGAAGGGATTTTATCGTTTTGCAGTGCAGCCCATATACCGGTGGTTTGGGCCACTCAAGTATTGGAAAGTCTTGCAAAGAAGGGCATGCCCTCAAGGTCTGAAATAACCGATATTACTTCTTCGGTTCAAGCTGAATGTGTAATGTTGAACAAAGGACCTCATGTAAATGAAGCGATATCTTTTTTGGATGAGGTACTAATAAATGTGGAGGATTATCACTACAAGAAAGAAGTTTTGTTACCGAGAATGAACTGGAATTAAAAAAGGGCACCTGATCAGGGGCCCCCTATAAAGACACATTACTAACTATATTGGTTTTGTGTTAGTGTTTAGTATAGTTAACTAATGTAAAGGTAGATACTGCTTAAAAGAGCGTAAACGGATAGTGCAATTACAACGTACCAGAATAGGTACCCTAGCTTTGCTTCCATAGTGTTCATTTTTCTGAGTGTTTGTATTTAGTTGAGTTAAAACTATAGCTCTAAATTATCTATAACACCCATTAATACAATCCAGTTTTTTATTGGTTGCAGTAATTAGGACATAATTGGTTATAAATGTTATGTAAATGGGAAAAGTATTGTTCTTAGGTAATAGAGTGCTTAGCGAAATTGAGTTGTTCGCTGAAAAACAATAATTTAGAAAGGTTTTGGGAAGGGGAACAAAAGTTTTTTGGGAAGGGTATTGGTTTGGGAACCACCAATACCCTTCCACAAAAGGTATATTAAACCAAAGGGGAACCTTTGAGGCGCTTTTCTATTTTACGCTTCTTTGCGGTAATGTTTTTCATGGTTTCCATTAATTTGGAATCCTTGGTTTTTTTATAAATCTCGTTTATGGAAAGAATCAAGCTTTTTGCTTCCCTTGAGGCCTTAACCCTATCGCTGGTGGACATGTGGCTCATGGGCCTTTTTTCAAACTCTTCCGCCTTTTCTAGTAATTCGTGGGTCATTTTTTGTTTTTAAAATTATTCGCAATCGGCTAAATATAAGAGTTAGTTTGATATTTTTTGCCTATGGAACTATTTGATTTCCATATTTATGAAAACATTAAGAAGTGGATCGGCTAAAGTGTTGAAAAAAACCCAATAAAAATGGATTTGGGGGTTAACGGGTTGATAATGTGTCCTTAGCTCGCAAGAAATAAGATGGGCCAAGGAAAGTAGGAAGATGTTTTCAATGTTAAATAAACGTAACGTAATTGTAAAACAAATATTATTTGAGCTATTTTTGTTGAAAATTTTGACTTGGAAATAATCTGGAAAAATCTAAAGGATAAAAGGGCATTGCACCATGAGCGCAAAATCAATTTAGAATATGCAGTCCGGCTTCAGGTAGTTAGAATACTCATAAAAGAAGCCGAACACCTTATGGATTACCTTTCTTTGGTCGTTGTTCAAATCGATCCTGGCAATGGAAACGTTTCAATACATCGGGATACACCAGAGCCTCTTTATTCCAAAATTGCCAACAACTGGGAACAGCCTGTTGCCAGAGATGTTTTCACCGATTCCTCTTCTTTATCGGCCGCTGTAAATGCTTAAGATGATTTACGTCAATCTAAAAATGGATTGAGTGAAACTTTCCTGCGTTATTAGGGTAAATTTAAACACATAAATTACCGATAAATGGCAATCATAGGAAACATTATAAAAGGGGTTATCGAAGCTCGGGATGCGCTGAGCAAGGAAAATAGTCCGGTCGAAGAGCAGAAAAAGACCTTGGAGACATTATTGGCCAAGGCAAAGAATACTCAATTTGGAAAAGAATACGTTTTTGATTCCATTTTAAAATCCAACGATGTCCAAAAGGCATTTTCCAAAGCGATACCCTACCACGATTATAAAAAAATAACCGATGAATGGTGGAGCAAGACCATTCAAGGCGAAGCGGACGTTGTCTGGCCGGGAAGCCCTGATTTCTTTGCTCTTTCTTCGGGTACTACGGGAAAAAAACCCAAAAGAATTCCCGTTACCGGAGATATGTTGGACTCCATTACCCGAGCTGGAAGGCAACAAGTGTTTGCGATGAGCAATTTTGATATGCCCGCCGATTTTTTTGAGAAAGAAATCATGATGCTGGGGAGTTCTACCAATCTGCAGGAGCGCGATGGTAAAAAAGAAGGTGAAATTAGCGGCATAAGTGCCAGTAACATTCCTTTCTGGTTCAAAAAATACTATAAGCCCGGTGACCAAATCGCCAAAATAGATGATTGGGACGAGCGTGTACTTTCCATAGCACAGAATGCCAAAAATTGGGATATTGGCGCCCTGAGCGGCATTCCTTCTTGGATGGAGCTGATGCTCAAGAAAGTAATAGACTATCATAAGGTGGACAATATCCACGAGATATGGCCCAACTTACGGGCTTTTACATCGGGTGGAGTGGCGTTTGACCCTTACGAGAAAAGCTTCAATGCCCTATTGGGCCGCCCCATTCAAATTATAGATACCTATTTGGCGTCCGAAGGATTTTTTGCCTGTCAAAACAGGCCAGAGACCACTGCGATGAAACTTATCACGGACAACGGAATCTATTTTGAGTTTGTGCCGTTTGAACCCGAGTATGTAAATCAAGATGGTTCGTTAACGGAGGATGCACCCTCCATTACCTTGGACGAGGTTGAAGCAGATTTGGATTATGTTTTGATAATATCGACCGTGTCCGGTGCGTGGCGATATATTATTGGAGACACCATTGCCTTTACCGATGTGGAACGAGCCGAAATAAAAATCACGGGACGTACCAAATTCTTTTTGAACACGGTGGGTTCACAACTTTCCGTGAACAAACTCAATGATGCCGTAAAACATTTGGAGGAAGAACTGAATATTAAGGTTCCTGAATATACACTTTGTGCAAAACGTTTTGATGACGGATTTTACCATACGTGGTATTTGGGTTCCGATGAGCATTTGGACGAAGAAAAAACGGCCAGCGTCCTGGACAGCTACTTAAAAGAAGCCAACAAAAATTACAAAGTTGCCCGAAGCAAAGCTTTGGAAGGGGTGAAGGTAAATTTTGTGCCCCAGCAAATGTTCGCGGATTGGAACGGTGCCAATAAGAAAAAGGGCGGACAGGTAAAAATGGAAAGAGTTATGGGAGAGGACCGTTTTAAGGAATGGGAGGCATTTGTTTCCCAAAACTCATAACAATCCATTGTCATTTAGGGAATCTTGCTCTTTGACCATTTCCATAATTTCATCGGGAGATAGGTAATATTGCTTTATTCTTGTTTTGTAGGTTTCATCAATTTCCGAATGGTCGAGTATAAAACGTTTTGTTTTCAGAATATATTCGGACATACCTCGCGATACGGCAAAGGAATCTGCAGCACGCTCCGCTTTTTTTACGAACTCCTTCAACAACACATACCGAACGCCAAAGCCTACAAGATTCAGGTTTCCCCGCTCTTGGTAATCCATAACGTGCCCAAGTTCGTGACCTACCCATCCTATCAAAACATCTGTAGGCATGTCCACCGTTTTAAATTCTTCGCCGGAAATTTTGAACTCTTCACTGATAAGAATTACGTAGCTACGTTTGCTTTTGGGCTTTAGCAGTGCGCTCCAGGTCGGCTGGGCCTGCATTACGGATTTTCTTATGTTTTTTTTGAATTTGAATTCAATAGGAATGCCCTTAAGTTCCGGAAAATGCCCTAGGGCAGTCTCCACCTCTGGTCTAATACTATCTGGGATGGTGTTTTTGAGTTCTTTCAAAATAAGGATGATTAAAAATACGGATATGGACAGTAGAAAAAGTAATTTTAGTTTTCTTTTCAAAATTAAAGGGTTAAAAAAAGAGGTCGTCTAAAAAGCAACAAAATTTTGATTTTGTCAGCTTGAGCGCAGTCGAAACCCATTGATTATCAATGTACTTTAGGTTCTCGACTGCGCTCGAACTGACAGGTAACAAGCTTTTTAGGCGGCCTCTTGTTTATTGTCTTATTTGTGCTTAAAACTGGTATCGCAGTCCAAGGGCGATATCCAAGTCAAGGTCATTGGAATAATCGTCGTTGAAACCGAGCTCTGGTCTCATGTCCAGTGAAATGAGCAATGGAATATTAAAATCATATTCAATACCAATGTCACCAGCAACCAAGGCAAAAATACCATCGTTTTCCCCTGCATCAAAAGAACCAATACCGCCACCGGCACCAACATACCAATGGAAACCACCATCTATGGGCATTACCCATTGATAGAGTCCGACCAGTTTAAAGGCATCTACATTATTGGAATCTCTCCAGCCCAGGTCAAATTCCAACCTGTTGTTTTCTTTGAGGTAACGCTGATAGGAGATTTCACCGCCAAATCCGTCATTGTCGCCAATTCGTATACCCAATGCATTTTTTGAGATGCTTTGGGCACTTACGGCCGTTGTTCCGATTAAACATAGCACTAAAAATAGATTTTTCATGATTGTTTTATTTTGAAACAAAGTTAATTCTGTGTTGGAATTGACTTGCCTTTATTCAATCAATAATTGATGCAAATCGTTGTTGGTAAAAACTAAATAAGGGGTTTGAAAAACTTGAATAGGCCTTCAAGAAATTTTTGCCAAATAGTGCGGTTCCGAAATCTTTCCAAAGTGACGAGATTGGCTTTTTCACTGATTTTGTTGAACTCTTGGGTCATTTCTTTGGCAATCTCCCTGTTATAGATAAGGATATTGGTCTCGTAGTTGAGCTCAAAGCTTCGCATATCGAAATTTCCAGAGCCTATGGAGACCAAATCATCATCAACAATCATTATTTTGCTGTGCGAGAAGTCCTCCCGAAGATATATTTTGATCCCCACCTGAAGCAGTTCTTCAAAATGGGAGAACATAGCGAACTTGGCCGCTTGTGAATCAGATTTTTTGGGTACCAAAAGACTAATGTCCACCCCTTCGAGCGCGGTAATTTTTAAGCTTTGCAAAAAGGCCTCCCCGGGTACAAAATAGGGGTTAGCAATGCAAATGGAGCTTTTGGCCTGGTTCATCATACCAATATATTGCTGCATTATGGTGGGGTGCTTGGAATCTGGTCCTCCTGCCACCACTTGCGCATCCACGTCACCAGCTGCTTCTTGTTCGGTAAGGTAATCCGAGATGTGAAAATCCTCTTTGTTACTGGCAAAAAAGTAATCCTTCAGAAAAACCAGATGTAAATCGTTTACGATGGGTCCTTCAAGTTTTAGATGGGTATCTTTCCATTTGCCCAGACCATTTTCTCGCTTAATGTATTTATCGGAAACATTGACGCCACCGGTAAAGGCAACTTTGTTGTCGATGATCACAATTTTTCGGTGATTCCTAAAATTGAGCGAGAACAGCAAGTTTTTAAGTCGAATCGGCATTATGGGATAGATCTTTACCCCGACATCCTGAAAATTTTTTCTGGGACGCCCCCTTAATTGATAGCTTCCCAAGGAATCGTAAATGATTCGAATTTCTAGGCCTTCATTGATTTTTCGTTTAAAAAGCTCTAACATTTTGTCCAAAAGCTCGCCTCTTTCCAAAATATAATACTGTACATGGATAAACTTTTCGGCTTCTTCCATGGCCTTAAAAAGTACGTTGAAGGTTTCCCCGCCATCTTGTAGGGCCGTTATTTTGTTTTTGGCTTTTGCCGTGGTATTGGAGCTGGTCTCTATCAGCCGGTTGAGTCGTTCCTTCCTAATGTCCGTATCAAAATGGGTCAAGAATTTTTCTTGGGCAGAAATTTTAGGGTGGGTGTATTTGTTTCTTTTCTCAAACTCTTTGGTATTGAAGAATTTGAACTTTCTGCGATTCATCCCAAACAAATAGTAGAGCACTGCTCCCAATACGGGCAGGGCAATGATCGCGAGGGCCCAACTGATAGAGCGCGAAGGCCTTCTTCCGTGGTAGATAATAGCCCCGATGGCCCAAACTGAGCTTAAAATGTAAACTATGATAAGAGCAGTTTTCAAAAAATGGTGGTGTTTATGTGTCCTAAGGTAGGAACGAATATTGTTAAAACTAAGGTTTGGGGGGAAGAATAATAGTCAGAGACATAAAAAAACTCCGGCAATTTCTTGCCAGAGTTTTCTGTTTAGTCCTGAAACTTGTTAGGAGTCATCATCGGTGGCGTCCTCTACTTCATCTTTAACATCTTCGGCGGCATCTTCCATGTCGTCTCCGACATCTTCAGCGGCGTCCTCGACGTCTTCGGCGGCATCTTCAACCCCGTCTTCCACTTCTTCTATGGCCTCTTCGGCCTTATCCTCTTTTGTTTCTCTGCAACTGTTCAAACTCAAGGTGAGTACCATTGCTAAAACCATTGTAAATAAACTTATCGACTTTTTCATATTGTTCTCTGTTTTGGGTTTATGATTCTATATTAGTGCGCTTTTGCTGTTATAATTTTTTTCTTCCTGTTATCAACGAAATGATAAATAGTACAATGAATATGAAGAATAATATTTTAGCGATGCTTGCAGCTCCTGCGGCAATACCACCAAATCCGAATATACCGGCTATAATGGCCAAAATTATAAAGGTTACTGTCCATCGTAACATAATAGTAGTGTTTTAAATTGTTATCTGATCATCTCTTAATCAGTACATTACAAATGTCGCTCATTTTTGAATTCGAACTTGCCGTTTTCCGTATTTATGTTAACGCTAAAGAAAAAA
>Ga0070727_10003008_pt1 | contig 15690 bp, 13 predicted proteins | sample tdAd472_FD_66722 | JGI IMG/M metagenome (GOLD analysis project Ga0070727, IMG submission 66722) | Marine sediment microbial communities from the Atlantic coast under amendment with organic carbon and nitrate - tdAd47.2 | ecosystem: Environmental > Aquatic > Marine > Coastal > Sediment | place...
TATTTCTACTCATTCTGATCGTCGTCATGATCTCGGCGCTCGGCTCCGGCTTTCCGGTGGCGTTCGCGCTGCCCGGATCCGCCATCGTCACGATTACGCTGGCCGCGATCACGGGCTTTGTCCTTGAAGGCAATGTCGCCGCCTATTTTGCGCACGGCGACCCCGGGCAGTGGCTGACGGCGGGCGTCACCAACTTCCGCGGCATTTACTGGGAACCGGAACGCGACACGCTGATCGCCATTCCGTTGTTCATCTTCATGGGCATTATGCTGGAACGCTCGAAGATCGCCGAAGACCTGCTGATCACCATGGGCCAGTTGTTCGGCCCGATCCCGGGCGGCATCGGCATTTCCGTGGTTATCGTCGGCGCGCTGTTGGCCGCGACCACCGGCATCGTCGGTGCGACCGTCGTCGCCATGGGCCTGATCTCGCTGCCGGTGATGCTGCGCGCCAACTATTCCCACGCGCTGGCGACCGGCACCATCGCCGCATCCGGTACGCTGGGGCAGATCATCCCGCCGTCTATCGTGCTCATTATTCTCGCCGACCAATTGTCGAACGCCACCGACCAGGCGCTGGCGATCCGCACCGCCGACTTCAAGGCCGGCACCGGCCAGTTTTCGCTGCCGTCCGAATTCGGCATCACGTCGACCAGCGCCGGGGACATGTTCCTGGGGGCCTTCCTGCCGGGTCTGGTTCTGGTCGGGCTGTATATCCTGTATATTCTGGTGATTGCGTTTTTCCGCCCCAAAATGGCGCCGCCGGCGCCGCATCTAGGCGACTATAACCGGGAATTCTGGGTCAAGGTGGCGCTGGTGCTGGTGCCGCCGCTGGCGCTTATCTTTGCCGTGCTCGGCTCGATCATCATGGGGGTCGCGACCGTCAACCAGGCTGGCGCCATCGGCGCCGCCGGTGCGCTGATCATGGCCGGCTACCGGCTTTGCGAAGGCAAATACGGCCAGTACCGCCCCGCGGCGCTGGCCATTGTCTCGTTCACGGTCCTCGTGTTCGCGGTCAACACATACGATATCAACGTCAAGAATATCCAGAGCGACGAAGACGTGCTGGCGATCATCATCGCCTGCATCGGCGCGCTGGGCATGACGGCCGCCATCATCTGGAGCGCGATCCGCGTCAACCGGATCGACAGCACGCTGACCGGCGTCATGATCGAGACCGCGAAGACCACGTCGCTGGTGTTCATTATCCTCCTTGGCGCGGCGATGCTGACGGCATCATTCCGCGCCTTCGGCGGCGAGGAAATCGTCAAGGACTTCCTGTCAGGTCTGCCGGGCGGTTTTGTCACCAAGTTCGTCGTCGTCATGACGGTCATCTTTGTGCTCGGCTTCTTCCTCGACTTCATCGAAATCGCCGTCGTCGTGGTACCGATCATCGCACCGCTCCTGCTCGCCGATCCAACCGCCAACGTCACCGCCGTGTGGCTCGGCGTCATGATCGGCGTCAACATGCAGACGTCGTTCCTGACTCCGCCGTTTGGATTTGCGCTGTTCTATCTGCGCGGCGTCGCCCCGGCCCAGGTGCGAACCATTTCCATGTATAAGGGCGTGATTCCGTTCATCGCACTGCAGCTTCTCGGGCTGGCGATTGTCGGATTCTATCCGCCGCTGGTGAACTATCTGCCGATGCGCGTCTACCTGTCGGCGGAAACCGCGCCGCCGCCGGCGAACCCGCGTCTGCAGGCCTGTTTGCAGGAATACCTGTTCCCGGTCTACGACACCCGCAAGGACGAGTTGATGGCGGCCATCGCCGACGCCCGCAAGTTGAATTCATCGGCCCTGCCCGACAATCTCAAGTCGGCACTCAAAGGCTCAATCGACGCGGCGGAAGCAACCTTCGACCATGTCGCCAAGGTCCGCGCCACGGAACAGGCGCGCCTCGACTTTATCCCGCAATACGTGCCGCTGCATTCCGAGGCCCGTGCCATTCGAGTCGAACTCGAGGCGCATATCCGCGATATCAAGAAAATCCAGGATGACCTCGACGAACTGCGCTTTGTCGAAAACGCCGATCCGCAGGACGCGGAAGACCTGAAAGCGGAAATGGCCGTTCTGAACAGCGAAAAGGAAGAACTGGAAAGCCGCACGCCGAAAGGTTGGGAAGACGCGCGCAAGGCATATCAGGCACTTGAAAAAGCGGCTAAAACCGCCGAGCGCATGTACCAGCGCAATGTCGACACGGCCTATGAACAACTGCCGAAAATCCGCGAGATCATCGAAAGCGTCGACCAACTTGTTCCGCTCAAAGACGAGATCATGGCGCTCAGGGACGTGATCACATCCAATCCGCCGGAGCAAGCGATGGAGATGATCGAGGTCGTGGAAAAGAAAATCGGGGCCGTTCCCGGGGCCAGCAAGGTGAAATCTCCCGTGTCCAAGGCGCGGCGCAAGCTGCGCGGCGACAGCCCGGATCCGGCAGCGGCGCTGGCTGAATTGGAAAAAGCGTTTCCCGCTTTCGACGCGGAGGTCGCATGGCGCACACAAGCCAGGACCGACATGCTGGACGGCCTGAAAAAGTATGACGCCGCGATTGCCGATACCATCGGCGTCCGTCTGCAGGACCGGCTGTCACCTGAACAAGCCAAGGACATTGCATCCTGCCTGTCCGTTCACCGGGACATTTCCCTTAGCTTCTGATCGCAACCGCGGCGCCCCGTAGGTCGTTTCCATCGGGCGCGCGGAAGCGTTCTCGAAAAGGAACGTCATGAGCGGAATCGTGATCGCCGGACTGTGGATGGTGGGAGCGCTGTTTTCCTTCCTGTCGATGGCAATTGCCGGACGTGAGCTGTCGGCCGAGTTGAACACCTTCCAGATCCTGTTTTTTCGCAGCGCCATCGGGCTTGCGATCATTTCGGTCGTGCTCAGCCGCTTCGGCTGGCATCAGGTCAGAACCGCGCATTGGAAGCTGCATCTGATGCGCAACAGCGCGCACTATGTCGGCCAGTTCGGCTGGTTCTTCGCGATTTCCGTGATCCCGCTGGCGCAGGTCTTCGCCATTGAATTCACCATCCCTATCTGGACCGCCGTTTTAGCGCCCTTTCTGTTGTCCGAACGCCTGACGGCGATGCGCGGGCTGGTGATAGCAATCGGCTTTGCCGGCATTCTGATCATCCTCCGGCCCGGCATGGTGCCGCTGGAAATCGGCGCCGCCAGCGCGCTGATGGCGGCGGTCGGCTATGCCCTGTCGCACACGCTGACCAAAAAGATCACCCGCACCGACACGCCGTTGGCGGTCATTTTCTATATGACCGTGATGCAGTTGCCGATGGGCGCCGTACCGTCCCTAATCGACTGGACGACGCCGAGCGCCGCCATGTGGCCGTGGCTGGCGGTTGTCGGCGCGACGGCCCTGAGCGCGCACTATTGCATGGCCCGCGCCTTTGCCCACGCCGACGCCATGGTCGTGGTGCCGATGGACTTCATGCGCCTGCCGATGGTGGCGATGCTGGGATTGTTTTTCTATGGCGAGCCGCTGGACCCATGGGTGCTGGCCGGCGCTGCCGTGATCTTTACGGCAATCTTCATCAATATCATGGCGGAACGAAAAACCGCCTGAACGACCGCACGGCCTGGGCTCAGTGCATCCGGGCTTCGCGCTTCAGTTCCGACGGACTGATGCCGTACTGGCGCTGAAAGGCACGGGTCAGCGCTTCCGGGCTTGTATAGCCGTAGCGCCGCGCCACCGTCTGGACCTGCTTGCCCCGGTCCAGATCCTGGCGCGCCAGCGTCATGCGCCAGTGGCGAAGATAGGATTGCGGCGTGCGATCGACCAATTCGCGGAACACATCGCAAAAACGGCTAAGCGACATGCCGGCAATCTGCGCCAGATCGTCGTTGCGCCAGGCGCGCCCCGGTTCGTCGTGCATGGCGACGATGGCGCGGCTGATCTTGGGATTGGCGAGCCCGGCGATCAATCCCGGCTCGGTGGTGCCGCGCTCGATCTGCGAACGCAACACGCGGATCACCAGCACTTCGGCGAGCCGACTCAGAGCGGAACCGGATCCGCATCGCGCCGCCGCCGCTTCGGCCAGAAAGACCTGCAACAATTGCACCGTTTCCGTATCCACGACCGGCAGCGCCAGGGTCGACGGCAGCGCCGCGAGCAGCGGATTGGCAGCGCCGCCCCAATCGACATGGGCTTCCAGCAGCACCGTTTCGCCGACGGGTTGGGCGACGGCGCGACCGGTCGGTGAAAACACGACGCGCGTCGGCGTACCGTTCCCATCAACACCGAGCACCCGCATATTGCCCTGCCCCGGTTCACAGAGCGTGACATGGAGCGTAAAGCGCTGAATTAAGGCTGACAGTCGATCGAAGCGCATATACAGGTGTTCCAATCAGAAATTTGATAATTTCCGGATTTTATCACCTGCTACGGTATGCGGCAATTCACATTCCCGCCCCCATTTAACGGAGATATCAATGCTCATCCCGCGCCAGAAAGTGCCTGCGCTGACCCTGCGAACCCTCGATCACGGCAAATTCGATGTCATGGTCGACGGCTCGGCGCGCGGTACCGTGATCTGCTTTTATCGCGGCCTGCACTGCCCGATTTGCGCCAACTACCTGAGCGAACTTGAGAAGCGCACCCCGGAATTCGCCGAACGCGGCGTCAAGACGATCGCCATCAGCACCGACGGCGAGGAACGCACCCGCGCCATGCAGGCCAAGATCGGCGCCGAGGCGTTGCGGTTCGGTATCGGCCTGCCGCTCGCCACGGCCAAGGCATGGGGACTTTATATCTCGACCGGGCGTGGCAAGACTTCGATCGGAATCGAGGAACCGGACCTGTTCGCCGAGCCGGGCCTGTTCATGGTGACCCCGGATGCAACGCTATATTACGGTTCGGTCCAGACCATGCCGTTCGTGCGGCCGCATTTCTCCGAGCTGGTCGCCGCCCTCGACTTCGCGATCGAGAAAAACTACCCCGCCCGCGGCGAATACACCGGGGCCGTTTGACGGATTGGCCCCGGAATACCACTGGATGATCGTATCTGTTACCGTGGCATTTTCTTAAAATTTTATCGAATGTGATCTGCATCACAGCCAGACACGAGGCTTTTACCCCTTATACCCGCATTTGACGTAGGGATATCCGAGTGCGAAGAATAGGCGCGGCTAACAGCGCCGTAGTTTGTGTTCGTGTGGGGGGCAAGTATGCCGGCAGCTCCGGTTCCCGTTGATGAAGCTCAGCGGTTAGAGGCATTACAACGGTATGCTATTCTGGATAGTGAACCGGAAGCGGCGTTCGATGATATCGTCCAGCTAGCCCGACGCCATTTCAACGTTCCGATCGCGCTTGTCGCCCTGATGGATGAGAACCGGCTGTGGTTCAAGTCGATTTGCGGCATGGACGCTAGCGAAGTCCGTCGCGACATCACGTTCTGTTCCTACACAATTCTGTCCAACGACATCATGGTCGTTCCGGACGCCCGCGAAGACGAACGCTTTTTGGACAACCCGCTGGTGACGGATGACCTGAAAATCCGCTTTTACGCCGGCGCGCCGATCACGACCGAAGACGGCTACCGGATCGGCACCTGTTGTCTGATCGATGACAAACCGCGTCACGATTTTTCCGACAGTGATAAAGAACTGCTGCGCGATCTTGCACGCATCGCCATGAGCCAGATCGAAATGCGGATCGCCATTCACGAAACCATCGCGCAGACGAAAAAGAACATCGACGTACGCGAACAGCTCTCTTTTGCGGAAATGCAGGTCCGTTATTTCTTTGAATATGCGCCGGTCGCGGTCGCGATGTTCGACGATCAGATGCGCTACATCATCGCCAGCGACACCTGGCGCGATACCTTCAAGCTTTCGACGGATGACCTTGTCGGCAAAAGAAATGCCGACGTTCTGCCGCATCTTCCGGAATTCTGGCGGCAGCAGCAAGCCGCATGTCTTGCCGGCGAGGAGATCGACGTCGCGGAATCCGAATTGCCCATGCCGGACGGCTCGCGTGTATGGTTGCGGCGCATATTGCGGCCCTGGCGGCGGTCCGACGGCAGCATCGGCGGCGTCGTTGCCTTCATTGAAAACATCACCGAGCAACGGGCCGTGCTGCAACAACTGGTGCAATCGCAAAAGATGGAGTCTGTCGGCCAGCTCACCGGTGGCATGGCGCACGATTTCAACAACCTGCTCAACATCGTGCTCGGTAATCTACAGTTGCTGGAGCGTTCCATCGGCGACGACCCTACGGCACAGCGCCGCATTCATTCGGCCATCGATGCCGTAGACAAAGGCGTCGAACTGAACCGCCGGCTTTTGATGTTCGCCAGGCGCCAGAACCTCGAGAGAGCAGCCTTTAGCCCGTCTGAAACGATCCTCAGTCTGAGCGATTTGCTGATGCGCTCGCTCGGCGAAAACATCGACCTGGAATGCGAGGTCGATGATACGCCGGAGGTCATTTATACAGACCGCAGTCAATTCGAAGCCGCCATCATCAATCTCGCGCTGAACGCGCGCGATGCCATGCCGGCCGGCGGCTGCCTCAGGATCAAGACCGGCCTCGTACACATGAGCAAAAATGACATGAGCTACGAGGAGGATATCGAACCCGGCGAATACCTGAAGATTACCGTCGCCGACAACGGCACCGGTATCGCCGTCCAGGATTTGCCCCGCGTCGTCGAACCGTTCTTCACCACCAAGGACACATCGAAGGGCACCGGCCTCGGACTGAGCATGGTTTACGGTCTTGCCCGCCAGTCCGGCGGTTTCATGCAGGTGTCCAGCGAACTGACTTCGGGCACGACGGTAAGTCTTTATTTCCCGGTTCACGATCACGAGCCGGAGTCCGTGGAACAGATGTTGGTAAAGACCGATCAGCCGGTCGAGGGTAGCGGCATCGTGTTGCTGGTCGAAGACCGCGACGATGTCCGCGAAATTGCCGTCGATATGCTGAACGATCTCGGTTACGAGGTGGTTAGCGCCGAGAACGGGCAGGAGGCGATCGATATTCTTGCCGGTGACCGGCCACTCGATGTTGTTTTTACCGATGTCATCATGCCGGGCGGCATCGACGGGACCGATGTCGCCGAGGCGGCGCGGAAACTGCGCCCCGGATTACCGGTTCTTTTTGCGTCGGGATATGCCGAGGCAGGTATCCTGCGCAATGGCGGCAGTGATATTTCCGCGAAGTTGATTACGAAGCCCTACCGGCGCGACACGCTGGGCGAGCGATTGCGTAAAGCATTACACGCAAGGCATGCGGAAGGTGATTCTTAACATATTGAATAAACGACATTTTACTGGCCATTTTGGACGCATGGCCATAAAGTTTCGTTTCTGCAACAAGGCATCTCACGGCAACCCATGGTAACCGTTCTGATCATCGACGACGACGAAAAGGTGCGCGGGACTCTGCGCGATATCCTTGAGGATTTGGGTTGTTCGGTCAGTGAAGCCCAGGACGGCCTTGCCGCCACATCGATGATATCCGAAAGCAGCCCCGAGCTCGTCTTCACCGACATATTCATGCCCAATCAGGACGGCATCGAAACGATCCGCAAGATCCGGCGTATCAATGCCAGTATCCGTATTGTCGCGATGTCCGGCGGCAGCGGCTTCAACGGCATGGATTTTCTCGGCATGGCGCAATCGCTCGGCGCCGATTATATTCTGCAAAAGCCCATCCGCATCGAGCAGATCGAAGACATCGTCAACAGTTTCGCCTGATCAGACATACCGCTCGGGACACCCTACCGCACATAACACAACGGCACGATACGTTGCGTGTCCATCGGCGGACGGTCCAGGTCATCCGGTTTCGGGCGCTTGCCCAGCGGCGGCGCCTTGGGGATGACATCCTTGTAATCGAATTGTGACAGCAAATGCGCGATACAGTTCAGCCGCGCACTTTTCTTGTGATCCGAAGGAACCACCCACCAGGGACTTTGATCGATATCGGTGTGTTCGAACATCACATCCTTGGCCGCGGAATATTCGTTCCACATGGTGCGCGCCTTCATATCCATGGGGCTCAGCTTCCAGTGTTTGGTGGGATCCTTCTGACGCGCCTGAAAGCGGGATTCCTGTTCTTCCGCGGAAACGGAAAACCAATACTTGATCAGATGAATACCCGAACGCATCAGCATGCTTTCGAATTGCGGCGCCTCGCGCAGAAATTCCCAGTATTCCGCATCACTGCAAAATCCCATGACCCGCTCCACCCCGGCGCGATTATACCAAGAGCGATCGAGCAGCACGATTTCGCCTGCCGCCGGCAACCGGGCGACGTAGCGCTGGAAATACCATTCCGTCCGTTCGCGCTCGGTCGGCTTGCCAAGCGCCTCGATCCGCACGACGCGCGGATTGGTATGCTCGGTAATCCGCTTGATGGTACCGCCCTTCCCGGCCCCGTCGCGTCCTTCGAACAGCACCACGACCTTCAGGCCTTCGGCCTTGACCCACTCCTGAAGCTTGATCAGTTCAACCTGCAGGCGCCGCAGTTCTTGATCGTAATTTTTTCCGGAAAGCTTGATCGGGGTTTCACCCGGAACCGGCTTTCCCGCTTTTTTCGCCTTTTTCGTGGCTTTCACTTTCCTGGCGGTCATGTGCGTTCTCCCAGATGTTGCACAATCGTGCGCCACAGCGGCAATCCGAATCAAGAGAGAACACCCAAACACGTTATACATTGATGCTGTATATTTACTGCAAGGCGCATCGCGCCTACCGTGGAGTGGGCTCACACGTGACAACGTGAGAGAGGAGACGATGCGCAAACCGTTCGCGATGCACATCCATCGGATCTTCGGCATCATTGCCACTGCCCTTGTCATGTCGCTGTTGGCCATGGCGCCGCTTCGCGTATCGGCAGGCATGGAAAAGCCGACCGGGAACGTCATCCTGAGCATCAGCGGTGCCATCACCGAGACGAACGCCGGCTCGGACGCGATTTTCGACCGGGACATGTTGCGCGCACTTGGCATGCACTCCCTTATCACCACGAACCCTTTCGAGACCGGACTGCAGCGCTTCGAAGGCGTGTTGCTAAGCGATGTCCTGAAACACACCGGCGCAACCGGCAAGACGATCATTGCCCATGCGCTCGATGGATATACCGTGGAAATTCCGGCGGCCGATGCCACTCGCTATCCGGTTTTGCTGGCGATGGTCTGGAACGGGCAGGAAATGACGGTGCGCAACAAGGGCCCGCTCTGGGTCGTTTACCCGGTGGACCAATTCGATGAATTGAAGAAAGAAATCTTCAGCATCCGTAGTATCTGGCAGTTGACCCGGCTGACAATCAAAGAATAACCGCTATTTGACTTCCAAAGGCCTTGTTCGGTGCGCAACATCTTAAACAAACGGCTACCCTTAATTTTCAGCGCGCTGGCAGCCATCTTTCTTGCACTCAGCATCGCTTCGGGGATCGCCTCGCAAACGGCGCTTCGCCATTTGTCCAACACGAACTACGACAACAGCGGCCTTGCCGCCGTGCAGATCCGGTTGCACTACAGCCTGCTTCTGGCCGAGCTCGGCAATATCGAGGCGAAACGCCCGGGCGCCGCGGTCGCCGAAGCGTCATTGCAATTCGATATCCTATACGACCGCGTACGGAGCCTGCCGTCGCGTCCGCCCTATAACGAGGTTCTGACGGCTCGGGATCTGCAGCAGGTCGAACGGATATTCTCAAAAATCAACGCCGAGACACCGCACTTCGACGCCGCTGTGACACAAGGCGCGCAAAGTCTTACGGGCGTTGCCGAACGGCTGACCGCCATTCGCGACGACGTCAATCTTCTGGCCGGGCGCATCGTTCAGCTTATGCGCGTTTACAGGGATTCACGGCGCAACGACATTATCCGCGCCACGCGGTTTCTGATTTTCTCGATCGCCGGCCTCGTACTGAACGGAGCCGTTTTCGGGTTTCTATTGTGGCGCAGCCAGTCCCGGCTACAACGCCAGAACGACGCACTGGAAAACATGACCGAGCAACTCAGAAGCGCCAACCGCACCAAATCGGAGTTCCTTGCCTCCATCAGTCACGAACTGCGGACGCCGCTGAATGCCATTATCGGGTTTTCCGACATGATCAACCGCTAGGTAATGGGGCCGATCGGCGACGTGAAGTATCTCGAATACTCCAACGACATCAAACTCTCCGGCACGCATCTTCTCAACCTGATCAACGACATTCTCGATCTGTCGAAGATCGAGGCCGGCGAGTTCCGCGTCCAGCCGGAAACCTTTGCGCTGACACCGCTGATCCATGAAGCCGTACGCATCGCCGATATGCGCGCAGACCGCGGCAACACTCGCTTCAATATCAGCGTCGAGGATGGCCTGGATACCTTGTATGCAGACCCGCGCAGTGTCCGCCAGGTACTGATCAACCTGCTGTCGAATGCCGACAAGTATTCACCGAACGACGCGCCCATCGATATCATCGCGGAAAACGAGCGCGGCGAGGGCGTTCACATCATGGTCGTCGACCGGGGCATCGGCATCCCCAAGCAGGATCAGGAACTGGTGCTGGAACCTTTTGGCCAGTCGCGCCGGAACAGCGACCAGACGCATGAAGGCACGGGCCTCGGGCTTGCGCTTTCGAAACAATTCATGGGGTTGAATGGCGGCAGCCTGACGCTGGAAAGCGAACCCGGCGTCGGCACCACCGTGCATCTGCGGTTCCCGGACCACGCTGCGGACGGGCTTCACTCGTAAGTGGCGCGGAGCTTGTCGGCGAAGGTTCTCAGCAGCAGCGCCAGTACCTTGTCGGAGTTTTCCAGTCGCTTTTTGTATTCGTCGCGGGTCAGCACCATGGCTTCACCGTCCTGACGCGCCGTCGCCGTTACCGAGTGCGGCGAATCGTCGATTAACGACATTTCGCCGACGATGTTGCCTTCCTTGATGGTTGCGACGTGCTTTTCCCATCCGCCCTTGGTTGCACGGGTGACGGTGACGCTGCCCTTCTTGATGATGAATGCCCTGGTCCCCTGTTGGCCTTCGGCAAACAGGATCTCACCTTCAAGAAACGTGCGTTTTTCCATCCGAACCATCCACTTTGATCGCTTCGGAAACATATTTCTGTTTCTGCACCGTTCTGACAACACAAGAGTTTCGACCGCCACCGAGATGACCATGGAAGCTCATGGGACGAGCGAAGCAGGGATGTTGTGAAAATGGCGGAGGGGAAGGGATTCGAACCCTCGATACAGTTTCCCGTATACTGGTTTAGCAAACCAGCGCCTTCAGCCACTCGGCCACCCCTCCGTACGGGTCCGGATGCGCGCCGTGAACAGTCCGGGGCGCCCCGATAAGACGGCGGGAATGTACGGGCTTGGCCGCCCAGCGTCAACCACGCTGAACCACCTCGAAATCGCCTGACTGCGCCCTTGCCGCACCGGCACGGCGGCGACATCATGGGGACAGCAACTTCCGTGCCGGAGACTCCGTTTGCGCCATTCGCCTTCCCCGTCCTCCGCTCTGCCACCGGGCTCCGCCCCCGCGCCGGAGGTGCCCATGAGCCAGCTTGCTGTCGGACTTTTGATGGCGCTCGGCACGCTCGGGCAGCTCGCGCTCAACATCGTTTTACCATCGCTACCGGCAATCGGCGTCGAACTGAATGTACCGGCGGGCGGCGAGCGATTGGTGCTGTCGGTTTTTCTGATCGGCTTCGCCAGTGGCCAGTTACTGGTCGGGCCGCTTTCCGACCGTTTTGGCCGCCGCCGGGTTCTGATTCCTGGGTTGGCGCTTTACGCCGTGCTCGGCGGCGCGGCGGCGCTGTCCGCGTCCATTGAAATGCTGCTGACGGCACGTCTGTTCCAGGGGTTGGGCGCCGCCGCCGGGTTCGTCATTGCCCGCGCGATTGCCCGCGATGCCTTTCAAGGCGCGGCGCTGGTACGGATATTCGGCCTGCTGACACTGACGATGGGGATCGTGCCCGGGATCGCGCCGATCATCGGCGGTTACGTTCAGGAATACGCCGGGTGGGAAGCCAATATGGCGATCACCACCGTGATGGGCGCCGTGATGCTGGTGGCATGCTTCTTCTCCATGCCGGAAACCGGTACACCTTCGCCGGAAGACATCTCGGCGCCCAAGGTCATGTTGAATTACGTCCGTATTTTCAAGGATCCCACCTTTCGCCGCTTCGCCGTCACCAATGCGCTGGCGTTGGGGTCGCTGTATGCGTTTCACGCCGGCGGGCCGGAATTGATGATCCGGCAACTGGGCCTGACGCCTTCGTCTTTCGGCTATCTGGCGTTCCTGCATTCCGGTGCCTACATGCTGGGCGCAGCCGGCGTAGCCCGGTTCAGCGAACGGCTGAGAGAGCCATCGCGCGTCATCACGGCGAGCGCGCTGGTCATGAGCACTTCGGCTGTCGCCATGCTGGCGCTCGGCCTTGGCGGGTATGCCACCGTCGTCTCGATCATGACATTCATGATTATATTCGGCGGTGCGATGGGGGTTATTCTGCCGCTCGGAGTCGCCGGCGCGTTGAGCCCGTTCAAGTCATCCGCCGGAACGGCGACGGCGCTATTGGGAGCGCTGCAGATGTCGGCGGGCGCCGGCGCCAGTGCCCTCGTCGCCGCTTTTCCGGATATCCCCGGCATCGCATTTCCCGCCGTGATGATCGTCATGACGATCGGCGCCGCCCTGAATGCGCGCCGCAAACCCACCGAAGTCCATACCCAGGAGAGATGACATGACGGAAACCCTTCGCGACCTGATCGCCGCCCGCTTCGCCGAAGACACGGATATCGGTGCGAACCGTCCCGCCGTAGGCACGCAGGCCTTACAACTTCGACATCGTTCGCGGCGGCGCTACACGGATACGCCGATTGACCAGGAAACGCTGAATATCCTCTATGCCTGTGCACTGTCGGCACCGGCGAAATCGGACCTGCAACAGATCGCGATCATTCAGTTCGACGACGATGAAAAACGCAACCGCGTGACCGATCTGTTTCCGTCGATGCCATGGATCAAGCAGGCACCGGTGTTTCTGCTGTTCTGCGGCGACGGGCGGCGCATTCGGCGGGTATGCGAACTGCGTGGCACGTCGTTTGCTCACGAACCGCTCGACGCCTTTCTGAACGCCGCCGCCGATGCCGCCATCGTCATGCAGAACTTCATCATCGCCGCCGAGGCCGAAGGGCTGGGCTGTTGTCCGATCAGTGCGGCGCGCGAAGTCACCGACGAAATTGCCGCACTGGCCGGCTTGCCGGACGGGGTTTTTCCGTTCGCCGGACTGTGCGTCGGACACCCGGCCGACGATCCGGCGATCAGCGTCCGCCTGCCGATGCGCCTGACGGTGCACAAGGACAGCTACGATGATACGAAGCTGGATACCGAGGTCGAAAACTATGATCGGCGCCGCGCCCGCACTAACCCATACCGGAAACAACGCAATCCCGAACGCTATGGCACCAAGGACGATTATGGCTGGTCCGATGACAAGGCACGCCAGACGGCAACGGCGGAACGGCTCGCCTTCGCCGCATATGTCCGTCGCTCCGGCTTCGACATATAATAAACCTATTTTGGCATATATTATAATTTACTACTTTTCAGGGGTATTTCTGTAAAGTAGATTTACTTATGTTAATACCCTTATAGGTGTCCTCGAATGGCACCCCTTGCGTAAAGACTCCGTCTGGGAAGGAGAACTTTCATGGGAAATTTTGACAGCTATGCCATGCCTGCACCGCCCGCACGCCCCGTGCGTTCGGTGCTCCGCCACGATGTCGGACCGAATGCGCACAATGCCCCCGAAGACCTGCGCATAATCGCCCGCATGCTCGCCAGTGCCGGCCTGTTGGACGAGAACGTCTCGCCCGCCCTGACCCGTAGCGTGATCTTTCGTGCGATCCGCCATGCCCGTATGACCCTCGCGACTTCAGGCCCGCGCCAAAGCAACGTCAACAGTACGGACGTCGTTTCACCCGGTGACGAAACGGAACGCGCGGTGCGCCGGGCCATGGCCCTTGGCCGTTTGCCTCTGTCACACCGTGCCGTCTGCGAAAGCCGTGCACCGAAGGGTGCGCGGTCGGTAATTGACGGCGGTATGGCGCGCGCCCGCGCGAAACTCGAAAAGCCCGACGAACCCGTCACGGATGGGTCACCCGATCGACGCGCCCTGTTACCGGTAATTGATAGCGAGACTTTTCAGTCGAACCGGCGTCTTGCCGATACACTACTGGCCAATGGTCATATCGACGGGATCGAAATCGTCATCGCACAGACGATCCGCGAAGGCGGCAAGAAAGGCTACAGCGACGTTCGCGATTTTTTTCAGGCCCTGAAAAGCCGCACACCGGAAATGGCGTACGATCTTTACGAGCGCGCTACCTCCTGCCTTGAAGGCAAGGCACGTCGACGCCTGCGGAAACTTTATTTCAACGATCCGCCCCGCGAAGGCGACTTCCTCTAGGAAGGCCGTTCCGGCACTAGTTGACCATGTGCTCCTTGATCGCTGCGTTGCGCACGGATTTGCGGACTTTCTCGAATGCCCGCACCTCGATTTGGCGCACCCGCTCACGGCTGATGCCGTAAACGTCGCTCAGATCCTGCAATGTCATCGGCTCGTCCTTGAGCCGGCGCTCGGTCAGGATGTGACGCTCGCGGTCGGTCAGGCAGCGCATTGCCCCGCTCAGCATCTCGTGGCGGTTTTTACTTTCCTGACGCTCGGCGACAAAGGTTTCCTGATCGATGCCGTCGTCTTCGAGCCAGTCGATCCACTCACCTTCGCTGTCGTCGCGCAACGGCGCATTCAGCGAATGATCGGGGCCGGCAAGGCGGCGGTTCATGTTGGTGACTTCCTGCTCGGAAACCTTGAGTCGGGTCGCGACAATCGTCGTCTGCTCCGGCGTCAAATCGCCGTCGTGGATAGCCTGCAGTTCGCTCTTGATGCGGCGCAGGTTGAAAAACAGCTTTTTCTGCGCCGCCGTGGTGCCCATTTTCACCAGCGACCATGAATGTAGGATATATTCCTGCATCGAGGCGCGAATCCACCACATGGCATAGGTGGCAAGCCGAAATCCCTTGTCGGGATCGAAGCGCTTGACGGCCTGCATCATGCCGACGTTGCCTTCGGAAATCAGTTCGCCAACCGGCAGTCCGTAGCCGCGATAGCCCATGGCGATCTTGGCAACGAGGCGCAGGTGGCTGTTGACCAGTTGATGCGCGGCATCGTCATCCGCATGATCGCGCCAGCGCTCGGCAAGCGAAATTTCCTCTTCGTGCGTCAGCATCGGATAACGCCGAATAACCTGAAGATAGCGCGACAGATTCTCCTCAGGGGTCGGATTGAAGTCTTTGGCGAGTGTGCCCATTGTCCCTGTCTTCCCTAAGCTGCATCGCCGGACAGGAGCCGTCACGGCAGTGCCTGACGTTCGATGTTCCGTTGCGATGTTTCCGATATTATGCCCGAGCTTTTTGCTCAGGTATAGTTTTTTATATATTTTCTAAACTATCTATTAGTTCTTTGATATCATTAGATAGTTCTATTTTAAACTTGAGCTTTTCTTGTGTGACCGGATGCGTAAACCCAAGTTGATACGCGTGAAGCGCCTGATGTCTATACGCGCCCGCCTCGCCGTGGATCACAATCTCCCGATCTTTGCGGCCGCTCCCTCTTGTATGATACAGCGGATCACCCACCAGCGGATGACCCATTGATGACATTTGAACACGGATTTGGTGGGTGCGTCCTGTGAAT
>Ga0070727_10003009_pt1 | contig 15688 bp, 14 predicted proteins | sample tdAd472_FD_66722 | JGI IMG/M metagenome (GOLD analysis project Ga0070727, IMG submission 66722) | Marine sediment microbial communities from the Atlantic coast under amendment with organic carbon and nitrate - tdAd47.2 | ecosystem: Environmental > Aquatic > Marine > Coastal > Sediment | place...
ATTCGGGCAGCAGCGGTATCTGGATGCTGCCGAGCGGGGCATGATGTTTCTTCTGACCTCAATGCGGGACGAGGACGGTCGGCTGCTGCGAACGTGGCGAGGTGGCACCGCAAAGCTCAACGGATATCTGGATGATTACGCGTTCGTCGTCGATGCACTGCTGACTTTGCACCTGACGACGCGGGACGACAAATGGCTCAACGCCGCCCGCCGCCTGACCGACGACCAGCTTCGCCTGTTCTGGGACGAAGCGGACGGCGGCTTCTTCTTCACCGCGCATCATCACGAAGAGCTGCTGGCTCGCACGAAGAACGGCTGGGACTCCGTCCTGCCCTCCGGAAACAGCGTCAGCGTCCGCAACCTGATTCGACTTTCGTCACTGACCGGCGAGACCAGTTACCGCGACAAAGCCCGAAAGATTCTCGACATCTTCGCGCCCCAGTTCGAGCAGAACCCGCGCGGAGCCGCCTACATGGCCCTCGCGCTGGGCGAGTTTCTCGACGAGACCGACTACCGATCGCTGCGGGATCGAGTCGCGGCGATTCCGACAAAGGATACCCCCAGCGCCGTAGACTCCACTCCAGCCAACACGTCAGACGCAGCCAGCCCGGCCTCTGAACCGATACCGCCCGCAACATCAGGGGAAGCATCGACACGACCCGCTGGCGATGGCCGGTCGACCGACGACACGCGAGCGATCGTTGCTCAAGACGATCGAACGGACAGCTCGGCTGCAGACAAGGCGGCGAACCATCGCGTCACCGCAAAAGCGTTCCTCGCCAACGATCGCCTACCCGCTGGCGGCGACTCGAAGATCGGGATTCTGCTGAAGATCGCGCCGGGCTGGCACATCAACACGAACCCCGCGCATCCCGAGTTTCTGATTCCAACGACCGTCGAGCTGAAGTCGAAACTCGGAGTCACAATGGCCGCCCCGACGTACCCGCCCGGAGGTGAACTGAAACTCGAAGGAATCGATTCGGCCTATCATGTCTACGAGGGCGAAGTGCTCATCATCGCCAGCCTCTCCGTCCCGAAGTCTGCTGCCAGTCAGCTCGAAGAGTTCGAACTGACGATTCGTTATCAGGCGTGCAATGACCAGAACTGCGAGCGTCCGAAGACGTTGAAGTTCGCCGCGCGAGTTCCCGTCGCGGCCGTCGGTGAGCCGGTCATCGCCATCAACAAGTCAGTGTTCAGCAAGCCCGCGAAGTAGGCCGCAGTCTCACGACAGTGCCGTCTGATTACTCCGTCGGTCGCCGACGCGGCGTCTGGACACAGTCGTAACCGACCGACGGGCGATCTGTTCAGACTCAGGTCGTTTGACCGACTCGCCAGACGGACTGACAATCGCCGACAGCATTGATGCCCGGACGGTCCTCGCAACGGCCCGTTGTTACCCGTCACGCCTTCCGACCACAGAAAAGACTTTCGCATGCTGCGTCAACTTTCCCTCGTCTGCGTCGCCCTGCTTTATCTGCTCACGCCTGGAGACGCGGAAGCTGCCGACCGAAAGCCGAACATCGTTTTCATTCTCGCCGACGATCTCGGCTACCGGGAGCTTGGCAGCTTTGGTCAGAAGAAGATCAGGACGCCGAATCTCGACAGGCTCGCGTCGCAGGGCATGAAACTGACACAGCACTACTGCGGGAACGCGGTGTGCGCTCCTTCCCGCTGCGTGCTGATGACGTCAAAGCATCCCGGCCACGCAACGGTGCGCAGCAACAAGTCGACACCTCCGGAAGGCCAGTGGCCGATCTTCGATGAAGACATCACGCTGGCCGAGGTCCTGCAGCGGCAGGGCTACGTGACTGGAGCGTTCGGAAAATGGGGACTCGGCGGCCCCGGCTCCTGCGGTGACCCGCTCGTTCAGGGCATCAATCGCTTCTTCGGCTACAACTGCCAGTCGCACGCCCACAGTTACTATCCGTCGTACCTGTGGGACAACGACAAACACATCAAGCTCAACAACAATCCACCGGTACCTGGCCACAAAGGACTCGCGAAGGGAGCCGACCCGCAGGACCCGCGCAGCTATGACGAGTTCAAAGGCCAGGACTACGCCCCGGATCGCATCAATGCCGCCGCGCTGGAGTTTGTAAAAGCGAACAAGGATCGTCAGTTCTTCCTTTACTATCCGACCGTCATTCCGCACGTTGCGCTGCACGTTCCCGATGAGGAACTGAAGCCGTACCTGGAACTCGACTGGAACGACCCGCCGTTTACGAAGGCGTCCGGTTACGGCTACACGCCCCACTTCACACCGCGAGCGGCCTACGCGGCCATGATCACCCGCATGGACCGATACGTCGGCAACGTGCTGAACCTGCTCGATGAACTCGGCCTGAGCGACAACACCATCGTCGTCTTCAGTTCCGACAACGGCACGACGCACCTTGGTGAAGAAGTCGACTACAACTTCTTTGAATCCGTTGGCGAGCTGCGCGGCCTGAAAGGTTCACTCTACGAAGGCGGCGTCCGCGTGCCGACGCTCGTCCGCTGGCCCGGCCAGGTCAAAGCCGGTTCTGAGAACGACCGCATCAGCGGCTTCGAAGACTGGATGCCAACGCTGCTCGACCTGATCGGCAATTCCGAGGCGGCCCCGGCAGGCATCGACGGCATCAGCCTCGCCCCGACACTGCTCGGTCGAAAGCAGCAACCACGCCCGTTCCTGTATCGAGAATTCCCCAGCTACGGCGGCCAACAGACCATTCGCGTCGGCGACTGGAAGGCCGTCCGCCAGAAGATGGCCCGAGCCGACTCGATCAAGAACGTAAAGACCGAGCTGTACAACATCGCCGAGGACATTGGCGAGAAGAACGACGTCTCCGCTCAGCACCCGGACGTCGTGGCAAAGCTCGAAAAGATGATGGCCGAGAACCGCGAGCCCTCCGCCGTCTTCCCGCTCCTGCCCATCGACCCGCCACCGAAACGCAAACCGACCTCAAAGAAGAAGTAACCCGCTTACCCCGAAGGCGCAGGCGTTTGCGGAAGCGGGCAGTCTCTCCTGAACTCCTGCGACTTCGGCTCTCGGGCCAAACAGTCGCAGACTACTTCCGGAGCAGCTTGCTGAACTGCTTGAACGTCCGCGTGTTCGCGACATCGGACTTTGTCAGGCCGGCGCGGCGGGCCTGGAAGACGCCGTACTGCATTTCAGAGAACCCCTGAGTGCTGTGCGCGTCGGTGCTGATCACGATCGGAATTCCCAGGTCTTTCGCGGCAGCGGCGTGGACTTCGTCGAGGTCCAGGCGGCTGCGGTGGGCGTTGATTTCGAGCATCACGCCGTTGTCGGCTGCGGCTTTGAAGACGTCCGGATAGCTGATGTCGGCTCCCGGTCGCTTGCCGATGATGCGACCGCTCATGTGGCCAATGACGGATACATGCGGGTTCTGGATCGCCGTCAGCAGTCGCTTGTTGATCTGCTCGCGCGGCTGCTTCAGGCCGTAGTGCAACACGGCAACGACCCAGTCGGCTTCGGCCAGCACGTCGTCCGGCAGGTCCATCGTCGCGTCTTCGAGAATGTCGCACTCGATCCCGCAGAGAACCTCGATACCGGAAACCTTTGACCGCACGTTGTCGATCTCTTTCCAGTGAGCCCGCAGGCGGTCGGCGTCCAGGCCATTGGCCATCGTCACGCGCTTCGAGTGATCGGTAATCGCGATGTACTTCAGACCGCGTGCCTTCGCGGCCTCGACCATCTCCTGAATTGATGCCTTGCCGTCGGTCGCGGTCGTGTGCATGTGTAGATCGCCCCGAATGTCGGACAGCTCGACCAGCTCAGGCAGCTCGCCGCGTTCCGCGAGATCAAACTCGCCGCGGTTCTCACGAATCTCCGGCGGGATCCATGGCAGATCGAGTGCGGCGTAGACGTCTTCCTCCGTTCGTCCGGCCACGTACTCGCCGTCACGAGACACGCAGTACTCATTCACGCTCAGCCCCTTTGACAGAGCGCGTTTGCGAACGACGATGTTGTGTTCCTTCGAGCCGGTGAAGTACTGCATCGCCGCGCCGTACGATTCATCGGGCACGACGCGCAGGTCCATTTCGAGTCTGGTTCCGCCGTCGAAGACCGGCTTCAGTCGCACGCGTTGTTTTGTGTCTCCGCGAGCGAGCACTTTCTCCACAAGCTCATGGGCGGCCAGGGCATCCATCGCCTCTGCGGAATCCGTCGACGTTGCCAGCACGTCCAGATCGCCGATTGTCTCTTTCCTCCGTCGAAAGCTGCCCGCGACGCTGACCTGCGTGACGGAATCGAGCTGCTGGAGCGCGCCAACGATCTCTTCCACCACCGGCAGCGCATCGGCGAGATACACCCGCTGCCCGGCCTGCTCGATCTGGTCCAGTCCTTCGAGAATCGTCTGCGCCGTCTTTTTGCCAAACCCCTTCAGGTCCGCGACGTCGCCTTTCTCACACGCTTCGCGGAGCTGTTCGAGCGTGTCGACCCCGAGTTCGTGAAACAACGCGGACACCTTCTTCGGACCGATGCCGGGGATCCGGAGCATTCTGACGACGCCCGGCGGCACTTCCTCACGCAGCTTCTCCAGTTGCGAGAGCTGCCCCGTCTCGACGATCGCAACAATCTTCTGCGCGAGTTCCTTGCCGATTCCCTGCAGTTCAGTGAGCGTTGCCGGCCCCTCTTCGGCGAGTTCCGCAACCGACTCCGTCAACCCTTCGATCGTGCGTGCCGCATTGCGATAGGCCCGCAGCCGAAACGCATTCGCTCCCTGAATCTCCATCAGGTCCGCGAGTTCCTCAAACAGCCTGGCAATTTCCGCGTTGCGCATTCCGATCTCCTTACAGGGCCGGGGGATCACTCACGTCGCCCCCGATACTCTACAAACCACGGCGACCTCGAACCCGTGTGAACACCGAGTTACGAACGGTCTGCGGAAGACTCAAGGATTGCGAAGGCAATACACAGCCGGGAAAAGATGCGGTTAGCTTTCTCCTGCCAGTCTGCCTCTCCTTCACCCCACCGCAACATTGCCGAATACACATCAGAGAGAGAGAACCATTCATATTCCTCGCATGTTGCGGCAAACAGGCATACGGCGCCGAGCAAGTGAGCTTCCAGGCGACGGTCCAGAGCATCGCCAACTTCCGCGCTGGGTTGGCTCTTATGAAGCCTGCCGTTCTCCCAGAAGAAGGCACCCGCGTACGTCCTGACGAGATCCATCCGCGATGAGCGACCGGTGATTCCCGGGAGCGTCCCGGCAATCCCGCACGGCGAATCCTTATCGACAGAGATGATCACTGACCAAACTGCGTCGCACAGTCGGCCAAGGTCGGGCTCCAATGCGTTGCCGTATGCCCCTTGAGCCATTGAGAAGAAGTCTGCTCGACGGATCATCTCTTCCAATACATCGCTGATCGATCCTCGCGGGGCACGCCCTGTCGCTTCGAGGAAAACGTCCTCGATCGCAGCGCAACACGCAACTTCTCTCTCACGCCCCTGCATTCTGGATGGCCTGACCGTTGACGAAACCAGTATCCAAGCGGCGTGCTACTGAGGCCGCTTCCGGCGGACGGCCTTCTTCTTGCCGGGGGGAGCGAACACTCGTTTGAGTTCTTCAAGACCCGTCGTGCCGTCTTCGACCAGACGCAAGGCATCCTTCTGATGCGTGATCTGCTTGTCCTTGCGAGCGGCTGCTCGAATGGCTGCCGGGTCTGCACCAGCGACGATCGCTTCCTTCACGGCATCCGTCGACTCGATCATCTCGAACACGGCCACTCGCCCGCGAAAACCAATGCCCCCACAGGACCGGCACGGTTCCGGCTCCTCGCCCGTTTTCGGATCCGGCTCGGGCGGCGGTGCCTTGCGGTATAGCGTCTTTGTGTCCTCATCCAGCCCGACCTGAGCGAGTAGCTTGGGGCTGGGACGGAAGGCTTCGCGGCAGCGTGTGCAGAGTTTCCGAATCAGCTTGTGGCTGACGACGCAGGCCAGATTCTCGGCGACGAGCATGGGGTCGCCGACAATCGAGACGTACTTCGCGATCGCGTCCGCCGCATCCCGCGCGTACATCTCTGAGACCACGCAGATATTCTCTGCTGCGAGGGTCGCCGTCTTGACCGTTTCCGGATCCGTGAACTCGTCGAAGAAGATGACGTCGCCTTCGTTCCGTTTGATTCGGTCAATCGTCGTGTCCAGTGTGTGCCCTTCTTCAGGTTCGAAGACGGGAACGTTCAGCACCTCGCGACCGTAAAGATTGCCCAGGATGTAGCACTGGTAGAGGTACGAATCGACACACCGCATTGCGCACAGAGCGGTGGTCGTGACCCCGCTTTCCGGGGGGCCGGCAATCAGCACGACGCCCTTGTGCCCGGCGGCGGTATCGCGGATTTTCGCCTTGATGACTTCCGGAATGCCGATGTCCTCAGGCGTGACTCGTTTCGTCTTGAGATTCCGAATCGTCACCGTGAGCTGCTCAGCGCCCTTACCGGGCAGCGTCTTGACCATCAGCTCAAACGGAAAACCACGGTATTCGGCGTTAATCCCGCCACGCTGCGGCTTATCACGAACACCAATGTCCAGACCGGCGAGCAGCTTCAGCATCTGAATGACGGCGTTCGCCTGCGGGCCGGGATAGCGTGGTCCGGGCCGCTTCATCCCGTCGACGAAAAAGCTGGCCATCGCCCGCTTACCGTCAATCTGAAGTTTCAGCATCTCGGACTTTTCTTCCAGCGCATCCGAGACCAGTTCCTTCGCCGCCGTCAGACCGGCAGCGACCAGCTTCTTGTTCTCTTCAAGATTGGCTTCGGCACCGTTTGTGGCACCTTGAAACAGCACGTACTCGATGTCTTCCGAATCGTCGTCGTCGGCGACTTTCTGGTTCTTCTTAAAGAGAGCCACAACCACAACCTCATGAAGATCAAAACGGGCCAGGGAAACCAACTACGAAGACAGTCTGACAATCATCACAGTAGACCATAGGCCTTCAACGTCTGGACCAGGCTCTCACGCTGTGCCGGTTCCAGAGGTGTCATCGGCAGCCGCACTTCGCCGGTATCGCGGCCCAGCACTTCCATCGCGGCTTTGATCGGAATCGGGTTCGTCGCCAGACCGAGCAGGTCACGACAGAGTGGGAACAGCTTGTGATGCCAACCCTGGGCCTTTGCGACGTCGCCCGCCGTCCAGGCAGCCAGCATCGCTCGCACATCCTGCGGCACGATGTTACCGACGACGGAGATCACGCCGCTGCCGCCCAGAGCAAGCATCGGCAGGGTGAGGCTGTCGTCACCTGAAAGCAGTGTCAGGTCGCTGCCCGAGAGAATCTGCGACGACTGATCCATCGAGCCGGTCGATTCCTTGACGGCGACGATGTTCGGACACGCTTCGGCCATCCGCACGATCGTGTCCGCCTCGATATTCTTCGCCGTACGTCCGGGAATGTTGTAAACCACCAGCGGGATGTCGACCGCGTCGGCAATCGCTTTGTAATGCTGGAAGAAACCTTCCTGGGTCGGCTTGTTGTAGTACGGGGCGACCTGCAGCGAACCGTCCGCTCCAGCAGCCTGAGCCGCCTTCGTCAGACGAATTGCCTCGGCCGTGCTGTTCGAGCCCGTACCGGCCATCACTTTAATCCGACCGGCCGCGTGCTCGCAGACGACGCGAATCACCAGGTCATGCTCAGCATGAGACAGCGTCGGACTTTCACCGGTCGTCCCGACAGGAACGAGTGCCTCGGTGCCGGCTTCAACGTGAAAGTCAACGAGCCCGCGCAGTGCCGCCTCGTCAACGGCTCCATCCTTCAGCGGCGTCACAAGCGCCACGGACAATCCTGCGAACATTTCGCCACGACGTGCCATCAGACAGGCCTTCTCATCAATCGGTAGGCCGAAACAGGCGAAGCGCCGTTCCGGCATTGAAATTCGGTTTCGGAGTGCCGGAGCGGCCTCGCGCCAGCTCCGACCAACCATTCATTGCTTCTTTTCTGCTCGCACCATCCGTCGTAGCTGGATTCGCAGGAATTCAGCCCGTCGGACGAACGATCTGAATTCCTGCGAATCCAGCTACACACAAACGCGGCGACCTCTCAGCGGCCCTTCCAGTCGACATTCGACAGGCTGGCCAGTGCGAGCTGCAGAGCGTGCGTGCCGTCCCGGCCGTGCCCCTGAGCCTGCAGGGCCAGATAAAGCTGATGTGCCAACGCCAGGCCCGGCAGGCAGAGGTTCATCTTCTTCGCTTCAGCCAGCGCGATGCCCATGTCCTTGATGAAGTGCTCAACGAAAAAGCCCGGATCGAAGTTGTTGTCCATGATCCGCGGGCCAAGATTCGACAGCGACCAGCTTCCCGCAGCTCCCGAACCGACACTCTGCATGACCGTCGGCAGGTCCAGCCCTGCCTTGTGCCCGTACAGCAGAGCCTCGCAGACCCCGATCATGTTCGTGGCAATCAGCGTCTGATTGACCATTTTGGTGTGCTGGCCGGCTCCGGCCCCACCCTGATGGACGATCGTCTTGCCCATCGCGTCCCAGCACGGCTGCAGCGCATCGACGATTTCCTTGTCACCGCCGATCATGATCGACAGAGCACCGTTCTTCGCGCCGACATCGCCGCCGGAAACCGGAGCGTCGACACTGGCAACGCCCTGCTCTTTCGCGGCTTCGTAGATCTCAACGGCCAGCGACGGATCGCTCGTCGTCATATCGACCAGAACATTTCCGGACTTCGATCCGGCCAAAGCTCCCTGCTCGCCGAGGAAAACTTCCCGCACGTCACTGGGGAACCCGACGATTCCGAAAATCACATCCGACTGTTCGGCGACGGCTTTCGGCGAATCGACCCACTGAGCCCCTTTGGCCACCAGAGCTTCTGCTTTGGATTTCGTCCGCGAATAGACCGTTGCAGAGAATCCGGCGTCGATCAGGTGTCCGCACATGCTGGACCCCATCACGCCAGTTCCGATCCAGCCAATTTTCGTCGTGCCAGGAGCGATCGTCAGAGCCATCGTGCCGTCTGTCCTTCCGTTAACAGCTTGCGTTGCGGTTTGCCTTGTTGTCGCCCGCCGCTGTCTGGTTGCCGCTGGGCGGGCGGCGCGGGAGTATATCGGTCGGGTTTCGAGAAGTCACACGACGCGTCGGCGAACCGAAATCCCGAAATTTCGCGGCCTCTACGCCCGTTTCACGACTCTCGGCAGCAGCCTGACGGATCATCATGAGCGAACCAGTTGCCTGGTTGAATGGCCAGATTCTCCCGCACTCGCAGGCAGCTCTGCCAGTCGGCGATCTCGGCGTTGTCGCCGGGGCGAGCGTCACGGAAATGATCCGCACGTTCCGCCACAAGCCCTTCCGCCTCGACGCGCACCTCGACCGGCTCGACACGTCACTCGAACTGCTCGACTTTCCCACTCGCCCGCCGCGAGCAGACCTCGAAGCCGCCGTCGCCGACGTTGTCCGCCACAACGTCGGGCTGATCCCGGCGAGCCACGATCTGGGCATCATCGTGTTCGTGACGGCCGGCCAGAATCCGACGTACCTCGGAGCCGCCGGTCGCGACCAGACGTCGCTGGGCAGCGTCTGCGTCCACACGTTCCCGCTGCCGTTCGAATTCTGGGCCGAGCTGTACTCGAAGGGCGGCCACCTGACGACGGTCGGTGTCCCACCACTGCCGGAAGACGCTGTCACTCCCCGAGCCAAGCACCGCAACCGCCTGCACTGGTGGCGAGCTGACCGCGAGGCCGGCCAAAAGACTCCCGGCTCGCGAGCCCTGCTGCAGACTACCGACGGCCAGTTCACCGAGACCAGTTCCGGCAATCTGCTCGTCGTTCACGGGCAGACCATCTCCACACCGCCCTCGGACCTCGTGCTCGGCGGCATTACCCGCGCGGTCACGCAGGAACTCGTGACGGACTGCGGCTTCACCTGGCAGGAACGACCTCTGTTTGAACCCGACCTGCAATCCGCCGACGAAGTGCTGACGACCTCGACGCCCTACTGCGTCCTGCCAATTACCAGATTCAACGGTCAGGCCGTCGGACTCGGCACGCCTGGCCCGATCTGCGGCGAACTCACCACCGCGTGGAGCAACCTCGTCGGACTCGATATCGTCCGCCAGTCCGTCGCGGCAGCCGCCGACCGAACTGGCGACGCCCAGTCGTAGCGAAACTCGCGCAGAGTTTCGGCCGTCGAGCCTGAACGGGTGCCGAAACTCTGCGCGAGTTTCGCTACTCAGATCTTCTACTCTCTTCCCCCACATTTCTCCTCCCCCCACACCTCACCACGAATGCTCCGCGAACACCTCACCTTCTTCCGCGAGTTCCGCCAGCGGTTCGACACGACCGGAGCCATCGCGCCCAGCAGCCGATTCCTCGCGCGGGCCATCACGCATTACCTGAGACAGCGGTCCGCCGATCAGCCGGTCCGAGTCCTCGAAATCGGCCCTGGCACCGGCGCATTGACCAACGCGATTGTCCGGCATCTGCGGGAGGGCGACCGCTTCGACCTCGTCGAACTGAACGAGTCTTTCGCGAGCCACCTCCGACAACGATTCGAGACCGATCCCGCCTGGAACCGAGTCGCCGCCTTTTCCGAGGTCCACGTTCAGCCGCTGCAGGAGTTTCAGTCCGAGGCCCCGTACGACTTCGTGATCTCCGGCCTGCCTTTGAACAACTTCCCGGTCGACCTGGTCGGCGACATCTTCGAGCACTATTTCCGCCACCTGGCACCGGATGGCGTGCTGTCCTACTTCGAGTACCAGTTCGTCCGCACGCTGCGAACACGCATCGGCGCGCGATCAGAACGAGCCCGCATGCAGGCCATCGAAGACATCATGTCCGCCCACTGTCGAGCACACCGCATCCGCCGCGACTGGGTCTTCGCCAACCTGCCCCCCGCGTGGGCGCAGCATCTTCAGAAGTAGCTGCAGGAAGCGAGTGTTCCAAAGTGCCCGCCGCTCGGCCCAGGTCGAGCTGTCTCGGGCACCGCTCGGCACGGGTCCAGAAGCAGGAAACCCGCACGAGGCAGAACGTCCCACATGCGGCGACGGACTCCCGTGGGAACGCGGGCGCGGATTCGCTACAACGCCGCCGCCCTTCTTCAAAGTTTCTCTATCTCACTGGTTTCACTGTGACGGAGCACGTTGAGCATGATCACGAGGATCACAGGCAAGCTGGTTCATCTTTCTGAAGCGGCGGCCACAATCGCGGCCGGACCGTTCGAGTACGAGGTTCTGATCCCGGAATTCGTCCGGCGGCAGCTGCAGCCGTCGGTCGGGCAGGAAGTCAGTCTGCGGACGATCGAGTACCTCGACGGCAACCCTCAGCAGGGCCGGCTGGTGCCGCGCATGGTCGGCTTTATGAACGAAGCCGAACTCGACTTCTTCAACTCGGTCTGCCAGGTCGACGGCGTCGGCGTCAAGAAGGCGCTGCGAGCGATGGTCCGCCCCGTCCGCGAAGTCGCGACGGCGATCGAGGAGCAGGACATCAAGCAGCTGAGCACGCTGCCCGGTGTCGGCCCGGCGATGGCCGAGCGCATCGTTGCCAAGCTGCGGCGCAAGATGGCGAAGTTCGCTCTGATGGTCGACAAGGCCGACCTCGGCAGCAGCATCGCTCAGCCATCCATCGCCGAGGACGCCTACGAAGCCCTCCTCAGCCTCGGCCACAACGCCGCCGAAGCCCGCGAAAAGGTGGAAGCCGCCATCAAATCGATGCCCAAGGCAAAAACCGTCGACGAACTGCTGATGGAAATCTACCGTCGCAATCGCGCGTAGTCCGACAACAGCAACTCGACCGTTATGGACAGCCGGTCTCTGCGAATTATTCACTCATTTAAGGGCAGCGGATTCACCATGCTGAAACTCGCCACCAAGTTCATTCCGGTTCGACACGCGTTTGAGACTGCCTGGCGGGCTGGGTTTCGGTATGCCGAGTTCTGGCTCGACGGAGCGTTGCTCGACGACTGGGAGAATGTCGCAAAGACGGCTCTCGATTTTCCGCTCGACTACGCCCTGCATTTCCCGAATCGCTCGAACCTGACCGACGAGCAGGTGGCGAACTGCGTGCACCTTTACGAGGCCCTGGAATGTCAGGCGATGGTCATCCACTCGCCCATGTTCGAGCGGTATGGCGAGGGCCTGCTCCGGCTGAAACCCGAGATCGTGCTGGCGGTCGAGAACCACAAGCTGACTCCGGACGACCTCAGAAAATGGGGCAAGGAGAATCAGTATCTGACGCTCGACGTCGAGCACGTCTGGAAATTCACGCTGCCTGGCAGCTCGTTCGACGAGTTCCTCGACACCGTCGGAAAGCTCATCGAGCGTCACGCCGACAAGTTGCGGCACGTCCACATGCCCGGTTACGTCCCCGGTTTTGACGAGCACCGCCCGATGTACTGCTCGCGCGAGACCGTCTTCGCCGTCTTCGACATGCTGCAGCAGATCGACTACCGCGGCCTGGTCGTCTCCGAGGTCAACGCCGAGTATCAGAACGAACTCGACCTCCGCATGGACCGCCTGCTCTTCGACCGCTGGCGGGAAACTGCTGGCGGAGCTTCGAGCGCGTCGCCGCCAACCGAAGACTGATGGACCACGTGACGTGACAGTTGCCGGCTCGAGCGACCCACTGATTCTGCAGTCGTACTTGTGCAGAGTCTCAGATGCGCGGCTCGTTTCGTTCGCGGAGCGAACAACGACTTTCGGGCAGCCACAAAGTCGTTGATCGCTCCGCGATCGAACCGCGGTCTGCGAGAGAGAGCCTGCTGCTGCCGCCGACTCCCGTTGCAGCTTCGTCATCGAGTCATGACGCAAAGAGTCGCAGCAGATGCGGCACGAAGATCACCAAACCGGCACTCGCCGCACCGACCGACAGCAGCAGGACTGCTCCAGCCGCTATATCGAGTGCCCGGCCAATCGCCGGATCCGTCTCACGAGTAATCGCTCGTGCCAGCGATTCAATCGCACTGTTGAAGCACTCAGCCGCGACCACGCCAGCGATACAGGTCAGCAGAATCGCCCACTCTGTTGAACTGACCTGAAACGCAGCTGCAGCAGCAATCACGAAGATCGTGGCAACTGCGTGAACAATGAAGCTCTTCTCGCCACGGATGGCGAACTGGATTCCCCGTCCTGCGTAACGGAATTTTGAAACCCACGTACGCGAAACACGATGCACATCTGCGTTCTTCGGTTCACCGTCCGGCAGAGGATTCGCATCGGCTGTCTGTGGTGACTCCATGATGTCGTTCTCCATCGTCTGCTTGTTGAGCTTCCGGGAAGCATCGATCAATACACAGCACGCGCCAGCCCCTCAGACAAGATTCGATTGATATGTCGCGACTTCGTGAATTGCCGGTCGCCGTGGGTTTTTTGAGCACTCAGTTTCTGGTTTAATCGAAACGAAAGGTATTCGCGAGACGCGCGTCGCGGGCAGAGTTCTGATCAACCGAATCGAATCTGCTGACAGACGACACGACGCGGCTCTTCGGGAAGGATCACCCCCTCATGATGCACTACTCGTGCGATGTCTGCGGCTGCAAACTGAAGGACGAACGCTTCGTCGTGCGTCTCGATATTTATCCGGCATTCGACCCGGACGCGATCTCCGCCGACGATCTCGAACAGGACAATCTCACGGAACTGTCCGAGCTGCTGTCGGACTTTGAAGCGACCGGGGAGATGAATTTCCAGGATTCCGATCCGACGTCGTTCCGCTACGACCTGTGTTCGGACTGCCATCGGAATTACCGCAAGGATCCGCTGGCCCTGCACCGACCCGGACGGATGCGTTTCAGCGAGAACTGAGGTTCCGGCGCTCCAGCCAATGCGCTAGAACTCGCCGCCCAACCCGGGCAGTCACTCAGCCATTGAATTGCATGGAGGCAGACCCTTGGCCCAGAACAAACGCGGGAAGAAGTCTCTCCCGCCGCTGATCGTCATTGTCCTGATCGTCGTCGCTTTTCTGCTGCGTGCCAGCGGTGCTCTGCCGCCGGAAGTCGCGCGGATCGTCGACCGCTACCTGCCGTCAGAAGTTCGGCGGGCCATCCCCCAACGCACCGTCGTCGATGGCGATGGACAGTTTCTCGTCGAACGCGTCGTCGACGGCGACACGCTTGTCCTCAGCAATGGCGAAAAGGTCCGGCTGATCGGCGTCGACACTCCCGAAACGAAGCATCCGACGAAACCGGTCGAGCCCTACGGGCCGGAGGCATCGGCGTTCACGAAGAACGCTGTCGAAGGACAGGCCGTCACGCTGAAGTTCGATCGCGAGAAGTACGACCGTTATCAGCGGATGCTTGCCTATGTTTACCGCGACGACAACTGGTGCCTCAACGAGGAACTGATCCGCAACGGCCTCAGTGAGTGCGTGACGAAGTACCCCTTCGACAGTTCGATGAAGGAGCGGTTCCGGCAGGCCGAAGATCAGGCGCGGCGCGAACGTCGCGGCATCTGGAGTCAGTCAACGCCGGTTGCCGCTCGCTGAACCGTCGCCTCGGCGCATTTCAACCATCGGTTCACGGGCCTCAGAACAGCCGCAATTGGCCGCTGCTGGACTTCGGCGGTCGGAAGTGTTCGGTGCTCAGTGCCGGGTACTGGCGATCGAGACCGAACTTCCTGCTGAAGATCCGAAATGCCTGAGCGATCTGCGTCGCGATCTCGCCTGAACCGCGCATCCGCTGGCCGGACGTGGATTCGGAAAGTTCTCCGCCACGACAGGACCGCAGACGGGATTCGACACGAGGCTTCTCCTGCGGCCGATTCTGCTCAAGCCAGTCGAGGAAGATCGGCTCAACAGCCAGCGGCAGACGCAGCAGCGTGTACGACGCTGATCGTGCACCAGCGTCCGCTGCGGCTTTCAGAATCGCGGGCAATTCCGAGTCCGTCAGGCCGGGAATCACAGGGGCAACCATGACATTGACCGGGATTCCGGCTGCGGCGAGTTCGCTGATCGTCCGCAGCCGCGCCTCGGGAGAACTAGTCCTCGGCTCCAGGCAGCGGCACAATGACCGGTCAAGCGTCGTCACGCTCAGATTGACGACGACCAGGTTGTCGCGAGCAAGGTCGCACAGGACGTCAATGTCTCGCGCCACGAGAGCATTCTTCGAAATGATGCCAACCGGCTGCCGCGCTTCGGCGGCGACTTCGAGACACTGCCGCGTCAACCGATAGTCGCGTTCGGCAGGCTGGTAGCAGTCCGTCACGCCCGAAAAGACAATCAGCTCCGGCGACCAGACATCGCGGGCCAGCCAGTCACGAAACAGCTGCGGGGCTCGCTGCTTGACGAAGATCTTCGACTCGAAATCCAGTCCGGCACTCAGGCCGAGATACTCGTGCGTCGGCCTCGCGTAACAGTAGCTGCAGCCGTGAGCGCAGCCTCGATAGGGATTCAGGCTGAAACGGAACGGAACATCGGGACTGTCGTTCTCCGAGATGATCGACCGGGACTCGTCCGGCAGATACTCGGTCCGCACGTCCCGCAACTGCTCGAAGTATTCGTCGTCCTCCGCGAGCTGCTCAAGATCGTCGACCCGCTGAACGGTCTCGAAGCGGTTCGGCGGGTTGATCTGTGCTCCGCGGCCGTGAGCCTGTGGTCGCCGATCCGTCATCCGATTCCTCTATCCGAGCTTTGTCACCGCGGCCACACTCCGCCACTCTGGATGGCGAAGCTCCCCGCAGAGTCCATCTTGACCGGGTTTCGCGATTCTGCGACAAGCCGCGCCCTTCCTCGCAGGCAGGCCGAGACTTGCGGCCCGCCTCCCG
>Ga0070727_10003010_pt1 | contig 15684 bp, 14 predicted proteins | sample tdAd472_FD_66722 | JGI IMG/M metagenome (GOLD analysis project Ga0070727, IMG submission 66722) | Marine sediment microbial communities from the Atlantic coast under amendment with organic carbon and nitrate - tdAd47.2 | ecosystem: Environmental > Aquatic > Marine > Coastal > Sediment | place...
GCAGCCGCTCTGGCGCGTATTGGCACGGCAATTAGTAAGTTCTGGGTGTGCAAGCGTGGTCCCAATCATGTCTATGAGTCCATGGAATGCCACGGAGGCCCGGGCTACATCGAAGAGAGCATTTTGCCCAGGCTGTACCGAGAGGCCCCGGTTAATTCCATTTGGGAAGGATCGGGCAACGTAATTTGTCTTGATGTTCTGCGCGCAATGCAAAAAGCCCCGGAAACGGTTGAGGTCTATTTTGCCGAAGTCGAAAAAGCTCGAGGCGAAAATGGGCGCTTAGACAAGGCAATGGATATTTTGAAAAAGCACCTGACGAATACTGCCGACATGGAATTGCGAGCTCGGCGGATCACCGAACGGTTGGCTATCATTTGGCAAGCTGCCCTTTTGGTGCAGTATGCTCCAGAGGCAGTCTCCGATGCCTTCTGCCAATCACGCTTAGGCGATAGCTGGTCTGGTGCTTACGGAACCCTTCCAGCCGACAGCAATTTCACTGCAATCATTGAGCGGGCGCAAGGCCGCTAGGCTTTTTTCTCCAACCATTCTGCGGACTGGGTCCAGAGCGTGTTGGCGAACTTTGAGGTAAAGAAGCCGAAGTGGCCGATGGTTTTTTCACCGACCCGGCAAGGTGCTACGTGGCGACGCTCGATTTTTGCGTTGGTGTAGACATCGGCAAGGGCCTGCACGGCCTTGTCGGGGCCAAACATGGGGTCATCGGCGAGGCTGTAAAACAGCATGGGGGCCGTGATTTGGGCAAACCCTTCTTTTACATGGGGGCCATCTGAGAGGATATAGCCAGGCGCGATACCCCATTTGCGCCATTTGAGCGCGACGCCTTTCGGCAGGTCTTCACTGCCCAAGAACCAGCCAGGCATAATGCCCGTGAGGGCCACGAGAGCAGGCAAGACAACGTACCAGAAGAGCAAGACTTTTAACTGGTGGATGCCGCTCCAATTGCGCCACTCACCAAGTTGGGAGGCAACCAGAAGAATTTTATCGAAGCGGTTATTGTCTGGCACAATGCTCAAAATTTGCCCAGCGACAGAATGGCCAACCATCATGAACTGTTTCGGTTTGAAGTTTTCTTCCACCCAGGCCATGGCACCGGGCATATCGTCGGTCCCCCATTGGGCCATGTCTGCTTCAAAACCTTTAAGGTTTTCAGGGCGGGAGCTGCCGATGCCGCGATAGTCAAAAGCGAGAACCTTAAATCCTCGATCCCTCAGCGAGTGCGAAAATTTGTGATAATAGCCGCGCTTGACGCCGGTGGCCGCGGCGACCAAGACAGCATCTCCATTGGCGGTTTCCTCATCAGGCCAATAGGCCGTTCCTGATAATTCAAAACCATCAAGTGCGGGGAAGGTGACGTACTCTACTTTGTCGCTTTCCATAGTCACTCCTTGGGCCCGGTTTTCCAGTTGGTGTGGGCTATTGCTACGATCTCGCCCTGAGTGTCTTTGAGGGTTACTTCGCCCCGATGCTCTTCATCCTTGCTCCAGTCAACGTCTGGTGCGGTGCATTCGGCCGTGATTCGCCCCCGCGCCTTTTTCACATACTCCACATCCATGCCCGTAACGATCCAGCGACCGTTTTTTGGTTGTGCGGCAGAGAGGGCGAGGGAGCAGGTCAATTCGGCCAAATTGATCATGGCGATGGCATGAACTGAATTGAGATGGTTGCGCACCTTGCGTCGGTCGCGGAATGACGCGCGGGCATAGCCTGGTTCCACAGCTTCCACTCTGGGGCCGATGGTGCCGGTATAGGGAACCATCAGGCCAATAAGAGCGCTAAACAGTCGAGTGCCGCCGGGGAGTTTTTGGAAGCGGCGCCATTTTTGAAGAGTGGGTGAGGATAATGGGGTCATATGTTGTTCTCTGGATTGAAAATACGCCAGGCAGCATCCGCCAGCACGTCTTTCACCTGTGAAGGAGTTTGATTGCTGCGGCCCGCAAGCCAATGGCGAATGATTTCTTGAGAGGGGCCGATAATAAGCGGGATATAGAGCTCTTTGGGATAATGGGCGATGTCGCCTCGCTCTATATAGGGGCGGACTATGGTGCCGACACGAGAGAGGGCTTCAGCCGTTGTGTTTCGAAGCTCAGCCTTGGCCTCCTTAATGGCGGCATCGCGGCGCATATAGAGAAGATAGCGCGCCCAATCGGGGTTGGTTTCGGTCCAGTCCAAATGATGGCATACCACACCCCTGACCAGCTCTTCCGCGGACGCTGCCTTATCCAGAACATTAAAAACGCCAGTCCAATACAGCACTTTGCCGTGAAGATAGAGCGCTGCAGCGATACCTTCTTTGTTGCCAAAGTGATGGTAGATAGAGCCTGTGCTGGCACCGGACCTTTCTCGAATATCCTCAATGGTCGTGCCTGCGATGCCTGTCTCGGAAAAACAGGTTAAGGCTGCTTCGAGGATACCTTCTTTTCTTCGTTGCGTTGCTAAAGACATGGCGTGCCTGCAAATGGAATATTCTTCTAGAATATAATTCTATTTCTGTTTGAGCAAGCTGAGATGCGTGCAAGGCGCTCTGATATGGAAAAGAAGTTAGGGCAGAGACCTGAAAATGCTGTTGAAAACAGGTATTTCGCGTAACATCTAGTAATCACCGAGGGAATTAAGCATTGTGACTTAATGATGCTGGCAAAATAGATAACAGAAAAACCGAAAAAATGTCTCAGCTCTTCCGCCCGACCCAAATTGCTTTGAAGCTGATCAAAGCGCTTGTCATTTTCAGCACACTGGTAGCGTTGATCACAACCTCAGTACAGCTGTGGTCGGAATATGACCGTGACCTTGACGCCATCGAATTCCGGTTTGAACAGGTGGAACGGGGCTATTTAGAGAGTGTGGCCGCTAACGTATGGCATTTTGATACAAGCCGACTAAGCCTGCTGGTCAGGGGCATCATTGAGTTTCCTGACTTTACCTTTGCCGTCGTGCGGGGGTCCGATGGCAAGGTTCTAGCAAGCGCTGGCAAGAGCATGGAGACGCGGGTCATAAAAAATACCTACCCGCTGATCTACACCTATCGGGATAAGCAGCATGAAATTGGTGAGTTGGAGGTGGTTGCCAGCCTGACCAATGTTTACAACCGAGTAATTGACCGGTTTGGACTCATTCTCTTGTCCAATGCAGTGAAGACCTTTCTGGTCGCCCTGTTCATGTTTGCCGTGGTCCATTGGCTGCTCACCAATCCTTTGAATGCGATTGCTCGGCACGTTCAGGAAATTGATTTTAAGGGGCTAAAAAAACCCTTGAGCCTTAAGCGAAAATTCCAAGGCCGCAAGTTTGATGAAATGGATCAATTGGTCGACTCGCTCAACCACATGCAGTCTCGATTGTTTGATGAGCTAGCTGCACGCAAACAGGCCGAAGAGAAATTACTCCAGGCTCATGATCATTTAGAGGAGCGTGTTGAAGAGAGAACCCAGTCGCTAACCGACGAAATTGCCAACCGTAAAAGTACGGAGGAAGAGTTGCGCAAAGTCTCCGGTGCAGTTGAGCAAAGCACAAACATGATCTTCATTACTGATACCAATGGCACGATTGAATACGTCAACGCACGCTTTACAGAATTGTCAGGTTACACACCTAGGGACGCGATTGGAGCCAAGCCAAGTATCCTCAAATCGGGCGACACGCCTGAGGAAATATATGCTGATCTTTGGCAAACGATCTTGAGCGGAAGTGAATGGCGGGGAGAGTTAATGGATCGCTGCAAAAATGGAGACGTCTTTTGGGCTGCAGTATCCATTGTACCGATCCACGGCGAAGATGGTGAAATCACCAGTTTCGTCGCCATGCACGAAGATATCACGGGACGCAAAGAGGCAGAGCAGGCCATGCGCGATGCCCACAATGCAGCAGAGGTTGCAAACAAAGCCAAGACAGACTTGATGGCAAATATGAGCCACGAGTTGCGCACACCTCTCAATGCCATTATCGGTTTCTCGGAAACCATGAAGCATTCGATTTTTGGGCCGTTGGGCAGTCCTCAGTACGAAGAATATGCCGATTTCATCCATTCTTCTGGCGCACACCTGTTGCAGTTGATCAATGACATCTTGGATGTTTCCGCGGTGGAAGCAGGAAAACTGACCCTTAGGGAAGAAACAGTCGATGTGAAGGAGCTCTGCGAGGCATCAGTTCGAATTGTTGCTCCCAAGGCAATCGATTCCAATATTGCTTTGAGTGGGATTAGGGGCAATGCACTTCCAAGCCTCCATGCCGATCCACTGCGCATAAAGCAAATCTTCATCAACCTTCTTTCTAACGCCGTTAAGTTTACACCTGAAAAAGGGGAGGTCTCTTGCGATGCATACATTGATGAAAGCAAGGAGATGGTAATCACGGTGACCGATACGGGCGTTGGTATGGATGAGGATGGAATTGAGAAAGCGATGTCAAAGTTTGGTCAGGTGGACAGCTCACTTTCTCGGAGTCACGAAGGTACAGGACTTGGTTTGCCGCTAACCAAGGGGTTAGTCGAGTTGCATGGCGGAACTCTGGAGTTGGAAAGCAAGATCGGCACAGGAACAAAGGTAACTTTGAGGTTCCCTCAAAACAGATTAAGAGAGCAATGAAGAGGGAAATAGCCTTAGGTTTCTGGTTGCTAATAACAAAAACCAGCGTTGTTTTGTCCACATGAGTGTGACAAGGTTTGCATGGTCAAATTTGGAGAGGCAAGTTTGGTAATTCGTGCAATGCGGCGCTTTCCAGTGTTCGTACTTCTCTTATGTTTTTTCGTAATTTCAGCTCCAGGTAAGGGCAAGGCTCTTGAGCTGGGCTTAACGCCTAGTCACGTCTTTGGGCTTTGGCAGAACATTAATTTTGCTTTTCTTGAGCTGCAAAAAGTTCACAACCCCGGCATTTCGCTTGATCAGGTGCGTGCTTTAAAGGCGGCCTCATTTAAGGGAAAGCGGCCTGCGGATGTGTTTCAAAAAGCCAGAGCACTGTGGCCGCACCTAAAAGCGACCAATAAGCTCGACGCGATGCCCTCAACGCCCGCATGGATTTTGGACTATCAGCGTTTGGAGGGTGATCTAGAACAAAGAACTGTGACGCCAAGCCAAGTTTTTGTCCTTTCTTCCCATATCCTAAACGCTTTGGTCGATGCCATTGCAAAGGAGACCAATGGAAAGCAGGCCATCAGCCAGTTCTATGATTTAAAGGACTTTAAGGATAAAGACCCAAGTGATGTTTTTGGTGTGGTTGATTTGCTCTATCGACGACTCAAGCTGGTTGAGGCAATGAATGTACCGAATAAGGGAGGTAAGTAGCGGTGCTTCCCTCTATTCGAATTACCACCTTTGGCGTGATTGTTTCTCTTGGTCTCATGGTGGCTGTTGTTGCGGCCACCGCTTTGTCGGTTGTGTCCTATCGTAATGCTCAAACGGTTGATACGACGTGGCAACAGTATGAAAAAGTAGCGGCAAGAAAAGCACTTCTTTTAAGCCAGGTCCGTGGGTTGCTTGGTTACGATGGAATGATCCACCACTTCAAAAACTTTGTCTTGCGTCAGGAACGTTGGCGTGTGGTATCGGTCCATAAAAATCTCCTTCAACTTTCTATCGCTTTGACGGCCTATCAAGCATTGGGCTTGGAAGAAGGAGAGCATGAGGCTTTTGAAGCCTTGGTTTCGACGGTTAGTGACTACAAGGACAAGATTGCTCTCGCTGAAACATTGGCTGGCAAAGGATTGAGCGCCGTCGAGATTGACGATGCCGTTAAAATCAATGATGCCATAGCCTCTCAGTCTCTTGATATACTAGTCAAGCAGGCCACCCTGAGATTGTTGGAAAACACCAAAAAAGTAAGAGAACTCGTGAGCGACACGCGGGCCTTCTCAACGGGTTCGGGAACTCTATTGGTGGCGATCTTGCTGACCCTGGCTTTAACCACCACATGGTTCACCTATTGGCGCCTAATTATGCCGGTACAAGATTTGGTGAAAAGTTTTCGAAGCGTCAACCCTCATGATCCTGGGTCAGAGCGATTGCCATTTGACGAGACTATAAAGGGAACGGAGCTTGGTGAGCTAGCAACGGCGGGCAACTCATTCCTTGAGGCAGTGCACGAGCATTCGCTTTTACGACAAAGGGCCGAGATTGAAGTCCGAGACCGGGAAGAACACTTACGTTCCGTGGTGGAGAACGCTGTTGACGCCATCATTAACATTAATGGCATTGGCACGATCATTTCCTATAACTCGGCGGCATCCACGCTTTTTGGCTACAGCACAGAAGAGGTTATTGGCAAAAATGTTTCAATGCTTATGCCCGAACCGTATCATTCGGCCCATGACGGCTATTTGAAGAACTATTTAGATTCTGGGGAAGCCAAGGTCATTGGAACCAGCCGAGAGGTTGAAGGATGTCGCAAAGACGGTTCAACCTTCCCCCTTCGTTTGGCAGTGAGTAAAACGGAGACATCAGAAGGGCTGAGCTTTACGGGAATTATTCGTGACTTAACGCTTGAGAAAGAGGCTGAACTAAGGCTGCGTATTGCCAAGCAGGAAGCCGAAAAAGCAAACCAAGCCAAGTCGGACTTTTTGGCGAGTATGAGCCATGAGCTGCGAACACCAATGAATGCGATCATTGGCTTCACCCAACTTATGGAGACTAGCCCGACGGACCCGCCATCGGAACGCCAGAAGGAATATCTCGGCCTCGTTGTTAAAAGCGGAAATCACTTACTAGAGCTAATCAACCAAGTTCTCGATCTCAGTAAAATTGAAGCGGGTCGTTTGGAAGTTGAGAAAACGGATGTCGATATTGTGCCGTTAATCAAAGAATGTTTGACGAGCCTTGATGTTCGGGCTGAGAAAATGGGAATCAAGCTTGAAACAGAAAGTGATGGGAAGCCCGTGCCGACTATTCGATCCGACCCAGCCCTTCTTCGGCAGGTTCTTCTTAACCTTGTTTCTAATGCGGTGAAATACAACAAGCCCAATGGTCAGGTCGTGGTCGACCATAGCATCAGTGAACAAGGCACGTTGAGAATCAACGTTCACGATACAGGAGAAGGCATTCGCGAAGAGCTGCAAGGTAATCTATTCTCGCCCTTCAATCGTTTGGGCAGGGAGGCGGGAGAGATTGAAGGGACAGGAATCGGCCTTTCCATTACCAAACGTATCGTAGATGCCCTAGGAGGACGTATTGGGTTTAAATCTATTGAAGGTGTCGGAAGCGACTTCTGGATTGATTTGCCCGTTGTCAATTTGCAAGAAAATGAAAAAGCCAGGGCTGATGCGAGTTTACAGGCTTAGCCGACGTGTCAGAAAAGCCAAAACAACAATAGCCGCCGCCGCTCCATTCATGACCCAAACGGACGACGCCCAAAGGCCTGTTGCACTGACAATAGCAGCAACAATTGGTGGGCCGATCATCTGACCGAGATGGGACCCTTGGACGATGAGGCCATTGGTCGTGCCGATTAAGCTCGGCGTTGGCGAAACAGCAGGGGCGCCCGAAAGAATCGCCCCCGGCAGCATCCCGCCTGCTGCAGAAAAAACAAGACACAGCACAAATCGTATTAGGTCAGGCAAAGCATCGGAGAATATGCCTTGGGCGGACAAGGCCATCAGGAGCGCTCCACCGGCAAGGATCATCCAGCGCGCGGCGCCTCGGTGCTGAATCCAGCCGGCCCCGAGATTGCCGATGATATTGGCGGCGACAATGATTGCTGTAAGCATCGCAGCAAGCGATGTGCTGAGCCCTTTGGTTTCAATCATTGCGCTCGGCAGCCAGACCATTAGCGTGACCCACTGAAAAGTATAAAGAGCAAAACAGATAGACAGGATCGCTGGCCCTGGAACCGTTAAGATGGTCTTGAAATTTCCCGGAAGGGTCGACCAGGACGTTCGGTGACGTTCTGCAGGTTTGCTCCCGCGGAAGAGGAGAGCAGCCCAAAACAGGCTAAGACCAGCGATCAATTGAAAGAGCCCCCGCCACCCAAATGAGTCGAGAATAACTGGTGATGCTAAAATCATCAGAGCACTTCCCGCAGGCATGTAAGTACTCCAGAGCCCGAGACTGAGCTTTAAGTCGTCAGTGGAAGAGGATTGGGCGATGAGTGCCCCTCCTGCAACGGCGGCTGATAGAAAACCAATACCTTCTAAAGCGCGTGTACTTAAAAGAAACGCCCCGCCATCGGCGAAGCTACCTAGAATGCTGCCGAGAGCGAGGAGAACAAGACCAATTGCAAGAATACGGCGTGCTCCAAAGCTATCGACCACCGATCCCGTTAGAATGCCAAAGATCAAACCAATAAGGCTGAAGATCGAAACGGCCCAACCGCCCTCGACAAGGGAAAGGTCCAAATCAGCCCTTAGATCCGGGAGTGAAGGCGGCATTTTTCCAAAGTGGGCCGCAGCGATAATGCCGCCCCCAAGGGCTAAAAGTACAGTCGGCCAGCGTGTCATTTAGTTATTTGGTGTCCGTGAAGGGAAGGGTAAAACAAAAAGCTGAGCCAACACCTAGCTCGCTTTCGACCCAGATGCGACCATTTAAGTGTTCGACAATCTTTTGCGAAATGGAGAGGCCCAAGCCGACACCCATGGGATTTCCGCTCTCCTGCTGACGGGCCTGATAGAACCGATCAAAAATTTTATGTTTGTCCTCTTCGGCAATACCGGGGCCATTGTCGGTGATCGTCACCAATGCGCCTTCTTCGGTTTTTGAAACAGTGACATCCAACGTTCCTCCAGTCGTCTCCATCACTTTCTGGGCATTGGAGACCAGGTTGATAATCACCTGAAGGATTTTGTCCTTGTCGCCCAAGACCGGAGGTAGGTCTGGTGAAAGGTTGAGTGAAAGGGCAATCCGGCTTTGCTCGAGCAATTGCTCAACACGCCGCGTACCGTCTAAGGCCAGTTCAGGCAAATCGAAGGCCTCAATTTGCCAATCGAACCGCTGAGATTCTAGTTTTGCCAGGTCGAGCACTTGATTGACCAGGCGTGTTAGGCGATCCGCTTCTTTCACGACAATATCAAGAAACTCTTGGCGACGATCACTATCAATATTTGGGTCGGCCTGCATAATTTCGGTGAAGGCACGAATAGAGGTAAGCGGGGTGCGCAACTCATGGGTGATGGTGGACAAAAACTCATCTTTCATGCGGTCCAATTCTTTGAGCTGCTCGTTGGCTTTTTTTAGTTCGGTGTGTGCTTTTTCAAGCTCGTGGCTGTATTCAATAACTTGTGTTGCCTCATCGACGATCTCCATCATTTCATCGACCCGGACTCCTTCGCCTTTAACGACGGATGCAACCAAGATACGCGCTGAAGCTCCCCCCATTGCACCCGCAAGGAGGCGCTCAGTGAATTTGACCAAATCGGCATCAGCAGTCGGGATGGTTTGGAGATTGAGGTTGTTTTCCCGGGCATAGGCCGTAAACCCTCGCTGGGCTCGGCTTTTCCCTACGAACCTTTCAGCCAAGGATATCAAGTCGTCTACGGCTGCGTGGCCGCGCCAAAAAACGTCCGACTCACCCCGCCCTGATCGTTGACGAAAGACTTCGACGAATAAGGTTGCTTGATTACGTTCTAGTGCCGAAGGGGTGCCATTGATCGAGAAAAATAGATAGCAGCCGATATTGACCAACATGCTCCAAAACAGGGCGTGGGTGATGTTGTCGAGACCTTCAAGGCCAAATAGGGCATAGGGTTTTAAAATCTCGATACCAAAAGGCCCCATGGTGATCAGGCTTTCTTCAATCCAGCCGGAGCGGGCGAAGGATGGCAACATAAGGGTGTAGGCCCAGACGATGAATCCAGCGACCAATCCGATCAAAGCGCCAGAATGCGTTCCGCCTCGCCAGAAAATGCCTCCAAAAATGGAGGGTGCAAATTGAGCCGCAGCGGCAAAAGAGACCAGTCCGATGGTTACTAGAGCGTAGGAATCGCCGATGAGCCGGAAATAGGAATAGCCAAGCAGAATAATAAAAACGATGGCCGCTCGACGAATGCCAAGGAGCAGCCCGCTCAAGTCCTTCTTTTCTGAAAGGTGAAGCTGTCCGACACGCAGCAAAAGCGGCATAACCAGATCGTTGCTGATCATTGTGCTAATCGCAATGGTCGCCACGATGACCATCCCCGTCGCTGCCGATAGTCCCCCGATGAAAGCAAACAAGGCGAGCCACGTATTCCCTTCTGAAATGGGAATGGCGAGGACGAAGGTATCAGCATTGATGTTGATGCCGCCAAACGAAATCAGCCCCCCCATGGCGATAGGAAGAACGAAAAGATTGATGGCAAAAAGATAAAGTGGGAACAGCCAAGTCGCTTTAGCAAGGTGGTTTTCGTCCATATTCTCGACGACACCAACCTGAAACTGGCGCGGCAGGCAAACAACAGCAACCATGGCAAGAAACATCAGACCCCACCATTGACCATCCCCCAAATGGTCCATCGTGAACAGGGTTTCGAGCTCTGGTCGGGTTGATGCCTGGAGGAAGATATCCCCAGGGCCGTCAAAGACAGTAAATGTGACGAAGAGGCCAACGGCAATGAAGGCCATGAGCTTAATGATGGATTCAAAGGCGATGGCGGCCACCATGCCTTGATGTTGCTCGGTTGCGTCAATGTGGCGGGTGCCAAAAAGAATAGTGAAAGCAGCGAGCAGGAGCGCAACATAGAGGGCCGTATCGGTCAGCACGGAGCCGCTAGCGCTGGTTGCCACTATTGCTTCTCCACCATAACGCACAAGAATGTCATAGCTGTTTGAGACGGCTTTTAGCTGTAGCGAAATGTAGGGCATGATGCCGATAAGGGCGATGATCGTGACGAGCCCACCCAAGAGGTGGCTTTTGCCGTAACGCGAGGCAATAAAGTCGGCAATGGATGTGATGTTATAGGTTTTGCTGATGCGGATGATTTTCCGAATAACGAACCACCCCAGCGTAAACATCAGGGTCGGACCAAGATAGATGGGCAGAAACCCAACCCCCCCAGAAGCAGCACGGCCTACGCTGCCATAAAAGGTCCAAGACGTGCAGTAGACGGCGAGCGACAGAGAATAAATATAGGGATTGCGAACGATACTGTGGCCCCGATCGGCTTTGCTGTCTCCATAATAGGCGATTGCAAAAAGTAGGCAGAGATAGCCAATCGAAACAAAGAAAACGAACCAGGGTGCCAACATATCAGGTGATGTCTCCCTTATGCCGCTCTTTCTGAGGGATCGGGGGATCAAGTGAGACGGATGCTGAAGGCTTTGCTGCAGTAACGGCGACCAGAAAGATCAAAACAATCCAGGCAACAAACAAGTAGATATAGAGCAGGGGAATATCAAAAATTGACGCCTGTTTATCTGCATTGAAAATGTTGAGAAACGGCGGATTGAACAGGATCAACCCGAGCAGAAACAGTCCAATGGTTTTTTCTTTTGTCGGGCCGGGTCTTGGCATGGTCTCTCTCACCCGGTTTTGTTGATAGGTTCTAGTCCTCGTCGAGCAGGGAATTAACCAGCTCGGTCAGTCCTTGCGTCGAAAAGGGCTTAGTAACGTAAGCATTGGCTCCAAGCGCTAAGCCTTTCTCACGCTCAACTTCAAGCCCCCGCGCCGTGAGCATGACAATTTTCACTTTATCGAGATTAGAATCGGCACGGATGGTCTGGCAAACGTCGTAGCCATCGCGTTTAGGGATCATCAAGTCGAGCAGAATTAAATCCGGAGCTTTTTCTTCGACAAGGCGCAAGGCTTCTTCGCCATCGGTGGCAATGCGCACTTCGTGCCCAGCTTGCTTCATTAAAAACTCTAGCGACAGAACGATGTTTGTTTCATCGTCAACCACCAGGACAGATTTGCTCATAGTACTTCCCCGTCTAATGGGCCTCTGAATATTTACTTTCAGAATTACCCTTTCACCCTAAGAGCATACTATCCTTCTTCCGTCCTGTCGAATATGGATCGCAATGCCTGGTTTTCATGCGTTTCGGGACTAGAAGGTTTTCGCGATAGGAGTTATGGTGCGGCAAATTTTTTAGGGAGCGTTTGAGCGCTCAAGAATAAGCGAGATTGTTAGTTATGGCCTCTTATCAGTACATCTTCACCATGAAGAATCTCCGCAAGGTTTACCCGGGCGGCAAGGAAATCCTCAAAGACACCACCTTGGCTTTTTTGCCAAAGGTTAATATTGGCGTTGTCGGCGTTAACGGCGCGGGTAAATCCACCGTTCTTAAAATCATGGGCGGAATTGATAAAGACTTCTCCGGAGAAGCTTGGGCGGCTGACGGTGTAAAAGTTGGCTATCTCCCTCAGGAGCCGCAACTTGATCCCGCCAAGACCGTTGGTGAGAACGTCATGGATGGGTTGGGCGACGTAAAAGATGCCCTCGACCGGTTCAATGAGGTCAGTGCAAAGTTCGCCGAGCCCATGGATGATGATGAAATGAATGCGCTCTTGGCCGAGCAGGGGGAGCTGCAGGAAACAATCGATGCGGCAAACGGCTGGGAGTTAGAGCGGACCATTGAAATTGCTATGGACGCTCTGCGTTGCCCACCAGCAGATTCAGGCGTTGAAAAACTTTCTGGTGGTGAGCGTCGTCGTATTGCGCTCTGTCGTTTGTTGCTGCAAAAGCCCGACCTTCTGCTGCTTGATGAACCGACCAACCATTTGGATGCCGAATCTGTGGCTTGGCTGCAGCGCCATCTTGAGGAATATGAAGGCACGGTCATTACCATTACCCATGATCGCTATTTCCTCGATAGCGTTTGTGGCTGGATTTTGGAAATCGACCGGGGCCAGACCATCCCTTACGAAGGCAACTACTCGTCCTGGCTAGAGCAGAAACAAAAGCGCTTGGCTGAAGCAGAGAAAGAAGAGTCCTCTCGTCAGCGTGCCCTCAAACACGAGCTGGAGTGGGTTCGCCAGTCGCCTAAGGCACGTCAAGCCAAGAGCAAGGCCCGTATCAGCGCCTATGAAGAGCTTCGTGCGAAAGCCAAAGATACCCCTGTGGGGACGGCTCAAATCTCTATTCCGCCAGGAGAGCGCTTGGGCTCCGTTGTTATCGAAGCGGAAGGCCTGTCTAAAGGCTTTGAAGATCGGCTACTGATCGAAAATTTAGATTTTCGCCTGCCGCCAGGCGGCATTGTTGGCATTATCGGTCCTAACGGTGCCGGTAAAACCACCTTGTTCCGCATGATTACTGGCAAGGACACCCCTGACCAGGGAAGTCTGCGAATTGGTGAAACCGTGCAGTTGGGTTATGTGGACCAATCCCGAGACGATCTAGATGACAACAAAACTGTCTGGCAGGAAGTTTCAGACGGGCTCGACGTTATCCAGCTTGGCAAGAAAGAAATTCAGAGCCGCGCCTATGTGTCTTGGTTCAACTTTAAGGGTGGCGACCAGCAGAAAAAACTGGGCCAGCTTTCTGGCGGTGAGCGCAATCGGGTTCATTTGGCAAAAATGCTGAAATCCGGCGCTAATGTTATCTTGCTTGATGAGCCGACTAACGATTTGGACATTGAGACACTTCGTGCGTTGGAAGATGGCCTTGAGGACTTCCCCGGATGCGCCGTGGTCATTAGCCATGATCGCTGGTTTCTCGATCGCATCGCCACCCATATTTTGGCCTTTGAAGGCGATAGCCAAGTGGTCTGGTTTGAAGGCAACTACTCAGACTACGAAGCCGACCGGCATCGCCGCTTAGGTGCTGAAGCCGACCAGCCGCACCGGATCAAGTACAAGCCGCTGACACGGTAAGGTTTCGCAAACTGGAACGAAGGGCTACGGCTGCCCTTCTTCCCTCTTCGGAAGCTTTGGCAAGAAGAGCAGAACGAAAAAGGGGAGGACGGTAATTCCGATGAGGCCCCAGCCAACTTGCTCACGATTTTTTATGTGAGCAAGAAAGAAACAGGCGATCCCAGCGAAACCGCCTAAGGCGACAATTGCGTGCATTAACATAGTGAAGACCTCATAAAGAAGGCCGCAGGTATAGCACCGGCGACCTCTTTTGTTACTTAACCGAACGCAAATGCAGGGCTATTTTTCTGTTTCCCGCAAGATTTTCGTTTTTTTGCGTAAGGCTTCCAGCAAACCCGACACTTTGCCGCCCTCACGCTTGATCACGGAGCTGAACTCGGAGCGTTGGGTTTGGCTCATGCTGACACCTTCGACAACGACATCAACGATTTTATACTTTGCATTGGGGGCACGAACCCGCCAATCAACGCGAACCGGAGGCTGACCACCGGGGCGAATGATTTCTGACTTAACAAAAGCATCTTTGCCGTTTTGGCTTGTTGCCTTCATAACCTTAAGAGTCTCGCCATTAAACTCTTCGAAACGGCTTACATAAGTAGCCACAATCAGATCTTCGAACAGCACATTGTACTCTTCTTTTTCAGTCTTAGAGGCTTTACGCCAATAGCGACCGAGAACCCAGCGTCCGATAGATTTAACGGCAAAGTTATCATTTAGAAGCGCACGGAACTTGGCTATGCGGTCTTTCTTCGCCGTTTCCTTCGTCGCCAGGGATTTAACGGCATCGTCGGCCAAGGCTTCAATGAAAGTGACTGCACCATCTGTAAAGGCATCTGCTTGGGCCGTTACCGGCTTAGCAATAAACAAACAGGTGGCTGCAACAAGGACAGATATAAAATACCGTTTTGTCATCATCATAACTGTTTAGTGTTGCTTGCCGGATGCTTGGTTCTGTCCGGGCTTTGATAAATTGTATGAAAATCCAGGAGCAGGGCGTTTATCGACATCTGCACCATTTTGAACTTCATCGTCCCGATGCTGCTGATAAAGGCTGCGAATGGTCGTGTAGTAATCCAATGATGACTTCTTCGCTTCGTCCAAGAACTCAAGGCTAGCCGCCCGACGCTCGACGCCGGTTAAGCCAACTCTGGTTGGGATTACCCAATCTTCATTCGCGTTGTTTGCCCACAAATTGATTGGATCGACAAGAAATTCCACAACGGTACCAACAAAATCGCGAGGATTGGATGGGCCTAGTACAGGAAGCATCAAATAAGGGCCATCACCGACGCCCCAAACGGCGAAAGTCTGACCAAAATCTTCATTGTGATAAAAGAAACCCATTTTGCCAGCCTGATCACTAAATCCGGCAACACCAACAGTCGTATTGATTGCGAAGCGTGTCAGGGTCGTTCCAGCGCGTTCGACTTCACCTTGCAGCAGGTCGTTTACGAGAATAACTGGTGTGCGAAGATTGCGTAGAAAATTGCGGATGCCGCGTTGGAAAGGCGGTGGCAATACTTTCGTGTAGAACTCAGCTGCAGGGCGCAAGAAGAGCACATCAATCATTTCGTTGAAGCCGAACATCAACCGATTGAAATCTTCAAGAGGATCAGTGTCCTCTTCCTCATCCATTCCAAGATCAAGCTCTTCTTCGTTGGCGGTCTGCTCTGGTGCTTCAGCGATCTGCGTGTTGCCAAATGCGTCCCATGCGCGGCCAACGCGCTCTTCAGCCAAAGCTGAGGCAGACATAAAGGAAGTGAGTCCAGCCGAAACAAGGAGGATGCAGAGGCCCCCAAATACTGCTCTGCGAAATTCCCGAAAGTCCATAAAAGAGACCAGTTTCAATTGTTAAACCACAATATTTTCTACCGATTTATGATCGGTTAGCCGTTTCGGCGGCAATGCATTTTAGCCTGATGCTTTTTCTCGCGACCAGTTGCGAGAATATTACCTAGGCCGCATCGC
>Ga0070727_10003013_pt1 | contig 15673 bp, 12 predicted proteins | sample tdAd472_FD_66722 | JGI IMG/M metagenome (GOLD analysis project Ga0070727, IMG submission 66722) | Marine sediment microbial communities from the Atlantic coast under amendment with organic carbon and nitrate - tdAd47.2 | ecosystem: Environmental > Aquatic > Marine > Coastal > Sediment | place...
GCAGCCATTCGCGCCGCGACAACTTTGGTGGTGACGCCGCCGGACCCGAAGGCCCCTCTGTTGTCATTCGAGCGTATACGGTCGAGGATTTCGTCAGAGTGTGCCACCGCTCCAAGCAGTTCTGCCCTGTCTGTGAGGCGTGGGTCGTTGGTGAAGAGGCCCGTCGTATCAGTGAGAATCACAAGCATGCCTGCGTTCACGAGATGAGACGCAATGGCGGCAAGCCTGTCGTTGTCGCCGAGTTTGACCTCGTCGATGACCACCGTGTCGTTCTCGTTGACGATTGGCACGACTCCGATTTCGAGCATTCTGGTCAATGCGTTCCGAGCGTTCAGGTACTGGCTCCGGTTTCCGAGCACATCACGGGTCAACAGCACCTGACCGACCTCGACCTGCTCGGCAGCAAAGAGCCTCGCGTAACTTTCCATGAGCTTCGTTTGCCCAACTGCGGCGGCAACCTGAAGGTCTGCAATCGCCGACGGGCGCTCACGCATCCCGAGGGCAGGGAACCCTGCAGCGATCGCCGCCGATGTCACGAGCACCGGCGGGTGACCTGCCTTGACAAGGGACACCACGTGATCAACGACCGACTTCATTGCGCCGTCGTCAAGTCCACCATCTGACTTCGTAAGGCTTGAAGAACCGACCTTGACGACCACGGGGCTGCCACTGTCGACGGGCCGTCTCATACGTACGCCTCCTCGTCCCCTTCAGCTTCGGGATCGAATGTGAAGACGATGGATCCGATCTGAACATCGTCTCCGGTTTCGGCACCGGCTTCAATCAACCCAGCAACGATGCCGCTCGCCACAAGACGCTGGGCGACATACTCCGCAGCATCAGGGTCAGTGAGGTCGGAGAGGTTGACGGCCCGGATGGCGGCGATTCCCTCGACCACCCATGTCCCTGAGTCCTGACGAATGGTGAAGTCGTCCCGAAGCGGCCGGTGCAGTACATAGCCTTCCCGCTCTGGAGCGTCCTCTCGCGCCTGTCCCACAAGATCGGCTACGCGGTACATGAGGTCGTCGAGTCCTTGACCAGTCAGAGCGGAAATCGCAACAACATCCTCGTCGAGTCCGAGGCTCTTGATCTCATCGTCCGAAAGAAGTTCAGCCTTCGACAACGCAACGACGCGCGGTCTTGCTGCGAGCCCTGGGTCATGCTCCGTCAACTCCGACAGCAACACTTCAAGCTGTCGGCTTGGGGAATCTGTCTGGAGCGTGCTCGGGTCGACGAGCACTATGAGAGCTCTTGCCCGTTCCGTATGTCTGAGGAATTCGTGGCCAAGCCCTTTCCCTGCGGCGGCTCCCTCGATCAATCCGGGGATGTCAGCGAGGACTATCTCACGCTCCCCAATGCTCACGACTCCGAGGTTCGGTTCAAGGGTCGTAAACGGATAGTCCGCAATCTTTGGCTTTGCTGCAGACACTCTGGAAATCAGCGTCGACTTCCCTGCGTTCGGATACCCGATCAAGGCTGCGTCAGCGAGCAGCTTGAGCTCCAACGTGACCTCAATCTCTTCGCCGTATTCACCCTGCTCAGCGAAGGTCGGGGCTTTGCGGCTTGGAGAAACGAAGGATGCGTTGCCCTTGCCTCCCTTGCCGCCGGCGGCCACCAAAACCGTTTGCCCGTCTTCTACAAGATCGGCGATCAGCACCCCGTTGTGGTCCTTGACCATCGTGCCGAGCGGGACTGTGAGCGTCAGATCCTCGCCACGCTTACCGTGCTTGTGTTCGCCTTCGCCGTGGGTGCCGCTCGGTGCGCGCCAGATCGGATGTCGGTCGAACCGAAGCAATGTTGGAACGCTGGGGTCAGCAACCAGGATGACCGAACCGCCGGATCCGCCGGATCCGCCATTCGGCTTTCCCTTTGGGAGCCCTTTGCGGCGAAGGAAGGCAGACACACCGGCACCGCCGTTGCCACCGCGTAGGGTCAATGTGACGCTGTCGACGAACATGAATCTCCCGTTGCTGCCGTTGTCGGCTGCTAGAAATCGTAACCTAGATTTGGCACAGGGTCCGGTGACCGTTCAGCGCCCAGAATGCGAAAGAGCCGGCCAGTCGGCCGACCCTCGCATGAAACTTCTCTCAGACTGGTACCGGAGTGGTATCAGGACTCCGAAAGGACAGACACCTGACGTCGGCCACGGCGCGTGCCGTACTTGACCATGCCCTCTGACTTGGCGTACAGAGTGTCATCTCCACCGCGGGCAACATTGTCGCCCGGATGAATCTTCGTGCCGCGCTGGCGGACGATGATCGCGCCTGCGTTGACATGCTGGCCATCGAACACCTTCGGGCCAAGGCGCTTCGCCTTGGAATCCCTACCGTTCCTGGTTGAGCCTGAAGCTTTGGTTTTTGACATCGCTACGCCTCCTCGGTGCCTGCATCGCCTGCTTCGGCGACCGGCTCTTTGGTCTTGGCTGCGGCCTTCTTCTTGGCAGCACCTGTCTTGATCTTCGTGACCTTGATCGTGGTGTACTTCTGACGATGGCCCATACGACGGCGGTAGCCAGTCTTGTTCTTGTACTTGAAGATGTCGACCTTCGGGCCTGCGGACTCACCGACAATCTCAGCGGTGACTGATGACTTGCCGAGGACGTCCCTGTCCGAAATGACTTTGCCGTCGTCGCCCACGATGAGCAGCGGGGTGTATGTCACCTTGTCCGACTCTTTGATGCGCTCCACATCGAGCACATCGCCCTCGTGAACCTTTGACTGCTTGCCGCCGGCGCGGATAATCGCGTACATAATCCCTGGTGATTTCTCAAGTGTCGGAGCTTCTTACGATCCAACGCGGTAGACCGCCCGCATTGGGGCGTAGCCGCAATACTAACCGAGGTCGGTCGTATTTCGTCAACCCCTGTGTGGGAAATCCGATGACGCCCTCGTCAGTCCGATGCCTCAACAACGGCGGCGTCGTGTGCGGGGACACCCGTCGCTGCGGCTTCCTCGTGCAGGAGCACTCCCCGACCGTTGCAATGCTCACATGTCTCCGAAAACGACTCGAGGAGTCCGGCTGACACGTTCTTACGAGTCATTTCGACCAGCCCAAGGTGTGAGACATCGAAGACCTGCGTCCTCGTCTTGTCCTTGGCTAGGTGTTCGCGCAGTCGCTGCAGCACGGCTTCCTGGCTCTTCGTGTCCTCCATATCGATGAAGTCAATAACGATGATGCCGCCAATGTCGCGAAGCCTGAGCTGTCTGGCAATCTCCTCGGCGGACTCGAGGTTGTTCTCGAACACCGTGTCCTCGAGGTTGTTCTTGCCGACGAATCGACCCGTATTGACGTCGATGACCGTCAACGCCTCAGTCCTATCGATGACGAGGTGGCCACCAGACGGCAGCCAGACTTTGCGATCGAGCGCCTTTCGGAGCTGATCTTCGACGTGGTAGCGCTCAAACAGAGCGAGTTCGTCTTTGTAGAGCGTGACCTTTTCAACAAGGTCCGCCTCTGTACCCTCTAGATAGTCAAGCACCTGCTTGTGCGTGCCAGGGTCGTCGATGAGGAGACGCTTGAAGTCACGAGTGAAGTGCTCCCTGATGACGCGGATGACCAAAGGGGGCTCTTCGTACACAAGTGCTGGCGCATTGGCAGGTTTGCGATCGACGTCGATCTTGTCCCATATCGCCTTGAGCCTGTCGATGTCACCCTTGATGTCCTCACGGGTTGCGCCGTCTGCCGCCGTTCGCACGATGATGCCAGTGCCCTTTGGCCTGAGGTCGCCGACAATTTCACGAAGACGTCGCCGCTCGTCGTCCGTCAACCTGCGGGAGATACCCCTGACATCCTCGTTCGGGGCAAGCACGAGATACCGACCGGCCAGACTGATTTGACCAGTGAGTCGGGCACCCTTGTGGCCCATCGCGTCCTTGACAACCTGGACAAGCACGGGATCACCGGGCTTGAAAGCGTTCTCGATGCGTCTGGTCTTCCCATTGAGGTTGTGATCTGCATAGTTGACGTCGCCCGCGTAGAGCACACCGTTCTTGCCTTCGCCAAAGTCAATGAACGCTGCCTCCATGCCAGGCAGGACGTTGCGCACCTTGCCGACGTACACGTTGCCAACGAGCGACTTGCGCTCAGAGCTCGCAACGTAGTGCTCGACAAGCACCGGCCCCTCAAGGACCACAATCTGGGTCTGGTGCGGGGACTTGCGCACAAGCATCTGCTTGCGGGCTGTCTCTGGCGGTTCGACGATCTCAATCGGAGGACGCCTTCGCGTCTGGGATTGGTTCCGGCTCGAACCTCTGCGCTGCTGCTGCTGCTTCGTTCTGGTCTGACCGGAAGAGCGCTTCTTGGTGGCGGTGCCACCCTTCGGCTTCTGCTTGCTAGCCGGCTTGACGATGGTGAACTCTTGCCCGTTCACCGTCTTGACAGATCGTTCTACTCCCGCGTCGCCCTTGCGAACAATGCGGGGGGCCTTCTTCTTGAAGAGTCCCATGGATCAACTCCTTTGACCACCCTTTGGGGTGGGCATGTGTCTCATCCAATCCAGGACCTCGTCGATGGCTGCTCACACGGCATATTGATGCGTGGAAGCGGGCTGGCTGACGTTGGGTCAGCAGGCACATCGGGGTAACAACGGTCATCTCATTGAGAGAAATCATGAGTGAGCCCATCGCGAGCAAGCAGTACGCGTCTGCGTCTGTGCCTCAAGCGGTTGGTCGACGGTCATGGCCCGTCCTGGATAGGAAAACTTACGGCCACGTGATGTGGCGTGATAGCTACAGGGTAACAAGGGCAACGCCCAATACCGCGGATGCTTCTCCAGGCTGGTTTCGTCCCTAAACGGGCGAGGACGCCTCGACGTCCAGCTTCTGCTGTTCCGCCTCGTGTGGGTCGTAGCAACGCCTGCAACGGGCTTCGTAGGAGTCCTGTGCCCCGAGGACGACGAGTTCATCGGATTGAACGACCCGCTGGGTGAACAGACCGGGCCCGCCGCACCGATGGCAAACAGCGAGCGCCTTGGTCACGTATTCCGCCCGTAGCATGAGCGCTGGGATCGGTTCAAATGGTCGCCCGAGGTAATCAAGATCGAGACCGGCGACGATGATGTTCTTGCCTGCGCCTGCGAGCATTTCCGCGACTTCAACGAGTCCTTGGTCGAAAAACTGTCCTTCGTCAATCCCGATGACGACGGTGCGGTCATCGACCGACTTCAGAAGTTCATCGGAGGATTGCACGGGCTGTGCCTCAGTGCTGAGGCGGGAATGGCTCACGACCTCCCCAACGGCGTACCTCGTATCGAGCGCCGGTTTGAACGTCTGGGTGGGGACACGGGCCAGGTGGTACCGGGTGACTCTGCGGATGAGCTCCTCGCTCTTACCGGAGAACATCGGCCCTGCGATGACCTCAATCCAACCCTGATCCGCTCGTCGTTGCATGAGGGCGACCCTAGCAATGCTGGAGCTGGAAGTTTTGGGCAGAAATCCCGCGACTCCGGCATTCTGTGGGCTGCCAGTCTTATCAGACCCGCTACAGAACCCAGGGTACGTGGTCTTAGTTGGCTGGGCGGCCTTCGCCTGGGAGGGGTGGGCGGCGGATCCAGGCTGAGTGGGCGAGTCCGAGAGCAGCGCTCATCACGACGAAGACCGTTCCTCCCGACGACATGAACGGCAGCGGAAGCCCGGTAACAGGCATGATGCGGATGGTCATCCCGATGTTCACAAACACGTGGAACGCGAGCATCGCCGCGATCCCAATCGCGACCAGATAGCCGAACCGGTTTCGTGCGTTGACGGCAATCATCAGCAGCCTCCACAGCAAGACGCCAAAGAGCGCGATTACCACGACGCTCCCTACGAATCCGAACTGTTCACCGACCGCGGTGAAAATGAAGTCCGACGATTGAACCGGCACGAATTGGAGGTTGGTTTGGGAACCCTCGAAGAGACCCTTCCCGAACATGCCACCGGAGCCAATCGCGATCTCTGACTGCACCTGGTTGTACGAGAGGCTGAGTTCGTGCGCACCGGGGTCAACGAAGGCGGTCAGCCGATCAACCTGATAGTCCTTGATGAGGTTCAGCTGGAAGATTCCAACGGTGGCGATGATTGTGGCAACGCCAATGAAGGCGAGCTGGCGCATCGTCGCTCCACCAGCGAAGAGCATGGCGATCAGGACAAACGCAAAAACGAGCATGGTCCCAAGGTCAGGCTGGAGGAAGATCAATCCAGCCGGCAGTCCGACAAGCAGCACCGCCTTGGCGACCGTTACCCACCGCACCGGGTTCTGTGCCGATGCAAGCAGGGACGCAAGAGCGAGGATCACCGCGATCTTCGCAATCTCCGATGGCTGGAACCTGAGGAATCCAACGTCGATCCACCGCTGGGCTCCTCCTGCGCTGTCCCCGACGAGGAACACGAGGACGAGCATGAGCATCGACACGACATAGATCGGTGTTGTGAATCCGCGAATCTCCGTGAGGTCGATCGAAGATACGATGCCAAACACGATGAAGCCGATGACGACGAATATCGCCTGCTCCTTCAGTTCGGAGGTGGGATCCAGTCCTCTCGCTTCGAGTCCTGGTGCCGTAGCGGAGTAGACCATCAGGAGGCCGATGGCTGTGATCACGATGTATGACAGCACCAACACCAGGTCTGGCTTGAGAGGGGCCTCCCTGTTCATGAACGAGATTGGTTTGGATTCCAGTCGGTCGAGGGCCATCAGTCGGCATCCAGTCCAGGTGCGAGTTCGGTTACTCCGTCTGGTCCGTTCATCAGGTACTGCAACACCTGTCGTGCAATTGGTGCTGCGATCCGTCCGCCAGATCCGCCACGCTCAACAACGACTGACACCACGTACTTCGGATTGTTGATGGGAGCGACGCCGATGAACCATGCGTTGTCGACTTGACGGAACCTCTCCGTTCGTGGCGCCTTGATGACCTCACCGGTACCGGTCTTTCCACCGACAAGCTCAACACCTGGGCCAAACGTGTTGACACCGGTACGAACGTCATAGAACGCTGACTTGCCTGTTCCGCCGTACTTGTCCTGTGATCCGAGGTCGTTGACGACGCGTTGGAGGTCTGCCCGAAGCCATTGGGTGGTCGCCGGACTGATTGCGACCTCGCGGACGACGACCATAGGAATCTGCTCGATTGTGTTGCCTTCCGAGTCAACAATGTGGGACACAACCCTCGGCTCGAAGAGCGTGCCACCGTTGACCATCGCGGCGTAGCTGTTCGCCATCTGGAGCGGTGTCGTCAGCGTTGCTCCCTGGCCCACGGCGATGTCCATCAGGTCGCCACCAACCCATGGGCCATCTGGCCGCACTCGCCCCGTTTGATCGCGCTGTTCACCTTGGAACCACGTGCGGTCGGGAATCAGTCCGTCGCGCTCGAAAGGCAGGTCGACGCCCGTTGCCGTACCGAAGCCGAACTCCCTTGCATACTCCTGAAGGAGGTTCTCCTTATCGAGACCGGAGTCATCGCCTCGTTCTTCCCAGAGACGGAGGGCGACATCCCAGAAATACAGGTCGCACGACTCGACGAGGGCGCCGTGCAGATCAAGCTCACCGTGTCCGCTCGAAAGCCAATCCCTTTTGACCTGCGTGGTGCCATCGTTCAGCTTGAAACGGAATTCTCCAGAGCAGTTGTAGCCATCAGTGTGTGTGCGGAGCGGTATCGCCGCGGCTTCTTCCGCCTCGGAGTCGCCAGTCAGTTCCTTGTCGCCGAGCCCTCGATCGATTGGGTAGAACCCCTCTTCCATGGCGAGGATGAAGGGCACTGTCTTGAATGTCGATGCAGGGGCATAGAGACCCTGGACGGCGAAGTTCTGGAAGGCCGAGACAGTGGAAAGCGATGCCCATTGGTCATCGCTCAATCCGTCAACGAACGCTGAGGGATCATACGTTGGGTATGAGCTCATGGCGATGACCGATCCGTCCGTTGGGTCAAGGACAACTCCGACGCTTCGCACGGGACACCACTTGTCCGTGTGGTGAACAATGATCTGTTCGTCCTGGACAGCAAGGACCTGGAGTGTGCCTCCGAAGGATTGGTTGTCAACAACGGTGAACCGTTCCTGTCCAATCGACACCGTCGCGGCAAGCGCGCCGTCAGTGTCTGCGATTGACTCGACTCGGAGGAACCTCGGCTCGCGGCCGGACAACACCGAGTCTCCCCCAAGTGGCACGGTCACGCGCTGGACCGGCACGCAAACACCATCACTGTCGATGGGGAGGCCCGGATACAGCGATGCGAGGACCAGAGCCGGGTCTACGGTGACGGGCTCCACTTCGATGGCAACATCATCGTCATCGACACCAGGATCGGTGCCAGAGGTATCTGGCTCCTCGTCGGCAGCCGCCAGCGCCTCCTCAAGCGCAGCCTCCTCGGCATCGGCGAGCGCCTCGGCCATTCTGTCTGCAATCGACTGCGCTGCAATCGCATTCGTCCGCTCCAGCATTTCAGTGGTTCTGGCGAGAGTGAGACCGTCCCTGAGAGAGTCCTGGAGTTGCCGTTGCACTTCCGAATCGATCGTAAGTACGAGACTTCCTCCGGCCGTCGGGGCTTCCTCCCCTGCCAGAGAGAGCACCTTGCGCTTTGCATCCACTTGGTACTGAACCAACCCCTCGGTGCCAAGCAATTGGTCGTCATAGAAGCGTTCGACGCCAGCCTTGCCAACGAATGTGTTCCCCTTGACGGCTGCGCGTTCGAGGTCCGTCTCGTTCGGTCGACCGATGTAGCCGACGATGTGGGCAGCGATCTCACCTTCGGGATACACCCGGACGGGCTGTGGAACGATATTCAACCCAGGAAACATCTCGCGGTGCTCGACAACAAATGTTGCCTCGTATTCGGTCAGATCCGACGCCACGGTCACCTGAGGAGCGCGCGCATTCTCAAGTGAGTCTCGAATTCCAGCAGTGTCCTCATCGAGGAATGCAGCAAGGTTGCGGGAGAGCATCTCGATGTCGTCGTCTTCGACAAGGGCGAGATCGACCACAGCAGCGAGTGCCGACCTCGTACCGGCAAGCTTCACGCCGTTGACGTCGTAAATGTCGCCGCGAGGCGCCGGCGTGTAGACAATTCGAACCTGGTTGCGTTCTGCCCGGTCTTCATACGCCTGAGCATCGGTGACCTGCATCGACCACAGCCGGAGCGTGAGGACACCAAGAAGCGCAAGAAAGACAAACCCGATGATCGAGGCGCGCGCGGTGTTGTTCATACGGCCCACCCTTCATCTCGCTGCTTGAAGACGGCTTCCAACACCAAGAGAACGGGAATGGCGAGCACAAGGTTCCAGAGGGCTGGCAAGAAGATCTTGGCTGCAAGCGAAGAGTCGCTCAGAAGATTCTGCCCGAACAGCGTCCCGAGCACCACAAACACAACTTGCCCCAGCAACGTGAGTCCAAACACCAACGTCGCCGAGAGAACGATTCCCTCGTTGAACCGCGCACGGAGCCGCGATGATGCGTAGGCAACAACCGTCAACGACATGGCCCAGAGACCGAGCGTCCCGCTGCCCATCAAGTCGGCGAGGATGCCGGCGGTGAACCCGAGCAGGAGGTGGTACTCGGCCTCGACGTACGGCCCCAATGCGATCACGACGAGCGTTACGAAGGCGGGAGGTACGCCGAGCGGCGCAATACCCGAAGCGCCAAACACCGTCGTCTGGATGACCAGCGAGGCGATGATCGCGAGCAAGGCGATGGCGACACGACTTCTACTCATCATCCCTCCGACGGAAGCGTGGTCGTCGGTGGAATCGTCGTCGTGGTGGTCGAGACTGATGTGTCGACCACTCCGTCCTGGAGATCAGCGTCGAGAGCGGTCCAGCCGATGATGACCTTGACAAAGTCCACTTGCGAGAGGTTGGCGGCCGGCTCAACTTCTGCCCTCAACACGAATCCGACCTCTGCTGCGGCATCCGCAACAATGCGTCCGACGACGAGACCGGGTGGAAAGCGGCTGCCGTCGGTCACGACAAGATCCCCCGCCGATACGGAAGCCGTTGCTCTGAACATCTCGAGCCGGAGAGGGCCATCTCCCCTGCCGGAGACGACGCCGGTCTCGTTTGTCGACTGCACTCGCACCCCCGCAGAAACGAGTGGATCAATGATCAAGCGAATCCGTGCGTCGTTGGCAGACACAAGGTCGACGCGCCCAACGAGACCGTCCTCGTCAATCACGGCCTGACCAATGACGACGCCATCTTTGGCGCCTTTGTCAATGAACCGGGCGTTGTCGAACGACGAAGGCCCTGACGAGTAGATGCGGGCGGTTACGGTGGAGAGCTCAGCAGGTGGTTCGATACCGAGGATGGCCTCAAGCTGTCTCACCTGCTCTTGTACGGCACCGGTTTCGAGCACTTGAGATTCGAGTTGACGCAGCCGCGTCTGAAGGCGCTCGTTCTCTTCACGCAGCCCAGCGAGGTTCGAGACGCCGTCCACGAAACCGATCACAGGGCTCGCGATCCAATCGGCGGCCTTTTGCATTGGCTCGAATATCGATTGTGTGCCTTCACGCATCACGTTGGCAACGCCGTCACCATCATCGCGAACATCGAACGTTGCGATGATGAATCCAATCGCCACGAGAGAGACGAACAGGATTGTGGTCCTGGTCATCTTCCGACCTGAGGTAGGGAGCATCAGCGGAAGCGCACGCCCACCTAGGCGCGGCCGGACGACTGGAGTACGGCTTGTAAGACGTCGAACTCCTCGAGACACGCCCCAGATCCGAGCACAACGCTGTGGAGGGGACGGTCGGCCGTCACGATTGGCATTCCTGTCTCATGTGCGAGACGCACATCCAGCCCCTTGAGATACGCACCACCGCCGGTAAGGACGATTCCTCGTTCCATGATGTCGGCTGCCAGCTCTGGCGGGGTCTTGTCCAGGGTGTACTTGACCGCATCGACGACCGATTGAACCGGTTCCTCGATCGATTCACGAACTTCGGCGCTCGACAGGACAATTGTCTTGGGAAGACCGGTAATCAGATCCCGGCCTCGGACCTCAGCGGCTGGCTCGTCGGCATACGGCCACGCCGAACCAATGGCCATCTTGATCTGCTCCGACGTACGTTCGCCGAGCATGAGGCTGTATTCCTTCTTGACCCAATTGATGATTGCTTCATCAAGCTCATCCCCACCAATGCGGGAGGACTTCGAGACGACGATGCCACCGAGAGAAATCACGGCGACTTCGGTCGTACCACCGCCGATGTCGACGACCATCGAGCCGGTGGGCTCGTGGACAGGCAGACCAACACCAATCGCAGCAGCCATCGGCTCTTCGATCGTGTACGCACGACGAGCACCGGCGTGATAGGCGGCTTCTTCGACGGCGCGCCTTTCGACAGCCGTTATGCCAGATGGAACGCAGATAACAATCCGAGGCCTTGCGGCGAACCGACCGGTGTGCACCTTGTCGATGAAGTATCGGAGCATCTTTTCGGTCACGTCGAAGTCGGCGATGACCCCATCCCTCAGCGGGCGGATCGCTTGGATATACGAAGGCGTTCGGCCAATCATGCGTTTCGCTGCCATACCGACCTCGAGAGGACGGTTATCGCGCGTGTTCATTGCCACGACGGAAGGCTCATTGAGCACGATGCCTTGACCGCGGACAAACACAAGCGTATTTGCGGTCCCGAGGTCGACTGCCATGTCGCGACCGCCGAATGAAAGAAGGCTGTTCATGTGAATTCCGAACTGTTCTAAACGAGTGTACCCACCCGCCCATTAATCGGCCTGAAAGTCTCTACCCGAAGAAGATCCCAAGTTCGCGCTGAGCGCTCTCGACCGAGTCCGATCCATGCACAATGTTCTCGGTAATCACGAGCCCAAAGTCGCCCCGAATCGTGCCAGGTGCAGCCTCCACGGGGTTGGTTGTTCCCATGAGGTTCCGTGCAACTACGACCGCTTCTTCGCCTGACCACTCCATCGCTACCACGGGGCCGGAGGTGATGAACGCAACGAGTTCACCAAAGAACGGCTTTTCGGTGTGCTCGGCATAGTGGCGACCAGCGAGTTCCTCCGTGATTGTGAGCATCCGAAGGTTGACGAGTCGAAGGCCCTTCCGTTCGAGTCGACCGATGACCTCACCGACGAGACCTCTCGCAACGCCGTCGGGCTTGACCATTACGTACGTGTTCTCTACTGCCATGTGAATAGGGCTCCTGTTTTCAGGTGGAAGAGCGCCGTGCAATAACGACGCCAACAAAGGGTACCGGTATCGAAGTCATGGTTGCCCTGATTTGGCTGTTCGGGTCAATCGAAGAGGTCGGAGTCCCGGAAGTCGGCGTCGCTGTCCTCTTCGGCGACTTCTGCCTCAAACCGAAGGTGCGCTTCTGCCGACCGGTCGGAACCGGTGCCGAAGGATTCCCTGACGTCCCCCACCAAATAGAGTGAACCGGCAACAATCACGCCTCCGTCGGGTCCTGCCGCCGACACAGCCTCTGCCACTGCCAGCTCTGGCGCTGCATACGCAAGAGCGGGCACACCCAAAGTCTCGGAAGCCTCCGACGCAACGACTGTTGGATCGATTGCAGCGGCGTCGTTTGGGGCAGCCGCGTACACCGCAGCGACGAACCCCGTGAGCGGTTCGACAAGTTCAGCGATGGACCGTTCGCCCCTGACACCCAGAACAAGGTGCCACTGCATTGCGGGGAATTCGTCATCAATCGTTGCTGCAAGCCCCCTGAAGCCCTGCACGTTGTGGGACCCGTCGACCAAGACGACTGGTCGGCGTCGCACGACTTCCAACCTCCCTGGCGACGTCAATGACGCCACAGCGAAGGCAAGCGACTCCTCGTCAAGTGCCCGACCGAGCAACATCTCGCACGTTGCCACCGCCGTCGCGAGATTGTCCACCTGGTGTCTGCCGTGCATTCTCAGGACCAAATCGTCGTAGTCGCTGTGGATTCCTGCGATGGAGCAATGCCACCCGCCGACTGCAACGATGGCCTCGGCGACGGAGAAGTCTGAGCCGAAACGAACCCAGTTTGCGCCCGTTGCTTCCACGTGCGCCGAGATCACCGGAAGCGACGCATCGGGAAGGTCGCCAGTCACCAACGTGCCGTCCTGCTTGACGACGGCGACCTTCTCAGCCGCTATCTGTTCAATAGTCGTTCCCAGGAACTCGGTGTGATCGATATCGATACCCGTCACGACCGAGACGTCAGCATCGACCACGTTGGTGGCATCGAGCCTGCCACCGAGCCCGACCTCGATGACCGCGGCGTCCACAACAGCTGTCGCGAATATGGAGAACGCAAGCGCCGCTGTCACCTCGAAATAGGTGACCGTTGTCGAGTTCGATTCCTCGAAGCTCTCCACGAACCACGCAATCTCCTGCACTCCGGCGGTGAGACCTTCGGAGTCAATCGGCACCCCGTGGAGGTTGAACCGTTCCTCAACCTCATGCAGATGCGGAGACGTGAACCCGCCCGCCGCCAGGCCATGCGCGCCAAGGATCTGTTGAACCATCCTTGTAACGGTTGTCTTTCCATTCGTGCCCGCGACATGAACCACCGGGTAGGCCGTCTGTGGATTCCCCATGAGTTCCAGCAAACCGGCAATGCGGTCAAGACCTGGCTTGACCCCAGATCCAATCCGCGCGTCGAGGAAGGCGACAGCAGCTGCGTGGTCGACAATGTTGGCCGACGGTGAACGTGGCATCGCGTCTAGCCGAGCTCTGCGAGTTGGGTCTGCTGCTTCTCGAGCTCAGCCGACAGCTCAGCGAGACGCTTTCGTTCCGTCTCAACAACCTCAGCAGGGGCTCGCTCCGCGAAATTCGGATTGTCGAGCTTCGCCAACACCCTTGCAAGACCCGATTCGATTTCGTCAATCGCCTTCTGAAGTCTCGGCCGCTCTGCTTCGATGTCGACGAGGCCTTCGAGGGCGATAAAGGCGGCAACGCCGGGCCCACCGGAAAGCCGCGTGTGTCCGGCGACCGGATCCGGCCGCTCGCCTGCCATTGGTTCTGCGTTGGTCAGGGCTGCGACTTGCGCGAACCACCAAGGTTCGAGAGATTGCTCCGATACCACCGTGACAGGAATCGGGGTCTTCCGAGGCACATGGTGCTGGGATCGGAACTGGCGGATGCCGTTGACGACCTCCTGGAGTGAGTCCATCTGGGTTGGCGGCGTTATGGCGTCCACAGACGGCCACGATCCGGTGATGAGCATGGTTGATCCATCTCCGAGATGGCTCCACAGCTCTTCAGTCACGAACGGAATCGCAGGGTGAAACATCTTGAGGATGTCGCGGAGCACGACGCCGAGCGTCGAGCGCATCGAAGTCGCTGTTTCCGGGTCGTCTGCAAGAGACTTCGCCATCTCAAGGTACCAATCGAAGACCTCTGACCACGCGAAGTTGTACAAGAGCCCGTAGGCATCTGATAGGCGGTACTCGTCGAGCAGAGCATCGAACTCGACAGAAACCGTGGCAAGCCTGGACAATATCCATGCATCCTCTGGCCCTGGCGCCTCGGGATACCCACCCTCCGCCGGCACGTCCGACACTTCCATGAACTCGACCGCGAATCGCATCGCATTCCAGAGCTTGTTCCCGAACCGGCGAGAAGCGTCGATCCAATCGGTATTCAGCGGAATGTCGTGTCCGGGCGCCGCAGCTTGGATGAGGGCAAGCCTGACCGAGTCAGCGCCGTACTCCTCGATGAGCTCAAGGGGATCGAGTGCGTTACCAGAGGACTTGGACATCTTCTTGCCAGCCATGTCGCGAACCATCCCGTGGATCACGATGTCAGTGAACGGCACCTCGTCGGTGAAATACAGGGCCATCTTCATCATGCGTGCCACCCAAAAGAAGATGATGTCGAAGCCAGTAACAAGTGTTGTCGTCGGGTAGTAGGTCGCTAGGTCGTCGGTTTCCGTCGGCCAACCAAGGGTGCTGAAGGGCCAAAGTGCCGATGAGAACCAGGTGTCGAGCACATCGTCGTCCTGTGTGAGGTTCGACGACCCACACGCTGTGCAGACGACCGCATCGTCCATCGACACAATCGTTTCATCGCAATCGTCGCAGTACCACGCCGGAATGCGATGCCCCCACCACAACTGTCTGCTGACGCACCAATCCTGAAGGTTCTCCATCCAGTGGAAGTAGTTCTTCTCCCACCGCTTGGGGATGAACTGGCTGTCTCCCGTGCGTACGGCATCAATCGCCGGCCCGACGAGCGGCGCCACCTTGACAAACCATTGCAGCGACAAGAGCGGTTCCACCACGGTTCCACACCGCGAGCAGTGGCCCACCGAGTGGTGGTGGTCCTCCACCTTCTCGATGGCTCCGATCGCACCGAGACGCGACCGAATCGCCTCCCGTGCCTCGAAGCGGTCCATGCCGAAGAACTCGCCGCCGTCGACGGTGATCTTGGCCTCCGTGTCGATGACGATCACCGTTTCGAGGCCGTGGCGGGCTCCGATCTCGAAGTCAAGAGGATCGTGCGCAGGCGTGACCTTGACGGCACCTGTGCCGAACTCGAATTCGACACCTTCGTCGGCCACAACAGGAATCTCTCGACCGACAAGAGGGACCGTGACCGTCTTGCCGATGGCGTCCGTGTACCGCTCGTCATCTGGGTGGACAGCGATTCCCGTGTCCCCGAGCATCGTCTCTGGGCGGGTGGTTGCAACGGTGATTGTCCCTGAGCCATCTGTGAACGGGTATTGGATGTAGGTGAGCTCCCCCGCCACATC
>Ga0070727_10003015_pt1 | contig 15664 bp, 14 predicted proteins | sample tdAd472_FD_66722 | JGI IMG/M metagenome (GOLD analysis project Ga0070727, IMG submission 66722) | Marine sediment microbial communities from the Atlantic coast under amendment with organic carbon and nitrate - tdAd47.2 | ecosystem: Environmental > Aquatic > Marine > Coastal > Sediment | place...
CAGCATCTCGTAGGCGATCTCGGAGACCTTGAAGGTAATGGCGGGATGCGTGTCTTCGTCGAACCAGCCGATGGCAAACACCTTGCCGCCGATCTTCCACACGTCCGCCCCGCCCCACTGATTGACGTGCGTGGTGTGCGGCAAGGCATGACAGAAGTCGTTGTATTCGGCGTTGTTCATGCGGCGAATACTAGCGCGCTCAGCCACATATCGCACGGCGCTTCGTGCAGGCCCGGCCTCATCCTTCGAGACGGCCTTTCAGGCCTCCTCAGGATGAGGGCCAAACCAATCAGTCATGAAAAACCTCATCCTGAGGAGCGGCGAAGCCGCGTCTCGAAGGATGAGTCCCTACCGCTCTACGACAACCAGGCCCTTCTCGGGATAAACCTTCACGAACTCACCGCTCTTGATCAGCGTCGTCACGTCGCCCGCTTCGAAGCGGTCGCACATGCTCAGATCGGCGAGCGCCGCGCCTTGCGCCAGAATGGTGTTGGCGGCGTTGAACAGGATCGCCTTCGGAAACAGGCCGCGGGTCTTCATTTCGTGCAGCATCCATGCCGACGCGACACCGCCCTTGGCGGTGTTCAGCACCAGGATCTTGCCGTCATAGGACTCCCCGAACAGCGCATGTTGCGGGCGGGAAAACACCCCCTTGAGCCGGTCCAGATCGTAACGCGCCGAGAAATTATCCTGCGCCACCAGCGCCTCGCCCTCGACGTCGGGGCCGATGCCGACGTGGCATTTCAATTCAATGCTCATACGATTTCTCCCGCCACGGCAGAGGCAATGCACGCCTGCATGTCGGCCAGCGCCGGTTCATAACCGTAGCCGCCGAGGATATTGACGATCTTTGTCGAGTTCGACAGCAACCGCTTCCAGCCATTGGCTTCGCCGATTTCGCGTGCGTACTGTTGATAGAAGCATGTCCCTTCGAGCACCTTGGCGCCCGCCGCTTCGATCCGCCCGACCAGGCCCATGCGCGTCGCATCGGCGTAAACGGTCGGCGATGTGCAGACCAGCATAGCCGTGTCGGCATGCAGTTTCTGGCCGTCGATCAAATCAGCGACCTGCTGCATTTCGACGATGGACAACTGCGGCGCGGCGAACACCACCACGTCGACCTTGTCGCCCTTGCCGCCGAAACTCGAACGTAATTCATCGAGATCGGCCTTGGTGATGTCTTCCGCCGTCAGCTTGTCGGCACCGATGGCCGCCGCTGTCGGGGCTTCCGGCGTGATACCGACGAGATGGAACAGCGGCGTCGAGCCATAGCTCGCCATGGCCGCGCCCAAGTGTTTCATTTCATCCGACGTCGGCACGCTTTCCAGTCCCTCGATCGCCGGGACTTCCCAGTACGAGCCGGCACGCCGACCGACGACCGCGCCCAGCACGCCCCAGTCGGTCAGGCCCTTGGGCTGTTCGCGCACCACATAGCGTTTCGTCGCCACGCGATGTTCGTCCAGATGCAATCCGTAGCGCGGCGTACGCCCGGTCAGACCCGCCGCCAGCGCCGACGGCCCACCTTCGAAGTTGGAGCGCGCCCCGCAAGCGCTGTTGCAGTAGATCACCACACCGGTATCGCCATAGGCGACGTGATCGCCGAGCACAGGCGGCATCACGGTCTGGTAATTGACGCAGGTGTTGGTCATCAGAATGCCGAGCTTCTCGCACGCGGCGACGAAGCGGCGTTCGATATTCGCCATGTCCTCGGTCTGGCCGAGCGGGCGATAGTAATTCAGATCGACGCCCCGGGGGTCGGTGATCATCGGTACCGCAACGCGGCGCTCCTTTTCGCCGTGCGACGCCATTTGTTCCATGAACTCGGTGCCCGCCTCGCCGACGGATTCCGGGTCGGCCATCATGTGCACCTGACTGACCGGGACCAGATCGGCGGCATCGAACATGCGCCCGACCTTCATCATATGATCGATAGCCCAGCGCCGGGGCTCGCCCAATTCACCGGCCAGCATGGCCTTTTCTTCATCGTTGAGTTTCATATTTTCAAAGCCCCCTTGTACCCTGGCCGTCAATCGAAGTGCGGATCAACGCCGGGCGGCATGCTGAAGCCAAGATCACCGCGTGCGATCACCGCTTCGGCGCCGCCGTTCGCCGCAAGCAGCGCCGCCTGTTGTTCCTTGGCGCGTTTGTCGGTGGCCGCCGGATCGACGATTTTTTCAAGCTCGGCGCGCAGTTCCGCAATCAACGGCTGCATCGCCGGGTCGCCGGCGAGATCGTTGAGTTCCTCCGGATCATCGTCGAGATTGAACAACTGCGGCTCGTACGCCACGTAATGCACCAGCTTCCATGGCCCGCGCCGGACCAGGAAAGCGGCCGTCTTGGAGCCCATGCCGTGGTATTCCGAGAACGCGACTTTTGCTTCGTCGTCGCCGCTCAGGTACTCGGCGACGTTGGTGCCGGGGTGATCCGCCGACATGGTTTCGTCGTCGCGCGCACCGACGCAATCGATGATGAATGAATACATGTCAACGAAGCTGACCGGAGTCTTCACGACCTTACCGGCGGGAATGTCCGGCCCGCTCAGGATCAGCGGCACGGCGGCCGCTTCCTCGTACATGGTCGACTTGCCCCACAACCCGCGCGCGCCGTTGTTATCGCCGTGATCGGACGTATACATGACCCGCGTCGTGTCGCTGAGCCCGGCATCGTCGAGCGCCGAGAGGATATTGCCGACGTTGAAGTCGAGGAAGCTGCACAGCCCCAGATAACCGGCCTGCGCGCGTTTGACCTCGTCCAGATTGTGGAAGTGTTCGTCATAGGCAAAGGCGCCGCGGTAATCCTCGATGTACGGGTGTTGTTTCTTGTGGCGTTCCTCGTACAGCTTCGGCAGCGGCAGTTCGCCGTCCAGATAGTGGTAATACATTTCCGGCGGCGCGGTCAGCGGGAAGTGCGGACAGACCAGCGAGACGAACAGCACCCACGGCTTGTCGCTGTGCTTTTGCGCTTCCTCGCGCAGCCAGACCTGGGCGCGGGCGGCAATGTCACGGTCGTACGTCGTATAGACGGATTCCCCCGGCCCCGCCATGCGTGCCATTTTATAGGCCCCGCCCCGCTTCGGCATGCTGTCGTCGCGGATCCAGCCCATCATGTCACCCTTGCCGTCGATGATGTGCATGGCGATCTGTTCATCGGAAAAACCGTTGTCGTCGTCGCCCGAGCGGAAATGCAGCTTGCCGATGGACGCCGTATGGTGGCCGCGTTCGCGCAACAAAGAGTGCCAGCTCGGGATCGTGCCGTCGAAGGCGATGGCATTGTCCCAGTGTTCGGTCTGGTGCACGTACTTGCCGGTCGCGAACGAGGCGCGGGCCGGCACGCAAACCGGGCACGTGGTATAGGCCGCATCGTAACGCGCGCCACCGGCGGCGAGTTTGTCGATGTTCGGCGTCTGCACGATGTTGTGGCCATAGCATCCGGCCACAGAGCGCGTGTGCTCATCGGACATGATGATGAGGAGGTTGGTCGGTTTCACTTTTTTGTCTCTCCCGGGGTCGTGGTCTTTTTTATTTATGCTTCGGCGAGGTTTTCCAGCGCCGTGTCGATCGCGATTTCCTCTGTGTCCGGCGGCAACCAGTATTCCTGGTAATACAGCGGCCCTTGATCGGAATACGCATAGACCCGCTGCTTAAGAAGCGGCGTGTCGATGTCGATGCCGAGCGCGGCGGCGATCTCGGTTGTGCATTTGCCGACGCTCATGAAGTTGCTGACCCGCGTGATGACGAGCGAGAACTGCTCCGCCATCATGCGCTTGAAGTTGGCGCCGTTCAGGTCGCGCTTGGGCGTATCCTGAAACACCGCATAGCGCGATGCATCGACGTAAAAGTGGTTGTAGTAACAGAACCGCCCGCCGTCTTTGTCAGGGCGCTCAATGATCATCCGCCGCTTGATCATCAGCATGTTGCTGCCCGCCTGCAGGAAATCCTCCCACGGGCCGGGGGCATTGACGCGGCGGCGCGACAGCACGTCAGTGTAGATCGGCAGCGCCTTGCCGGTATCGTCCAGAAACCGCGTGTGCAGCGGGTTTTCCAACTCGCGGCGCCAGGGCGCGACGATGGTGCCGACGCCCGCCTTGCGGACGATCAGGCCGATCTCGACGAGGTTCTTGAGCGCGCGCTGCACCGTGCCGAGACTGAACGGCGTGATATTCGTCAGTTCGGTTTCGGTCGGCAGCAGTTCGTTGTCACTGATGACGCCGGTGCGGATCGCTTCGGCCAGGCCGTCCTGCAGCACCCGGTACTTCGGTCGGCCGTCCTGTGCGTTCTTGCTTAAACGTGCATCGAGAAAGTGTGAAAGCGTGTCCCAGCGGGGCTTTAACTTGGCGCGCGCGTCTTGCCACTTCGGCGCGTCGTTTTTTGCAGTCCCGCTCATACTCATGGATGTTGTCCCAACCGGAATGTTTTTCCAGCTTTTTCGGCGTTTATTTTTCGAGTTGACAGAAATATCTAAAGTCATAACTATATAGAAAGTCAACTACATAGTTTTGACGTCAATAATTCAATTTTCGAAACACGGCGCAAGATCGTGCAACGGGTGGGAACCTCACAGGGTGGAAACAGATACACGGGAATCCGCCGTCAATGAGCTGATGTCGACAAAGGCTGCCAGAACCAAAGATATCGCTCTGGCCATGGTCTTGATCGGCGTCGGCCTGTATGGCGGCATCACAGTTCTATCAACCAAGGCCACGGGTTTCGTCGACGAACAGACGATGGACCACACCACGCTGCCCAGCATCTGGGGCTTTTTGCTGGCCGGGCTGACGGCGTTGTGGCTGGTGCAACTCATCGTCGAGTTGCGCGCGGTCAACACCTCGCTCTCGGCACTCGGTCACACGGCCAACGTCTTTTCGGTCGAACGCATGTTCCCCGAATTGTCGACGACGCTGATCGGCCGCATGATCGCCGCGGTGCTTTCCATCATCGTCTATGCGGTAATGTTCGAGGAGCTGCCGTTCTTCGTCATCACCGGCGTCTTTCTATTCGTCATGCTTTTGGTGTTCGGCCGTCCGTTGCACTGGAAAACCGCAGGGCTGGCCGCGATCGGCTGCGCCGTGTTCCACGTCATGTTCGTGACGTTCCTGAATCTGCCGCTTTGATGATCGGGGAATACAGATGATTGAAGGACTTATCGGCGGTTTCGGCTATCTCGCGGACCCGACCAACCTATTGCTTATTCTTGCCGGCACCGCACTCGGCATCCTCGTCGGCGCGCTGCCGGGGCTCAGCTCGCCGATGGCGATCACGGTGCTCTTGCCGCTGACCTATCCGTTCGATCCGATCCCGGCGCTGGTCCTGTTGATGGGCGTATACGTCGGCACCAAGCTCGGCGGCTCGTTCTCGGCGATCCTGTTGCGAACACCCGGGACACCCGCAGCGGCGTGTACCGCGCTCGACGGTTTCCCCATGGCCGAACAAGGCAAGGCGGCGGAAGCGCTGGGCTATGCCACCGTCGGCTCGACCATCGGCGGCCTGATTTCATGGTGCATCGCGGTCACGTCCATCCCGCTTCTGGCGGCTGTCGCCATCGAAGCCAAGAACGCCGACATCGCGCTGATCGGTATCCTCGGACTGGTGCTGGTGTCCGCGTTCGCGCGCGGCTCGATGCTGAAGGGCCTGATCGGCGTCATGCTCGGGCTTTTGATCGCCACCGTCGGCCTCGATCCCATCGATGCCACCGACCGCTTCACCTTCGGCATCCCGCAGATGATGGAGGGCATCCCCTTCACCGCCGCGCTGATCGGCTTTTTCGGCATCGCCGTGGTGCTCAGCGATCTGCAACTGGTCGGCCGCAAAAGCGAGCTGATCGCCGACAAGGTCAGCCTCACGCTGCCCGGCTTAAAGGAACTCAAGCAACGCTGGCAGGCGATTGTCACCGGCGGCACCTATGGGGTGTTTATCGGCGCAGTGCCGGGTGTCGGCGCGGAAAGCGCGACATGGCTGGCCTATGCGACCGCCAAAAACCGCTCCAAGACGCCGGAAAATTTCGGCAAGGGCGAACCCGACGGCATCCTGACGCCGGAAGCCTGCAACAACGCCACCACCGGCGGCACCATGATCCCGATGCTGACGCTGGGTCTGCCCGGCGACGGCTCGACGGCAGTGATGCTGGGCGCGTTGGTGCTACACGGGATCGAACCCGGTGTGCTTTTGATGAGCCAGTCCGGCGATCTGGTTTATGCCATTCTCGCCAGCCTTTTGGTCGCTACCGTGTTCATGTTCATGCTCGCTCTGGGCGCGATCAAATACTTCGTACTGGTGCTGCGTCAGGACCGTTCGTTCCTGTTCCCGTTCGTGCTCGTGCTGGCCAGCGTCGGCGCCTATGCAATCTCCAACACGCTGTTCCCGGTGCTCGTCGCGATTTCGCTTGGCATCATCGGGTACGTAATGGAGACACGGCGCTTCCCGCTGGTGACCGTGGTGCTCGGCATCATTCTCGGGCCGATTATCGAATACAACGCGCGCGTCGCGATGGTCATCGCGGGCAACGACTGGATGGTGTTCCTGGGCACCTGGCCGCGCATCATCTTGGTGGCGCTGACGGTGCTTCTGGTGGTCCGTGAAATCCAGAAGAGCCTGCAGCAGCAAAAGCAACGACGCGAAGAAATCATGTCGACCGCATCTTACGACTGAGGAGAGACGACCAAACTAAAATCAACCCAAGGGAGGTTACATCATGTTGAAACTCAAACTGCGACTACCCACGATACTCGGCGCGTTCGCGCTTGCCGCGGCAAGCGTGGTCGGCGGACAGGCGAAAGCCGAATTCCCCGACAACACCATCCACCTGGTTCTGCCGTGGAAAGCGGGCGGCGGCACCGACACCATCGTCCGGGGCTATCAGCAGGCCTTTGAAAAGGCCGCCGGCGTCACCGTCGTCATCGACAACATCAACGGCGCGAAAAGCGTTACCGGCACGCTCAAAGCGGCCAAGGCCAAAGGCGACGGCTACACGGTGCTGTTCAACGGTTCGCTCGACGTGACCTCGAACCTGGCCATGAAGCCGCTGCCGTACAACGTGTCCAGCTTCAAGGCGGTTGGCGGCGTTTACACCACGCCGACGTGGTTCATCACCAACACCAAGCGTCCGTACAAGGATTTCCAGGACTTCCTGGATGCCGCCAAGGCCAACCCGGGCAAGCTGTCGATGGGTACCGCCGGTTCCACGCACACGCTGCTGTCGCACGCGCTCAAGGGCGCCACGGGACTGAACTTCAAGATCGTGCCGTTTTCCGGCGGCGCCGACCTGAAGAAAGCCATGATCGGCAACGAAGTCGACATCGGGCAGTTCCACTCGCCGGTGATGATCAACGAAATCAAGGCCGGCATCATCCGTCCGCTCGCCGCCACGGCGCCGATGGGCGGCATCAACTACGAGCCGGCACAAAAGCTGAAAACGCTCAAGGACTACGGCATCGATTTGCCGCCGGTGCAGATCACGCGCGGCATGATGGTGCCGAAATCGACGCCTGACGCCGTCGTCGCCAAGCTCGAAGCCATCGCCAAACAGGCGGCCATGGATCCGTCGTTCGCCAAGTTCGGCGACACGTTCGGCTTCAAACCGGTGTGGGTGTCGGCCAAAGACTACGGCAAGCAGCTTCAGGATGAAGTCAAACTGCTGACCGACATCAAGAACAAGTACATCAAATAGCATCCACCCAAAGTTGACTTCGGGGGCGTGGCGGTTTCAAAACGCCGTCACGCCCCTTTTCTTTTGGGACCATTCATGGGGGATCCGCGCATGAGCAGCGACAACGACACCGACGGTGCGCGCACCGGACCGCTCAAGAACCTCCGCGTACTCGACATCGCCACGATCATCGCCGGACCGCTGGCGGCAAGCCTGCTCGCCGACTTCGGCGCCGAAGTCCTGAAAGTCGAGTTGCCCGGGCGCGGCGACGCGATCCGCGCCCTGCCGCCGCACAAGGACGGCGTGGCGCTGTGGTCGAAGGTCGTCAACCGCGGCAAGCGCGGCATCACGCTTGACCTGCGCACCCCCGAAGGCGCCGAAATCATCAAGAAGCTCATCGCCGAGCACGATGTCCTGATCGAAAATTTCCGTCCCGGCACACTGGAGCGCTGGGGCCTGGCCCCCGACGTGCTGTGGGACATCAATCCCAAACTGACCATCCTGCGCGTCAGCGCTTTCGGCCGCAAAGGTCCGTACGCGGAAAAGCCCGGCTTCGCCCGCGTCGCCGACGCCATGTCGGGTTTTTTGAATTTGTGCGGCCCGGCAGACGGCGCGCCGGTGCACCCGGGCTACCCGGTCGCCGATTCCGTGACCGGCCTGTTCGGCGCCTTCGGCCTTCTGGCGGCGCTGCTTGAACTGCGCGAAAACCCCGACGCCCCGGGGCAGGTCGTCAGCGTGTCGCTGTTCGAAAGCATGTTCCGCATGCTCGATTTCCTTGCCGTCGAATACGACCAGCTGGGCGAGGTCCGCGGCCGCTACGGTAACCGCAATCCCTATGCCGCGCCGGGCAACGTATTTCGCTCGAAGGACGGTAAGTGGATCACGCTGGCGGCCAGCGCGCAGTCGATCTTCGAGCGCTTGTGCCGCGCCATCGCGCGGCCCGAACTGATCGACGATCCCCGCTTCACCGACAACGTGCAACGCCTCGCGCATACCGACGAGTTGGATGCCATCGTCGCCGCATGGTTCGCCGAACGCGACGCCGACGACGCCTGTGCGCACATGGAAAGCTTCGATGTCAGCGCCGTGCGCGTGCGCACCATCGACGAGTTGTTCGCCGAGGAACAGGTGCATGCCAACGCCATGCTGGTCGATGTCGCCGACCCGGAACTGGGTACGTTGAAAATGCAGGGGGTCACACCCGGCTTTTCGCGGACGCCCGGCAACGTGCACAGGTCCGGCCCGGCGCTCGGCGAGGCCAACGATGCCGTGATGCGCGAGATCGGCCTGACGGAGGAACAAATCGCCGCATTGAAGGACAAGGGCGTCATCTGACGCATGCTTCGAGACGGGAGCTTCGCGCCCTCCTCAGCATGAGGATGTCCCATGACACTGCGGATAAACTCAATCCTCGGCGATGACGATATCGACGACCAGTGCATTGGCGCTGTCTTCCAGCGCGCTCTGGAAATCTTCTTCCGACAGACCGGCGGGCAGGCGCACTTTCGTGTCGGCGTGAAACAGCATACCGCCGCCGTGCGGCGCACCTTCGATGCGGGTTTCCATTTCCTCGACGCTGACGCCCAGCGACGCGATGGTGCGTGTCAACTCGTGCACGATCCCCGGATGATCGGGGCCGACGATTTCGAAGGCGATCACCGGCCCGTTCTGCGCCGCGCCATCGGCGGCGTCGCGCACCATGATCTGGAACCCGTTACCGGCCAGCGCCGTCAGTGCCGCGCCCAACGCATCCGAACTGGCTTTGGGAACCTGCACCCGCGCAACCCCGGCAAAGGTTTCCGCCAGATGCGCCATGCGGCTTTCCAGCCAGTTACCGCCGTGCGCCTCGACGATTTCGGAAAGCTGCTCGACCACCCCCGGCCGGTCTTCGGCGATGAAGGTGATGATCAGTGTATTGGCCATGGTGTTCTCCCCTGCCCGCTGCGCGACCGCTTAGACCAAATCCTCAAGCAGCCGTTCGGCACTTGTTTCGCCAAAGCCGCCGTTTTCGAAATGCAGCGTCTTGACGATGCCGTCGACGACCAGCGCCGAAAAACGCTTGCAGCGCGGCCCGTAGCACTTGTCCGAGAGATCGAGCTCGAGCCCCGCGGCGCGTGTGAAATTAAGTGCGCCGTCGGCAATCATCGTGACCTTGTCGCCGCTGTGCTGGACCTTGGCCCAGGCGTCCATGACATAGGGGTCGTTGACCGAAACACAGAGTATCTCGTCGACGCCGTGGTCCTTGAACGCCTCGGCATGATAGACGAAGCCCGGCAAATGCTGCGCCGAGCAGGTCTTGGTAAAGGCCCCCGGCAGCCCGAACACCGCCACGGTCTTTCCGGCGAAGATCTCGCCGGTCCCGATCACATCGGGACCGTCCTCGGTCATGATGCCGACGTTCACATCGGGCACGCGATCGCCCACCTGGATAGTCATAGCTTCCTCCGCGGATGTTTTTGTTCGTTGCCCGAAACGATGGTCGATCAGGCAGCGGAAATCAATGGGCTGGCAGCATATTCGGCACTGCAAGACCGTGGATCAATGCCAACCGGGGACGCACTTTGCGGAATCCGCCGCACATGCCGTCGCCATGTGGCGCTTAATCAATTCAACTTTGACGGCCCGGTTTTCCTCGTTCCACGGTGCCGGGTCCGTTCTTTCGATACCAAGATGGTGCAGTCCGACGATCTTATATGACTCGTTGAGTAAAGGAGAACCGGAACTGCCTTGCATGGTGTCGCAGAAGTGACCGAAATCCGTTTTTTGCGGCGGGTTGTTTCCAACCCCCGACTTCGTGGCGACCCGGCAATCGACACGCGATATCTGCTGCGGTTGCCCCCATGGGTGCTGAACCAGATACAGCCCCTTCTCGCGCGCCGTATCCGGCACAAGATGGCCCCACGCAGTGGCAGCCCCCGGCTCGCCATTCAATTCTATGACCGCAAGATCCAGCGGCCCAACCGAGGGGATATGTAAACGTACACATCGAAAAATCTCGTAATCGGCCCACGTCCCATCGAGTTCGTATCTGTATCCGAAAGTAATGTACGCGCTATCGCACACGGATTGATCCGGCACGCAATGGGCATTCGTCATCATATGACGCGCGGAAATCATAAACCCCGTACACGTCGCCCTGAGACCGTTTGCAAGCAACGACAGGTGCGCAACGGACCTGGATGCCGCTGCCAGTGCCGGCAGTTCCTGCACCGCGACGATGGTATGCTCTCGATTGTCTTGTTCCGTGATCGACAATACGCCTCCGGCACGTCGATCGATCGCGGCCTCGTTCACGTCGAACGACAGCGTATCCGGTGCGTTGGCAAGCGTGTAATCGATTGTGAAACTCACGCGCGATCCACGCAACGGACCGGACCAGAACGCCTTTTCTACCGAAAAGTCGTTCGGCGAATAGGAAAACGATGTGAAACCGTCGCTCATCTTTATCGTGAAGTTCGCACCGCCCGTCCATGAAATATCCGACACCCGCACCTGGAAAAAACACGGTGTGATGGGGATATTCGCCGCGCCGTCGAGTTTCGGAAGATGCTCCGCGGATTCATTGCACGTCTTGCCGATACCAACGCTGAATTCGCGACTCACGTATCTGGATCGCCCGGGAATATGCCGATACGAATAGCTACGCGGCGAACGGAGTGTGACCACGCTTCCCACGGGAAATGCCTCGAACGTGGGCGGTGCCGCGCCGACTTCATCGCTGAACGAAACCGTATCGCACAGCGCCAGTAAAAGAACGCCGAGAACCGTGTATCCCGCACGGCGCAAAATGCTATTCATTTTTTTTTTCGACCTTCGAATCGCCGCGACATTGGACCTTGGCATAATCCCGCCGAACGAAGTCGATAAGCCGGTGCGTTTCATGCTCCGGAATCACCGCTTCGACAACTTCATTCGACTCTACATCTCTTCCCTTGAAGCGAAACTCGCGCGGCTTGGCAGGTCCGGAAAAACGGATTTCACCGCCATGCAACCTGTGAAACGCGTTTCTGTTCGGAATATTTTTGATGTCGCCGTTGCCAATCGCGAAAATCACATAACGATGCTTTGACGGGTTCGTATCTATGATCTTCGCGATACGCAGGATGCGCGACATCGAACGTTCACGCGTCTCTGGTGACGATGCATCTTTGCTTGAATTGTACGCATTGAGCAATTTGATGCGGAGATCTCGTTCATCGAATCCACTCAGGATTTCTTTTGTGTCTTTGTCTTCGGTGCCATCCGCGAGCAAGGTCCGCGTGTTGCCGCTTTTATCTATATACGTCAGTTGCTGTACGTCCGTGCGCAGCGCCTTTTGCAGATTTATCATGCCGCCGAAGGCCGCGTTCGGATCGATTTTTTCATAGAAATCGGACGTCAGGATCATGCGCGCGGCGATCGCCGGGGCCTTCATATCCAGGCACTTCGATTTCAACAAGGAAGCTGCACCGGCTGCGATTGCCGATGCCTGCGACGTTCCAGAAGCCTCGTTGCGCGCATTCCCCGGATACGAACTCCATATCATGGCGCCCGGTGCGATAACGTCATGCCGCATGCCCCGGTTGCTGCACTTCAGCAAGGCCGGGCCGTAAAGCGTCCGGCTCGCGGCGACAACGGAAAGGATATTCTGGTACTCAAAGCATGCAGGAAAAATCGAACATTGCGCGGACCGCGGATGTTCCTCGCCATGGTTCCCCGCGGCCGTGACGAAAAGCGTTCTGTTCACTTTAATGGAAAGACGAATACTGTCGAATTCGCCGACTGCCAGGTTCTTCAATTCGGAATAGAACCAGCTCAGGTTGGCGACAGGCACGGTTTCCTGCTGCAGATACGTCATGATGTCGTTTCCGGCATCGATGACCGGCTTCTGCCTGCCGGTCTTGAACAATCCCGGCGCGACATCGACGGCATGAACATTAGCATTTTTGTTCACCGCGGCCTGCCGCGATTTTGAGTTGGTGGCAATCAACCCGGCCAAATGGGTTGCGTGCATGTCGTCGGGGTGCCAGCCACGCCCGAACACGCCGCACTTGCCCTCAGCCGGATTATCGATCGGGATTTCGCGCTTGTTGAGGAACGACGCCAGTTTCAACTCACAATGCTGCTCGTGTATCCAGCCGTCGAACAGCGCGATGATGTTTCTTCTTATCGGGGGCTTTCCCCCCATCACGGCGGGATGCTTGATCATCTTGAGCATGGTCAATCGATCAATCGGCAAAGAATCCTTACCTGGGTCACATGCGCCGCCACCGTTTTGAATCCCGCCGTAATGCCGGCCCGTGACAGGGGTGACATTCAAAAGCCTTACATTCCGGAGGCTTTTGCTCAGCTCCTGTTTCAACTCCTTGATCGCAGGATCGGTCAATCCCATTAGTACCGGCGCGCCTTCTTGATCGCCCAATCTGTAAACCGCCGCATAGCCGGGCGGCGCCTTGATTTCAAACGTGGCGGAATACACTTTGGTGGGAACCCGTAGAAACCCGGCGAAATTCGGCGAGAGCACGTCCTTGTTCCCGCCGTTGAGATTCACAATCTCCTGTTTGCAGCGTTCATCGAGCACTTCGCATCCCTGACGGTCCTTGACGACGATGCCTTCGAGGGTATCCACCTTTCTTTTCTTGTAGGCATAAGTAACGATCAGCGGTTCTAGCGTGACTTTCGGAATGGTGATGTACGCATCACTGCCGTGGCAGAAATCTTTGTCGACCGATTTGTCCTTTTTGCATTCACGGTTACACACTGCCGGGTTCATGTCGCATAAGAGCGTTTTCAGCCCCGGAGGGAATGAAATGCCGTCGTAAAGTTTTTTCGATTTGCTGAGGTGCGTGACCTGTGGTGCGGCGGGATCAAGAGGGACGGTTTCCGTCGCGATGCCCCATCCCTTGGTGCGAAGATTATGAAGGCCGTCATACAGGTCCGACAATTCCAGACTGTGCCCCGTCTTGGACGGGCTCAGGGATTGCCAGTAGAAGGAAAGCTTGGCCGGTTCGTCGAGCACGAGAACGGATTTTGGCTCGGCCTGGAGCGACCCCGAAAAAAAGCCCGCCGCAACAAGCAGCGCTGCACCCATCCATAGCTTGGTCAAATGACTCAACATCCCGACCCCGATATGCTATGTTAGCGATAGCAAAACAATATTACACAACTTTTACAAAGAGAAGCAAAAATGAAACGGGGGCGACCATGAAACGATCAGCGCAAAATTTTCTGGCTTCAATCTTGGGGGCCATTTTGCTTATCGGTTGTACGGGCGTAGACGCCGATGGCCCGGAATTGAGTCCATCGACGTACTATGGAACACAGATGTTCTTTTCCGATGCCGCCTGTCCCTTGAGCGGCAAAAATGATTTTACCGCGTACAACGCGATTACCATCGGTCAAACCGCGACACAGAAAGTACCGGCCAAGACGGAACTCGCGCCAGTTCTGGCACAGCTCGTGACGGCTGTTTTACCGACATTGATCGAGAAGGGCGTGAATTTCGTGAGCGAGTTCCTGAAGAAGCAAAAAGAGAAGCTTACGGGAACCGCCGGTGCCGGAACCTATGTCGTAACGAATAACGACAAAAGTGGCTTTCTCGGTTGCCTGACATTCGTGCGCGGCACCTTCGGCACGCCAACGAACAGCACTTATAAAAACTTAGGCCTTGCCGCACCGCCGGATTTCGCGATCGAATTCGCTTACGTGCGGCCGTTCACCAACAAATCCGCCGTGTATCTGGAGCCGTTGCAGGTCGAGTTTCGCAACACCGTGGCCGAGCGTGGCGACGACAAGCAAATCCTGTTAACAGCTGAGTTCACCGCCCCCACGGTCAAGGCACAATCCGGCGCCGCGATGCCGCCTGTTCCGGGGCAAGCAAAAGAGGAAGACAAACCGGATAAACCGAACCTGGCGACATTTATTGTTTCGTTCAACAAGCTGAAACAGGGGTCCGTCATCAGGGCCCCCGCGCTGCGGGGCATGCGCACCGAACTCGCCGAATACGAGGGCGGCTTCCCCGACTACGCGAACGTGCGTCTGACGGTGATCGAGACCGAGACCGGCGGCGATCTGTACGTCGCAGCATCGGAGGTCATCTCCGACAACAAGGAAAAGATCTCCCCGGTACTGCTGAAACAACTCAAAAAGTTACTTAAAATCGAGGACGAGGAATAGCAATCGTATCGTGGAATGGCCGCAGCCGCGCTGGCCATCCGCGAACAACGCCGCGCCATTCTGGCTGTCCGGTATGCGCGGGCTATCTGGACGGCTGTGGCAGATTGCCGACGCCCAGTTCGTGCAATAGAACGCGCCAGTCGTCGGCGTAGTGGTCGATGCTGAGCACCCAGTCGACGCTCTCGCCGTCGCTGGTGAACGGCAGCCGCAGGCAGGCTTCGAATTTGAAATGCTTCACCGCCCCGCTGAGCATGATCTGCGTCGCATACGCGCGCGGCAGGCGGCTGTCGACGACCTGCTGGTACTGCTCGACGAAGTCTTCCGCCATTTCCCCCGTTTCCTGGGTACTGACGCGGCCGTTGGTCTGGTCCGAGTTGTCGTAGGTTTTGACGCCGGTGCCCCAGAACCGGTAGACGCCGACGCCCGGATTGCCGTCGACCTGCACCAGCATCATGCGCGGGATCAGGCGCGTGTCGAAATCGAGGAAATGAATGTCGCGGTTCCACGCCGGGGCGAACCGGTCGCCGCGCCGGCTTTCCCAGATATCCAAAGCCGGCCCGAAAGCCGATCCGCGGATCACATCCGCTTCGAAGGTTACATAGCGCGACATGTTAGGCTGGCCCAATGCTGCTGCCTGAACGGCGGCGGAGGCCAGTCTCCCTGACGTCGCCTCCCCCGGCCATGCTAGTCCTTCCGCTGTGCGAATACCAATCATCCACGCGGCGTTGCGTCCATTTTGGACGCATCCGCCGGGCGGACAAAGCCATGCCGTGCATCGTTGTGTAACCGTCGCGAAACGCCGCATCGGCATACGCAGTACGGGAAACTTTTCACAAACACCTCTTCACGTTGATTTTTGGCGGTTTAT
>Ga0070727_10003016_pt1 | contig 15664 bp, 14 predicted proteins | sample tdAd472_FD_66722 | JGI IMG/M metagenome (GOLD analysis project Ga0070727, IMG submission 66722) | Marine sediment microbial communities from the Atlantic coast under amendment with organic carbon and nitrate - tdAd47.2 | ecosystem: Environmental > Aquatic > Marine > Coastal > Sediment | place...
GATCCTCCCCGGCGTAGATCACGTCGAAGGTGCGCTCGTAGGGCTTTCCAGGGCGCACCGTGCCGTCGCTGGCCGTGGTCTCGCACTGGGTCTGGAAGCGAACGGTCCACGTGCCCTTCGGCCCGACGTTGGGCACCCGCAGCCGGGCCTGCACCGAGTACTCCCCCGGCTTCAGCTCGCCGGCATCACGCCCCAGGAAGGCACCGCACTCCTTGGTGGCTCCCTTGCACAGCCCGATTCCGTCGTCGGAGAACGGTCGCACCCCAGCCTGCACGTCGGCCATCAGCGGGCCGATCAGCTTCGACTCGAACGCCGTCATCGCCGGCTCGGCCTTCGGCTCGGGGGACTTCGCCTTCGCCGGCTCGGCGGCCGGCGCATCGGCCTGGGCACAGATGTCGGCGCACTCGGCCGCGCCACACTCCGGTGCCTCCCCGCCACAAGCCGCGAGGCCCAGGGCGAGCACCGCCCCGCTGGAATACGTAGTCCATCCGCCCATGCTGCCCTCCAGCGGCGCACGCTACCACGACCCGATCCGGGAGCCGACATGCCCAAGCCACCTGCCCGCGGGCAGCGCCTGTTCAAGCTCGCGTCGATGACGGCCTCGGTGGCCGGTGGCTACGCCAAGAGCAAGGTCAAGCGCGCCCTCGGCGGCGACGCCGAGGAGGAGGAGCGGAGCTTCCGCAAGGCCAGCGGCGAGCGGATCGCCGCCACCCTCGGCGAGCTCAAGGGCGCCGCCATGAAGGTCGGGCAGTTCGCGTCGGCCGCCAAGGAGCTGTTCCCCCCCGAGGTCACCGACGCGCTGTCCAAGCTGCAGCGCGAGGCGCCTCCCATGGAGTACGAGGTCATCGCCGAGGTGATCGAGAGCGAGCTGGGCGCCCCGCCCGAGGTGCTGTTCCAGTCGTTCGACCGGGAGCCCTTCGCCGCGGCGAGCATCGGCCAGGTCCACCGGGCCCGCACCGACGACGGGCGCGAGGTCGTGTGCAAGGTGCAGTACCCCGGCGTCGACCACGCCCTCGACTCCGACCTGCAGCAGGTCAAGCTCGCCCTGAAGCTCGGAGGCCTCATCAAGGTCGACAAGCGCATGGTCGACGCCACCTTCGCCGAGCTGCGAGAGCGGATGAACGAGGAGCTCGACTACTGCAACGAGGCCGACAACGTCCGCCTGTTCCGCGACTTCCACGCCGGGCACGAGGGCGTCGCCGTGCCCGATGTGGTCGGAGAGCGCTCGGCCAAGCGCGTGCTCACCCTCACCTACGAGCCCGGGCGCCCCCTCACCGACCTCGGCCAGGAGGGAGTCCCACAGGCCCTCCGCGACCAGATCGGCACCCGCCTCGCCGACATGCTCACCCGCCAGCTCTACGAGCTGCGCACCATCCACGGCGACCCCAACCCGGGCAACTTCGCCTTTCGTGACGACGGCACGCTGGTCATCTACGACTTCGGCTGCGTGAAGGCCTTCGACGACGCCAGCATCGAGCGCATGACCGCCATCCTCGTCGCCGCCTTCCGACGCGACTACGCCGGTCTCGACAAGGCGATGATCGATGTGGGCCGGATGAAGGCCGACAAGTCCATCGAGCCCGCCGACTACGACCGCTGGCTCGCCGCGCTGGCCGAGCCGCTGTACGCCGAAGACCGCTACGACTACGGCGCCGCCGACCTGGGCAAGCGGGTCAAGGAGCTCGTGCCGTGGGTGATGAAGCGGGCCCACTGGTGGGAGCCGGTGCCCGAGATGACCATCCTCGACCGCGCCGTCGGGGGCATGTACGACAACCTGCGCGCGGCCAAGGCTCGCGTCCCGGTACGACAGATCCTGCTCGAGCACGTGGAGATCGGATGATCCTGGCCCTCACCCTGCTGGCATGCTCCAGCGGCGACGACCCCGGCAGCACCACCACCCCCACCACCCCGCCGGCGCCCACGTCCCAGCCCACCGGCACCGACACTGCGACCACGACCGGCCTGCCTCCCGCCACCGCCCTCACGGGCGACACCGCCACGACGCCGGCCGTGCCCAGTCCCCTCGCCTTCGAGGGAGCGCCGCCCCAGCACCTGCTGATGATCAGCATCGACACCCTCCGTCGCGACGCGCTGGCCCACTACGGCGGTGACGGCGCGATGCCCTGGCTCGACGGCATGCTCGCCGACAGCGTGCACCTCGACGACCACATGGCCTGCTCGAACTGGACGATGCACTCCACGAGCTGCGCCATGACTGGCCAGCAGCCCATGAGCTTCGGCTTCCTCCCGTCGCTCCTCGACAGCCCCCCTCCCCCCGTGCCGGCCGGCACCCCCATGCTCGCCGACTGGCTGGGCGACGCCGGCTTCGCGTCGGCCCTCGTCACCACCAACGCCATCTTCTCCAGCACCTACAACAACGCCGCGGGCTTCGACGAGGAGCTGCTGGCCCCCAACACCCGCAGCACCCCTGCGGCCGGAGCTGCCGCCGAGCTCACGGGCCTGATGGAGGCCATGCCCACGGGGAGCCGCCGCTACGCGCACCTGCACTTGATGGAGCCGCACCAGCCCTACGACCCACCCGTCGAATACCTGTCCGAGCTGCAGCCCCTCGGCCCCATCGCCTACGACCTCACCACCACCGACGGGCACAATGCGGCCGTCTACGACCTCATCCAGGGCACCCTCGACCCGGCCGAGGCCGCCGTGGTCGAGGCCCACATGGCCATCCGCTACCGCGGTGAGGTGCAGTGGCTCGACGACCAGCTCGGCGCGTGGTGGGCAGACCTCGAGGCGGCCGGCTGGCTCGACGACACCCTGGTCGTGTTCTGGACCGACCACGGCGAGCAGTTCTTCGAGCACGGCTACCAGACCCACGCCTGGACGCTGCACCGTGAGGAGAACGACGCCGTGCTGTTCTTCTGGGCCAAGAACCTCCCGGCATCGGCACACGCCGGGCCTACCTCCGGCATCGACATGGTGCCCACCGTGCTCGGCGCCCTCGGGGTTTCCACGCCTGCCAGCGTCGAGGGGCTGCCCCTGGGGTCCATCCCCGACGACCGCCCTCGCTTCGCCACCGCCGCCGGCAAGGGCGGCATCTTCCAGGCCGTGGTGCAAGGCGACCACAAGCTGCACTACAGCTGGACCGACCCCGCCGACCCGCCTCCCTACGCGCTGGTCGGCCACGGTGCCTTCGTCTACGCCCGCTCCGACGATGCCGAGCAGACCGACCTGTTCGACCCCACCGACCCCGTCACTCAGTCTCTGTGGACCGCCCTGGTGCCGCACATCGAGGCCGTCCGTGCCCTCACCACCGAGGAGCCTCACCTGCCCGACGGGCTGAGCCTGTGAGCCTCGCCACCGCCACCATCCGGGGGCGCTCGGTCAACCTGGGCGACGGCCCCTACGACCCGGCCGACCTCGCGGCCCTGCAGGGCAAGGCCTTCCACATCGACCCCGACGACCCCTGGGTCGAACAGCGCGACGAGATCGGTCACAGCTACCTGCACGGCGCCGACGCCGGCTGGCAGGAGCACCCCGACTACATGGACTTCCTGCAGGCCGAGTCCCCCATTCATGCCCTGAAGGCCGCCGAGCGCGACCTGGTGTGGCACCACTGGGAGCCCTTCGTCGAGGGGGGGCGCGTCCTCGACATCGGCTGCGGGATCGGCCGGTTCACCCTGCCGCTCCTCGACAAGGGCTACGTCGTCGACGGCGTCGATGCCGATCTGGCCAGCCTGCAGCGCCTCGCCTGGCACGCCGTGGGCCGCCAGGGGGCCCTCGACCTGCACTGGTCGAGCGCCCACGTGCTGCCCAAGGGGCCCTTCGACCTCGCCATCGCCTCCGAGGTGCTCTGCTACGTGCCCGACACCGTGGGCGCCTTGCGCGAAGTCCACCGTTCCCTGCGGCCCGGAGGCCGGCTGCTGCTGTCGATGGAGGCCCGCTGGGGCTGGGCGCTGTCCGAAGACGCGCCCATGGGCGGCATCGAGGCGGCGCTGGAGGGCGACGGCGTGCTGCATGTGCCCGGCGAGCGCTGGGTGCGCACGGTCGACGAGGCGACCCTTCGAGCGCTGCTCACCGAGGCGGGCTTCGAGGTGCTCCACCTGGTGCCCAGCCACTGGATCCCGGATGGCCCGCTGGAGGGCGTGGCGCCCGAGAGCCTCGACCTATCGGAGCTGCTGGCTCTCGAGGCCCGCTGCCGCGCCCACCCGGTGTACGGCCCGCTGCATCGGCTGTGGCTCGCCGTCGCCCAGGCCTGATCGCCTACCAGCCGTCGTTGCTGTGGTCGTGCCCGCTGCCGTGGCACGAGCCGCCCGAGCAGCTGCTGCCGTTGTAGGTGATCCCAGTGGCTGGCAGCAGCGACACCGTGGGCTCGCCGTCGACGTGCAGGGCCGGGCCGATCAAGCCCTGGCCGGCGTCGACGACCGAGTCGTGGCACTCGTAGCAGGCATAGCCCACCTCGAGGTGCTTCTTGTGCTCGCCCGACATGCTGTCCCAGTCGTCGGCGGTGCTGGTCTGGTCGGGGTGGCAGTCGTCGCAGGCATAGGCGATCGCGCCGTCTGAGACGGTGCCTGTGCCGCGCCCGTCGCCATGGCAGTACACGTTGCTGCAGGTGGTACCGGCATAGGTGCGCCCGGGCTGCACCGCACCGGCGAAGCTCACCTCGGCGACCCCGGGGGTCGGGTCGAACCAGTGGCCCGCGTCGAGGAGCGCATCGGCGTAGGGCCCGCCGGGATGGCAGTTGTCGCAGGCATAGGCGGGATGCCGGGCGGCCTCGCCGTGCGGCGGGTGCGCCTGGAAGGAGATCTGGGCGACGGCCGAGGTGTTGTCGAGGTCTTCGGGGGGACGCCCCGTGAGGTCGCCATCGCTGCCGCCATGGCAGTACACGCAGTCGCTGCGCCAGCCGGGCACGTGGCAGTCGTCGCAGCCCTGCCCCGAGCTCCCTCCCTGCAGATCAGCTCCGTGGCAGCTGGTGCACACCGTGGTGCCGGTCAGCGCGTCGGTGCCGTGCTCGAGGGGGTCGTCGTAGCCCGGTGGGTGGCCGCCCCCGCCCCACTCCAGGCCTTGGTGGTCGTAGCCGTGGCAGGCGATGGTGCAGGCGTTCGCCACCTCGTCGAAGCCGGTGGCTCCCAGGTCGACGTGCAGCGCGCCGTCGACGTGCCGAGCCCCGTCGTCGATGACCAGGCCTCCCCCTACCACCGGCGTGTGGCACGACGCGCAGTCGGTGTCGGCGCGGCTCAGGTGGGTCGCGTGGCTGCCCGACATTCCTGCCCACGGCGCCGTGCTCGCGTGGCAGCTGTCGCACCCCATGGCGGGGTCGTCGATCGACACCACGCCAGTGCCCATCCCGTCGCCGTGGCACCACGTCGTGCAGCTCCCCTGGGAGAAGCTGCTCCCCACCGCAATCCCGCCGAAAGACACCTCCGCTGATCCCGGGCTGGCGTCGATGGCGTGGCCCGTCGATAGCGCCGTCGTCGGCACGACGTGGCAGGTGTCGCAGCCGTAGGCGGAGTGCCCGATGCCGGCGGGATCGGCGTGGGCCCCGTGGCCGGGGAAGCTGATGGCCGCGCCGTCGGCCTCCCCGTCGATGTCGCGCGGCGGCATCCCGGTGGCGTCTTGGCCGTGGCAGAAGCTGCAATCGGTGCGCCAGTCGGGGTGGCCCTCGGACGTGTGGCAGTCGTCGCAGCCCGGCCCCGTGCCCCCTTCCCAGGTGGTGCCGTGACACACCGTGCAGTCGCTCAGCTGCAGGTTGGCGTCGAGCCCATGCTGCTCGGGTCGGTCGTAGCCCTCGGGGTGGGCGGACTCGACCGTCGCCCAGTCGCACGCCGAGCTGTGGCAGGCATCGCACTGTTGGGTGCTCGCCGGGTCGTGGCTGGCCGGGCGCTCGGCCTCGTGACAGGCGATGCAGGCCGGATCCACGGCTCCCAGCGGCTCGTCGGCAGGGTGGCACGAGGCGCAGGCCGCATCGGCGTGGGCACATGCCAGGGGAAAGGCGTTGCCGTCGTGCTCCGCGGGGGCCCAGCGCTCGCCGCAGCCGGCCGCCGAGAAAGCCGTTGCCATGAACGTCATTCGCACGAGGACCATGGTTCGCATGGCCCAGGCTAGCATGCCGTGGCACACTGCGCGCGCGGGAGGAACGCCTCTGATCGCTGGCCTGCTGGTACTGCTCGTGAGCGGGGCATGGGCACAGGGCTTTGGGGCCTTTCTGTCGCCTGGCCCGCTGTCGTCGAGCCATGCCGACAGCGAGGGCCTCACCCAGTGCGTGGCGTGCCACGAGCCGGGAGGCGGCGTGAGCCCCGCCCGCTGCGAGGTCTGCCATGACGGGGTGGCCAAGCAGCGTGCTACCGACCAGGGCTTCCACGCCGGCAAGGAAGCCTGCGGCACCTGCCACCCCGACCACCGCGGCCGCGACTTCGTGCTCGTGCACCTCGACCGCGACGACTTCGACCACGATGTCACAGGCTTTCCGCTGCGGGGAGCGCATGCGGAGTCCACCTGCGAAGACTGCCACGACGAGCCGCACTGGCCCATCGCCGACCCCTCCTGCGCCGCCTGCCACCGCGACGACGAGCCCCATGGCGCCCAGCAGGGCCGCACCCAGCTCATCGAGGCCTGCGACCGCTGCCACACCAGCGGCCGATGGGAGGTCGGCGCCATTCCCCAGGCCTTGTTCAACCACACCGACCTCGAGCAGGTCGACTACCCCCTCACCGGGCGACACGCCGACGTCGCCTGCGTCGACTGCCACCTCGACGCGCGGTTCAAGCCCACCGAGCACGACGCGTGCACGAGCTGCCACGAACCGGTCCACCATTCCACGGCGCTGCAGGGTGTCTGCGAAGACTGCCACAGCCCCGCGGGGTGGGGCGTCGAGGGCTTCGACCACGCCCTCACTGGCTTCGCCCTACAAGGGCAGCACGCCCGCGCCTCCTGCGACAGCTGCCACGACGGCTTGCCCCCGGCCGAGGGGCTACCCCACGGTGCCTGCGAAGACTGCCACCGCGACATCCACCGCAGCCAGTTCGTGCCCCGCACCTGCAGCGACTGCCACACGGTGTTCATCGACGCTTTCCGGCTGCCCGACTTCGACCACGCGACCACCGCCTACCCCCTCCGGGGCGCTCACCCCGAGGCCTCCTGCGAGGCATGCCACGGCCCGCTGCCGGGCAGCCAGTTCGCCGGGCGCGACCACGAAGACTGCGACAGTTGCCACGACGACCCCCACGCCGGCGACTTCGAGCCCAGCGCCTGCCAGGTGTGCCACGACGACGCGGTCGGCTCCTGGGCCGTGCAAGACTTCGATCACGCGCGCACCCGCTTCCCCCTGGTGGGGCAGCACGCCGAGGTCGACTGCGCCAGCTGCCATCCCAACGAGCAGTGGCGCGTGCCCTTCGACACCTGCGACACCTGTCACACCGAGCACCCCCACCAGCCGACCGCTCCCCCCCAGGCCTGCAACAGCTGCCACGAGCCCGACGGCTTCGTGCCACCCAGCTTCGACCACGACGCCACGCCCTTCCCCCTCGGCGAGCGCCACGGCGACGTCGCCTGTGTCGACTGCCACGACCTCACCGACTTCGCAGGCGTGCCCGACACCTGCGAAGGCTGCCACGAGCGCCCCGCCGGGCACTTCGATGGCCCCTGCGCCGACTGCCACACCAGCCCTGGCTGGCGCCCCGCCACCCTCGGCGACCTCGACCACGACGCCACCGGCTTCCCCCTCGACGGCAGCCACGCATCCGTGGCCTGCGACAGCTGCCACCCGACCGGGCGCCCCTACGCAGCCGCCACCAGCCTGTGCGTGAGCTGCCACGCCGACGACGACATCCACCGCCACCTGCTCGGCGACGTATGCAGCGACTGCCACACCCCCACCGCCTGGCTGCGCACCCGCTTCCGCCACCAGTCCACCGGCTGGCCGCTGCGAGGGGCCCACCGCCTCGCCGCCTGCGTCGACTGTCACGTCACCCGCTACGTCGGCACCCCCACCGACTGCTGGCGCTGCCACGAAGCTCAGGCCCCCCGCGACGTGCCCGAGCACAACAGCGTGTTCTTCCCCCAGTGCGACACCTGCCACCGGCCCTTCACGTGGGCGGTGGTACGGGCGGTGCACTGATGTGGTGGTGGCTGGCGGTCGCGGCCTGGGCTCAGGGAGCCGACCAGCTGCGCACCACCCTCGGCGTCGCGGGGGTGCACGCCGCCTCGATCGGCCAGACCGACGTCAACCTGCTGCTGGCAGAGCGCGCCCGCTGGTCGCTGGGAGAGCCCACCCGCCTGTGGCTCGATGCAGCGTTCACCATCGACCCCGACGCCGCCACCACCTTCGAGCGCAGCCGCGTGCGGGCGCTCGGCGTCACCGTGCAGGCGAGCTCGGTGAGGCTGTGGATCGGGCGTTCCCTGGTGCAGCACGGGGGGCCGCGGCTCGTCGACGGCGTGCAGGCGGTGTGGTCCGAGGGCCCATGGGAGCTGGGAGCCTGGGGCGGCCTCGCGCCCGACCTGTTCACTACGCGGCCCGAGCTCCGACCCGGCGGCGGGCCCATCCTGGCCTACGTCGACAACCGCGCGCAGCTCAGCCTCACCGGAGAGGTCGTCGGGGCTGAGGGGGGCCTCGATCGAGCCGGCGCCCTGGCCCAGGCGCGGGTCCACGGAGGTCGTCTGTGGGACCTCTCCACCCGCCTCGACTGGGCCCTGGCCGAGCCCGACACCGGCTCGGGCCTGTCGGATGCCGCCGCCTTCCTGCAGGTGCGCCCCTCGGATGCTGTGTCGGTCGACCTCGTCTACAACGCCTTCAGCGCCTACCGCTACCAGCAGACGGCCCTGCTCGACCCCACCCTGCAGCGCTTCGCCGCTCGGGTCGACCCCCTCGCCTTGTTCGACGGCCTGTCGCAGGATCGCGTCGACCCCACGGTGCACCACCTCGTGGGCGCCACACCCGAGGTCCACATCGGTGCCATGCAGCTCGCCGTGCTCGGCCGCGCCCGCCTCGGCGCCCTGCCCGCCGAGCAGTTCGTGAGGCTGCAGCCGAGGGTCGCCGCCCGCGGGCTGGCCGACGGGCGCCTCGACCTGGAGCTGAGCAGCAACCTGGTGCGCTACGACGCGGGCTGGAACACCAGCACCGGCCCGACCGTGGGCCTCGAGCTCCTCCCCAGCCGCGCGCTATGGCTCGACACCACCGCACAGCTGGTCACCAGCGACGCCTACAGCGGGGTCGGGGGCTACGCCGACCTGTTCGTCGACTGGCTCGGCCCCGGCGGGGTCACCCTGATGGCCGGCCTCGCCTGGGACTACGAGCCCGTCGAGGAGCTCGACGACGTGGGCGTCACCGCCTTCCTTCGCCTGCAGCACCTGCTCACCCGAACATCGCCGTCAGCCCCTCGAGGTGCAGCCGGTGGCTCCCCCGCGACACCTCCACCCGCATCCCCAGCGGCGGCGCCAGCGCCAGGTCTCCGATGAGGTCGAGCAGCTTGTGGACGACGGGCTCCTCCGCGCGGCGTGGCACGCCCTCACCCCACACGAGGGTGTTGTCGGCCGTGGCGCCCTTCCCGCGCCCGGCTGCCCGCAGCGCCTCCACCTGATCGGCGAGCACGAACGTGCGCGCCCAGCCCACCTCCTCCGCGAAGTCGTCGCCGAGCGCCCAGCGGGCCCGCCCCCGCGGCCCCGACGGCCCGAAGTCGACCTCCACGACCACCTCGGACTCGCCAGGTGCCCACGCCATCCATCCGCCGTGGGCCTCGACCCGACCCGCCGGCACCGAGGCCAGCGCCAGCTCAGGGCCCTCGACCACCTCCAGCGCAGCGCACCACGCCCGCGCCGACCCGTCGAGCACCGGCACCTCCGGCCCGCTCACATGGATGTGAGTATCTGTGACTCCCATTCCGCGCAGGGCCGCTAGTAGATGCTCTGGAGTGCCAACGACAACGTCCCCACACACCAGCTGGGTCGCCCCGGGCACCGACCGCGCGTGCCGGAGGTCGGCTGGAAACACCTCACCGCCTGCATGCACCACCAGACCCTCCCCGAAGGAAGCCGGCTCGAGGCGCACCACCGCCTCCACCCCCGTGTGCACCCCGGGCCCGCGCCGCTCTACCGCCCTCGCGAGGGTGCCGCGCCGCACCGCTACGGCTCCGCCTCGACCTCGGGGATGCCCTCGATCACGTCGCCCTTCGCGACGCCGTGGGCCTCGAACCAGCCCTGGGTCATCTCCAGGGCGTGCTTGGCCGGGTACAGCGACGAGGTGCGGCTGGTGTCGTGAGGCTCCATGTCGGCGATCTTGACGATGCGCCCGTCAGCATCAGTGAACGCGATCGACAGCGGGATCCAGGTGTTCTTCATCCAAAAGCCGCGCACCTTGCTGTCGGGGTAGCTGAACAGCATGCCGTGGTCGGTGTCGAGGCTCTCACGCTTCATCAGCCCGAGGGCGCGGTCTTGCTGGGTGAACACGTGCTCGGCCTGCACGGGGTGCCCTCCCACGACCAGCGGGATGGTGGGGTTCTTCGAGCCGCCGCAGGCGGACAGCAGCATGAGGGTGGCGAAGGTCACAGCAGCGTCCCTTGGGTCTCGGGTGCGAGGCCGAGGTGGTCTCGACCACGGGGCGTGACAACGCGCCCTCGTGGCGTGCGCATCAGGAAGCCCTGCTGGATGAGGTAGGGCTCATAGGCGTCTTCGATGGTGTCGGAGGACTCCCCGATGGCCGCCGCCAGGGTGTCGAGCCCGACGGGCCCCCCGGAGAACGACACGGCGATAGCGTGGAGGATCTTGCGATCCATCCCGTCGAGGCCGTGCTCGTCGATGTCGAGGCGCTTCAGCGCCACCCGAGCGAGCACCCCGTCGACGGTGCCGTCGCCCTCCACCTCGGCGAAGTCGCGCACCCGGCGCAGGAGCCGGTTGGCGATGCGCGGCGTGCCCCGGCTCCGGCGGGACAGCTCGGTGCACCCCTCCGGTGTGATCACCACGCCGAGCTTCTTCGCCGACCGGCGCAGGATCGTGGCCAGCTCTTCCGCGGTGTAGAAGTCGAAGGTGCAGCTGATGCCGAAGCGCGCCCGCAGCGGGCTCGACAGCATCCCCGCCCGGGTGGTGGCGCCGACCAGGGTGAACGGCGCCAGCGGCAGCTTCACCGACTGGGCTCCGGGCCCCGAGCCGAGCACCACGTCGATCTCGAAGTCTTCCATGGCCGGGTAAAGCACCTCCTCGGTGGCTCGCGGCAGCCGATGGATCTCGTCGATGAACAGCACCTCACGCGGGTTCATGCTGTTGAGGATGGCCGCGAGGTCGCCCTTGCGCTCGATGCTCGGGCCCGACGCGGTGCGCACCTCGACCCCGAGCTCCTCCGCCAGGATGTAGGCCATGCTCGTCTTGCCCAGACCGGGCGGTCCCGACAGCAGGCAGTGGTCGAGGGCCTCGCCGCGGTTGAGGGCGGCCTTCATGTAGACGCGTAGGTTGTCTTTGACCCGCTTCTGCCCCACATACTCGTCGATACGACGGGGGCGCAGGGCGGGGTCGTGCTGCCCCGCGGCGGCATCGGTGAGCCGGTCTTCCATCAGGTGCCACTCAGGTAGCGAAGGGCCGCCTGCAGCCGCGCCTGCACGGGCTCACCGGGCCCGAGGCCCTGCTCCTCGAGGGCCGCTCGCGCCCGGTCGATCTCCGACTTGCCGTAGTCGAGCTGGGCGAGGGCCAGCGGCAGCGGGTCGTCGGGCACCACGGGCCGCGGCGCGCGCACGCCACCCGCCACGGTGAACCCGACCGGGAGCTTGCCCTTGAGCTCCAGCGCGAGGCGCAGCGCCTTCTTCTTGCCGACCCCGGCGATGCGGCACAGCACCTTGTGGTCGTCGGTCTCTACGGCGGCGGCCAGCTCGTCGACCTCGAGGGTGTCGAGTGCGGCCAGGGCCATCTTCGGCCCGACCCCCGTCACCCCGGTGAGCACGTCGAAGGCCTGTCGCTCCAGATCGGCGTCGAAGCCGTACAGGGTGATGGCGTCTTCGCGCACGCGGGTGGCGACCCAGGCCGTGACCTCGTCTTGCCCTCGCCACGCCTCGAGGGTGCGGCTCGGAGCGAACACCTCGTAGCCGACCCCCCGCACGTCGAAGATGGCGCGGTTGCCCTCGTGGTGGGCGAGGGAGCCCTTCAGCATGGCGATCAACGAGACCTCGGGATGGCGTTCCTGGCGTGGGCCAGGTGGGTGATGGCGATGGCGATGGCGTCGGTGATGTCGGCTGGCCCTGGGGGAGCCGCTCCCAACAAGGTGGTGACCATGCGGGCGACGGCCTCCTTGTCGGCACGACCGTGGGCCCCCACGCTCCGCTTCACCGTCATCGCATTGTACTCGTGGGCGAGGTGCCCGGCCTGGGCAGCCGCCAACAGGGCCACCCCTCGGGCCTGCCCCAGCCGCAGTGCCGACTCACTCGACTTGTGCCGAAAGATCGCTTCGATGGCGACCGAGTCGACCTCGTGCCGAGCCAAGGCCTCTACCAGCCCCGCATGGATGGCCACCAGCCGTTCGGGGATGGGGGACTTCGGGGTGGTCTTCACGCAGCCGCAGTCGATCAAGCGGAACCGCCCACGGGACTGGGACACCACGCCCCAGCCCGTGACCGTCGACCCCGGATCGATGCCGAACACCACCATGGGCCCCGACTATTGGCACCTGAACGTAGGTTCAAGTACGTTCATGTGAGCAAGCGCTACTCACACATCGTTCCATCGGGATGAACCAGCAAGATCTCCGATGTGGGACCGCGAATCAACTCGACCTCCACGCAGTCGCTCAGCGCCGCCGCTTGGGGCGCCACCGTGCGCGTCGTGGGGCAGGGCTGCAGCCCGCACCGCACGCCGGTCAGGTCGGGCCGCACGCCGAGGTCGACGCCGCTGCGCAGCACCAGGCGCACCTCCCCGACCTGCCGGGCATGGGCGACGGTCTCCGCGTCGTCGGCGGAGACCAGCAGCGTGACCGACGGCCGCTGCTGCCCGCGGCGTACGTCTCCCTTCTCGGTGGACTCCCCCAGCTGCCGGGAGTCGACCCCCAACACGTACACCGCCTGAAGCAGCGTCTCGGTCTGTGCCTTGCCCACCGCCGCGTCGGACGCCACCGTGACGAGCACATCGACGTAGGACCCCGGCGACAGCACGCCCTGCAGCGCCTCCCCGTTGGCCAGATCGATGGACAGTGCTCGCTGGCCTCGGGGAATGACCGCGTGCAGCCCCTGCCCGAGCTCGGGCTGGGCGAGACGCTCGGCACGAACGAACTCGTTGGCCAGGATGCGCTCCCGCGGCACCCTGCCGAGCACGTGCTGCGGCGTCAGGAACACCCCGTCGGGCACCTTCGAGGCCGGGTACTGGACCGCGTACAGGTCGGCCTCTTCCACCTCGACACCCTGGTACAGGTCACGGGCGGCGACCACGACGTAGACGGAGTCCTCCTCCGCAGCCAGCTGCTCCATCCTGGCCTCATAGGCCTCGAACCACCACGCGAGCCCGACCACGGCGGCGCTCGAGCTCGCCACGGCGACCGCGGCGAACCCCACTTCTCGAATACCCACACACACCTCCCGATAGCATCGTAGCAATCAGGACTATGCAGGCGTTCAACAAAAAACTTCTTTAGCTCTGCTCAACTTCTGACTCAACGGCGGGAAGGCGCACCTCGAACACGGCCCCGCCGGCGTCGCCGTTGTAGGCGCGCACCTTGCCGTGCCATCGCTCCACGACCCCTGCCACGATGCCCAGACCGAGGCCGTAGCCTTGCGTGGCCTCGGGCCCCTGCACACCGCTCTGGAACGGGTCGAGCCCTTCAGGAAGACCGCGTCCTCGGTCTTCGACGCGGAGCAATGCCCACACCCCGTCACGCTCCAGGCAGACCCGCACCACATCGTGTGGGGGCGAGTACTTCACGGCGTTGCCGAGGAGGTTGAACACGGCGCGAGCCAGGTCGTCGGCATCGGAGGTCACGGCCACTGGGGGGCCGCTGACCCGGATCTCGACGCCTGCGCGCCGGGCCTGGTGCCGGAGCATGCCCGCTGCCTCTTCGGTGACCGCGCGCAAGTCGAGCCTGCGACCCGGCACCTCGGTGCCGTCGAGGAGGCGCTGCAGGTGCCCGACGGCGCGTCGGATGCCCTCGTTCATGTCCGACAGGACGCCGTCATCATCGGCTCCCCGCGGGATCAGCTCGCCGATGAACTCCACGCCCCCATTGAGGGCCGCGAGCAGGTTGCGCACGTCGTGGGCTACCTCCCTGGCCCGCTGCACCGACGCGTGGCTCTCCTGGAGGAGCTGGTGCTGGTGAAGCGCCTGGGTGGCCTGAGAGGCGAGGGTACGCAGCTGCCACGCCGACTGGGTGAGCTCCTGCCGCGCCGTGATCGCGGCATCGGAGTAGATCACCCCCAGCGTGCTGGTACCGACCAGCAGCGGCACGCACAGCACCGTGTGCACGCCCCGGCTCACCAGCGAGCTCGTGCCGGCCAGCTCGTCGCGCGACGCCACGTCGGAGGTGAACACCTCCTCTCCCGTGCGAGCAGCCCGGCGGACGACCGACCACGAAGGGTCGCCCGGGTCGCCATGCGAAGCCAGAGACGCCTCCACCTTCAGCCCGTCCGGCCCCTTCACCAGCACGAAGCATCGGTCGATCGGCAGCAGCTCCATCGCAGCCGATGCCACCGCCTGCAGGATCTCGCGGCGCCCTCGCTGCTGGGCGACGACGGCCGACATGCGGACCAGAGCGTCACTGCTCCCGCCCGACGCGTCACGCTGCGAGCGGAAGAGCTGCCGAGCCTGTCGCGCCGTACGCCGGTGCCCCTCTCTGGTGGCCAGGAACTCCCCCGTTGCCGCGTGATGCAGCACGAGGGCGGGCTCGCCGGCGTCGATGGACGCCCGGCCCAGGGTCAGGTGCACCCGCGCCAACACCTCGGCCGGCGCCCCTCGCGCAGAGGCCACCAGGTGCGACGAGGCCGTCACGAAGGCTTGGGCGTCGGCATGTCGTCGGTGCTCCGCCCACAGCCGGAGAGCCCGCCACCGCAGCGGCCATGACCCACGCCCCATCCGCTCGTGGATAGCATCGGCGTGCCCGAGGACCTCGCGGCAGCTGTGATCGTCGCGGAGCGCGAACTCGAGCCCGCGCCGGAGCACCTTCAGCATCGCCGTGGGCGTCGGCGTCAGCTTCGCCAGCACCGAGGCCTCGAGGAGCAGGTCGTCGACCCGTCGACGATCGACATCGACCAGGGCATCGATGGCCACGAGGCACGCCTGCAGCTGCGAGACGGTGTCGTCCACCGACGCGCTGAGCTGCCGCGCATGCTCCGCCACGCGCACCGCATCCATGCCGCGGTCGATGAGCAGCAAGGTGTACGCCGAGCGCACGAGATCCCGCCCACGCTCCTGCACATCGCCGATGCCCTCGCCCTGCGTGCACAGCGCCTCAGCCAGCACACCCGGGGGCGGCAGCGCGATCTCCCGTAGGCAAGGAGCAGCCAGGTCACGTCGCCGCAGCGCCTCGAGCAGGTCGGGCGTCGTGTGCGGGTCGAGCCGGGTCAGCCCCGGGGCCGGCAGTGGAGAGCTCATGCATGCCTCCTATCGGCGACGCGCGGAGTCACTGGATGCGAAAAATCGTGCCCTTCCCCGCACAGGAGATTGCCCTGCCATCTTCGCCCGCAGCTGGGAGGGAGCATTCGCGAAGTCTACCGGGGCCACCGGGGCGGCGTGGTGTCACCGGGTTTCGGCG
>Ga0070727_10003022_pt1 | contig 15652 bp, 8 predicted proteins | sample tdAd472_FD_66722 | JGI IMG/M metagenome (GOLD analysis project Ga0070727, IMG submission 66722) | Marine sediment microbial communities from the Atlantic coast under amendment with organic carbon and nitrate - tdAd47.2 | ecosystem: Environmental > Aquatic > Marine > Coastal > Sediment | place...
TATATCCAGTGCCGCCTTAAATGAACGGGTGGCTCTAGCCGCTTCTCCTGCTTTGTGCAGCATAGCTGGACTTGCTGCATCTTCCGGTAAAATGATGCTGTACAGATCACAACTTTCCACGAAGTTAGTCGCAGTTCTTCTGTTCACTCTTCCCGAACTAAGATCGAATATGCCTTTAGCTAAGGTATCAATCCTAGCAGCAATAGGAGGAATATCTCCTTGTAGCTTTTGCGCTAAATCAGCTGCATTTTCGAATTGTGGGAATCCCTTTTGCAAGCACTGATAAATGCTGGTAGCCAATACTTTATTGTTTAACTTCTCCTCTTGAATCGTCCCCATGAAGTAGATGTTATTCGCAGTCTGGGAGGAAGCATAATGGTCCTTCACCGCTGTTTTCAACATATCACTGGCTTCATTGAAGCGATTTAAACGATAGAGAAGCCCTGCTGCACGGTATAAATATTTAGCATTCTGTTCGGCATCAGCTGGATGATTGGCAATGCTTTCTTGGTACAAGGTGATCAGAGCGTCGGCATCTTCAGGTGTCGGGTTTTCTTCTACCTTGGCTTCCAATGCGGCAATCGAGGTATTTGAATCCGATCCACAGGCTTGAAATAATACCAAGCCAGCAAATAGGAGAAGAAAAGTAGTGGTTTTCATATTGAAAAATTTAGGATGTCAAAAATAAGAACAACTTCAGCGCATCATTTTTTGGCGCTTGAGTAAGGGCGCAAAGGTAATAGGTTTCGTTTTTCTTTTTGCGGAAAAATTTAAACAATCATCAGAAAAAATGGTTAGCGTTTTGAATAAAATGTGCGACCCCTATGTCTAAAAGGAATGTTTTTTGGTTTAGAAGAGATCTGAGGTTAAACGATAATGCAGGCTTGTATCATGCCCTGAAGGGAGATTATCCCGTCCTGGCAGTTTTTATTTTTGATCGTCATATTTTGGATAAGCTCCAAGATAAGGCTGATGCCAGAGTGCAATTTTTACACAAGACCCTACAAGCTTTAAAAGAGGAACTCCAATCGCTGGGTAGCGATTTGCTCGTTAAATATGGTACACCAGAGGAAGTCTGGCCTGAAATTATAGCAGAATTCGAGATAAATGCCGTCTATACCAATCACGATTATGAGTCCTATGCGATAAAACGGGACGCTAAGGTTGCTGAAATATTGGCCCAAAATGGACAGTCATTTCATACCTTCAAAGACCATGTTATTTTTGAAAAATTGGAGGTCACCAAAGATGATGGTTTACCTTACACCGTCTTTACACCCTATAGTCGAAAATGGCGAGCCAAGTTAGCCAGCAGAATGGCCGGAGGTGAATCCACTTATTCGGGCTTAGCCAAGTCCTATTACCTAGAATCCTACCCTAATGAGCGCTATTTTGATCAATGGGCTAAGCAGCTAAAGACTGCCGCTATTCCCTCACTCGCAGACATAGGGTTTGAGCCCGCTGCCATAGAATACCCAAGTACAGAAGTAAGCCAAAAAAAGATAAAAGCCTATGCTGATACTCGAAACTTCCCCGCTATTGATGGGACCTCGAAATTGGGCTTGCACTTTAGGTTTGGAACAATAAGTATCCGAGAGAAAGCACGAAAGTCCCTTGGGTTAAGCGATGTTTTTCTTAGCGAACTAATTTGGCGTGATTTCTATGCGATGATTTTAGCAAATTTTCCACATGTAGAAAAAAAGGCCTTTCGAGCAAAATATGAAAATATCCCTTGGCGAAACAACGAAGCGGAGTTCAAGAAATGGTGTGAAGGCCAAACGGGCTATCCCATAGTGGATGCGGGTATGCGAGAACTAAATAATACGGGCTATATGCACAATCGTGTACGGATGATTACGGCTAGCTTCCTTACGAAGCACTTGCTGATCGACTGGCGTTGGGGAGAAGCCTATTTTGCAGAAAAATTGCTAGATTTTGACCTCTCAAGTAATAATGGAGGGTGGCAATGGGCAGCCGGATGTGGTACAGATGCCGCACCTTATTTCCGGGTATTTAATCCGACTTCACAAATGACTAAATTTGATAAGGAAAAGAAATACATCAAGGAATGGGTGCCGGAATATGGCACAGCTGCCTACCCAGAACCCATGGTCGATCACAAAATGGCTAGAGAACGTTGTTTGGCCGTATATAAAGAGGCTTTAAATAACAACTAGCGCCTCATTTTGATAAGCGCTAGTTGTCAGCTGCATTGATTTTTCTACTCCCCATCTTTTTCGGGCAGTAATACAAACTGCATGAAATTTTCGCCACCCAAATAGGTGTTGGCAGCGGCTTTCAGTAGATCACTGTTTAAACTTTTCGTATAGTCCTCCAATACATCCATCGATAGGCCCTCCAGTGGGATATTATTCTGGTAACGATAACTTAACTGTCCCAGCCAGTACCTATTTTCCTTCATGTTTTTGATACGTCCTTGCTTCTGAGTTTCTACGATCTTGGTAATGTCTTTTTCAGCGGCGCCATTGGTCCGAATTTTTTCCAATTCAGCTTTCGTAATACGGATAAGTTCATCCACTTCTCCAGGGTCAGCATTAAAGGATATCCGGACATTATAGGATGGCACCGGGTATTGACTGCTAAATGCTCTAACACTTACGCCATACACCCCCCCTTGGTCTTCTCGCATAGCCTCCCGCAATTTGATGCGGAGTAAACTGCCTAAGGAACCCAAGGCATATCGGTTATCCGCATCGAATTGGAAGTCATCATGAAAAACCATTTCCACTAGTGCTTTGGGGGCCTTTCCCTTTACAAAGGTCGTATCGATCTGCCCTGTTTGTAGGTGAGCACCTACGTTCTTCCAGCTTTCTAATCTGCCAGTGGAGGGCAAATTGCCTAAGTATTTCTGTACCAAAGGCTTAATCTCTTCTAGCTCGAAGGAACCCACGAAGAAGAAAGTGAAATCACTCACATCGGCAAAACGATCTTTGTAAACATTGAATAATTTATCGAGTTTGATCTTTTCTAGTGATGCTATATCGGTGATTTGTCGCCTGGGGTGGTTGTTATATTTAATCCTTTGTTTTTCTTGCCCGAAAAAGTTGTAAGGATTGGTCATGATATTTTCAAAGATGGATTGCTGCCGACTAATGTAAGATTGGAAGGCCACTTCATCCTTGCGCGGTGAGGTCACGTACAGGTAGGTTAATTGGAATAGCATCTCCAAATCTTGCTTGGAACTATTACCACTTAATCCTTCATACAGCTCACTGATGTAGGGCCCCACATTGGCATTTTTGCCTGTGATCTTCTTGTTCAACGCCGCAAAACTGTATTCCCCGACACCACTTTGCACGATAATCGGAACCGCATTGGAAGCACTAGGAAGATCCTGGAGACTGTAGTTGGAATATCCTCCAGGGCTAAAAGCCGTCATTAGTATTTCATCATTTTTAAAATCGGTGGGCTTCAAAACCACCCTAATTCCGTTTTCCAAACGCCATTCGGTCAAACCAAAGGCTTCTTTTGTATAGGTTTCTTTGATAGGGGTAAGCGGGAGTGGTGTTTTCACCATAGGGCCTTCTACAACGGTATCTTCATAAGGCGACACCTCCATTTGGTCAAATTCATTGAGCCAATCTTGTAAGTCTTCTTCGCTGGGTAATGGGTTCTCTGGCGTGTTCGGACCCGTTACGATTACAACCCGGTGATCGGGTCGAATCCAGGTTTTGGGAAGCGGGTTGATATCTGCTATCGTAATCTGTGGCAGTAATTGCTGCAGTAAAGCGAGCCGTTGTTCTGGATTGGGGATTGGGTTTTTCTTGAGGTAACTATAGACGAAGCCAGCGGCAATCCCTCCAGATGGGGTTTTATCCTGCTCTTTAAATGCTTTTTCGGCCCCTCTCAACATTTCTTCTTTTTGTCGTTCCAATTCTGTCGGAAGGAAACCATGCAGGTAGGCCTGCCGCGTGGCTTTCAGTACGGCTTGGATGCCTGGTTTCATACCTCCTTCCTTGACAAAGGCATAGAGATAATAATTATCTAGATTGCTCAAGTCTTGGCCATAGCCTGTATAGGCAAAAGTAAAAGGCGGCTTGGCTTGTTGTTGGATTTCGATCATCCTAGCATTAAGCATCCTGTTGTACAGGCTTCTGGCCAAACTTTCCTTGTAGTCCCCTACATTCTTGATCGCAATATGCGGATGGCGATACATCACCCTGATATTCGAAAAGGTGGCTTCTTCATCCGTGCAAACAGCATAGAGTGTGGCAGGGTCAGATGGTATTTTGTAAACTTGTCTTTTACGAGGATTGTCTAGGGGAGATAGCTGGCTAAAGCGTGCTTTAATTTCCTTTTCCATCCAGGCTACATCAAAATCACCTACAGCTACGATAGCCATCAAATCTGGCCGGTACCAGTCTTGGTAAAAACGTCGAATGGTTTCATAACTTGCCGATTCTATAATGGAAGGTTTGCCAATAGGGAGGCGTTCAGCGTAACGGGAATCCTTGTATACGATGGGAAAGTATTGCTGCTGCATGCGCTGATCAGCACTCAGACCAGAGCGCCATTCAGAAATAACGACACCCCTCTCCTTGTCTATCTCAGTAGGGTCAAAGCTAATTCCACCTGCCCAATCCTCCAGGATCAATAAGCCCTTTTCTAATAAGGCTAAAGTATCGGTTCGAGCTTGGATCATATAGACCGTTTCTTCAAAACTCGTATAAGCATTAAGATCAGCACCAAAGCGGGTACCGATAGACTCTAGGTAGTCGACCAGTTCATTTTTCTTAAAATGCTTACTGCCATTAAAAGCCATATGCTCAACAAAGTGAGCTAATCCTTGCTGGTCTTCATCTTCTTGCAGTGATCCAGCATGAACGGCCAATCGTAATTCTGCCCGATTTTCGGGTTTCTCATTGTGTTTGATGAAGTATTTCATCCCGTTAGGAAGCGTCCCTGTGATCACATTAGGGTCCATCGGGATAGGATCACTATCCTTGAAAGCTTGTTCTTGGGTAAAAAGCTGGTGTTGAAGTAGCAACGCAACACAGATTAGAAGTAAGCGCATAATAAGGAAAGGATTGATGATTAAATAAATAAATAACAAAGCCTGTTAAGATTGGTTTTCTTAACAGGCTTCGAATGAAGATGCACGCAGGCAAAGTACCTACCTTCTTTTTCCTTTTTTGGGCATTTGACCGCCCATCATACCCGCCATACCTGGAGACTTACTCAATTTATGCATCATTTTACGCATTTGATCAAATTGCTTGATAAAGCGATTAATATCATCGATAGTTTGACCACAGCCATTGGCAATTCTCTTTTTACGGCTAATGTTTAGCACTTCTGGATGGCTGCGCTCTTGCGGCGTCATAGAGAAAATAATCGCCTCAACTTTGTTAAAAGCACTATTGTCGATGTCTAGATTCTTGGTCATTTTACTCATACCCGGAATCATGTTCATCAAACTCTTGAGATCACCCATTTTGCGGATCTGTGCCAACTGACTCAAAAAGTCGTTGAAGTCAAATTTATTCTTGCGAATCTTCTTTTCTAATCGTTTAGCTTCTACTTCATCAAACTGCTCTTGGGCACGTTCTACGAAAGAAACAATATCACCCATACCCAAAATACGTTGGGCCATACGATCGGGGTAAAAGACATCCAAAGTGTCCATCTGTTCCCCTGTACTTACAAACTTAATCGGCTTACCGACTGTGTATTTTACCGAAAGGGCCGCTCCACCTCTGGTATCACCATCTAATTTGGTGAGCACGACGCCATCATAATTAATAACCTCGTTAAAGGCTTTAGCGGTGTTGACGGCATCCTGCCCCGTCATAGAATCCACTACAAAGAGCGTCTCATTGGGAAGGATCGAATTCTTAATATTAGAGATTTCGGTCATCATCGCCTCATCAATGGCTAATCGACCCGCTGTATCCACGATGACTACATCATGGTTGTTATCTTGCGCATACTTGATGGATTTGAGCGCAATCTCAACTGGATTCTTGTTTTCAATTTCCTTAAAAACAGGAACGCCAACCTGCTCACCGAGTACAGTGATCTGGTTAATGGCTGCCGGGCGATAAACGTCACAGGCTACCAATAAAGGTTTTTTGTTCCGCTTAGTCTTGAGGTGTAAGGCCAATTTACCGGAAAAGGTCGTTTTACCAGACCCTTGCAGCCCTGCAATCAAGATCACCGCAGGCTCTCCCTTTATGTTGATACCCGCAGCTTGTCCTCCCATCAGGTCAACCAGTTCGTCCATGACGATCTTCACCATCAATTCACCTGGCTTGACTGACTTGAGCACATTTTCACTACCGAGTGCCTTATCTTTAATCTTATCCGTAAATTCTTTTGCAATCTTATAGTTAACATCAGCAGAAACCAAGGCACGACGAATTTCCTTAATCGACTGCGCTATATTGATTTCAGTTAACTTCCCATCTCCCCTTAGGGTCTTAAATGCTCCTTCTAATCGATCGTTAAGACTTTCAAACATGAATCAACGAATTTTTTTATTTTCAGTTATAATTAATTACTTTAGACACTGCAAGGAATATTTTAACACTAGAGAGCTAGGCATAGTTTATTTAGCTAATGGCAAACCCTCAATTGTCTAAAATAGGATGCAAATATAAGGAAAATCCTTTCTTACACAATGCTTTGTCATTTGCTTAGCTAGTAAAAAAGAGTTCTTGAATTAGATTGTGACTTTGAATACCACATAACGTCTAATAATGGTAACATAAGTCGATGAGATTTTAAGCCCAGACTTTCCATGAATGTAATCGGCAGCACTGTACTGCCGAACCCTCTTACACGAATTTAAAACCTTGTTCATATTGCCCAGACTCCAAGATTTATTGTTATTTTTGGTTGTACTGCCAAATATGATAATGTGTATTGCTATATATTAAGAATATTTCTTTACTAACAAACAAGTTGACATATGTCCGCACCATTAAAGGTCATTATTATGCTGGTGTTATGGGCCTTGTACTCCCTTATAGCCTATAAGGGGTGTCTTGAACAGTGTTGTACGGATGGGGAAGCTATCACAACGGTTGAAGAACCCGATGAAACTCCTCCTCCAGCAGCTGCAACCCGTTATCCTATTGATTTCCAATGGGGAAATGCCCAAGCTTTTACCAACGACGGCTTTGAAGCCAGTAAGCAAAATTTATTAGCCCAATTAAAAGATAACAATATCCTTGAAATCACAGGATTGTACTTTGAGGGAGAACCCAAACCAGAGGGTTTTGAAAATATGGGTTTTGCTAGAGCTGCCAGCATTCGAGATTTGCTAGCTCCCGATATTCCTGCCGAACGGATTAAACTTCGTGCCAGATTAGTTGATGCAACTGACGGTGCCCGAGAAGGTTATTTTGAAGCAGGCGATTTTGAATGGAAGGCCCCTGAAGCACAAGCAGAGGCTACCGTTAAAGAGTTGAATGATCGCGCTATTATCCGATTCCCATTCAATTCTACCGTGAAAGACGCCGACCCGGCTATTGATCAGTACCTGGAAGATTTAGCGACACAGGTTAAACAATCAGGAGAGAAAATTTCTATCACTGGCCATACGGATAGTAAAGGGGATGCTGACATCAATATGAACCTGGGACTCCGCCGAGCCAAAGAAATCAGAGACATTTTGGTGGCTAAAGGAGTAAATGCAGCCCAAATCAGTACGGATTCCAAGGGCGAAACGCAGCCAGTGGATACCAATGACACGGAAGCCGGTCGCCATAACAATCGCCGAGCGGAAGTGCGATTGATTAAAAATTAATTGACTCAACTAAAAACCTTTTATAAGATGCAAGTAGATATATTATTGTTACATACAACGCTTTGGGGCTTACCTTGTTGGTTGGCTTGGTTATTAGCTTCTCTTTTATCCTTTCTACTCGGGCTGCTCTTAGGTTGGTGGCTGTGGAGTCGATTTAAGGGGATGGTAGCGGACTTGGAAGCGGAAGTAGCTTCCTGGAAGAAAAGGCATACTGATCTGGAAGCGGAAGTTAATGGCTTGAAATACAAATTGGATGAAGCACAGAAAGACAAGGATGGACTACGTGTTTCCTTGAACAAGTGCGAAGCAGATAGGATGACCCTAAAAGCCAAGCTGGAACAAGCTGGTGATGGTGGATCATCGATGGTAGTGGCAGCAGGAGGTGGTACCGGTGGATTGAAAGAAGGAACGGCAGCGCCATTTAGCCTCGGCACTATTTTCAAACCACATGAACTACAAATTGTAGAGGGTATTGGACCAAAAATTGAAGGCCTCCTCAAAGATGCGGGTATAAAGAACTGGAAAGACCTTTCCGAAGCCACTTATGATGATTTGAAGAAAGTATTGACGGATGCAGGTCCGCGCTACCGTATCCATGATCCTAAGACTTGGGCTAAGCAAGCCGAATTAGCGCTGAAAGGAAATTGGGATGAATTGATTGAATACCAGAAGTTCTTAGATACTGGCCGAGAGGATACAGGACATTCTAATACGCCGTCTAAGGTAGAAAAATTGGCACAGAAGAGACTCGGTTTCTCTCGCAAGCCAGAAGATCTACAAATTGTAGAGGGGATTGGACCAAAAATCGAATCTATCCTTAAAGCTGCAGGAATTAATACTCGAGCTGAATTAGGGGATACAACAGTGGAACGTTTGAAAGAAATTTTGACTGAAGCTGGTGAGCGATACCGGTTGGCAGATCCTACTACTTGGCCGAAGCAAGCCAAATTGGCCGCCGAAGAAAACTGGCGTGAATTGAAAGATTATCAGGAATTTCTAGATGGGGGTAAAGCACCCAAATAGAGAAACCGAATAAATAGACAATGCTTAAAGTCCCCACTATTGCGCTTGCGATAGTGGGGCTTTTTTTCTTATAGGAGAGCACTCTTTTATCCATTCTATTCAATAAGGAAGCTTCAAATCAGCCTTTGCATTAAAAAAATGCTTATTTTTCGGCCACATTTTTAAAATAACATAGATGCGATACCTGATTTTTGCTACTTTCCTAATGATCTTGAGCCTTGCTTGTCAATCTGTAAATACCACTGCCGAGGAAACGGCTACCGCTGTGGTGGGAAACCCCGCTGCTGATGGCTTTAATGCGGAGGCTTCGGATGAAACGGCTATTCAATGGGCTGATAAGGTAATGGAAGCAATGGGAGGAAGAGAAAGTTGGGATACGACGCGTTTTTTGCATTGGAACTTTTTTGGGCGTCGAACGCTTCTATGGGATAAGCAAGAAGGTAAGGTTCGAATCGAATCGCCAGGTGATAGTATGACTTACTTAGTCGACCTATTTAATAACACCGGACAGGTAAAGAAAGGAAATGCGGTGATGACCCAACCGGATTCGATCGCGAAATATGTGGAACGGGGACGACGAATTTGGATTAATGATTCTTATTGGTTGGTGATGCCCTTTAAGTTGAAAGATTCTGGCGTGACATTGAAGCATGTCGGACAAGATACGACCTTAGCAGGCAGTATGGCAGAAGTACTTTCTTTGACTTTTGAATCAGTGGGTGTGACTCCTCAGAATAAATACTTGGTCTATATTGACCCAGCGACTAATTTGGTCAATCAGTGGGATTTTTTTACCAATGCGGATGATGAGGCTCCTCGCTTTGCTATGCCCTGGAAAGGTTATCAAAGTTACGGTGCACTGAAGCTATCAGGAGATCGTGGAAAACCTCAGTTATCGGATATAGCTGTTTTGGAGTCGGTACCTGCTTCAGTATTTACCAGCTTTGATGCATTAGATGTAAGTCAGTTACAATAATATCATCCCATATATCTATTGGCTTTTAATGGTTTAGCTGTTTTGTATATCAGGCATTAAACCTTAACTTTCAACTGATAAACCCTATTTGTCCAGTAGGCTGGAGAATAGATAAAAAATAGGTTTAAGTATTTGACCTTCAATAAGTAATGTTCCTTTTCTTAATCTGAGCCCTCAGAATTTAACCAAAAAAAAGCGAGTTGATAGACAACTTAGCTTTAATTCCCCCGTAAATAGGACTATTTTTGGCGCACTTTTTTTATTCAATAAATCATTTATCATGCCATCGATTTCAAAAAGGGGAGAGGAGGTACCTTTGTCTCCTTTCCGGAAGCTGGTGCCTATTGCTGATAAAGTAAAAGCAGCAGGAAAGCACGTGTATCATCTTAATATTGGACAACCCGATATCGAAACACCTGCGGCGGCCTTGGCGAAAGTCAAAGAAACGGATCTGAAAATCTTAGCTTATAGTCCAGCGGCTGGTAACGCAAGTTATCGGGAGAAATTGGTGGAGTATTATGCGAAATTCGATACAACAATTACAGCCGAACAAGTGGTGGTAACTACCGGCGCTTCAGAAGCCATCCAATTCTTATTTTTAGCTTGCATGGATAGGGGAGATGAAATGGTCGTTCCAGAGCCGTTTTATGCGAACTACAACGGTTTCGCTCATATTGCGGATGTAAATGTAGTACCTGTTACTTGTGACTTAGAGGATGGATTTTCGCTACCTGATGCTAAATCCTTCGAAGCGGTGATCACACCCAAAACGAAAGCTATTTTTATTACGAATCCCAATAATCCCACAGGCTGCTTCTATCCAGAAAAAGCCCTGAAAGAATTGGCGCAAGTCGTGAAAAAATATGACCTCTACCTCTTTGTCGATGAGGTGTACCGAGAATTTTGCTACGATGGACAAGATTTTTTCTCCGTGTTGAGATTGGAGGAAATCGAAAACAATGTAGTAGTAATTGATTCAGTATCAAAACGGTACAGTGCATGTGGTGCTAGGGTAGGAGCGATGGTAAGTAGAAACGAAGAAATGCTAGAAGCGGTTATTCGTTTTGCTAAGCTTCGTTTGAGCCCTCCCGGTCTGGGACAGATTCTAGCAGAGGGAGCGCTTGAAATGGATGATACCTATATGGAAAACGTGAAAGCAGAGTACGACCGTCGTCGGCAAGTTGTTTTTACGAGATTGCAAGCGATTGAAGGTGTAACTAGTTATCTACCTGGCGGTGCATTTTACTGCTTTGCGGAGTTTCCCGTTCAAAATGCTGATCACTTTTGCCAGTGGCTGTTGGAGAAATTTGAGTACAAGGGGGCAACAGTGATGTTATCTCCCGGAGAGGGATTTTACGCTACGCCAGGACTAGGTGTCAACCAAGTAAGGATTGCTTATGTGCTAAATCCCACCGATTTGCACGCCGCTATGGATTGCTTGGAGGAAGCGCTTAAGGTGTATCCTGGCCGAATCAATATTGATCAATTGGTAGGAGGAACAGCGCTAGTATAACAGCAGCTGGTTCTAAAACCACTAACCACTTCGATATCAGAATGAGTAAGGGAGTAGGGGGCTTTATGTCCTTTACTCCCTTATTATATGGACTAATCGACCCCTTGGGAGCGGATCATTTGACCTAACTTACTTACACTTGGTCTAAGATAGAAGAAGAATCATCCATCATTCTTGTTTTTAGCGTAAACAAAATTGTACATTTGCGGAGCTTTTGAAAAGTGGCTGTAGAGATCGCCACTTATATTAAAATATTAATGAATGGATAAGAATACACTCATTGGATTTGCCTTGATTTTTGTGTTATTGATGGTTTGGCAGCAATTCAATACACCGACACAAGAGGAGTTGGATAGGCAACAACAAATCCGAGATTCATTGGAGTTGGTACAACAGCAGCAAGATGCGGTACCAGCAGAGGTAAAAGAAGTGGAAGAAGCTAGCCTGGACGAGCAAATTGCCACACTGCCTGATTCGCTAAAGGAAGAAAAGTTAAGTGGTGTGCTAGGACCGTTTTCAGCAGCAGGCATCGGAGAAGAAAAGTTAATCCGAGTTGAGAATGATTTGATGACGCTAGTTCTCACCAATAAAGGTGGTCGAATCAAAGAGGTCATCTTAAAGAATTACAAGAAAAATGTATTGACCCCTGAAAAGGAAGAGGTCAAAGAAGAGCTAAAGTTGCTGAGCGACGAAAAAAATAAATTTGAATATGTTCTTCCCGTGGCTAATGTACCTGGAGGAGGAGTGAGAACAGGTGATTTGTTTTTTGATGTACAGCAAAATGGTAATGAGGTGGTCTTCCGGGCTAATGCAGGAGATGGCCGATATTTTGAACAGAAATATACCTTACAGGATGGCAGCTACCGTTTAGGCTATGATATCAAATTGCAGGGGCTACAAAATGTGCTCTCCAATGGAACAGAGGATATCAAGCTAGTATGGCAGGATTACCTAGATCGGATAGAAATTAATCACAATTTCGAGCGACGTTACTCCACCATTTATTTCAAACCAGCAGAAGAAGGTGTAGATTATTGTTCCTGTACCTCAGATGATGTGGAAGAATTGGATGATCAACGTATTAAATGGATCAGTCATTCTAATCAGTTCTTCAACTCCACCTTGATTGCCAAAGAGAGTTTTGCCAGTGGGGTATTAGAAACGCAGGTTTATGATGCCGAGGATGAAGACCTGAAGAAACTCATCTCCGAATTAAGTATTCCGGTAGGACGGAGTGCGAGCGAAACCTTTGCAATGGAGTTCTATATTGGACCCAATGAGTTTGATCGCTTGAGAGAGATGGGCTATGACCTAGAAGATATTGTACCTTTTGGGTGGAGTATTTTTGGTACGGTAAACCGCTGGATTGTAAGGCCACTCTTTAACATATTATCTTCTTTTATTGGTAATGCAGGTATTGTCATTTTGGTCCTGACTCTTTTCGTGAAGCTAGCGCTTTATCCCTTGACCTATAAAATGTTGTACTCTCAATCTAAAATGGCAGCGCTGAAGCCACAGATTGAAAAGGTGAAGGAAAGGGTTAAGGATGCGCAGCAGCAGCAGGTGGAAACCATGAAAATGTACCGCGAATTTGGAGTGAACCCATTGGGAGGTTGTATGCCAATGGTCATCCAAATGCCGATATGGATTGCATTGTATCGATTTTTTCCGGCCTCAATCGAGTTTCGCCAAGCGAGTTTTCTTTGGGCAACGGATTTATCATCTTATGATGTATTATTCTTTTTGCCAACTGAAATCCCATTTGTAGGTGGTCATATTAGTTTGTTCACGATCCTGTGGGCAGGCACTACTTTGATCTACACCTACTATAATACCAAGCACATGGATATGTCGGCCAATCCAGCCATGAAGTACATGCAGTATCTAATGCCAATTATGTTCCTTGGCTTCTTTAATACTTATGCTTCTGGATTGACTTGTTACCTGTTCTTCAGTAACTTATTCAATATTAGCCAAACCATCGTGACCAAGAATTATATCATTAATCAGGATAAGGTTCGGGCAGAGCTAGAAGAGAATAAGAAGAAACCGAAGAAGAAATCAGGCTTCCAAGAACGACTGGAGTCAGCGATGAAAGAACAGCAACGGGTGCAGGCACAGCGCGATGCCAAAAAAGGTAAGAAGAACAAGCGATAAAATAGAAAGACGCTAGAAGTTACCCTTGACAGGGCTCAACATCTATCTATATCTTCAGAATACAAAAGAGTGAGCCGCTTTAGCATTCAATGCCAAAGCGGCTCACTCTTTTATAACGAGTAGGCGGAATTTTACAGCGGAACTACTTGTAGTTTTTTAAACTTGAATGGAACGGACGCTAAGACTCCAACTCCCTCAGTGATTTCAAAGGCTACCGCTTTCCCATCCACTAGGACACGATAATCCGATCCCTCCAGGCCATGAAGTAGAATACAGTAAGACTTACAATCAGGCTTGTATTTTCCGCTTTGGCTTTGCTTCAGTTTGAAGCTGCCATCTTCCTTGAGTTGAGTACGATACTGACACAACTTATATCGCTGTTTTTCATAAGCATACCCCTCTCCTTCATCTAGGTAACATTGGCTATTGGCAGAACCGAGGTATACACGAAGCTTGATTTCAGTAACTGGTTTTTCGCCAACATATTGCATGACCGGGAAATTGGGAATGACAGCCCCCGCTCGCACAAATAAGGGAATGCTGTTCATCTTAACCCTAATACTGTAGCGTTTGCCTCCTTCATACCCCTTACCAGTCCAGTAATCCAGCCATTGCCCCTTTGGAAGGTAGGTAGAGACGGATTTGGCATTGGCTCGAAGGACGGGAGAGACTAGGATATGGTCACCAAATAGAAATTCATTTTCTCTTCGGTAAGTATTTGGATCGGTTTGATCTACAAACGAAAGAGACTTCAGCATCGGTTGTCCATCCTGGACATGCTGGTAAAAAGTGCTGTAGATATAGGGTAGGAGTTCATACCTAAATTCTATAGCTTCTCGGGCCAAATCTGTATGCGGATCACCAAAGGCCCAAGGCTCTTGATCTAGTCGATTGACACGTTCAGCTTCGGCAATAAGATCTGCTTCTGCCTCCGCTGCTCCGTCCACATTATTACCCATGGAATGAATGCGATAGAACGGATGAAAAACGGCCAATTGCAACCAGCGAACCAACAACTCACCTGTCGGAACGCCCGCAAAGCCTCCAATGTCTGTACCAACAAATGAAAATCCAGAGAGGCTCAATCGTTGACATTGGATATTTGCTAATCGCAAATGTTCCCAGTCTGCCAAGTTGTCGCCTGTCCAAACCGCCGCAAATCGCTGCCCTCCAGCGAAGGATGCTCTCGTGACCAGAAAGGGGCGTTTATCCGGTTGCAATTCACGCAAGCCATCATAGGTAGCCCTAGCCATCTGTTGGCCATATATATTGTGTGCTTTGGCATGATCAGCCCCATGGCCATCAAAATCATGGCGAACCTCATCGGGGAAGGTCAAGCTGTTTACTTTAAAGACGGCAGGTTCGTTCATGTCATTCCAGAATCCACTGATGCCATCTTTGACGTACAAATCTTTATACAGTGGGCCCCACCATTCTCGAACCTCCGGATCGGTGAAATCCGGCCAAACACAATCTGACGGCCAAACCGGGCCATTCATGATAGTGCCATCGAATCGACGGCAAAAAACATCTTTTTCCTTACCGTCGGCGTATACTTCATAGTCAGGATCAACACGAATACCTGGATCGATCATCACCACGGTTTGAAACCCTTTTTTGGAGAGTTTCTTGATCATCTTCTTAGGATTGGGAAAATAGTCTTTATTCCAAGTGAAGCAGCGATAGCCATCCATGTAATCAATATCAAGATAGATGGCATCGCAAGGAATTTTTTTCTCCCTGAATTGATTGGCGACATCGATGACCCTTTTCTCCGGAAAGTAACTCCATCTACATTGGTGGAAACCTAAACTCCAAAGCGGTGGAAGAGGTGGCTTGCCAGTCATTTCCATATATTGTCCAGCTACCCTAGTCAGCTCAGGGCCATAAATGAAGAAATAATCCATTTCCCCACCGGCGGTTTGGATCGTACAGCTACCCTTTCTTTTGCTATCAAAATCAAACTCAGAGCGGTTACTATTATGCAGGAAAATACCATAGGCTTTTCCATCTTCTAAACCGTAATAGAACGGAATAGAGCGATACAAGGGATCTGAGTTTTTACCATAACCAAAGGCATCGGAATTCCAGTTTTGCAATTGCTTTCCTTTCAGATCCAGGGCGCAACTCTTATCTCCTAACCCATAGTAGTGTATATTTTTACTGGATGCCTTTTCAATTTTTAGCCATTCCACCCCTTTAAGTATAGTAG
>Ga0070727_10003023_pt1 | contig 15652 bp, 10 predicted proteins | sample tdAd472_FD_66722 | JGI IMG/M metagenome (GOLD analysis project Ga0070727, IMG submission 66722) | Marine sediment microbial communities from the Atlantic coast under amendment with organic carbon and nitrate - tdAd47.2 | ecosystem: Environmental > Aquatic > Marine > Coastal > Sediment | place...
ATAACCCCCGTTATCTGGTTAGCAGCCGTCGTACCTGGGAAGACAAGATCGATTCAATGGAAGTCCGTTTGGTATCGAATACGGATGGGGCCTATGACTGGCTGTTGGGCGTTAATTACTTAAAGCAGAAAAGTGATTTCCGACAGGCAGATAGCAATCTGGGGCGAAATGACTATGTCGCCGCGGTTAATAATGCAGGTGCTATACTCATCGGTCTGGATGGCAGCCCTGCGGTTGGTCCGGGCTTCTTCACGGACACTACCCCGAATGACCTCGTTTATTTCTTCGACAACAAAACGGAATTTACCGATAAGGCAGTTTATGGTGAATTAACCTACCATATCTCTGAAGCATGGCAAGTGACGGGAGGCTTCCGGTATTTTGATCAAAAATTTGAAGCTATTCAGGAAGGTGGTATCGTCACAGGAAACTTTATAGGTGGAGCACAGGCATCCTTTAACGAAAAGGATACATTATTCAAGTTCAATACATCGTACGATTTGAATGATGACACGATGTTGTTTTTCACTTGGGCAGAAGGTTTTCGCCGTGGAGGCGTGAATGCTGTGCCTGAAAGCAAGATCAGACCTGACCGAGGTGAAGCTCTTATATATGTGCCCGATGAGCTAACCAGCATGGAAGTCGGCATTAAAGGCAGTTTTGGCAAATCCTGGGATTATACGGCTACCCTTTTTGATGTTAACTGGGAAAATGCACAGCTTAATACCACGTTGACTGCATTAGTACTTATAGGTGCCGCAAACATTCCAGAAGCAGAAACTCAAGGTTTTGAAATTGAACTGACTGGTAATCTTACTGACTCGTTATCGCTGAGTTTTGGTTATGCCCATGTTGATAGTGAAGTAACCAAGTCCGTTGTTCAAGCAGATAGACTTGCTGTGGTGGGTTCAGAGTTACCAATACCGAAACAAACAGCTTCAGTGGCTCTAACCTATTTTCAGGAGTTAACTGATGCTGAATTGATCTGGAACATAAATGCTAGTTATCGCGATGAGACACCTTCTGGAACCCTTGCAACTAAGGGCGGGAACGCGCTCCGGTACACAGTTTATGAAGCGTTTACATTGGTTGATGCGTCTGTTGTTTACAATGCCGGTGCTTGGTCTGTTACCGGCTTTGTCAGCAATCTGACCAATGAGCGGGGAACTGTCGGCGGCTCATCAGCTGGCATCCAAGGTCCTGATTTTGCATGGGAATCTGTTGTGCGTCCTCGTACAATCGGCGTTGGTTTAACTTACGAGTTTTCGAAATAAACCAGCTTCGAAATAAGCTAAAAGTGGTAAGCTTGGGAACTTTTTTCCCAAGCTTATTTTGCAAGGTTTAAGTCGTGGGAGAGAACAAGCAACACAAAAGATGCTGGCAGCTGATGAGACAACGTAGCTTCAAAGAGGCTATAAAGGTCGCTCATAATCTTTGCGAGAATTATCCAGGCAACTCTGAATCTTGGTATTCGCTGAGTGCTGCAGCTAAAGGAGCCAGACTTGGCCCTTTGGCGCTTCAGGCTATCAATAAGGCGCTTGAATTAAAACCGAATAATCTTGAATTCTTGGCGCACAAGGCACACTGTTTATTGTCGAATGGGAGTATGGGAGAAGCAATAGCCCTAGCCAGAAGAATCAAAGATACACGCCCTAATTCTACCTATGTGCTGAATACTATAGCGGTAGTTTTTCAAGCGGCTGATGAGTTTGCAGATCAGCTTGAGATAACCCAGAGAATCATCACGTTGGCGCCGGGAAATACTATTGGCTTGGCTAATTACGCAGAGACGTTGCGAAATATAGGGCAGCTTTCAGAGGCGGAAGCAGTCTATACAAAAGTGATTGCTTTGGATCCCTCGGCGTATAGCGCCTATTGGGGGCGTAGTCAAACCTTTAAGGCCACGCAGAATCACAACTATATTGCTGGCTTATCTGACAAATTGTCGCAACCTGGGTTGCCCTGGCGAGCTGAAATGCAGTTATCCTTTGCTTTAACGAAAGAGCTGGAAGACCTATGTCGATATGATGAATCTTTTGCTTACCTGTCGCGTGGAACAAATCTGAGGCGTATGCATGCAAACTATGATGTTAAGGGCGATGTCGCTACCATAGATAAAATTATTGAGGCTTATAATACTCCACCCCCTGTCGAAACAGGATTTGAGACCGACGAACCTATCTTTGTTTTAGGTTTACCCCGGTCTGGTACGACTTTGGTTGAACGCATTTTGGGTGGGCATTCCGACATACTTGACGCAGGTGAACTACAAAGTTTTCCTACTGAATTGGTCAAGCAGATTCAGAGAAACGCAAAAGGAAAACTAATGAATAAGTTGGCAAGTGTAGAAGCTTCTGTAAACTTGGATTGGAGGGCGTTGGGAAAGGCGTATTTGGAAAATACCCGCTTTCGTACAGGACATACTCCACGTTTTGTAGACAAATTGCCAAGTAACTATCTCTATATCGGACTTATTGCCAGAGCTTTACCCAAGGCGCGAATCGTATTGCTCGAGCGTAACCCGATGGCCAACTGCTATGCGATGTATAAAACACTCTTCGCTGAAGCTTATCCTTTCACATACTCTCAAAGCGATCTAGGGCATTACTATGTGGCCTGGCGGCGGCTGATGGATCATTGGATAAATCTTCTGCCTGATCGGATTTTTATCTTGAGATATGAGGCTCTGGTTGAGAATACTGAAACGACTGTACGTGAGCTATTAGATTTTTGCGGGCTTGATTGGCAGTATAATTGTCTAGCGTTTCATAGACGAACGGGAGGGGTATCAACCGCCAGCTCATCTCAAGTGAGACAGCCGATTTATAAATCTTCTTTGGATAACTGGCGAAACTACGAGAAGCAGTTGCAACCTTTGAGCGATATACTTCAGGCGGCTAGAAGCGGATATTAGTAACATTATTTACCGATAGGGTAGTTGATGATGTAGTTCAATTTTCTTTAAAGCTTGCATCGGGACTTGTGGTGGGGTTGGGAGCAGAATTTTTGGCTAAGAGTGGATGAAAAGATTCCTAATATATGAAGATCTAACGAAGTGCATGTCCATTTTGGAATCAAAATACTGTTCAAAAGGCACCTTTGGAAAAACTTTAACATGTAACATAAACTTAATGATGAAGTAAAAATACGATGACAAAGAGATTAAATTTATATATCTATATGGCGCTTCTATGCATTAGCTCTAGTAATGCATCTCTTGCGGAAAAACCACCTAACGTCATACTTATTGTTACGGATAATCAGACTGAATCGCTTGTGGGGGCTTACGGTAATAGAGACATTAAGACGCCAAATATTGATAGTTTAGCAGAAAAGGGTATGCGGTTTGATCGAGCCTACGCAGTAAGTGGTGTTTGTTCTCCCACTCGCGCCACATTGTTAACGGGGCTAATTCCTTCTCAGCATGGAGTGCATAATGGTTTGCCTTCTGTGGTTGGTATGGATGGTTGGGCTGCCATCGAGGAGTTCCGTAGTTTGCCTCAAACATTGTCAGAGGCTGGGTACAATACCGCATTGGTTGGTAAATACCACCTGGGTGTCCCTGAAAAACCACAGATAGGGTTTAACTACTGGGTGACATTTCCCTCTGGGCACACTACCTCATTTTACGATGTACAAGTTATTGATAACGATAAAACCTACAGGCTGAAAGGTGAGCATCTTACAGATTTCTGGACTCGTCGAGCAGTAGATTTCATCGATCAACAAAAGAATGACAAGCCCTTTTTTTTGTATTTGGCTTACAACGGCCCCTATAACCTACCACCTGTAGTGACAAGGGAGCCAGTCAATCGCTACGTTGAGTACTATACGGCGCATTTACCTTCGTTTCCCCAAGAGCCAGTTCATTCGTATTTGCGGAGGTTGGCGATCAATACTTCCACTGTTGAAGCCGTAGAGAAAGAGCAAGCTGAAATGAAAGATTGGGGTGTTGATGATGCGGAATCCATTGGTAAACATGGTGCAAAACCAGAGTTATCATTTGCATGGGGTGCGATTGATGCACTGAATAATAAAATGGCTATGGTCAACCTAGCTTCTGAGATATCGATGGTGGATGATGGTGTTGGGAGTGTTATGGAGGCGCTGAAAGAGCGGGGTTTTGAAGATAATACTATAATTATTTTCACCTCGGATCAGGGTTCGGCCTATGGCCAGCATGGATTGTGGGGGAACAGCTCTTGGGCGTCGCCTACCCCAGTGTATAAAGAGCATATGCAAGTACCATTAATCGTATATAGCCCTGCACATACTAATTGGGGGGAATCTACAAGTATGATTATCAATGAATTTGATATTTTCCCCACTATACTCGATTTGATTGAAATGAAAGACAAAAAAATAGAAAACTCACCGGGTAAAAGTTTCGCAGATACTATACGTGGTAAACGTCAAGACTGGGATAATACCGCATATTTTGAGTACATCAGTACAAGAGTAATCGTGAAGCCAGATTGGAAATATATTAAAAGAATGTTTGGTGAAGAAGCTGAACTGTATGGTCTTAAGCTGGACCCTAATGAAAACAACAATTTAATCTATAACCCGGAATATGCTGAAATTATTAAGAGTCTAAACGCTGAAATGACCACTTTTTTCGATAGATATGTTGATAAGAAATATGATCCTTGGCAGGGCGGGACAGGTAAGGCCATATTGATGTATAGCGATGAGAATGGTGATTTTATTGAAAATTTTCCGGGGTGGGAAAAACCGATAGTTGAAAAGAAACCCAGGTTTTCAGATCTTAGGCAATAAGCTGTGAGAGCAAGCTTAGCCAGCCAGATGTGAATTTGAAAAGCAATCATATCCAGGCAATTAGAGATGTGCTCTTGCATCCAGTTTTTTTGTTGGGGAGGGGTATTACCGATTTGCTGGTACAGATATCAACTGGCAAAGAGCATCGCCTAATGATGATTTTTAAATAGTGCAGCAGGTAAGAGTTGAAAAATCAGGTAGGTACAATTTTGTGTGCACTTTATTGTTGGAGGAAATCAAAATAATAGTGTAACTGATTATTCTGTAAAGTTAACAGGAGACACGGGGGTCATTATGAACCTCCCCTAGTTTAACGGATACTTTTAATAGGCGACAATGTCGCCAAAGGAGTATCTCAATGACGAGCAAAAGAAAAGCTTATAAAACCTATACCCGTGAATTTAAGATTGAGGCGGTTCGTCTAATGGAAGAGTCAGGCAGGCTCACCTGCTGAGCTTGCTATGGAACTCGGTGTTCGGCGCAACCAACTCTATAAATGGAAAGAGCAGTTAAGCATCAAAGGTGGCGAAGCCTTCCCCAATAAACGTGGCCGTCCCACTAAAGATCAGCAAAGCGAATTAACGACATTAAAGCAAGAGAATGACCGACTGAAAGAGGAGGTTGAGATTCTAAAAAAGGCCGCAGCGTACTTTGCTAGGGAACTCAAGTGAAGTACGCTTTTATCCAGCAACAATGTAAAAACCATTCTATTGTTCGGTTATGCCAAGTGCTCGGTGTATCAACCAGCGGATATTATGACTGGCTGTTTCGTCCCGAAAGTGAGAGCGCTAAAAACAGTCGTCGGTTACTGACAAAGATACAGTGTTTCCACAAAGCCAGTCGTGGTATTTACGGTTCTCCTCGCATCCATCAAGACTTACTGGCCTCGGGTGAGTCGGTGGGTGTTCATCGTGTCGCACGATTGATGAAAGGTGCAGGTGTACAGTCCAAGATGGCAAGGAAGTTTGTGATCACCACGAATACATTGGCACCAGCCCCTGATCACTTAGAGCGGCATTTTTGCACACATCAGCAAAATCAGGCTTGGGTATCGGATACCACGTTTATTGCAACTCGGCAGGGCTGGTTATATTTGGCGGTAGTATTGGATCTGTTCTCACGTCAAGTGGTTGGCTGGGCCATGGGTGACAAGAACAATCGTCAACTGGTCATAGACGCCCTAACCATGGCGATTTGGCGCAGAGGCAAAGCCCGTGATGTGATAGTGCACTCAGACCAGGGTAGCACCTATGCTTCGGCTGACTATCGGCAATTACTGGTGGATCATGGCTTGATCGGCAGTATGAGTCGTAAAGGAGAGTGTTTGGATAACGCTGTGGCAGAGAGCTTCTTTGGTAGTTTAAAAACCGAATGGGTGGATTATGAAGACTACAGAACAAAACCGGAAGCAAAACAAAGTCTGTTTGAATATATCGAGGTGTTCTACAATCGGCAACGAAGGCATTCTTATCTGGGCTATATAAGCCCAGTGGAATATGAGAGGCGAGCTGCCTCTCAATAAAACAGTCCGTTATTTTGGGGGAAGCTCATTATCAACAAAGTAAAATAATCGCTGGCAGAAGAGATTCAGAAGGATATCAGGGCAGATGTTGGTAGACCTCCGGGTTTTTCAATGCAATCCCTACGACTATTTGTGAATCCTTTTTGGGGAGAGGTAAAGATCACTTAATAATCGCACAAAGCTTTAATATGTTGCTATGCAGAGAATGGAGATTTGCGCTAAGAATCAAATTGTTTACAGTAATTAGTTTATTATTTTTGTCCAAGCGCGGCTTCTATAGGGGTATTTTTTTACAAATTTTGTATCCAAAATTAACTAGAACTAATAGATATTTCTCATGAAAAAAATAGATTTTAAATTGGATCGATTAAATAAAAGAATAATAGAGGAGCTTCAAGAAAATGCGAGAATTAGTAATCTAGATTTAGCGGAAAAGATAAATCTTTCAGCTAGCGCATGTTTAAAGCGTACAAAAAAACTTGAAGAGCAAGGTTTTATTAGGCGTTACACGGCCAACTTAGATTTGAGTAAAATGTGTGTAAGCATTACTGTCATTGCAAACATCACCTTGGTAGACAACCGGGCTGTAAAATCCGCGGGGCGTTTCGAGTCACTAATTAAACAGATCCCTGCTGCCGTCGAGTGCTTTAAAGTTGGGGGAGATATTGACTATATCGTACATTTTATTTGCGTTGATGTCGCACAATATGAAGCAATTTCTGAGCAGATATTAGCTGACGAGAATGGAGTCGCGCGGATCAAAAGCTACGTGGTCTTCTCCACGCCAAAACTATTTAAAAGTTATCCGCTAGACGACTTGTTATGGCTGGTTTAGCCAGTGCTCTCAAGAGTTCGAGAATATAGTTGTTATAAATCAGTAGTTCAACGGTAATCCTCCCATAATTAACCTCTGTTATAAGTAGAAGTTAATGCGCTATTTGCGCGAGTCGTTGTCTGGGTAACACGGCCACCTAACGCCATATTCGGTCTTTAATTATTATAAGTCCATAGCAACTTTGTGGCATATTGCTGCACTTAGTCAATCGATTCAAAAGGGTAATGACTTAACCAATCATAGCGCACGGTGTGATTGTAACGCTCAACCTAGGCGTCTTGCTGTGGATGGCCAGGCTCTATAAACAATAGTTCTACTTCGTTAGTCGCCGACCATTCCGCCAGTCTACTACTAGTATATTCTGGACCATAACAGCGAATTCGGTTTAGCTTGCCGCGCCACTCAATCAGCTGATTGAGTGGCGCGTATCACTCGCTCTGCTGGCAATGATAGATCCACTTCAATCACCAGTCCTTCACTATTACAATCGTCGATAATGTTCAACAAACGATAGCTTCGGCCATCCTCCAGCTGATCATGTATGAAAATCCATCTGCCAGGTTTCATTAATGGTCAGTGGCATTGCTAAAGGTTCAGGTATTTCCTGTTTAATGCGTTTCTTCGGCATACAATTTCTTTAAACGCCGATTTTAATCTTCCAGTTGTTTGAGTCGGGATATCATTGAAGCTACCATACCGCCGTACTTAGCTCTCCACTTGTAAAAGGTATCACTACTCATGCTGTGTTCACGACACAGCTTAGGTCCCGGTACGCCACCTTAAGCGTATTTTAGGATCGCCATAATTTGGCTGCCGCTATATCTTTATTTTTTTATGCAGAATCTCCTGCGTTTAGGTTACGAGAAAATTCTATCTTTAACATCAGTTATTTTGGGGGGATTACCCAACGACCTCTTGAGGCAATTATATGATTTTAGTTTTTTACTCTCACTAAGATTTGGAAATGGATCCAAAAATCGGGACAAACTGATAAGTTGTGTTTTCTATCAGTTTTATAACTCGTGGATTCAAATGAGAAGAGAACAGCCCCGTGCCGAGTTTGCCTACACCACCACTCTTTGCATCTAGGTGCCAGATGCTAAAAGCAAAACTCATGAATTTTCGGATCAAATTTCAGAGGGAAGGGAGCTGGAGCTATCTGCGCTGTGATATTGATTGTCGTGCGATCCAGAGCGAGTAGAGGTAACCTTTGAATCAGCTCGAGTTTCGGTTCATACGCTCCAGCCAGACATTAATACCTTGGGCATTCAATAATATGTCGTCCGACAGTAGCTCCAACGCCTGCTCCTTTGTCATGAATGGCAATGCCTGTCGAAGGCCGAAAACTTCGTACTCAGTTATTGCCTCTCTAATAGCTTTTTCACGATTTTCGGCGTCTTTTAAACGCAGACCAATGGAGTGATATTCTTCGACCCCTTTGCGCAGAGTGTTCGCCAGCTTTACAATCTCAGCACCTTCCAGCATCCCAAAGTGAGTCAAATAAATGCGCGCAGGTTGGTAGCTCATTAACGTGTCGAGCGAGCGCAGATATTTGTTCGGATCAAACTGGACCGGGGTGCTGGTAGCTATCACATAACGATCCTCAGGACCTTCCATCTCCTGGTAGGAAATTCCAAAGTTGTCGCCGCTAAACCAGCCTCGGCTATTTTCATCCCAGACGCAAAAGTGGTGTTCCGCGTGACCGGGGGTATGCCGTATTTCCAGCTTACGACCAGCCAAGAATACACTATCACCATCTTCCGCCACTAAAACACGTTCTTCCGGAACGCCAATAATGTCACCGTAAAGCGTGTTGAATCGCTTTTCTCCGTAAACTACTTTCGCTCCAGCGATCAACTTAGCGGGATCGATCATATGACGCGCGCCACGCGGATGAACTACCAGTGTCGCCTTAGGAAATACTTCCATCAAACGGCCTACGCCGCCTGCATGGTCAAGATGTACATGGGTGGGGATGATATATTTAACCTGCTCGGACAATAGTGCTTTTTCAGCCACCAGTTGCCGAATGCGAGGTACTGTGCTGTTGGTGCCGGATTCGATGATAGCAACTTCCCCATCTTCAACCATCAAATAGCACGCAGCTAGATTGTCGCGCACAAAGCCAGTGTCTATACAGGTAATGCCATTACCCAAGTCTTGATACACGGTTTTCACTCCTTATAGATTAAGGTGGCTATGTTAACTATAACAATGCGAATTACTATACGTTCTTTTCATGTCAACCTCGCTGGGTATATGCATCGTTACGTAATATGCCAATAATGTTTTAATTTTACCAAGCATCACTCTTGTCAGCCACTTGTTCGTCAATCAATAAATCCAGTGATTCTGGTTTTTTTATGTAAGTAGTGTTTTTAATGCCTAAGTGGAAATTTCTTTACCCACAGACTAGGAGGCTAAGCTAGCATCATGTTGAGTAACTATAGAATATGGTTTTAATTATTCGCTAACTTCTGCGTAGACAGCCTGGGAGGCTGCACAGCATCTCAAAGATAAGATTAGCGGCGAGTAAGGATGTATTGCCCGTAATGTCGTAGGGTGGTGACACCTCAACCAAATCGCCTCCAGTCAAGTTTAACCCGTAACAACCACGGATAATTTCCAGGCCTTGCGCTGAAGTGAGGCCACCCGGCTCAGGAGTGCCTGTCCCAGGGGCGACTGATGGGTCAAGCCCATCAATATCAAAACTAAGATAGGTAGGCACCTCAGAGCCAATGAGCTCCCTGATTTCAGCCATCAAAGGCCTCAGCGACTTGTTCCAGCATTCTTCTCCTGGAACTACCTTGACACCCTGCTGCCGTGACCAATCAAAATCTTCGGCGGAATACCCTGTTGCGCGAACACCTATCTGAACCATTTTTCGAGGATCCACCAGTCCTTCCTCTATAGCTCTACGGAAAATGGTCCCGTGTGCGATTTTTTCACCGAACATAGTATCGTTGACGTCGGTGTGAGCATCAACATGAATCAATGCGACGGCCCCATGCTTTTTTGCCATCGCCCGTAGAATTGGAAGAGTGATCGTATGATCGCCACCAATGGATATAGGCTTGGCCCCATAGCTTAGGAGTTCGACATAGTACTGCTCTATGATTTCGATCGATTTTGACAGGCTGTAAGGGTTTACCGCGACGTCACCTAGATCGGCTATTTGGAAGGAATCAAATGGTGCTGCGGAGGTAGCCATACCATAGGGGCGGACCAGCACTGATTCAGTGCGAATTTGTCTCGGCCCATAACGCGAACCACTACGGTTGCTGGTACCGATATCAAGCGGTACACCAATAATGCCAACATCTAATCCTTCGGCCGATTCTTGCGTGGGCAAGCGAAACATCGAAGCGATACCAGCAAAACGAGCTAACTTATTACCACCAATTGGCTGATTGTATTCATTCCCCATAGTCAGGGCCTCCAGTTGTTCGAGTAAAATTTGTTCAAAAACACATTACAGTTTTAACTCACTTACGCTTTGTTTGCTATCTGATTCCTAAGATAGAAAAAACAGCCTGGATAAGCTTTGATTTTTTTCCATGCACTAAGCTTTCTAAGTACTCTGCTCACTCGGTTGTACGAAATAACTTTCACCTATCATCGCTACTTTAGTGAGTGACTCCTGGCACATAAACTATCAGGGCTTCATCAGCAACCAGGGATATCTACAAGTAACTGGCGTTTGCTTGGATTAATATACGACCCTGAATTCCAGTCATGTGTGTCTGCAGGGATAAAGCCTCCCATATTATCAATTATGTATCGTATGTGATGCAGGTAGTAACTGAGGTGCTTAGTAGTCCAGCTTGCACCACGTTGGGGCGCGGTGCAGGTAAGTGAAGAGCTATTTACGGATCCGTAATATTTTAACCCCGTGAGGTTGAGGCTCTTTCACTATTAACGATCATTTTCGCATGAACAAATATTCCTTCAGCACTCTCATGATTATCTAGCCATCATTATAATGTAATCCTTGTAATAGAATACAATCCCAGCTTACCCACCATGTTCAACTACGACGCCGTGAACACAGTTGATCAGCTCATGAGCCGATTTAGGGACTAAGATAACTCCAAGCCCGTGGTTCTTATTTTCTTTTGACACACTTATGAGCATTTTTATTTGCTCCAAAGTTTAGTAAAAGCCAATAAAGGTAGAAATGTAGGTTAAAGAATATTAGAGAATAATGTTTCGTTATCGTCGCGCCTTTACTGCAGGAAATGTTGTTCATAGGTGTAAGACAGAATTTCCTGCTGATTCGTCAGATAAGGGGCATTGGAGGTATCAGAAAAGTATATTCTGTATTGAATATCACTTACTTAAACATACTAGGATTTCTGCTTTTTTTACATGACCTATCATCGTCAACCCAAAGAGTCGGCTGAAGCGGCATGACACAAACTAACGAGTCTCTGGAAAAGTGGGGGATGTAAATTTTATACGGTATATACGTTTTTACAATCATTTTAATTCTACATGTATAGACGAATAGCAATTTTCTGCGCCTACGGTTTGTTAAACTTTTTCAAAGATAGAAAATACCGATAACTCTTTGATTCTGAGTGTGCTCTCGAGGGTGCAACGATGAGTAACAACTGCGCTATAGCTGTATTAATAATTGCTTGTAAGGGCTTCCTCAGTGAGGTGGCCGACTGCATTCATTGTAGAAGAGGGCAATATTTGGCGTATCCATGGTGCGGTCCTGAAGATGAAAAAATGGTGAAGATGTGGTGATGCTGTCCTTTGTAAGCCATAATTTCAAGACCTCCGAGCCAATTATTGGCAGTGTCATTTGCCAGTTGTCGACCGGGCAGACTCACTATGTGCCATCCTTAGGTGAAATGACTCTGCGTCGCGCCATAGCCGACTTGGAGGCTCAAATTGCTTTCCACTCCTGTTTTATAGATGATAACCATGTTCCCCAGCGCAGTTTTAAAGGTTGTGGTTCAATGTTTAATTCATAGGGTAATTAACAGAGTATTAATTGATAGAACTGTTTAGCACGTAATCTTCATAATAGAGATTTTTTAGACTAACCTGACATCCCAGAGGCCAATGCTCGCTCAAAAAATGGGGGCATTTCAGACGGGTTAAATGAGAGCATGCAAAAGAAGAACCGATTTAGCAAGTTGACGCAGAGGCTAGACACCGATTCAGGTGAAGCTTGGCAGGTACACGAAAAAGCACTTCAAATGAAAAATCGGGGAGCCGATATTATTCTCCTTTCCATTGGGGACCCTGATTTCCGCACTCCAGACCCGATTATTGATAATGCCGTGAGTCATATGAGGGTTGGGCGTACTCACTACTCGCCCTCGTTGGGAGAAATTAACCTGCGGCGGGCGATTGCTGATGGGGAAACCCGCACATCACCTCATCCGTGTTCCCCTGAAGAAGTCTCTATCTATCCGGGGGTTACCTGTGCGTTGTTTTCTGTCATGAGCTGCCTGCTTGATTTCGGCGATGAAGTTATCGTTGCTGATCCTCAGTACGTGGGTTACGCGCCGATCATGAACGCTCAGAACTTGAGGGTCAAAACCGTCAGAACCTTCCCGGAACAAGGCTTCGTACCTACTTTTGACGCTTTCAGGGATGCCATTAGTGATTCCACGAGAGTCATCCTGGTCAATACTCCTGGCAATCCTACAGGCGCTATAGTCCCCAGGGAAACCTTGCGCGCCTTGGCGAGCTATTGCTATGACAGAGGAATCTGGCTGGTTTGCGACGAGGTCTATTCCATGTTCACTTACGAGAAGCCGCATATTTCTCTGCGAGCTTCCGCAGAGCGACTGGATAACGTGGTAGTGATCGACGGATTGTCAAAGTCCCACGCCATGAGTGGCTGGAGGATGGGTTGGGCTGTAGCTCCTGTCGATCTGACGGTTCATCTAGGTCGTTTTTCCGCCATGTCGATATTTGGGTCACCTCAATTTATTCAGGATGCCGCTGCCTTCGCCTTAAATAACGATGAATACTATGTCCGGGAAATGCGCGATGAATATCAGCAACGGCGGAACTTGGTTTGCTCCCTGCTGGATGAAGTGCCGAATTTGAGGTACCTGAAGCCGGAGTCGGGAATGTTCGTAATGGCTGACATCAAAGCCTTTAATCCAGATGACAAAGCTTTTGCGCAGCAACTACTGGATGCTGTGCAAGTGTCTGTTCTGCCTGGTAGTGCGTTTGGTGAGAGCACCAGAGGCCATGTGCGGATATCACTAGTGCAACCACGCGATATCCTGATGAAAGGCTGTAAACGGCTAATAAAGTACATCAATGGTCTGGATCAGTAATATTAATCGAAAACTAGCGGGGGAATTCATGAAAACCTGTGGAGAAGTATTGGTTCAATTGTTGGAAAGCTTCGGCATTGATACCATCTTTGGTATTCCCGGCGTGCATACGGTGGAGTTGTACCGCGGCCTGAACCACACTAGTATACGCCACGTTACTCCCCGTCACGAGCAGGGTGCTGGGTTTATGGCGGATGGATATGCTCGCGCGTCCGGCAAAGTGGCAGCCTGCTTTATCATTACCGGCCCCGGTATGACCAATATAGCTACTGCAATGGGTCAGGCACTGGCAGATTCCATTCCGATGCTTGTGATTTCTTCTGTAAATCGATCCTATCAACTGGGTATGGGGGAGGGCCGCCTCCATGAAATGACCGGGCAGCGGGAAATGATCGCCGGAGTGAGCCGTTTCAGTCACACTCTGCTGCGCCCTGACGAACTTCCCAAGTTACTTGCAAGAGCATTTGCAGTTTTCAACAGTGGACGCCCGGGGCCAGTTCATATCGAGATTCCCATCGATGTGATTACCGCACCGGCGGAACACCTGTTTGTTCGCGCTTCGATCGTTCCCAGTGCTCCGGGGCCATCACCGAAGGCAATCGAGATAGCGGCTGACCTGTTGACTGGCGCCAATGCGCCTCTGATCGCCATTGGCGGAGGGGCGGTGAATGCCGCGGACGATATTCGCTACCTGGCGGAAGCCGTGGATGCTCCTGTGATCAATACAGTTAATGCCAAGGGGGTGCTCCCCTACAGCCATCCGCTGGCGGTCGGTGGTTCTGGTTCCTGCCCCACAGTACGCGAGGCTATGGCGGCCGCGGACGTGTTGCTGGTAATGGGTTCGGAACTGGGGGAGACGGATTACGATTTCTTTTTCACTGGTACACCAGTTATCAAGGGCACCCTCATCCGTGTTGATATCGATTTAGCGCAGCTAACCAGAAATGTGCAGGCCGACGTACCCATTTGTAGTGATGTCGGGCTGGCTGCTCGGGCAATTACCGAGGCCCTGCAAGCACGGGTCCATTGCAACAAAAATGGCGAGGGTCGCGCGCAACGGTTGAGGGAGGGTTTACAGACGACTCGAAATCGTTGCTATGAAAATTTCTTTGCAACCATTCGCAATGCGCTCCCTGATGCCATTATCGTCGGCGACTCAACGCAGCCTACCTATTACGCCTGGCTACATTACGAGACAGAGATACCGAGAAGTTACTTTCATTCTGCAAGTGGTTTTGGCACCTTGGGCTACGCTATTCCCGCGGCGATAGGCGCTAGGCTGGCCGCGCCGCAGAGGCCGGTCATAGGATTGATCGGCGATGGAGCTGCGCAATTTACTATCGGGGAACTGGCGAGCGCCGTGGAAGCGAAAGTACCGATTATCTTTCTGGTTTGGAATAATAATGGTTACGCAGAGATCAAGCGGTTTATGGCTGCGGGCGATATTCCGCTAGTCGGAGTGGATATCCATACACCGGATTTCGTAGCGCTAGGTAAGGCCTTCGGGTGTCGCGCGCTGCGTGCATCCAACCTTGAAGAATTAAAATCAGCATTGCTCATGAGCGCGCAGGGTAATCAGCCGACACTGATCGAAGTGCGCCAGGAAGATTTCGTCGATGGCAACACCGTCCTTTGAGAAATATAAGATGACCCCAACTGTCCCTACAAAACCATCATTTTTCCAGGCGTTGATTCCGGTTGTTTACCTGGTAGTCGCATTGTCCCTCAACGTGTCTATATTCGGCAATACCGGGCTTCAAGGATCCAACCAGATCATTATTCTCAGCGCCGCAGCCATCGCCGCTGCGATTGCCATGTTCAGGGGAATTTACTGGGAACATCTACAGGAAGGTATCAAACACAATATCAACTCATCTGCCGTGGCTATCCTGATCCTGCTGATGGTGGGCGCGCTGACCGGCACTTGGCTGCTTAGCGGCATTATACCTCTGATGATTTATTATGGCCTTCTGTTGTTGTCGCCGCTGGTATTTCTTCCTGCGGCAGTGGTTATCTCTGCGCTTGTCTCCATATCTACCGGCAGCTCCTGGACCACTGCGGCAACCATCGGTATTGCGCTGATGGGCATCGGTGGCGCCATGGGTATGAACCCCGCAATGGTGGCGGGAGCCGTCATTTCTGGCGCCTATTTTGGTGATAAAATTTCTCCAATGTCAGATACTACCAACCTCGCATCTGGCATTGTAG
>Ga0070727_10003025_pt1 | contig 15637 bp, 21 predicted proteins | sample tdAd472_FD_66722 | JGI IMG/M metagenome (GOLD analysis project Ga0070727, IMG submission 66722) | Marine sediment microbial communities from the Atlantic coast under amendment with organic carbon and nitrate - tdAd47.2 | ecosystem: Environmental > Aquatic > Marine > Coastal > Sediment | place...
CGGCGACGCCACCTTCTCCATATCACGGGAGAAGTTCTTTCTGATCGGTGGAGTATGGGTCGCGATCATGGAGGGTGGATCACTGCCGGACAAAACCTATAACCACGTCGCTTTCAAGATCCCCGACGAAGAGTTCGACGCCTACGCGGAGCGGGTTCGGTCGATCGGTGTGGAGGTGCGGGAGAGTCGCAGCAGGGTCGATGGCGAGGGCCGCTCGCTGTACTTCTACGACTACGACAATCATCTCTTCGAGCTTCACACGGGCACGCTGGAGCAACGCCTGGTGCGTTACCGCGAAAGTCCATAAGCGATGAAAGACCTTCCACCCGACGTCGTGCCCTACAAACGAACGCCGGAGTTCAGCAAGGCGTCGACGCCCGGGGGGCTGCTCGAGAGTCACCGCACGAAGCCGGGGACATGGGGCGAGATCGTCGTGTTGGAAGGAAGCCTTCTCTACCGGGTGCTGGAACCGGCGGTCCAGGAGTTTCGGCTGACTCCCGATCGCCCGGGGATCGTCCCGCCAACGATACGACACGAGATCGAGCCGTCGAGTGACGTCAGATTTTACGTTCGGTTCTATCGCCTGCCGTGAGCCAATAGCGATCCGCCGCGAATTCCCGCAATATTGGCGCCCTGTCTCGGTCCCCGCGACGTCGACGGGCAGGGAGCGCCACACAGAAGAGGGAGATTCGAATGAAAAAGTGCGCGGCCGAGTTCGTCGGAACCTTCTGGTTGGTCCTGGGAGGGTGTGGCAGCGCCGTGCTGGCCGCCGCGTTTCCGGAGGTCGGTATCGGACTGGTGGGCGTCTCGTTGGCCTTCGGTCTGACGGTGCTGACAATGGCCTATGCTATCGGGCACATATCCGGATGCCACCTGAACCCAGCGGTTTCCATCGGCCTGTGGGCCGGGGGGCGATTTCCGGCTAATCAACTGCTCCCATACATCGTCGCACAGGTCGTCGGGGCCGTCGTCGCGGGCGGCGTGCTCTATCTCATCGCAAGCGGTAAGGCGGGCTTCGACGTATCGGCGGGCTTCGCCTCCAACGGGTACGGCGAACACTCACCCGGGGGCTACTCCCTCCGCGCCGCCCTGATTACCGAGGTCGTCATGACCATGATGTTCCTGTTCATCATCTGCGGCGCTACCGACAGCCGGGCGCCCGCGGGCTTCGCACCCATCGCCATCGGGCTGGGCCTGACCCTGATTCATCTCATCAGCATTCCCGTCACCAATACGTCGGTGAATCCCGCGCGTAGCACGGGCGTCGCCGTATACGTGGGCGGGTGGGCCGTGGCACAGCTGTGGCTCTTCTGGATCGCGCCAATCGGCGGCGGAATCCTCGGCGCGCTCGTGTACCGCTTCGTGGCCAAAGAGAAATGACCAGTGGCCGAAGTGAAGAAGATGTACGGATGCATCTAGGTCGGTCTCCTTCCGGTATGCGAGCCTGATTCAGCTATGGAGTTCGATACCAAGTTCGCAATTGTGGTCGCAGAGGATCTTCCCCAGTGGCAGAAGCTAAACGTCGTCGCATTCCTCACGTCCGGCGTGCTCTCGCAAGACGGCGCATCGGTGGGCGAGGATTATCGCGATGCATCCGAGACCTCCTATCTGCCCCTCTGTATCCAGCCGATCGTTGTTTTGAAAGCGACAAGGGAGAAGCTGACGACCTTTTTGAGCCGCGCGAACAGCCGCGGGATTCGCCCCGCGATCTACATTCAGGACATGTTCGAAACGGGGCACGACGCGGCAAACAGAGCGACGGTCGCGAAGTATCTGTGCGCGGACCTGCCCCTGGTGGGGCTGGGAATCCGCGCTGAAAGACGGGACGTGGACAAGATTTTCAAGGGCGCGAAGCTGCACGATTAGTTTGTCAGGAAAGGTCATTATTCATCCCGATGCGCACGATCGATGGAAAGTGTCACTGCGGCAATATCGCCTATCGGCTCGAGTGGCCGGAGACAGGTAAGAACATCGCTGTCCGAGCCTGCGGGTGCACGTTCTGCACCAGGCACGGTGGTGTCTATACATCCCACCCTGACGCCGCCCTGAGCGCATGGGTTGCCGACGAGGATCAAGTGAACAAGTACGTGTTCGGCACGAAGACGGCGGAGTTCTACATCTGCGCCGGTTGCGGCGCCGTCCCCTTCGTCACCAGCACCATCGATGGGAAGCGGTATGCCGTGGTCAACGTGAACACCTTCGAGAATGTGGATCCATCCGAGCTCGACGCGAGCGCTGCGGATTTCGAAGGCGAGAGCGTTGCGGGACGCCTCGAACGGAGGCAGCGCAACTGGATTGCCCGCGTCCACATCGAGTCCGGACACGGCCCTGGATGACGGACGCCGCATTGCCTCGCCACGAGCTCGCACAGCTGAACATCGCCCGTCTCGCTGGTCCCATTGACTCCCCGCGGCTCGCTGACTTTGTCTCCAATCTGGAACGCATCAACGGGCTCGCGGAGGCATCGCCGGGTTTCGTCTGGCGCCTGCAGGACGAGACGGGCGATGCCACCGCCATCCGGCATTTCGGCGACGACGTGATCATCAACATGTCGATTTGGCGAGACGTGGCGTCGCTCCAGGACTACGTCTATCGATCCGCCCACACCGAAGTTCTGCGGCGGCGTCAGGAGTGGTTCGAGAAGATCCGCGAAAGCTATCTGGCTCTCTGGTGGGTGCCGGCGGGACACAGGCCGTCCCTCGACGAGGCGGGGAGCAGGTTGAAACGCCTGCGGGAGAACGGACCGACGGCAGAGGCGTTTACTTTCAAGAAGACTTTTGCAGCGCCCGGAGCGTGATTCGCGTCAGTCGTCGACTCCCGCGCGCGTCAGGCGTTCGTACTTCTCCTGAAGCTGCGCCGGGGATTCCACATGCTCGGGATTGGTCGGGATGCAGTCCACGGGACACACTTCCACGCACTGGGGCGTGTCGAAGTGGCCCACGCACTCGGTGCAGAGATCAGGATCGATCTCATAGATCTCTTCGCCCTGGGATATGGCGGCGTTGGGGCATTCCGGCTCGCAGACGTCGCAGTTGATGCAGACGTCGGTAATCATGAGGGCCATGGTCGTGCCGCGGGCCGTCTAGCCGAAGCGTTCCTTCAACGCCTTCTGCACCGCGGGATGTACGAAGGAGCCGACGTCGCCGCCCAGGGCCGCGATCTCGCGCACCAGGCTCGAGGATATGAAGCTGTAGCCCTCGTCCGGCGTGAGGAACATGGTCTCGACGTCCGGCGCCAGCTTCCGGTTCATGCTGGCGAGCTGGAATTCGTACTCGAAGTCCGACACCGCCCGCAGTCCGCGCAGGATGATCCCGGCACCCTGCTCCTGGGCGAATTTGACCAGGAGCCCATCGAACCCCTTCACCTCCACGTGATCGATATGCGCGACCGCCGTGCACGCCAGGGAGACACGCTCTTCCAGCGTAAAGCAGGTGGATTTTCCCGTGCTCCCGGCGATGGCGACGATCAGGTGATCGAAGCGGCGCCGGGCGCGCTGAATCAGGTCCGCGTGACCGTTGGTGATGGGATCGAAGGTTCCGGGGTATATGGCGACGATATCCATGATTTCTCGCAGCAGCGGTGACTCGCGATGTTCTCAGTCCGCGGTACCCGCGGCGGCCAGATGATACCGTACTTGACCGGCCTTCTGTCGACGCAGAATCCGCCAGGTCTCGGGCAGGCCCGGGGATTCCGGAGCTTCCCGGGACTCCAGGTACACCAGCGCGCCGGGGGCCAGCCAGCCGCCCCGCTCCAATGCGGCACACAGCGGCCCGAGATCATCGCCGCCGAAAGGCGGGTCCAGGAAGACGATGTCGAAGGGGGTCGCCTCCCCCTCGAGCCAGCGGCGCGCGTCGGCCTGCACGACCTCGATCTGCGCGGCACCAAGCGCCGCGGCTTGCTCGCGCATGCAGGCGACCGCTCGCTGGTCTCTCTCCACGAGCAGCACCGCCGCCGCGCCCCGGGACGCGGCCTCGAACCCGAGGGCACCGCTGCCGGCGTAGAGGTCCAGGCAACGGGCGCCTTCGACGGCGCCGGTGAGCCAATTGAACAGCGTCTCCCGAACCCGGTCGGGCGTTGGGCGGAGCCCTTCCACATCGGGGACCCGCAGCAGCCGGCGGCGCCACTGTCCCGCGATGATGCGTACTTTTCCGGTCGTGCTGGCGATCGGCCTCGAAGCCTCGAATTACACAAACGTGATAGGATAGCGCGCGGCCCGGGCGGCGGGCCAGATACCTTCATTGCCGAGAAACCAAGCTACCTCGCAGCCCGGTAACGCGTCTTTCTATGTGGCCATCGCGAAAGTCCAAATCCACAACAGCCGACTCTTCCGACGCAGGTAACAAACCGGGTTTGTTCGGACGCTTGTCCGGCGCGCTCAAGCGCACCCGTGGCGCACTGCTGGGCGGCATCGCGCGGGTGTTCGACGGCGGCGCTCCTATCGACGAGGATCTCATCGAGGAGGTCGAGACGAGCCTGCTGGTCAGCGACGTCGGTGTGAAGGCCAGCGAGCGCATCGTCGCCGGTCTGAAGGAACGGGTGGACCGCCGGGAGATAGGCGACGCCGAGGCGCTCTTCACAGCCCTGCACGACGACATGCTGCCGGTGCTCGAAGCGGTCGCCGAGCCATTGAAGATCCCCGAAGGAGCGGAGAAGCCCTTCGTAGTGCTCATGGTGGGCGTCAACGGCACCGGCAAGACCACTACCATCGGCAAGCTCGCCAGGCGCTTCCGCAGCCAGGGCCTGTCCGTGATGCTCGCCGCCGGCGACACCTTCCGCGCCGCCGCTATCGAACAGTTGCAGGCCTGGGGAGAGCGCAACGATGTGCCCGTCGTGGCCCAGCATTCCGGGGCCGATTCCGCCTCGGTCATCTTCGACGCGCTGCAGTCGGCCCGGTCCAGGGGCGTCGACGTCCTCATCGCCGATACTGCCGGGCGCTTGCACACTCAGGCAGGCCTCATGGAAGAGCTGAAGAAGGTCGTGCGGGTACTCGCCAAGCTCGATCCATCGGCGCCCCACGAAACGATGTTGGTGATCGACGCGGGCATGGGGCAGAACGCTCTCGCCCAGGCGCGACAGTTTCACGCGGCCGTTAACGTCAGCGGCATCACGCTGACCAAGCTCGATGGCACGGCGAAGGGCGGCATCGTGTTCGCTATCGCCGAGGAGCTCGGCATACCGATCCGCTTCGTCGGGGTCGGTGAGAGCGCCGAGGATCTGCGCGAGTTTCGGGCGGACGAGTTCGTGGACGCGCTACTCGAACGGTGACGGCGCTCAGGGCAGCGGGCTCGAGGACGTTCGCCCGGGCGGCGGGATACCCGGCGCCATGATCGAGTTCCACGACGTCAGCAAACGCTACCCCAACGGGCACGAGGCGCTTCGCAACGTCAGCCTGCGCATCGAGGAAGGCGCCATGGCCTTCCTCACCGGGCACTCGGGCGCGGGCAAGAGCACGCTGCTGCGCCTGACGACTCTGCTGGAGCGCTGTACGCGCGGGCAGGTGCTGGTGGGCGGGCACAATCTCGGGCGCCTCAGCCGGCGGCGCATCCCTTATTTCCGGCGCAACATCGGCGTGGTGTTCCAGAACCATCGGCTGCTCATGGACCGCACGGTATTCGACAACGTCGCGCTCCCGCTCATCATCGCGGGACACGGCCACGCGGACGTGGGCCGGCGGGTGCGGGCGGCGCTCGACAAGGTCGGGCTGCTGGACCACGCACGGGCGTTTCCGATTACGCTCTCGGGTGGCGAGCAACAGCGGGTGGGGATCGCCCGCGCGGTGGTGCACCGCCCGCGCATACTGCTCGCCGACGAGCCCACGGGGAACCTGGATCCGGATCTCAGCAGAGAGATCATGGGGCTCTTCGAGAGTTTCAACCACGTGGGCGTCACGGTGCTTATCGCTACCCACGACATCTCCCTGATCACTGACCTCGGATACGACATCCTCACGCTCGAGAACGGTTCCTTCGTTCACGGCTCGGGCATGGCGGGCTGATGGCCGATCCCCGGGAGCCGGCTCGATTCAAGCTGTCCTCCACGGGCCGGGGGCGGCTCAGAGCGTGGGTGACCCGGCACCTGCAGACTTTCTTCTATACCCTGGGGATGCTGTCCAGGACCCCGCTGGCGAGCCTGCTCACCGCCGCGGTCATCGGCATGGCGCTCGCCCTGCCGGCGGGCCTCTACGTGCTCCTGGACAATGTGCAGGATGCCACCCGCGGATGGGACGGAAGCAACGAGATCTCGCTGTTCCTGAGCCTCGACGTCGACGACGGCGGTGCCGCACGCGTGGCCGGGCGGCTGCGGGACTGGCCGGAGGTCGACGACGCGCGGGTGATCTCCCGAGCCCAGGCGCTGGAAGAGTTTCGCGATCTGTCCGGCTTCGCCGACGTAATGGATGCCTTTGCCGACGACAATCCGCTGCCCGCGGTCGTCGTGGTCACCCCGGCGGTGGACGCCGGGAATGGCGTGGCCATGGAGAAGCTGCTCGGGCGCGTGGACTCTTTGCCGGAGGTGGACTTCGCGCAGTTCGACCTGGCGTGGCTCAAGCGTCTGTATGCCATCCTCGCCATCGTCGAGCGCGGCGTCCTGGTGGTGGCGGCGCTGCTGGCCGGGGCGGTATTGCTGGTGGTGGGGAACACCCTGCGTCTGGGGATCGAGAACCGGCGTCAGGAAATCGAGATAGCGAAGCTCTTCGGCGCCACCGACGCCTTCATCCGCCGACCCTTTCTCTACAGCGGCCTGCTCTACGGCGCCCTCGGGGGGGTTATCGCCCTGGTCCTGGTGTGGGTCTGCGTCCTGCTGCTGGACGAGCCTATACAGCGCCTGACCGCCCTCTATTCCGGCGACTATCGTCTCCAGGGACTGGGCATCCTCGCGAGCGTCGCGTTGCCGGCTCTGGGCGCCCTGCTGGGGCTGCTGGGCTCCTGGCTGTCCGTGGGGCGCCACCTGACCGCTATCGAGCCGTCCTGAGGGATTCGCATCTGGCGCGTGGTGAGGGGCGCCGCCGCCCCTAACTGTCTAAAATGACTGAACTTCCCGAGTTACTAGCACTCTAATGGCGTGACTGCTAGACTTATCGCCATCAGAATCGAGGGGTAACTATGAGCAAAGCACTGGAACTCAAGCTGGCCTTGCCGACCGGAAACCTGGCCGCCTATCGCCAGGCGGTCAACACTGTGCCCATGCTGAGTGCCGAGGAGGAGAAGGAGCTCGCCGAGCGCTTCCGGGCCACCGAGGACCTGGACGCCGCCTGGCAGCTCGTGACCTCCCATCTGCGCTTCGTCGTGCGTATCGCGCGGGGCTATTCCGGGTATGGGCTGCAGGAAGCGGATCTCATCCAGGAAGGCAATATCGGCCTGATGAAGGCCGTCAAGCGCTTCGACCCGAGCGTGGGCGTGCGCCTCGTGTCCTTCGCCGTGCACTGGGTACGGGCGGAAATGCACGAGTACATCCTGCGCAACTGGCGCATCGTGAAGGTCGCCACCACCAAGGCCCAGCGCAAGCTGTTCTTCAACCTGCGCGGCGCGAAGAAGCGCCTCGGCTGGCTCAACAACGAGGAGGTCCACGCGGTCGCGGAGGATCTCGGCGTCAGCCCGGACACGGTGCTCGAGATGGAGCAGCGGCTGAGCGCCTACGACGCGGCCTTCGATCCCCAGGCCAGCGACGACGGCGAGGGCGATCGCTTCGCCCCGGCAGGCTATCTCCAGGACCTGCGCTTCGAGCCCGCCGCGCAGGTGGAGGCGGAAGACTGGACGGCCCACAGCGAGCACTTGCTGCACGAGGCCCTCGAGGGTCTCGACGAGCGCAGCTGCGATATCGTCAGGAAGCGTTGGCTCAGCGAAGAGAAGTCGACGCTGCAGGATCTGGCGGATACCTATGGCATCTCCGCCGAGAGGGTGCGCCAGGTCGAGAAGAACGCCATGAACAAGCTGCGCACGGCGCTGGCTGACTGACCCACCGAACGAAACGCCCCGTCTGATATCAGGCGGGGCGTTTTTTTTCGTCCCGGGTTTTTTGGCGTCTTTGTGCGTATTTCTCGTAGGTTGGGCTTCGCTGCGCTCAGCACCAACCTACGAGAGCGACAAGGGTCACAAGAGCAGCAGGTAGTGATCCACGAGCAGAGCCGTGAACAGCCCCATCAGGTAGTAGATGGAATAGAGGAAGGTGCGCATCGGCAGGCCGTCGTCGCGGCCCCGGTAGAGGTTGATGGCGTAGTAGAGGAAAACGCCGCCGAGGAGCACGGCCGCGACCAGATACAGCGGGCCGCTCATGTGCGTCAGGTAAGGCAACAGGCTCACCACGAACAGCAGCACCGTATACAGGAGGATCTGCAGGCGTGTGTACGCGATCCCGTGGGTCACGGGCAGCATCGGCACGTTGGCGCGGGCGTAGTCGCCGCAGCGGTGAATGGCGAGGGCCCAGAAGTGCGGGGGCGTCCAGGCGAAAATGATCAGGAACAGCAGCAGGGACTGGGGATCCAGTGTGCCGGTCACGGCGGTCCACCCCAGCACCGGCGGCATGGCGCCGGCCGCTCCGCCGATGACGATGTTCTGGGGCGTCGCCCGCTTGAGGAAAATGGTGTACACCACCGAGTAGCCGACCATGGCGGCCAGGGTGAGGACCGCGGTCAACGGGTTGACCAGGGTCGCAAGCAGCACCATGGAAAGCAGGCAGAGCATGCCGGCGAACATCAGCGCCGACGCCTGGTCGATGCGCCCGGTGGGCAGGGGCCGGCGGCTGGTGCGGGCCATGACGGAGTCGGCGCGCTGGTCGACGATGTGATTGATGGCGGCGCCGGAAGCCGCGCCGAGGCCGATGCCGATGCTGCCGAAGATGAACGCATCCCAGGGCACCCAGCCCGGTGACGCCATGAACATCCCGACCATGGCCGTGAACACGAGCAACATCACCACACGGGGCTTGCACAGCTCGAGGTACTCCCGCCACGAGCGGGCGGGTGCCATGGAAATGGCGCGGTTCGACATGAGCGGCGTGACTCCCCCGGTTCCGCATTCGTAGCCGGCGGCTGGGGCCCCCGGCGAGCGGCGCCCATGATACACCGGCGCGCGGGACGGCCGGTAGTTTCTGCCGCTTGAGTCCCTCTCCATCAGCCGATCTTGGAAATCTTCAGCAGGCGCTCGAGATCCGTCAGTACGCCGCGCTGTTCAGCGCCCCGGGGGTAACGCATCATCAGATAGCCCTGAGGATCCACCAGGTAGATCCCGGGCCCCGGCGGGGCGTCCGCGAAAGAGAAGGCGGCCAGCCACCCGGCGGCGGCGGTGACCGCCGTCGCGCCGTCGGGCCCGTTTCCGGCACCGTCGACGACGACGAGAAGCTGCACACGGTGCATGTCGTCGCCGAGGGCCTGCTGCACCTGGCGCAGGCGAGCCAACGCATCCAGGCAGTCTCTGTCGCAGGCGCCCCGCTGGATGTGCACCAGTGTCCAACGCCCATCCAGATATCCGGGATCGAGGGCGGCGCCGTCGGCCTCGCGCAGACCCTCGGCGGTGATCGGGCGGACCGGTTGCACCAGGGTGCCGTAGTTGGTGGTGCCGAAGGGCCGCCAGTCCGGCGCGAAGACATTCAGCAACCACGCGCCGACGATGGGCAGGAAGAAGAACAGGAAGGTGCCTGTCAACAAGACGCGGTTGCGGCGGCGGCGGTCAGCGCTCATCGGTCGACTCCGGCGGTTCGCGTTTAAGGGCGACCCAGAGGCACAGCACCACCAGGGCCGCCGCCAGGGCGAACCACTGGACAGCGTAGCCCGTGTGCCGCTCCGGCGTGAGACCGGCGCGCATCTGCCATTCCCGGGTGTATCCCCCCTCGGTATCCGGAGACAGGCGCAACACGAAGGGCAACAAGGGGCTCCCGAGCTGCTCGCCGATGCGAGCCATGTCCACCTGCTGCACGACCTTCGGCCAGCCGGGATCATCGAACCCGGCAGGCCCGAGGGCGAGGCCGGTGGCGGGAGGTCCCACGATGGTGCCTTCGGCGGTGAGCAGTTCCCCGGCCATCGCCACATCCGGTAGCCGGCGGCGGTCCCGGCCTACCGGCAGCCAGCCCCGATTCACGAGCACGTGCACATCGCTGTCTTCCAGCCGCAACGGCGTCAACACGTGGTAGCCGGCGATCTGGTTGTGTGTACGGTTGTCGAGCAGGTACTGGAGATCTCCGCGATAGTGACCGCTGGCGATGGCAATGCGGTGCCGGAGCTGATCCACCGTCTGCTCGCCCGCCATATCGGGTCCGAGCTCGAGACGTGCCTTAGCGCCGCGATAGGCCTGCTCAACCAGGACGGCGCGTTTCTCGTCCGCACGGCGCAGCTGCCAGAAGCCGGCGGACACCAGCAAGGCCAGCATCACCAGCGCGGCGATGGCGGGCACGACCGCCACGCGAATCGTGTAACCGCCGGCGGGCACCCGGTAAGAACGGATCACCCTCGAGTCACTTTGGTGACGCCTGCAGTATACTGGGCTGCCCCGTCACCCCCGGTACTGCCATGCTTTCGAAAATTCTCATCATCGTGATCTTTCTCGGCATCTTGATCAGCATGGGTTCGGCGCTGGTATTCTTGATCAAGGACAAGGGGCAGTCGAACCGAACCCTGCATGCGCTCACCATACGCATCGCGGTTTCGGTGGTGTTGTTCGTGCTGTTGTTCGTACTCTGGGGCCTGGGACTGATCAGTCCCCACGGCGTACGCCCCTGAAAAGAAATGGGGCCAGACCCCGAGGGAGTCTGACCCCGCCGATCCCGGGTCGTGTCTACAACCAGTAGACGAAGATAAACAGGCCCAGCCACACCACGTCGACGAAGTGCCAGTACCAGGCGGCCGCTTCGAAGGCGAAGTGGTGCTTCGGCGTGAAGTGACCCTTTATCGAGCGGGCGAGGATGACCGTCAGCATGATGGCGCCGATGGTCACGTGCAGGCCGTGAAACCCCGTGAGCATGAAGAAGGTCGAGCCGTAGGCGCCGGAGCCGAGGGTCAGGTTGAGATCGTTGTAGGCATGGGCGAACTCGTACCCCTGCACGAAGAGGAACGTGACACCCAGGGCGACGGTAGCGAACAGCCAGCCGATGAGGCCGCCGCGGGTTCCGTGCTTGAGGGCGTGGTGGGCGAGGGTCACGGTGACGCCGCTCGAGAGCAGGATCAGGGTGTTGATGGCCGGCAGGCCGAAGGCCGGGATGGTCTCGAAGGCACCGCCGATGTCCATCGGGCCGTTGGTCGGCCAGACGGCGTCGAAGCCCGGCCACAGCACGGGGCCTGTGGCGATGCCGCCGGCGCCTTCGCCGGCGAGCCACGGCACGGACAGGACGCGGATATAGAAAAGCGCGCCGAAGAATGCCGCGAAGAACAACACCTCGGAGAAGATGAACCAGCCCATGCCCCAGCGAAAAGACACGTCCACCTGGTCGTTGTAGGTCCCGCTCTCACTCTCCCGGATCACGGTGCCGAACCAGCCGAACAGCATGTGCACGACGACGATGGCGCCCGCGATCATCGACCATTTGCCGATGGGGCTCTCGTTCAGGAGCATGGCGAACCCGCCCAGCAGCAGGAAGAGACCTATGGAGCCGGTGATCGGCCAGCGGCTGGGTTCCGGTAGATAATAAGAATCGTGGCTAGCGGCCATAGCGGTTACCTGGGCAATTGGGATTTGATGTGTCCGCGGCACGGATACTCATGAGCGTGCCTCGGCGTTGAAGAAGGTATAGGAAAGCGTGATGGTGCGCACGCCCGGGGGCAGCTCGGTGCCCACCATGAAGCGCACGGGCATCTCCCGGCCCTCGCCGCCGTCGAACTCCTGATTGGTGAAGCAGAAGCACTCGGTCTTGGTGAAGTAGAGGGCGGCCTTGCTCGGAGTGATGTTGGGGGTCGCGGTACCCACCGTTTCGTTGGCGGAGAGGTTGCGGGCAAAGTACGTCGCCTCGTAAATCTGTCCCGGATTGATGCGCATCTCCCGCACCGTGGGCTTCACCTCCCAGGGCAGGGAGCTGTTCACGGTGCCCATGAACTGCACGGTCACCAGGCGATCGGTGTCGACGCCGGTGCTCAGCGTGGCCTCCTGGGCGATGGCGGGCTTTCCGCCGAGCCCGGTGATCTCGCAGAGCGCGTCGTAGACCAGCGGCAGGATCGCGTAGCCGAAACCGAACATGGCGACCACTACCACCGCGAGGCGCGTGGACAGGCGGCGGTTGGCCGATTTCAGAGTCGCCTTGTCAGTCACAGGACCGCCTTGAGCCACAGAACGAAGTACAACGCCACTGCCACGACGCCGATAACCAGGGCGAGCCGCACATTGCGGCGCCGTTCGCGTTGGGCAATGGAGGAGCGATCATCTTCGACCACGGCATCGCCGGTTCTAGCGAACCTCGGGAGCTTCCACGAACGTGTGGTAAGGCGGCGGTGAGCTCAGGGTCCACTCCAGTCCGTGGGCGCCCTCCCAGACCTGATCCGTCGCCTGCTCGCCGCCGCGGATAGTCTTCCAGACGATGTAGCAGAAGAGCACCTGCGCCAGGCCGAAGACGAAGCCGCCGATGCTGGACACCATGTTCCAGTCGGCGAACTGCACCGCGTAGTCCGGTATGCGGCGCGGCATGCCGGCGAGCCCCAGGAAGTGCTGCGGGAAGAACAGCACGTTGACGCTGATGGTGGAGACCCAGAAATGCCACTTGCCGAGAGACTCGTCGTACATGTGGCCGGTCCACTTGGGCAGCCAGTAATAGGCGCCCGCGAGGATGCCGAACAGCGCCCCGGTCACCAGCACGTAGTGGAAGTGCGCGACCACGAAGTAGGTGTCGTGGTACTGGAAGTCCGCCGGCGTGATGGCGAGCATCAATCCGGAGAATCCTCCGATGGTGAACAGGATCACGAAGCCGAGCGCGAACAACATGGGAGTCTCGAAGGTCATGGAGCCCCGCCACATCGTCGCGACCCAGTTGAAGACCTTCACCCCCGTGGGTACGGCGATCAGCATGGTCGAGTACATGAAGAACAGCTCGGCGGCCAGCGGCATGCCGACGGTGAACATGTGGTGGGCCCAGACGATGAAGGACAGGAAGGCGATGGACGCGGAGGCGTAGACCATGGACTCGTAGCCGAACAAGGGCTTGCGCGAGAAGGTCGGGATGATCTCGGAGACGATGCCGAAGGCCGGCAGGATCATGATGTAGACCTCGGGATGGCCGAAGAACCAGAACACGTGCTGATAGAGCACGGGGTCTCCGCCGCCCGCGGCGCTGAAGAAGGTGGTGTCGAAGAAGCGATCGGTCAACAGCATGGTGACGGCGCCTGCGAATACCGGCATGGCGGCCACCAGGAGGAAGGCCGTGATAAACCAGGTCCAGACGAACAGGGGCATCTTCAGCAGCGTCATTCCCGGGGCGCGCATGTTGACGATGGTCACGATGATGTTGATGGCGCCCATGATGGACGACATGCCCAGAAGGTGAATGGCGAAGATCATGAAGGGCACGTTGCCGGCGCCCTGGAGCACCAGGGGCGGATACATGGTCCAGCCGGCGGCCGGGGCGCCGCCCTCCATGAAGAACGTGGAGCCGAGCAGCGTGAATGCGAAAGGCAGGATCCAGAAGCTCCAGTTGTTCATGCGCGGCAGCGCCATGTCCGGCGCGCCCACCATCAAGGGTACCTGCCAGTTCGCGAAGCCGACGAAGGCCGGCATGATGGCGCCGAATACCATGATCAGCGCGTGCATGGTCGTGAGCTGATTGAAGAAGTCGGGATTGACGAATTGCAGTCCCGGCTCGAAGAGCTCCAGGCGGATACCCATGGCGAGCGCACCGCCCACCATGAGCATCAGCAGGGCGAACAGGAGATAGAGGGTGCCGATGTCCTTATGGTTGGTGGTAAAAATCCAGCGCGACAGGCCGGCGGGTGGACCGTGGTCGTGGTGCTCGTCGTGAGCGTGGTGGCTGTCGCTGGCGGTGATATCGCTGCTCATCAGGCGGCTCTCCGGGAGATGCTCTCAGTTGGGCTCTCAGGTGGTGGTTACTGGCTGGCGACGGGGGCGGCGGCCAGTTGGGTCTTCTGCTCGGCCTTGTAAGCCGCGACCCATTGCTTGTACTCGTCGTCGGACTTGGCCTCGACGACGATGGGCATGAAGCCATGGTCCTTCCCGCAGAGCTCGGCGCACTGTCCCCTGTAGGTGCCCGGCTCTTCTATGATGGTCCAGATCTCGTTGACGAATCCCGGTATGGCATCCTTCTTCTGCCCGAGCGCCGGCACCCACCAGGCGTGGATGACGTCGTCGGCGGTCAGGAGGAGGCGGACTTTCTTGCCAACCGGGAGTACCACGGGATTGTCGACCTCGAGCAGATAATTCTCGACCGCCCAGGGATCTCCGTAGATGCCCTCGCGGCTGCTTTGAGCGAGGCTGCTGTAGAAGCTGACGCCGTCCTCGACGTACTCGTACTTCCAAAGCCACTGGTAGCCGGTGACCTTGATGGTGATGTCCGCCTCGCTGGTGTCTTCCATGAACAGCAGTGTCTTGGTCGCCGGGATGGCGAAGCCGACGAGAATCGCGAAGGGAATGATGGTCCAGGCGATCTCGGCGACCGTGCTGTGGTGAAAGTGCGCGGGCTTGTGTCCGGCGGCTTTCCTGTGCAGCACCATGGAAATGAACATCGCGCCGAAGACGACGATGCCGATGATGACGCAGATCCAGAGCATCAGCATGTGCAGATCGTAGACTTCCCGGCTGATGGGGGTGACGCCCTTGGGGAGATTGAGCTCGTCCCAGGCGGCCATGGCGTTGCTGGTGAGCAGTGTGGTCGCGAGGCCCACCACGGCTGCGGCTACGCCGCGCTTAAAGTTCGAAAGCATCGATCGCTGTCTCCTCAATTCCCCTCGACGCCATCGTTGATGGCATCGCGCAACTCACCTGCCAGCTGCCGGCGCTCGTCTTCGTTCAAGAAACCGCCCAGCTCGACCTCTTTACCGTGCGAGCGGATCACCAGACGCGTCGGGTACCAGCGAATCCGGGGCGGCAGCAGACGAATCTGCGCCCAGGCCCGTTGCGTCACCCAGCGCTGGGTAAGCCGACTGCGGCCCTTCTCCACGGCGACTTCGTCGCTGTTCACCGAGACGACCTCGGTCTCCCTGCCGCTGACGGCGGAGAGATAGAAGCCGATGCCGACGGCGATAACTTCGGCGCCGGCGAAGGGCAGGACCGGCCACATGCCGAGCACGGCGAACACGCTGGCGATGCTCAGACAAATCCCCGCAATGACCAGGAAAACGAGTTGCAGCTGTCGCCGGGTCAGTGAGCGATTCGGCCGGACAACGATTCGCCAGTTGTGCTTCGTATCAACCGTACTGGAGACCATGAGCCTTGGTCATTCGGGTCGTGGGCTCCCCCGCCAAACGCCACGGATGCTACCTTAAGGCGTTGCGGTGGCGCAACTTGGCGCCCGTCGGAAATCGGTACGGAAAAGAAACGCTTAGCGAAGCCCGGAACAGGCTTTTCCACCAGGGCGACGAGGAGGCTCGGAAGAGCGGAACGATTCCCGTTCAGGGTCCGCCGCCGGTACGGAACATGTCGTCGGTGGAGACCGCGACACTGCGAACGGGAGCTCGCCACCCGTGCCCGAAGACCACCTCGAAGCTCGCGGGAAGCGC
>Ga0070727_10003026_pt1 | contig 15637 bp, 15 predicted proteins | sample tdAd472_FD_66722 | JGI IMG/M metagenome (GOLD analysis project Ga0070727, IMG submission 66722) | Marine sediment microbial communities from the Atlantic coast under amendment with organic carbon and nitrate - tdAd47.2 | ecosystem: Environmental > Aquatic > Marine > Coastal > Sediment | place...
AGCCACTGAACGGGTTGCCGCTAAACTTTGCCTGTCCAATTTTTTGCTGAAAGACATTTTTGAGAATCCGGTGATTCCCTACGAGGAAGATGAGGTCACTCGTGTTATCTACGATGATATCAATAGCACAATCTACAAACGCATTAGCGGCTGGACCGTCGCAGATCTAAGAGAGTTTATTCTCAGCAGCAACAGCGGACAGAACGAGTTGCTGAACCTTTCGCGAGGGCTTACCAGTGAAATGATTGCGGCAGTGACCAAGTTGATGTCAAGCATGGATCTCGTCTACGCGTCGAAAAAGATCAAAGTAGCGACTCACTGCAACACAACGGTGGGCCTCCCTGGTACGTTGTCCTTTCGCAATCAGCCAAACCATCCAACCGATAATGTCGAGGGTATTTTGGCCTCGCTTAAGGAAGGCCTCACCTATGGTTGTGGCGATGCCGTATTGGGGGTCAATCCGGTTGAAGACAATCTGGAAAACTTTGAACGCATTATGTCGGCGTTGGTAGACGTCAAACAGCGCTATGAGATACCTACTCAATGCTGCGTGCTGGCACATGTATCGACTCAGATGCAGGGCCTGGAGAAAGGAATTCCAATTGATCTAGTCTTCCAAAGCGTTGCCGGCACGGAAGATGCACACAAGGCGTTTGGCATTACCGCAGCCATGCTCGAAGAAGCGCGGCAAATGGCTTTAAAATTGTGTACATCCACCGGTCCCAATGTCATGTACTTCGAAACGGGTCAGGGCTCGGAAGTTAGCCTCGACTGCCACCATGGGGTAGATGAGATGACGCTGGAGGCACGAACCTACGGCATGGCTAGACACTTTAATCCCTTTATGGTCAATAACGTATCGGGATTTATAGGTCCTGAAACAATCTATACAGGTAAAGAAGTTATCCGCGCCGATCTTGAAGATCTGTTTATGGGCAAATTGCATGGATTGCCCATGGGTATCGCGCCTTGTTACACCAATCATATGAAGGCCGACCAGGACGATCAGGAGATCGGCACCATGCTATGCGCTATGGCTGGATCTAACTATTTCATGGGTGTAAGTGGTGGAGATGACTGCATGCTCAGCTACCAGGACACAAGTTACCATGACGACGCGAGTATACGGGAGATTCTGAACCTCAGGCCAGCCCCTGAATTTGAACAATGGCTGGAAAAGTGGGGGATTATGGAGCAAGGGAAGTTAACCGAGCGCGCGGGCGATCCTTCAATATTTGCTGATTTGTGAGGTGAGTGGAACGTGGACAAACATACTGAACAATACATAGTAGAAAGCGTACTTAAGCAGCTGAGGGAACGTGAGACGGCTAAGGGTAGCCGAAGCGGCGAGTCTGTTGCAGCGGATCTCGCCAGTGCAGTTAACACTAACACTATAAATGACCCCGTAGAGCTTGAAGCGAAGAACTTTATTGGTATCGAGAATCCGAAGAATATGGAAGCGCTGAAGGTGATGCGTGAAAGTTCTCCAGCCAGAATTCTTATGGGACGCTCCGGTGCAAGACAACGGACCCCATCGCTTCTCAACTTTATGGCAGACCACGCTGCTGCTATTGATGCAGTTTTGACTGATGTGTCAGCGGAGTTTTTGGAGAAGAACAATCTTTTCAAAGTTGTTACTGTTGTTAAAGACAAGGATGAATACCTGATGCGGCCCGATCTTGGTCGGCAACTCAGCGATACCGCCAAACAGGAAATCTTGCAAAGCTGTGAGAAGGGAAAACAGGTTCAGATCATAATTGTAGACGGATTGAGTTCAACCGCGATTGAGTCCAACGTCGCCGACGTAATGCCCGCGCTGATACAGGGTCTTGAAAGTCAGGGACTCACTGTCGGTAAACCATTTTTTATCCAGTACGGTCGTGTGGGCGTGATGGATGAGGTGGCCCCACTGCTGGAATGCGACGTTGTTGTCGAATTTATTGGCGAGCGGCCAGGCTTGGTTACGGCACAGAGTATGAGTGCCTACATGGCGTATCGACCTGACCATACCACGATAGAGGCAGGCAGAACCGTGGTCTCGAATATACACAGGAACGGTACTCCCCCTGCTGAAGCTGGTGCTCACCTGGCAACCATTGTTAAGAAAATGATTGACAACAAGGTGAGTGGAATGAAGCTCTCCGCACTTTCGCATTAGCAAGATATAGTATGGGAACTGTCAGCCCGCTGACCATTCAAAGTGTGGGCATCGATATCGGCACCTCCACGACTCAGCTTGTGGTGAGCCGACTTACTGTAAAGAATATTGCACCCGGCGCTTTGGTGCCAAGACTTGCCATTACGGACAAGGTAGTGCTTTACAAGAGCGAGATTCATAGAACGCCTATCGATGGCCAGAATCGGATTGATGCAGAGAGAATATATTCACTTATTCGTGAAGACCTCAGCAGCGCAGGGGTAAGTCCTCACGAAATAGATACCGGTGCTGTGATAATAACGGGAGAGGCAGCCCGGAGAGAAAATGCAAAGAGTATCTCTGCGAAAGTCGCGGAATTTTCCGGAAAATTTGTCGTCGCTACGGCGGGGGGAAAGCTCGAGGCGATCATTGCGGGGAAGGGATCTGGCGCAGCGGATCGATCCAGGCGTGATTTTTCGACAGTGGCAAATATTGATATAGGTGGAGGAACCACAAATATTGGTGTTTTCAACAGCGGATCTGCCCTGGATTCCTGTTGCATCAATATTGGCGGGCGGTTGCTTGAAGTTAACCGGTCTACTCAGCGGGTCACCTCCATTAGCAAGCCAATGCACTTGATACTCAACGATCTGAAGATCGATCTTGGCAACGGCGACCATGTCACTCTTGATCTTCTGCGAAGAATTTGCCAACGCATGGCCAAAGTGGTGTTGGAGTGTCTGGGGTTGCTCGATGAGACAAGCCTACTGAAGAAGCTTCTGACTACGTCACCGCTAAGGCACGATTATGAATTGAATACCATTATGGTGTCCGGCGGTGTTGCAGACTATGTTTATAGCCCCAGCCCGAATATGTCTTTTGAGCAAGCCACAGAATACGATGACATTGGACCACTTGTCGGTAGCGAGTTTGCTGCTTGTGTGCGTTCCAACAGCTTGCCAATGGAACAATCTGTGGAAACCATTCGAGCAACTGTCATTGGCGCCGGAGCACAGACTCTGGATGTTAGTGGTAGCACCATTCAGGTCGATGACCAGCTGCTGCCTTTCAAGAATGTTCCGGTTGCGATTCCCTTTCCAGGTACTATACCGCTGGATGTCACCGCTATAGCGGGGGCGGTCAGCCAGAGCATCAGTAACTTCTACGACAATGACGCCATAGAGAAAGTAGCCATTGGCTTACCAGGAAGGCAGTATTTTGATTTTAAAGACGTACAATTACTCGCTGCTGGCTTGCTGCAAGGCCTGGATTGTCTGATTCGTAAAGCATTGCCCGTGATTATTGTTCTGGAGGCAGATATTGGAAAAGTGCTGGGACAGACCATGCGCGCCATCAATGGCGAGATTAATATTGTCTGTATTGATCAACTGGTCGTCGCCGAGGGAGACTATATCGATATCGGAAAATCCCTGACGGGGGGCACTGTTGTTCCTGTGATTATAAAAACGCTGGTGTTTGAGACGAGGCAAGTATAGGGAATTCGATTACCTGTTTTAAAAAAGGCGGACAAAAAATGTCTGATCTGGCCTGGGATACAGCCTCTTGGGGGTGTAGTTCGAAAGGTCAATCTGGACCATCTAGCCCAGCAGTCTCTGAGTATGGTGCGCAATCATTAGTTCCTCCCGAGTTGGAACAACCCACACAGGTACGCTGCTGTCCGCTGCGCTAATACACAGTGCGTCGTCATTGTTGGCTTGCTCGTCTAGCTTTATGCCGGCCCAGCCAGCGAGGCCACAAACACGGGCGCGGATGGGTGCGCTATTCTCACCGACCCCCGCGGTGAAGATCAGTGCGTCCAATCCTCCCATGATGGCGGTCAGTGCACCCAGCTCACGATTTATTCGATAGACATAATAATCAATCGCTTGACGAGCTCCGTCAGCATTACTGGCCAGTAGTTCCTGCATGTCGCTGCTGACACCGGAGATACCCAGGAGACCGGACTGGTTATAGAGCAATTCGGAGATTTCCTTAGGGTTCATATGGTGTTCATTCAACAGGTACAAGATAACACCTGCATCCAGATCGCCACAGCGAGTGCCCATTGGCAGGCCATCCAACGCTGTAAAACCCATGGTGGTAGCGACGCTACGTCCCTCAGTCATGGCACACATACTTGCACCATTTCCAAGATGTGCCACGATCACGCGCCCTGCTGCGATCTCTGCACCTACGATTTCAGGTAAACATCTCGACATATATTCATAGGATATGCCGTGAAACCCGTACCGTTTCACGCCTTGCTTATAGAGACTGTTTGGCAAGGCGAACTGCTTGGCAACGATTGGCAAGGTGCTGTGGAATGCGGTATCAAAACACGCGATCTGCGGTACTCCCGGAAGAAGTCCAGCCAGTATTCTTATTCCCAACAGGTTGTGCGGTTGATGCAAAGGCCCGAGAGGGTCAAGTTTGTCGAGCTGGTTCAGTACCTCGTCAGTCACCAGTACTGGAGCCTCGTAAACGCTCCCACCATGGAGCACCCGGTGTCCTATGGCGTTTAGCTTGCCAGCAGCGCCACTCTTCAGCACCCAGTCCAACAGCGCTGACATAGATTGCGCATGGTCACTTCCTTTTCTCAGCTGCTCGTTGACAATTTGTGTATTGCTACGGTCAAAGGCCTGCAGCTTTGGTGTTGAGCCAATTCCTGCTATCTCACCATGCCCCAGATTGTTGAGTTCCTCGTCGTCACCGCCATACAAGCCAAATTTGATACTGGAGGAGCCGCTATTGATTACCAGGATATCACTGCTCATCAGATCAATACCTCTATGATTGATGGTGCGATTGTTAGATAGCAGGCCGTCCGCAGGGGTGTCTCGCCGGTAGTGCTCACAATCCAAAACCCTACTGGCAGGTGTAGCCTCCATCAATCACCAATTCTGAGCCGGTTACAAATTTGGATTCCTCCGATGCAAGATAGAGGACTCCAGAAGCGATGTCGTTGGGTTCTCCCACGTGGCCGATGGGGTGCCGGCTGTCAAGGTTTGCCTTGAATGCCTCGGGCCCCTCTGGAGACTCCTGTGCAAGCGCTGCAACGAGCGGTGTCCAGATAAACCCAGGGTGTACGGAATTGACGCGGATATTGTCTTTGGCATAAGTGAGAGCGTCGTTCTTGCTCATCAAGCGGACGGCTCCCTTGGATGCATGATAGGGAGGTAGGTCACCGGCACCCACGATGCCATAGATGGATGACAAGTTGATAATGCTGGCAGCAGGTGATTTCTGCATATAGGGGATAGCGTATTTGGTACACAGAAAGACGCCAGTAACATTGATGTTCATTAGCGTTTCCCACTCTTTTTTGGATATCTCGTGGGTTGGTTTGTTCACGCCCGCAATGCCGGCATTATTTACCAGAACGTCAATGGACCCGAATTCACTGCACACTTCTGAAAAAACTTGCTCTACGTTGTTTTCATCGGAAGTATCGAGATGCCAGAATTTTGCCTGGCCGCCAGTGTTGTTGATCTGATCGGCAAGCCTTTCACCCGCCTCATCATTGATGTCTGTGATGGCAACTTTTGCCCCTTCCTGCGCCAACAGCGTAGTGATTGCATTGCCAATACCCAGTGCTGCGCCTGTTATCAATGCTGTTTTCCCTTCTACACGGTTCATGATAACCCTCCTTTCAATAAAACTGCGTCCAGCATAAAGCACAGAGCGTCCACAGTGGTATCCGTTAGGAACACATTGCGGTAAGGGTTTCCCACAATGGTTAGCGGTCTGTTCCCGGAGGACAATATTGTGACGAGATCATCTAATCCAAGGCGGCCTGTAATGGCTGCTGCATATAGGGAATGACCTGGTGTCTTCAGCCGTCGACAAACAAAAAGTGCTCATCGCCTCATTGCAGAATCCGTCGATATTTCCTCATGAGAGCGATAACTGGCAGTTGATCGAAACACACATTTCCTGGGTGGTTTTGTCGGGTTGTTTTGCTTACAAGATCAAGAAGGCACTGGACCTTGGTTTCCTCGACTTTACCACGTTGGAGAGTCGAAAGTTCTATTGCGAAGAAGAGCTGCGCCTCAATAGCAGGCTCGCGCCCGAGCTCTATTTGAAAGTGGTACCCGTTACGGGCACGGCGACTCAGCCTCTCCTGGGAGGGTCCGATGCCGTTATTGAATATGCCGTAAAAATGAAACGTTTTCCGCCTGCGGCCTTGTTGAGCGAACTTATTGATCAGGGGGAATTGGGTGCTGAGCATATTGATCAACTGTTTCTACAGGTTTCCAGATTCCATCTTGATATTCCCGCAGCGCCTGCCGATACGCGGTTCGGCATTCCGGAGCATGTTCACGCTCCAGCGGTGGAAAACTTTTGTCAGCTCCGGGAGCGGGTTAGTGACCCACTTTACCTCGAATGGCTTGACCGGCTGCAGAAATGCACTGATAAAGAGTTTCACCGCTGCAACCGGGCATTTCAGCATCGAAAAGAGCTAGGGTTCGTGCGCGAATGTCACGGCGATATGCACCTTGGCAATATGGTGATGATAGAGGATGTTCCACTGATCTTTGATGGTATTGAGTTCAATCCTGATTTGTATTGGATTGACGTTATGAATGAAGTGGCTTTCCTGTTCATGGATCTGGAGCATCATGGGAAGCGAGACTATGCATTTCGCTTCCTCAACGGCTATTTGGAACTAACGGGTGATTATGCTGGTTTGCAGGTCTTTAGTTACTACCTTGCATATCGCGCAATTGTGCGCGCTAAAGTAGCCAGTATTAGTGTCGATCAACAGTCAAATAGTGAGGCGAGCTTCGTCTCGATCGAACTGTTTGAGCAGTATCTACAACTTGCCTTGAGCTATTGCCTCCCACAATACCCTGTTCTGCTCATCACCCACGGATTGTCGGGCAGCGGAAAGTCAACACTGTCTGCGATGCTTGCGGAGCATTTAGGGGCAATCCGCATACGCTCGGATCGTGAGCGTCAACGTGTGTTGGGAAAGGGTAACAGAGACGGTAGGTCAGCCGGGATTGATAGCGGTGTATATTCGAAGAGCGCCACGGAGCAAACCTATGCAGCCCTTCATCTGTTGGCAGAGAGCGTACTCGGTGCGGGTTATTCAGTGATCGTAGATGCAACGTTTCTCGGACGCGAGCAGAGGGATCCCTTCAGGCGACTGGCGACCCGTCTTGCGATACCGATACGAGTTTTGTCTTTGCGGGCGGAGCCAGAGGAACTCAAGCGACGTATCATTGCGCGTCAGAGTGAAGGGCGTGACATCTCCGAAGCAAATTTAAGTGTGCTCGGGCATCAGCTCAGCAATTATGAGGGGTTGGGAGCCGATGAAGAGCGCGAGGTTGTGATCATTGACACGCACCGGTCCTGTTCCGCACAGGAGATGTTGGCGCTGATCACTCGAACCTTTGAGATATCCCCTGAGTTTGCTTGCCATGATTAGTTCTCTGAGTGGTAAGGCAACGACAATTGCTCATTCGAGAGGGTCCGAAAGTAACGTACCAACCGGCGAAGACGTTTCGGGGGGATCTGCGACGATCCCCGCTATACCAGGCAGCGGGACGATAGTCGGGATACGCGGGGGAGTTGTGGATGTGCTTTTTAATGACACCTCGCCACGCATACATGAGCTACTTTATGTCGGTAGCGTTGCCCTGGAAGTTGCCGCCATGTTGGCCAATGGCGCGTGTCGATGTATAGCACTGGCTCCCGTGCAAGGGTTAGGGCTGGGTATGCCGGTGCGTGCGACCGGCGCTCCCATCGAGGTCCCGGTAGGTGATGTTGTGCTGGGCCGTATGTTGGATGTGTTTGGTCAACCACTCGACGGTAAGCCGGCTCCAAATTCCGCTAATCGACGCTCAATTCACCAGTCGCCGCCTGCGCTTGAAGACCGGGTGGTACACAGCGATATTCTCGAAACGGGGATCAAGGCGATTGACCTGTTGTCACCGATCGAGCGTGGCGGTAAAACTGGACTTTTTGGTGGTGCCGGTGTGGGAAAAACCGTTCTGATTACGGAGCTTATCAATAACACGGTTCAGTACTACCAGGGCGTCAGCCTTTTCTGCGGAATAGGTGAGCGCTCTCGCGAAGCCGAAGAGTTGTACCGCGAGATGGGTGAAGCGGGCGTTCGAGAAAAGACAGTTATGCTATTTGGGCAAATGAATGAAGCGCCCGGTGTGCGATTTTTGGTGGGTAATACCGCGCTCACCATGGCAGAGTATTTTCGCGATGAACTTAAGAAAGACGTCCTTCTACTCATCGACAATATTTTTCGATTCGTGCAAGCCGGCTCGGAGGTGTCGGGTTTGATGGGGCGAATGCCGTCTCGTGTGGGATACCAGCCGACCTTGGCCACGGAGCTGGCGGGCTTACAGGAACGCGTTACCTCCACCCGCACTGGAGCGATTACCTCGGTTCAAGCTGTCTACGTTCCCGCAGATGATTTCACCGACCCGGCAGCGGCTCACATATTTTCCCACCTTTCGGCGTCTGTCGTGTTGTCGCGCAAGCGAGCCAGTGAAGGGCTTTATCCGGCAGTCGATCCACTTGCCTCAACCTCAGTGATGCTCACACCTGCAGTTGTAGGGCAGCGTCACTACGATGTAGCCCGGGAGGTGAGGCGTACGCTCGCTGAGTATGAAGAGCTGCGCGATATCATCGCGATGCTCGGCATGGAGGAGCTTTCAGCGACCGATCGGGCAACGGTGGCGCGTGCGCGTCGGCTCGAACGCTTTCTCACACAGCCATTTTTTACCACCGGTTCCTTTACCGGAACTCCGGGTCAGCGCGTTGCTATTCCCGACACGCTGGATGACTGTGAAACCATTCTGAGTAAGACTGAGTTCAGTGACAGCGAGACCGATTACTACATGATTGGCTCCTTGAGTGACCAGGCGAAGAAGTCATGAGCCTGTCGGATACTATGCAAGTGACTCTGCGCCTCCCGACAAGAACGCTGTTCGATGCTACAGCAACTAAATTGTTTGCGGCGGCGGAAGATGGTGCCTTTGGCACAATGCCAAACCACACTGATTTTGTTACGGCGCTGGTACCCTCTGTGTTGATCGTAACCACCGAACATGACAAAGAACTATTTTTTGGAATAGACGAGGGTATTTTCGTCAAGACAGGTCACCGTGTAGACATAGCAGTTCGTCGTGGTGTCCAGGGCGACAATCTTTATCATCTTCGGGATAATGTGCTGTTAGCGTTCGTGCTAATGGACGAGGAAGAACGGGTAGCCAGGTCTGCACTTTCTCGACTAGAGGCCGGTATAGTGCGCCGGTTTTCTGAGCTGCGGACACCCCGCCCATGAGTCGCAGGGATAATAACTCAGCTGACACGATACGCCGTAGTGCAAAGCGTCTGCAGCACGCTCGTAGCAATCCGGGAGAGAGCCCTTTGCTCGGTCTGGGAGTGTTCGGAATCGTCGGCTGGTCTATAGCCGTACCAACTGTGGCGGGAGCATTTCTTGGTCATTGGCTAAACCAGGTGGCGCCGCAGAAATTTACCTGGACTATAGCGCTGATTCTCGCCGGTGTAGTCGTCGGAGGGTTCATCGCCGGGCGCTGGTTGCATGCGCTGGGTGTCGAGCAGGACAGGCAAAGTCAGGGCAATAAGGACAAGGGAGGAGAGTAATGATCACTTTCAATTCTACCGCACTGCTATTGGGTTTTACGTTTGGCGCGCTCTTGGGTGTGTGCTTTTTCGCTAGCCTGGCTTTTAGCGTTCGGCTGGCCCTGCGTTCCTCCGGGTTCGCTTCCATGATAACACTTAGCGCCATTTTTCGAATATCGCTGTTGCTGGCAGCTGGCTATTATGTGGTGATGACTATTGGCAATGCGTGGGCGTTGTTGGGTGTCCTCGTGGCATTCTTGCTGGTGCGCTTGCTCGCCACTGCATGGGCTTATGCTGGTTCAGTCAATCCTGTGCGGGTGAAGGAGGCTGGATAATGCAGTTGACACCGGATGATGTGATTGTCTTTACCCTGGGAAGCTTTTCCGTAAGCGCTACCATTGTCAATACCTGGATTGTGATGGCAGTCCTGGTGATTGTTTCGCTGGTAGCAACTCATAACCTGCGTGACGATGTTGCGCCGAATCGGTGGCGTACTGCGCTCGAGGTAATTGTAAAAACTATTCAGGAGCAGATCGAGGAAGTCACTCAATCCTCGGCGCGCCATGTTCTGTATTTTGCCGGGACACTCTTTTTGTTTATAGCGTTATCTAATCTTATGCTGGTTATTCCCGGTTTCTCTCCGCCCACGGCGTCGCTTTCCACCACAGTGGCGCTGGCGTTATCAGTGCTAGTGGCAGTGCCACTGTTCGGAATTGCCAGCGGTGGTTGGGTACGCTATTTGAAAACATACATTGAGCCTTCAGTTATCATGTTACCGTTCAATATTATTGGTGAGTTCTCTCGGGGTATATCACTGGCGATCCGTCTGTATGGCAATGTCATGAGCGGAGCAGTTATTGCTGCGATACTGCTGGGGATAGCCCCGTTTTTCTTCCCGATTGTGATGGATATGCTGGGCTTGTTAACGGGTCTGATTCAGGCCTATATCTTTGCCATTCTGGCAACCGTGTACATTTCTACCGCAACAGCGCGACCAGTGCGGTCGGGTCAGCAATCAAGGTCATCAGAGCAAGCAACGGCGCCAACTTCCCATCTGGAGATTAAACCATGACAGGTCCTATTATTATTGCGGTCATATCCATTTTTACAGCAGGGCTCACAGTTTCTTTTGGCGCTCTCGGTCCGGCGTTGGGAGAGGGGCGCGCAGCTGCCGCTGCACTCGCCGCGATCGCACAGCAGCCTGATGCTGCGCCTACAATCTCCCGGACATTGTTCGTGAGCCTGGCGATGATTGAGTCAACAGCAATTTACTGCTTTGTGGTGTCTATGATCCTGCTTTTTGCCAACCCGTTTATTGATTCAATCCAGGCTGCAATCGGTGGCTAAAAAGAATCTGATAATCCGAGGGAGTACAGGCTATGTCCATCGACTGGATTACTATCGCAGCTCAGATCGCCAATTTTCTGGTCTTGGTCTGGTTGTTGAAGCGGTTTCTTTATCGGCCTATTCTTGACGGTATTGATGCCCGCGAAGCTGAAATTACCAGACGCATGGGGGATGCGCAAGAGGCGCAGAAAAAAGCGAATTCAGCGGCAAAAGAGTATGCAAAGCAACAGGAGAAATTGCTCGCGGAGCAGGATGTAATGGTTGACAAGGCGCTCAAGGATTCGGAAAAGGAACGCGATAAACTGATCGTCGATGCTCGCGCAAAGCTCGAACAGGAATACCAGGACTGGCAAAAGTTACGGGAACGCGAGATCCAGAAATTTGAAACCGCGTTGCATAGAGCAGGAGCCGAAACTGTATTGGAACTTACCCGTAAAGCGCTTCGCGACCTTGCAGATCAGTCATTGGAAGATGCCATCATTCGCAATGTCGGTTCCCGACTGCAAGCGATAGCGGAAAGTCTTACGCAGGCGGCCAGTGGCAGTAGAGAGGCGGAAGTTACCACCCATGATTCTTTGCCAATGGCCACCCGCGATCAAATGCAAGCTGAGATAGAGCGTCTGCTACCGGATACGTCACTCACCTTTACGACCGATTCCACGCAAGCGCCGGGTTTGATTCTTCGAGTTGGAGGTGCTCAGATAGCCTGGACCATCGACAGCTATACTGACGATCTCAATGCCTTGCTGCATGAACATATGGCAGTGGGTGCCTCTGGTCGTATGCAAAGCTATACGGGCCAGCAATCTCATGCCTGAGACTGACCACGATAGCCCACGAGAAAGCCTCGATAGTGATTTTGATGAGTGGTTGGAAACACTGCTATCAACCCCGTCACCAAGCCCGGCGTTGACGGAAGTCGGGCAGGTGACGGAGGTGGGGGACGGTGTCGCCGTCGTTTCTGGCCTGGCACGCGCACTCGCCGCTGAGCTATTGGTGTTTGCTTCTGGAGTGCGAGGTATTGTACTCGACCTGGAGCCGGGGCGACTCGGCGTAATCCTGCTGGGACCCTCGCAACAGATCACGCTGGGAGAGGATGTGCGTCGCACCAACAGGGTGGTAAGTGTGCCTGTTGGTGCTGCGCTGTTGGGGCGTATCGTTGATGCTATGGGGCGACCCAGGGATGCCCTGGGGCCGATTGCCACGGTGGCTGAGCGCCCCATTGAAGCGCAAGCGCCGGGCATCCTCAATAGATCTGCGATATTTCGACCACTGCAAACGGGCATCAAGGCGATTGATGCCGCTGTGCCCGTCGGTCTCGGCCAGCGCGAGTTGATTATCGGTGACCGGCAAACGGGAAAATCGTCGATCGCCGTGGATACCATCCTCAATCAGGTGCGCACACAGGTAACGTGCATTTATTGCGCCATTGGCCAGCGAGGCGATGCAGTGGCCAGAGTTGTTGGCGTACTGAAAGAGGGAAACATGATCGCGCGCACGGTGATCATGGCCACCGGCGATGAGGAAGCACCTGCTCTGGCCTATATTGCACCCTATGCAGCGATGAGTATGGCGGAATATTTCTCTGATCAGGGGCAAGATGTACTGATCGTATTTGATGACCTGACTCACCATGCGCGTTCCTACCGAGAGCTTTCATTGCTGTTGCGACGATCGCCGGGTCGAGAGGCCTTTCCCGGTGACATCTTTTACGTGCACGCCCGGCTACTCGAGCGGGCAGGGCAGTTTAACCAGGCGGCCGGGGGTGGCTCGATCACCGCTTTGCCAGTGGTTGAAACCCAGGCTGAGAATCTCTCGGCCTATATTCCAACAAATCTGATCTCCATTACTGACGGCCAGATATATTTGTCTCCACGTCTGGTACGCAAAAACCAGTTTCCCGCGGTAGACCAGGGATTGTCGGTGTCGCGCGTTGGCGGGAAAGCGCAGGGCCGAGCGCTGCGCGAGGTGGCTGCTAATTTGCGGGTTACCCTGTCTCAATTTGAGGAGCTTGAAGAGTTCTCCCGTTTTGGCACGCGTTTGGATGACAAAATACGCGCACGGTTAACGAGGGGCGCAGCCGTTCGAGGCGCGCTACGCCAGGCCGAACGCGATCCGATGTCCGCCATAGAACAACTGGCGGTGTTGATGGCAGCACTGGAAGGCCTGTTTGATGCGGTAGCTGAATACGAGATGGCCGCAGCCATGGACCACGTACGTGTAGTTGCCCAAAAACAACTCCAATCTATCGATGAGCGTATCAATCGCAATGAGGGCCTGAAAAAGGAAGATCGGGACCTTATACTGCGGGCCGCCCGTACTGCTCTGCGGACTGAAGGAGCGAAGGCACTAGAGGAGGCGAGCAATGGCGCAAACGCTTGAATCCCTCACTCGGCAGAGCGATACGCTGACCAGTATTCGGGGTATCGTCCACACTATGAAAACCTTGTCGGCCATCAATGCAGCACCCTATGAGCATGCTGCTAGTGCTATAGATGCCTATCATCAGACAATTGTCGATGGTTTTGCTGCATTTATGTACCGTACCGGCGAAGTCAGGCTGCCCGGACATAAAGACGCAGAGCACCTACTAGTGGTTTTTGGTTCTGATCACGGATTGTGTGGAAACTACAATGAAGCACTTGCACAGACTGTCAAAAATTTTTGCCAAAGCCAGAAGAGAGGCAGTCAGCGTCTGTTCTGTATAGGCCAGAAGATGAACGGTGCCCTGGCCGAGCTAAACATGTTGCCGGAATATGTGATGCTGCCGCCAGCTTCGGCTGAAGGGATTGGGCGTTTGGCGGGTGACATTGTGGAGCAGATTGATGCCATAGCGCGTAGACATCAGCTAAACTATGTCGAAGTCACGCTGGCCTATACCACGCGGGGTGCAGGTGGGGAGCGGGAGCCTGTTACACGGCAACTGATGCCACTGGAGGAGAAATTACTCAAGCCTGAAAAACGCTGGCAGTCACGAAGTCTACCAAATTACAGAATGGCGCCGACTGCTCTCCTGAGTGCTCTCATCCGCAGCTATATCTTCGTCAGTGTCTTTCGAGCTTCGGCAGAGGCCATGGTCACTGAGAACGCAGCACGCCTGGGGCTTATGCAACAGGCCGAGAAATCTGTTGATGAACGCGCGGACAGTGTAAGGGCAGAGATGCGATCCGTCAGGCAAACTGAAATCACCAATGAACTGATGGATGTCATCATTGGTTTTGAGGCGTTGAAATAGAATGCTGCAGGAGGAGTACCCGTTTGATCGCGCGACCGGATACACATTGGGCAAACTTCGCGGCGCTTTCAGCATTGTTTGGCCAATGACTGAGGCTGCGCATGACTAAATCAGGATGAAGAGACTAGAGGCGATACTCGTCACGACCGTACTTTTCATGATATGCACGGGGCTCGTTCTCGCTGATGACTCCCACAGAGGTAGTGACTTTCATCCGGAGAAGGTCTATGAACGCATCTTCTATATTGACAGTAATCTTGAGTTTACTCTGCTTCATGAGCTCGCCCATGCGGTAATCGATATCAATCACGTACCCGTACTCGGTGGGCAGGAAAATGCGGCAGACCAGATAGCAATATTGCTAATGATAACCACGCACCACGGTGTTGGCGGAGATTTGTTGGACAAGCTTATCGCGATATCAGGTGAGTGGATGATGGAGTGGCAAGAACAGGTGGCGAGTGGTGATGTTACCTATTGGGATGCCCACCCGCTGCAAATTCAGCGCTTTTATGAGCTGACTTGTCTGGTCTACGGTGCTGAGCCTGATGTTATAGAAACGATTAGGACCGAGTCCTGGCTGCCTATTCAAAGAGCGTGGTACTGCAATCAGGAATACGTTAAAAATAGGGAGGCATTAGCTTGGTTGGCAAAGGAATACAGTCATGTAGAGTTTGATGCCGACTGGAACCTGGTGACCCAGGAGTCGCAAGGCCCGAACATCGGTGCAGTAAAATTACAGATTGGCCAACCAATTACGAATGAGAACTACGAAGTTTATAGCATGCTGGTGAAGTCCAGACGGCTTCAGTACTTGATTGCGCGATCGAATCAAATACTCAAACTGGACCGGGATATCGACATCGTTTTTGAAGCCGGTTGTAGCGGGCCGGATGCATGGTGGAACAATGAACAAAATACCGTTTTTATCTGTTACCAGCTGATCGAGCAGTTTTCAAGTCATTCAAAAGAAATTGCCAGTTCTATTCGAAAATTGTCTGTCGACCCCGAGTATACAATGCTCATCAGCCTTCCAAAAGATGTACGACTCTGGATGCTAAAGGAATCTCTTACTCCCGCGCAACTGAACCTTAGGATTATTGATATATTGCGTGAACAAGAAAAGGTCCTTGGTGAGTAAGAGTGCGTAGCTTATTGTGGGTATCCACAGTTGTGACTTATTGAACAAATAGGCAAGATCCCCATCTTCCAGCAATAGAAGAGAATGTACCTATGCGAAAATCGAGTGCGGCCATTCGCAACGCTCTTCTAGTGATTGCATGCATTGTCGTCTTTTTGGTAGGTGCTGC
>Ga0070727_10003027_pt1 | contig 15636 bp, 11 predicted proteins | sample tdAd472_FD_66722 | JGI IMG/M metagenome (GOLD analysis project Ga0070727, IMG submission 66722) | Marine sediment microbial communities from the Atlantic coast under amendment with organic carbon and nitrate - tdAd47.2 | ecosystem: Environmental > Aquatic > Marine > Coastal > Sediment | place...
TCGGCATTGGGCTCTACCAGGTCCAGTTTCTCAATCACGCTCTGGTAATGGCGCTCCATGACCTTGCTATCGACACCGGGAGCACGGTTATCCCAGAAGTCGTCAGCCGCCGGCTTGCGTAGCACCGATGAGTAAACATGGCTGCCGCCGCCAACGCTCGATGAACAGATGGTATTCAACCCACGACCGTGGAAAAGTTCGATTAAACCCGCCTTGTTCCAGCGCAACTGGCCGCCGGGCCATAGCCGGGTGTTGAGGGACCGCAGGGCATGGGTGAACATACCCCGGCCTCGCGGCAATACTGCCCGGTCCTCAATACCCAAAGAGCGTACCGGTACGGTATCCCGCCACGGGCCACGCTCGACCATGGTTACCGAATGGCCCGCTTTAATCAGCGCTTCTGCGGTGAATGAACCGGCAAAACCACTGCCGATTACGATGGCATCCACCGGTACCTTCTGCTCGTCTTTACTCACTCACTCTCCCCCTCTTGCGAATGCTCTATTATGCGGTCGAGTTTAAAGGTACGTCTAAAAAAGCTGAATTCGTCCCAGCCGCCTGGAGATCATCAACCTTCTGGTCGTCGGCTGTGGAAATAAAACGACACAATAAAGCAACCTTTACGCAGACATTGCGTCTGAATCCGAGGACCCGGGCTTTACTCCGGTTCCGGGAGATTACCCACCAGGGCGTTTCTGGTTCGTCAGGGTTTGTTAGAACCGATGATCCCCGTCTCAATCTGACTCTTCTACCCGTGGCAATCGATTAAGATATTCCAACGTGAATTCACCTAACCCAGATACCAGCACCCCTGTCACAACTCCGCCACCGGCAGATTTTGTGGACCGTCGAGTTGCCAGCAAGGGGCTTCGAATCCTGTTACTGACCATTGGCGGCGTATCGCTGGCGCTCGGGGTGATCGGTATTTTTTTACCGCTGCTACCCACCACGCCGTTTTTGCTGCTCACGGCGGCCTGCTATATTCGCAGTTCACTGCGTTTTTATAACTGGCTGGTCTCCCACCCGTTACTCAGCAAATACCTGCTCCCCTACCTGGATGGCAAGGGCATCCCCCGCAAGGCAAAGTACTACACCACGCTGCCACTATGGGTCAGCTTGCTGGTCTCTTCCTGGCTGGTGCCGCTGGTCTGGGTCAGGGCCGGATTAATCCTGATTGGCGTTTGCGTGACCGTTTATATCTGGCGACTGCCAGAACTTGAGCCACCAACCCAGGAACAATAGTCGCTTGTTCAGTTTGATTGCACCGGTCGCTTGTACTGATCGAACAGCGAAAAAGTCCAGTTACGGTTGGCCAGCAACAGACTAAAACCGTGCCGATTAGTAATTGGCTGGTTACCGTCTTCTTTTAATAACCCGTTGAATTCGGCCACCAGACTAACCAGCCGACGCTGCAGCAACTGTACCGAGGCATCGGTCAGCATGCCGCTGAGAAAATTGAGCTGATCGCCAGTCCCGTCAAAATCGGCCTGTAAAAATTCCTCACGAATATGGGTATCGAAAAACCGTCGTACCGGGCCTTTTTCCTGCCACTGTATCTGGCGCGAGACCCGCAACCGAGTCCGGTTATTGGGGAGCAGGTCGATCAGTTTCATGCGGTCCAGGCGATAGAGGTACTGCTGGGTCTGTAACTCGCTCAACTCATATTCTGTGCTGATCATCGCTGCTGTGTAGTCATTGAGCAGCAGAAAAAACACCAGCAACAGGCGCGGGTCATCAACCAGTTCCGCCTCCTGCTCCCGAGTAATACTCTGCTGCTGTGGCTGCCGGTCAGCTCGCCCCGCCAACTCTGCCAGGGGAACCTGTAACCAATCGCATATTTCGGTAAGCCGCTGCAACGTGAAACTACGCCGAGAGAAAGCCCGCTTGATACTGGCTTCACTCAGGCCTAGCTGACTGGCCAGCTGCGCATAGGTAATTCCCTGCTCCCGTAGCAACTGTTTGAGGGTGTCGATCAAATCGTCTGCTTGTGACATGCTTGGCTTCCAAAAAATTTGTGTTCCTGGTCGTTAAGGGTCGAATGGTGACTCCAAAGGTATTAAATACCAATACTATTAACCGCATTAGTCAATTAAACGAACAATATTAATAAACTTTCCGCACTTCTCGACCCGAAAGGATTACCACCATGGAAAAATCGATTTGGCGTGAGCGCGGATTCACTCCCTTTGTTGCCATCGCGTTTGTGAACGCCTTTACCGATCTTGGCCACAAAATAGTGATTCAGAATGCGCTATTCAAAATGCTCGATGGCGGCGAGCTGCGTATTTACACGGCACTCATTCAGGCAATGATTCTGTTGCCGTTCATCATGACCTTTACGCCGGCCGGTTATTTCGCTGACCGGTTTGCCAAACACCGCATCGTGCAACTCTGCGCGGCGCTCACCATTCCCATCACCCTGGCGATCATCTGGTGTTATCACCTGGGGGCCTTCTGGCCGGCGTTCGGCCTGACCTTTATTCTCGCGCTGCAAAGTGCGTTTTATTCGCCCGCCAAATACGGTTATATCCGGGAACTGATCGGCCGCACCCGACTGGCCCCGGCCAACGCTGCCATGCAGGCGGCGGTGCTGTCGGCCATTCTTGCTGGCACGATTGCCTACAGTTTTCTGTTTGAGTCGCTGCTAACCACCAATTACAACTCGCTGGGAGAGATTCTGCAGCAGGTTCAGGTTGCCGGCTGGTTGCTGTTCGCCGGTGCGGTCATCGAAACCCTGCTAGCCCTGCGGTTACCCAATCGGCCTGCTGTGCCGCAACCGCCTTTTAAACTTGGCCGTTATCTCTCCACCGGGTATCTGCGCGACAACCTGAAACGAGTCTTTAAGAGCCGCGGTATCTGGCTAAGCATTGTCGGGTTATCGGTGTTTTTTGCGGTCAACCAGGTGATCCTGGCGACCTACGGTGCTCACCTGAAAGAGGTAGTGGGTGAGACTGACACCCGCATTGCGAATGGATTAATGGCGCTGGCCGGGGTCGGCATTGTGGTTGGTGCAATGATGGCCGGCCGCTGGTCACGCGATTACATTGAGACCGGCATGATTCCCGCCGGCGCGCTGGGGATGTTCATCGGCATGCTACTGCTACCCAGCGTTCACCACCTGCCAACGCTGGCGGGGCTGTTTCTCTTTTATGGTTTTTGTGCAGGGCTGTTCATTGTGCCGCTGAATGCACTGATTCAGTTCTACGCCCGCGAGGGGGAGTCGGGTGTCGTGCTGGCCGGCAATAACTTTATTCAGAACATCGCCATGCTGGTGTTCCTGGGGCTCTCCATCGTTATCGCCCAGGCGGGCATTTCCACCTACTGGACGCTCTACGCCCTGGCCGGGGTGGCGCTGATCGGTTTTTTCTATGCGCTCTTACAACTGCCGCAATCTTTCGTCCGTTATGTGGTGCGTGGACTGCTGGCCCCCCGTTACCGACTGCAGGTGGTCAATATGGACCACATGCCCCGTGAAAGTGGCGTGCTGCTGCTGGGCAATCACGTTAGCTGGCTTGACTGGGCCATCTTACAGATGGCCTCACCGCGACCCATTCGGTTCGTCATGGCTCGAAGTTATTATGAAAAGTGGTACCTGCGCTGGTTTCTTGACCTGTTTGGTGTGATTCCAATCGCCCCCGGAGCCAGCAAGGATGCCCTGGCAAACGTGCACGACGCATTATTGCGCAAGGAAGTGGTCGCAATCTTTCCGGAAGGCCATATCAGCCGTAACGGGCACCTGAGTATTTTTCGCTCTGGCTTTGAACGGGCCGCGGATAACTCAGGCGCGGCCATCGTGCCTTTCTACCTGCACGGTCTCTGGGGTAGCCAGCTCTCCTATTCCAGTGGGGCTTATCGCAGAAGTTCTCAGGGATCTAAATTTAGCCGCCTGATTACCGTCGCATTTGGCGAACCACTCCCCTGCAATAGCGACGCTGCGCTGGTAAAACAGGCGGTACAGGAAACATCCATTCACGCCTGGGATGAGCACGTAAGCGGACTGGAGAGCCTGCCCGCGAGTTTTATTCGCACGGCCCGCAGCCATGCCAAAAAGGTCAGCGTGATCGACGGCGACAATCAGCTCACCTATAGCCGGTTACTAGCGGCGGTACTCGCTTTTCGCCGGCAACTACAACCGACGCTGAACCAGGCCAATAGCATCGGTATTCTGCTGCCTTCCTCCGCCGCGGCGGTCATCGCCAACCTGGCCGCTCTTATCGCTGGCCGCACCCTTGTTAACCTGAACTACACGGCTCCCGTCGATGTGGTAACCGGATGCATTCAGAAGGCACAAATGAAAACGGTTCTGACATCACGGTTATTCCTGACAAAGCTGGAAAAACGCGGCATCGACCTGACACCACTAATGGACTCAGTCGAACTGATTTATATGGAGGATCTGCGCGAGCAGATACCTGCCTGGCGATTCGCCCTGGCGTTCTTGCAAAGCAAATTTTTCCCCACCGGTCTGCTGATCTGGCTGCATACCCGGCACACCCGCCTCACCGATACCGCGGCCATCCTCTTTAGCAGCGGTAGCGAAGGTACACCGAAAGGCGTCATGCTCAGTCACGGCAACATTGTCGCCAACATTAAACAGGTCGCCTGCGTGCTTAATGCCGATGATGACGACGTGATGCTCAATGCCCTGCCCACATTTCATGCCTTCGGCCTCACCGTTACTACCCTGTTGCCATTGCTAGAAGCCATCCCCATGGTCTGTCAGGCGGACCCCACCGACGCTCGTGCCGTTGCCCGGCTAGTGGCCAAACACCGGGTGACGGTGATGATCGCGACTGCCACTTTTTTGCGGATGTACGTGCGCAGCAAAAAGGTCCATCCGTTGATGTTTGAGAGTCTGCGAATCGTGGTGACCGGCGCCGAACGTTTACCGGCCGAAGTACGCGATGGTTTTCGTAGCAAATTTGGTAAAACCGTGTTTGAGGGCTACGGCACTACCGAGACTACCCCCGTGGCCACGGTAAACATTCCCGATCTGCTGCTGGATCAGTCCGGCACGGTTCAAACCGGCAACAAACCGGGCTCGGTGGGACTGCCGTTGCCGGGCACACGCATACGCATTGTGGATCCCGAAACCCTGGCAGAACTGCCCACCGATGAAGCTGGACTGGTACTGGTGGGTGGTAGCCAGGTTATGCAGGGTTACCTGGATGACCCGGATAAAACTGCCGAGGTAGTCATCGAGCATGACGGCCTGCGCTGGTACAAAACCGGTGACAAGGGCAAGCTCGATAAAGATGGCTTTCTGACCATCCTCGACCGCTATTCGCGGTTTGCGAAACTCGGTGGCGAAATGGTCAGCCTCAGTTCGGTAGAACAACAAATTGCCGCCTTGCTCGGCGATGCCGAAGTTGAACTACTGGCGGTTGCCCTGCCGGAACCCAGCAAAGGCGAACAGATCGTATTATTGATCGACGACCCGGACTACGCCCTGGGCCTGCGCGACCGAGTACTCCAGAGTGTCATCACCGCGCTGATGCAGCCTAAGCACTATTTTGCGGTGGAGGCGATTCCGAAACTGGGAACCGGGAAGGTCGACCTGACCTATGCCCGGCGGCTGGCAGCCGAGGCCCTCGAAGAGCTTTAAACTTAATATCTGGCCACATGATCCGCCGCAGTCGATTGTCGATAATCAAACCGCAAAGCTGGTCCGCCCTGTTGGTAAACTAACCGGTAGTTAACACTGCCCTGCCCCGGCTCCCATCGGACCCGGGGCGGGCGGTTTCGATGTTTCTGATTCAACCACGCGGCAGCGATGTACAAAACCTACTTTGGCCTGCGGGAACGACCGTTTTCAATTACCCCGGATCCGCGATTTCTTTATCCCAGCCCGCAGCATCAGGAGGCCCTTGGCCACCTGCAATATGGCATCGGTGAAAATAGCGGCTTCGCCCTGCTCACCGGCGAAGTAGGGAGCGGCAAAACCACCGTTATTCGTGCGCTGATCGACCAGCTGCCCGAAGAAATCAATGTCGCACTGATCACTAACCCAATGCTCTCTGCGCAGGAACTGGTCGCATCCATCTGCGATGAACTGGGGGTAGCCTACCCGAGCAACAGCAGCAGCCTGAAAACCCTTATCGATCTCCTCAATGACTACCTGGAGGAGCAGCACCAGCAGGGTCACCATTCAGTCGTCATTATTGATGAAGCACAGAATTTAAGCCGCGAATCACTGGAACAGATTCGCCTGTTGACCAATCTGGAAACCCACCAGGAAAAGTTGCTACGGATCATACTGGTCGGCCAGCCGGAGCTGCGTCAACTGCTTAAGCGCCACGACCTGCGCCAGCTCGCCCAACGCATAACCGCCCGCTATCATCTCGGTATGCTCAGTGCAGATCAGACCAGGGCCTACATCGGCCACCGTCTGGCAGTGGCCGGGATGGGCAACAACCTGTTTACCGAGGCGGCGATTCGCCGGGTTCACAAACTCACCGGCGGCGTACCGCGACTCATCAACTCCCTCTGCGACCGCGCCCTGCTCGGCGCCTACAGTGAAGAGTTGAGCGCCGTGACTCCGCGAATCATCGATCGTGCTGGCCAGGAGCTTTTCCATGGCTCCGTTGCTAATCCCTGGCCACGGGCGCTTGGAGCGGCAACCGCTGCAATGACGGCCATCATTGTTCTGCTGGTAATTCTCTGGGCGCCCTGGTCGGCAAATGTTCCCGCCAGCCAGGCCGAATCCAACGATCCTTCGGAACCCGTCACCCGTAACGCTCCGGTTAACAAATCCTGATGTCCTACATCCTTGATGCCATGCGCAAAACTGAACGCGACCGTGCGCTGGGACCGGTCGTTAATTTGCCGCCCCAGCGGGCTAGCAACAAGCTTGTCCGCTATGGCGCAATCGGAGTACTTGTTTTAACCCTGATCGCAGCCGGAATCTGGTTTGCTCTGAGTAAGTACCCCTCCCTGCTATTGATGGCGGTGGTTAATTCAAATCCACCACCATCGCCGGATACTCCGGCGAACATTTCCGCGCCGGTGCAGAACCAGGCTCCCGTGGTCACGGTGACCCAATCGTCAGATGCAACACCGCCCGTCGCGACCCCGCCAGCGGTAACCCAGCCGGTAGCGACAGCCACCGCCAGTAACTCACCTGAGAAAAACACCTCTTCCCGAGTGATCGAACTGGTTCCCGACAACTGGCAGGAGCTGCCGGAAAGCTATGAAGTAGCCGACCGGTTACCGGAACAACTGCTCCAGTTACGGGTCGGCATCCATGTCTACGATGCTGACCCGCGTAAACGGATGGTGTTGATTAATGGTCGCCGGTTTCAGGAGGGAGACGCGCTGCCTCAGGGCGGGCAGATTATTGAGATCACCCCGAAAGGATTGGCGCTGAAATACCAATCCACCCGGTTTCACAAAAGCCAGTAGGCGATTCGCCCTTTTAAGGGCAACCCGCGATTAACCCCAGGGCAACCGCCGAGGATCATCCCGGTACCACTGACGCACCTGGTGTTTGGCAATCTTGTTGGTACTACCGTGGGGCAGTTCATCGAGTATGTCGATAAACTTGGGCACTTCCCACTTACCCACCTTGTCGCGGCAGAACTCGATTAACTCGTCGCCGCTTACTTCGGCGCCGACGTTGAGCGACACAGCACCCACCACGGCCTCACCCCAGTCCGGGTGGGGCGCACCGATCACGGCCACCTCTCGCACGGCCGGGTGTTCAGCGAGTACGTTTTCGATCACCACCGGATAGACATTAAACGCCCCGGTAATGATCAGAAATTTCTTTCGATCGGTGAGGTAGAGAAACCCCTCCTCGTCCTGGCGACCCATGTCATGGGTGCTAATCCAGTCATCCCGGAACAGCTCGGCATTGTCTTCGGGCCGGTTCAGGTAGCCGGCGGTGAGTATTTCACCGCGCACCCAAACCTCTCCCACCTCGTTGGCGGGTAGTTTCTCTCCATCGGCCGTCCTTACCGATATCTCAACGTGGGGTGAGGCCCTGCCGCAGGAGGTTAACAGGTGCTCTTCACCAGCCAGCGCCCGCAGGTGGTCCTGGTGACGCAGAAAAGTCAGCCAGCCACCGGTGGTCTCGGTAAGACCATAAAACTGCACCAGATCACAATTAAAATTTGCGTATAGATCGCGAATGAGCGCTGGGGTTGCTGGCGATGAGCCGTAGCAAATGCAGCGCACGGAAGCGATATCGTAGTTGCCCGCGGCCTTCGCTTCGAGCACCCGCAACAACATGGTGGGCACGCCGCCGGTAAAGGTTACGCGGTGATCTTCAATCGCCTGTAGATACCTCTCCGGGGTAAATAGTCCGTTAGGCAATACCGTGGTCGCACCAGAGACCAGCCCGAAGGAATTCAATAAAATCGGCACTCCCGGCGTGGTACCGGGCATAAAAAACACATCTTCGGCGGTAACCCCGAGGGCCAATGCGGTATGCACCAGCGATTCACGCACCGCCCCCTGGGTAAGCATGGCTCCTTTTGGCAGTCCGGTGGTGCCGGAGGTGTAACTGATCATGGCGATATCAGCATCATCCAGCTCAGGCCACCCGGGCGTTCCAGTACTCGCCAGCAACAGGGTCTCGTAATCCTGCTCCAGACCGTGGTCCGCGCCATACCCGATAAGGACAATACCGCGCCCCCGAAAATCATCCAGGTGTTTTTCAACCAGTGGCACGCATTCGGCAGAAATCAGCAGCACTTTGATCTCACTATCAGCCACTATGTGCAGTAGTTCCCGCTCTGAATATCGCCAGTTGATACCGGTGCGGCGAGCGCCAATCTTCAAACAGGCGAACCAGTGCTCCATCACTTCCATGTATTCGTAGGAGAGCAGCCCCACCGCGTCATCCTTCGCCACGCCCAGCGTCTGCAGTGCAACGGCAAACCGATCGGAACGCTGATCAACCTGCGGCCAGGTGAGCGTGCGGTCACCATCGATAAAGGCGGGTTTTCCTGGAAACGCCAGCGCCGCGCGATGGATGAAATCTCTAACAAACATTTTCCTCTCCTCAAAAAAAGGCTGGCAGGGTGATAACCCTGCCAGCCTGGACTCGCTATTTACTCCTGGAACCGAACCGGTTACTCCTGCATGATTTTGGCAAACATCGGCGCCAGAAATTCCATGTCATCTCCAAGCTTCACATCCAGCACCGCCGGTTTACCTTCGCGCATTGCCGCGAAGGCTCGCTCCAGGGCCGGACGAATTTCTTTCGGGTCGCTGACTTCCTCGCCATACCCACCCACTGCATCGGCAAGTGACGCGTAGTTAATGGTCGAGTCAATCTCGGCCCCGTAGTAGGTGCCAGTTTTTTGTGCCACTCCTTTTGGATACAACATTTCTATACCCATTTTCATGCTTCGATAGTGGCCGTTATTCGCGACTACAGTGAGCATGGGCAGGGCATATTCTGTCGACATTCCCAGCGCCGGCAGGGGCGCGTTGTAGTTAAAGGTACCGTCACCGACGATAGTCACCACCGGCCGATCCGGATTGGCGACCTTTACTCCCATGCCGATACCCATGCCGATACCCAGCCCACCACTCAGGGCGTTAACAAAATTACCGGGCTTCAGGTCGTTCATGGTCTCCGCCATGGTCCAGTGAGTGAGTATGGTCTCGTCTATCAAAATAGCGTTGTGTTCGTTGAGAACTTTCTCGAACTCCAGTGCAAACCAGCGGGTATCGATTGGCACCGACGCTTTTTGTGCCATGCAGACTTTTTTCCAGCTGGCCCGGCGTTTGCGATTAGCCTCACCAATTTTCTTACTGCGAGCGTTGGCTGCTTTCTTTTTGCCACGCAGTTTATTCGGCATTAACTCAAGCAACTGGGTAAGCGCCACATGGGCATCACCCACGAGGGTCAGATCGGAAGAGATACCGAAATAAGGCGCCCGTTCACGCAGCGGATCATCGCTGATGGATATCACGGTGGCATCTTTAGGCTGGCTCGCAGAGGGCGGATACCAGGGAACAATGCAATCGAGCAGTAACACGGCATCGGTGGTGGCCAGATATGGCCCAGGCGCAAAGCCCCCGTGCAGATCGTGATCACGGGGAAAGTTAATGTATCCCGGCTGCTGCGATTCGACCACCACTGACCCGGTCATCTCTGCCAGCTCCACCAGCTGATCAACCGCAGCGGGATCGGAACCGATATTCTCAGTAATAATTAGCGGCGATTTAGCACCGGCCAGAATTTTTGCGGCTTCCACCAGACCGGCTGGATCAACCTGCGCGGGCCGCGGCATGGTTCTGCCGGGCGGAGCCGGCAAAACCGCCGGCTGCGCCAGGTATTCGAAGGGCAGAGACAAAAACACTGGCCCCCGGGGCGCGTTCATCGCCATCTGACAGGCTCGGTGAGCGGCACCGGCCAGGGTGTTTGGCGTTGGCAAGCCATAACTGGCTTTGGTAAAGGGCTCAACCAGCCGTGCTGGCCCACCGTAATCTGCCAGATACCGTCCCCATTGGGCACCCACCCAGCTACCGTCGCCCTCACCAAAAGTGACTGACTCACCGGCACAGAACAACACCGGTGTTTTTTCAAAATGCGCCGCGCGAATACCCATGGCAGCGTGCAGCGTGCCCACACTGGCATGGACCAGGCAAACGGCTAATTTACCGGTTGCTTTGGCATAACCAATGGCGACCCCGGCAGCGGTGTCTTCATGACGGATATTGATGTAGGTGGGCCCATCAATGCCCTGGGCTTTCTGGTCGGCGAGGGCTTCCCAAAGCGGAGGCCACTCAGACCCCGGCGATGAAAAAATATACTCGACGCCGTAATTGCGCAAAACCTCTAAAAATACGGCGGCGCCCGATGGTGGGTTTGCTTTTTTACTACCTTTTTTAACAGCCATTCCCTGATCCTCCTCCTCAACGACACTAAAAAACCCCGGCTTTGTACTACTCCCTCTCCAAACGGCCGCGATCCGAATTAACTCCGGTTGCAAGCCTACAAGGGCCAGCCTCTTCGGACAAGGCAGAACAGAGAAGGCCCGCAACCAACGAATCCGATAATGTCCTGCACCTTCTAAAAATGAGGCTCTTTCTAGCCAATATCGGATAGTTCGACGGCACCGGAAATCTCCCAATTCTCCGCCTTCTTCAGTTTCTACTGTCGCCGGCAGATTGAGCGATTGTTGGTCGCGTCGTGGTGTTTGGACTCGCGCATCTTCGTGATCTATCCGGGTTCCCTGCAGCGGTCGGCACCGCTCTCTAGGTAACCGAACAGAAATTGACGTGCCCTGTCTCCAGTCTTGCCTATAGAATGATCACCCGGACTAGAACTTCGCACCCATGTTGAATTGACCCACGACCGAGTGAAGTGAGCCGATAAATCATTACCAATGGAGAGGAGGAATCATGGACCCCATTAATCCGCAGCCACCACTTTTGAATCCTGATGAACTGGTCACCGAAGACCGAGTCCATGGTGCCATCTACACCAGTGATGAAATTTTTGAGCTCGAAATGGAGCGTATTTTCCACGGCTACTGGATGTACCTGGGGCACCACAGCGAGGTGCCTAACCCCGGCGATTATCAGGTACGCCAGATTGGCCGCCAGTCGGTAATCATGGTTCGCGGTGAAGACGGCCAGGTACGGGCATTAATGAACCGTTGCCGCCATCGCGGCATGGCCGTTTGCGAAGCAGAAGAGGGCAATACCAAATTTTTTCGCTGCTGGTACCACGGCTGGGTGTTTGCGACCGACGGAAAACTGCTGGATGTGCCAAAGGAAAACGGATACGGCGAAGGTTTTAATAAAGAAGAGTTAGGCCTGACTGAAGCGCCCTGGTCAACCGACTATCGAGGGTTTCATTTTGTTAGTCTCGCCGACCCTGGCGTCGACTTTGATGATTATCTGGGTTCCGCCAAACAATACATCGACCCCTTCCTCGACGCTTCTCCCTTGGGTGAAATTGACGTACTGGCCGGGGTTCACCGCACCAAGTATTACGGCAACTGGAAGTTCGTGGGCATGGATGGGTACCACCCCCACTTCACCCATAAATCGGTGCTCGATATGTGGAATCGCGAGGGTGGTGAAAACCTGGGCGATACCCACCGCGGCGATCCCTTTGCGGACGACTCGGGCAACCTGACCCGAGACATGGGCAACGGTCACGTCATGCTCGATTTTTTCCCGGGGCGCGAGCAACATTACGACACCTACCTGGAAGGTTTACTCAGCAAACCGGGTGGCGCGGAATATCTAGCTGCGATGGAAAAAGGCCACGGCAAGGAAGGGGCTAAACGCCAGCTAATCTGGGCAGGGGACCCCCATACCGGGATCTACCCGAATATGCAGCTGATTAATATTCAGATCCGAATTATTCGGCCTATCAGCGCCAACGAAACCGAGGTACTGATGTTCCCCACGCTGCTCAAAGGGGTTCCTGAAGAGATCAACGCCACCCGATTACGTCATCACGAATCGTTTTATGGCCCGGCGGGTGCCGGCGCGCCGGACGATGCCGAGTTATTTGAACGCAACCAGACAGGGCTACAGAACAACGTCAATCCCTGGCTGTTACTGGGCCGAGGACTCGACCGCCAGTACCGAGATGAAAACGGTGACCTGGTGGGTCTGGTGTCTGATGAGGTGACTCAGCGGGGACAGCTTCAAGCCTGGGTGAAACTGATGTCCCGACGATAGTCTGACTCGCTCCTCGCCAGCAATTTACTCACCTGGATCTCTGTTATGGATAACCTCACCGACCGCGTAACCCGTTTCATCTACCTCGAAGCGGACCTGATGGACGAACATCGGTTCGACGAATGGCTCGCCTGCTGGAGCGACCCGCTGCTCTACTGGGTGCCCTGCAATACTGAAGACACCGACCCGAGTCGTCAGGTGTCACTCATCTATGATGATCGAACCTCACTGGAAAACCGCATCGCGCGGCTACAAAGCCCCTCTGCTCATTCACAGACACCGCGCTCGCGCCTACGCCGGGTCCTGTCTAATATCGTCATCAATCCGCAGGAAACCGGTGAGATCGAGGTAAGTTCCAACTTCATCCTAGCTGAGTCCCGTCACCACCGGAAAAACATTTTCGCTGGCAAGAACCTCCACACGCTGATTGAAAAAGATAACAAGCTGCTGATTACGCAGAAAAAAGTGCTATTAATTGATAACGATGACTACATCAACAACCTCAGCTTCATCGTTTAACCACCTTGCCGGAGGTAATCCATGACCGATTCCAACAGCGAAATCACTCTCAATCCCGAAGTAGCCATGCTCCTGCAAATGCAGGCTGCTGCCGGTGCACCACCCATGGAGCAGTTTGAGCCCGCAGCGTTGCGCCAGGCTTTCAGCGCCCAGTCAAAAATGACCGCCGCGCCACCCGTCGAGATGGCCAGCGTGGAAGACAGACTCATCCCTGGAGATGGCAGCGATATTCCGGTGCGGATATACCGGCCAGTCACTGGAAATGAAGATCTCCTGCCGGTGCTGGTGTTCTACCACGGCGGTGGCTGGGTGATCTGCGACCTCGACACCCACGACGATGCCTGCCGCTCACTGGCGGACGAAGGCCAGTGCATGGTGGTCTCGGTCGATTACCGACTTGCCCCGGAACATAAGTACCCGGCCGCCGTTGATGACGCATGGGCCGCTCTGCTATGGGTTGCGGAAAATGGCACCCAAATCGGCGCTGACAGCGAACGTATCGCCGTGGGTGGCGATAGTGCTGGTGGCAACCTGGCGGCCGTAACCTCGCTCATGGCCCGCAACCAGGGTGGGCCAGAAATCGCGTTACAACTCTTAATTTACCCGGTGGTGGATATCGCCAATTTGAACCGCCCTTCTCACCAGCTCTTCGCCGAAAATTACGGCCTTACGTTTGCCGCCATGACCTGGTTTAGGGATCACTACCTGCCCCCTGGTCAGGACCCGGCAGACCCCCACATTTCACCCCTCTGCGCGCCGGATCTCTCTGGCCTGCCACCAGCTCTGGTGATAACCGCAGAGGCCGATGTATTGCGTGACGAGGGTGAGGCCTACGCTCAGGCACTCCACACCGCCGGCGTGCATGTTGAGCAAAAACGCTATCCAGGGATGATTCACGGGTTCTTCTCCATGGCCGGCGTCATTTCAGCCGGTATGGCAGTAAGGCAGGAGGCAGGGGCCGCACTGAAAAGATTTTTTAATGGCCAGTAACCGGGGTTGAACCGGCACTCCGACGCGCATGAAAATGACGATCAAATCCTCTGTAAGGTAGCGATCTGCCCCCGGCGTTTATTAATACCCTTTTCCACCACACGGACCCCTGAAATTGCTAAGAAAACTTCTGCCCACCCTTCTGCTGCTATCCACCCCTAGCTACGCCACTGATCTAACCATTAAAGCCGGAACCACCTATATTGCTAATGGTGACCTGCAACTTAACCAGTTGAGAATGGAAGACGGTGCGACGCTAATGGCGCCCCCTGGCGCGCTCGACTGGAACATTCAGGTAGACAAAGCCTGGCTGACCGGTTCCTCACTCATCAATGCAAGGGGGAAACCTGGATCTCAAGGCGGCAGCGGTCCGAGTAGCCAGCCTGCTTCAGCGGATAACTGCCAACCCGGAGCAGCGGGAACCAGCGGGCAAAACGGTGGCACCGGCCTGCCGGGTGTCAATCTACGCATGACCATGAACATCGTTAAGTTTGACCACCTGACCATCGATACCCGTGGAGGCGATGGCGGCAATGGCGGCAACGGCAGAGATGGTGGTAAGGGTGGCAAAGCAAAAGGCTGTAACGGTGGGGACGGTGGCGCGGGTGGCGACGCCGGCAACGGTGGGGACGGCGGTAACGGTGGCGAGGTCAGTATTACCTACCGGCTCATTGGCGAACGTGCCAGCCTGCCGATTACCAACTTTGGAGAAGGACTAACGGTTTCCACCCTTGGCGGAGCCGCCGGGAGCCCTGGCCTACCAGGACAGGGCGGTACCGGTGGCAAAGGCCGCTTTGAGAAACGGACTACCCACATTACCGTCACCCGCGACCCCGGCAACCAGGGCAGCACCGGGCAAAAAGGACTAACCGGCCAGACCGGAATCACCGGAAAATCGCGAATCATTAATCAACGCTAAGTTGAACACCCTTTTTCTTAAGAGGTCAGAGCCGAATCACACCAAGTTAAGCACCGTTGAGATGTTTTTTTAATCCCTAACATGCCGTTCGTCCTGAGCCTGTCGAAGGGCGCCCTTCGACAGGCTCAGGACGAACGGCATCCTAGACCCGGTATCGCTGCTTTTACACGACCGAGTTGGCAGTGATCTGGCGAACTGTAAACAGACGCTAAATACCCTTAACTTAGTGCCATTCCGCACTGACCGGTTATTATTCAGGAATCCGGGAGATCCTGAACCAATAAACCCGCCGGTTGGCGGGTTTATTGGTTCAGGCGATTAATTTCCGCTGACTAGATACCACCAGCGCGATCACCGACCCAGGTACCGGCGATCGCCTCAAGTGCATCCACATTAAAGGGGCCGGTTTGGGCACCAAATGAGCCTGCCGCACCTTCGGCGTTCGGACCAAGGAAGGTAGTAAAAATAAATGCATTAGCCGGAGCACTTCCCCCGCCGCAACCGCTACAACTACCACTCAACTCTATCCGAGCGTCATTTTCGAGAAGCGTTCC